>Ga0164313_10003926_pt1 | contig 13266 bp, 12 predicted proteins | sample GuaBasSedimGuay4_FD_113735 | JGI IMG/M metagenome (GOLD analysis project Ga0164313, IMG submission 113735) | Subseafloor sediment microbial communities from Guaymas Basin, Gulf of California, Mexico - Guay4, Core 4569-4, 0-3 cm | ecosystem: Environmental > Aquatic > Marine > Hydrothermal vents... | reverse complement strand
GTGAAATAGGCATTGCCATGTCCACTACGACGTGAACCATCCATGACATAGATCCCTTGGCTTTTGAAACCACAACGTGATAATAAGCCTTCAACTCGGGCTTTTAATTGTTCGTCATCTAAGGGTGTGAACTTGTTAAATAAGGGTGCAATAAAAGCGGGATAAGCCCACATCATAATAAGCGCAAAGCCGATCCACGATGCCCATAAATAGAGCCACCAGTATTCGCCTGTGCTATTCATCAACCATAATGCCCCTGCAATTAAGGGTGCGCCTAATGCCAGCATTAATAAGGTTTGTTTGGCTAAATCAGACAAGAATAGTGCAGGTGTATTGTTGTTAAAATCGAAACGTTGTTCTAAAACAAAGGTTTTATACCAAGATAAGGGCAAGTCGATAAGCGAACCAATAAGGAAGAAGCTCAACATAAGGCCGATGCCTGTTAGCATTGGCGACCAGTTTGCAGTTTGCCAGAGGCTAGAGAGCAGTTCTAAGCCACCACCTAGTGTCCAAACAAGTAATAATACGAGGGCAAAAATACTGCTGAAGCGATTTAGCTTGCCTTTGGCAACAGTATAATCTGCTGCTTTTTGATGGGCGGATAGTTCAACTTGATTACGAAAGTCTTCGGGCACATTATTTCTATGTGCCGTAACATAGCGACTTTGGCGTAAGGATAACCAAAGTTCAACACCTGTCATCAACACCAATACTGCCAAGAAAACCCATGTAAATTCATTCATATTTTTATCCACATAAAAAAGTAACTGTTACAATGTCTAGCCTTTGATACACTTCCAACTCAGATAGTTCCTTAGACATCAATATTTAAAGATCTCACTATGACTAAAAGTAAAAAAAACCTTATCTGGATCGACCTCGAAATGACGGGGCTTGATACCAATAATGATGCAATCATTGAAATTGCCACTATTGTAACTGATAGTGAGCTGACTGTTTTGGCAGAAGGGCCGATTATTGCTATTCACCAATCTGATGACAAGCTTAATGGCATGGATGAATGGAATACCAAACAACATGGTAAGTCAGGTTTAACAGAGCGTGTTCGTGAAAGCAATATTACCGTCGAAGAAGCCGAACAAGAGACTTTAAACTTCTTAAAAGACTATGTGCCTGCTGGCGTATCACCGATGTGTGGCAATAGTATCTGTCAAGATCGTCGCTTTATGGCGAGATTGATGCCTGAATTAGAAGCTTATTTTCATTATCGTAATTTGGATGTGAGTAGCTTAAAAGAACTGGCCGTGCGTTGGGCACCTAAAGTTGCCAAGGGCTATAAGAAAAGATCATCACATCTTGCCATGGATGATGTGAAAGATTCAATTCGTGAGTTGCAACACTATCGAGAACACTTTATTAGACTGCCAGCGTAATTTAAGCGCGTGATTAGCCTTCTTTTTGGGATCTAAACAAGATCATTAACAAGCAGTCTAAAGCGGGCAAATATATATATTTATCAGTTGCTTACATGACTAAACTCAGGTTGTCTTTTAAGAAAGTGCAGTTATTCCTTGCTTTTTAATAAGGTTTAGACTATTTTTACACTTGTGAATTTATATATTGTATCGGTTTATCGTTAGGGTTTATGCATGTTTGGACGTAAAAATAATGCCATGTTAGGGCTTGATATTAGTACCTCAATGATTAAGCTGCTTGAGCTGGGTCAGAAAAAGGGGAAGCATACCGTTGTGTCGTATGCTACGGAGGTCTTGCCTGACGAGGCCGTTATTGATGGTAAGATAGTCGATCTAGAAGTAGTGGTTAATGCCCTTAAGCGCGCTATTAAGCAGTCAGGTACTAAAGTAAAAGAAGTTGCAATTGCGATCCCAACAAGCGTTGCTGTCATTAAAACACTATCATTTCCATTAGGACTTTCTGAACGAGAAGTTGAAGAACAGGTTATGCTCGAGGCTGAAAACTATATTCCTTATCCGATCGAGGATGTTATGTTGGATTTTGAAGTAATAGGTGTCTCGGATGATGATGATTCATCTGTTGATGTACTCTTGGTGGCAACACAATCAGAATACATTAGTATCCTTAGCGATGTTGCTGAAGATGCTGGCCTAAAATTGAAGTTGGTTGATGTTAGTGTGTATGCTATGGAAAACACATATCATGTACTTGCCCAAGACTTACCTAATCATGGTCAGGGCTTAACGGTTGCACTTGTTGATATTGGTGCAAGTACGACCACATTGAATGTGTTAGTTGATGGCAAAAGTGTTTTCAGTCGTGAACATGCCTTTGGTGGGCAGATATTAACGGAAGAAATTGCACAGCAATATGGTATGTCACATCAGGAGGCCGAAAAGGCTAAAAAAGAAAATAAGTTTCCAGAAAGTTATGAGTCGGAGCTTCTGACACCTTTTAAGCAGACAATGACAACGACGGTGACACGTGCTTTACAGTTTTTCTTTTCAGCTTCGACACAATATCAATCTATTGATCATATTATTTTGGCAGGTGGTTGCGCTTCAATTAAAGGGATTGCTGCTATGATTGAAGAGAATACGGACACAGTAACATCAGTTGCCAATCCTTTTGGAAATATGGTGATCACAGGTAAGGCGAAAAATACAACATTAGCCAATGATTCTCCCTCACTATTAACTGCATCTGGACTTGCACTAAGGGGAGGCAGCAGTTAATGGCACATATTAATCTATTACCTTGGCGAGAAGAAGCACGAGAACAACATAAAAAGGATTTCATTGGGCTTTTAGTGTTCAGTACGCTAGTAGCAGGCGGTTTGTTATACACAGGAATGCTGTTTTTTGATGAGTTGCTTGTTGAGCAAAAATCAAGAAATGATTATTTACAAAAAGAAATTAGCTTATTGAATGGTAAGATTAAAGAAGTTGGCCAACTTGATAAGAAGCGTGAAAAAATGATTGCTAAAATGGAAGTGATCCAGGATTTACAAGATAGCCGAGTAAAGGCCGTTAAAATATTAGATGCCTTAGCACATACAGTACCCAATGGCATCTATTTGACTAGGATAACACGGGAGGGAGATGGGTTATTGTTAACAGGTGTTGCTAAAGCCAATACAAGAGTGTCGGTATTTATGCGAGAATTGGATGATAATGATGTGTTTTTGAAATCCTCTCTTTCTGTAGTCGCGCAAGAAAAATCTCAAAAAACATTTACTTTAAGTGTTGAAGCTAACAAAAGTAATGGTGAGGAGGCAGAGTAATGGCATTGTCATCATTAAGTGAGCTGGACTTCAATGAGTTGGGTGAGTGGCCCCTATTAGTTAAAGGTATTGCGGTTATACTTTGGTGTTTAGTCATTTTTGCTGCAGGCTATTATTTCTTTGTAAGTGAGCAACGACCCGAACTAAAAACATTGGAAACCAAAGAGAAAGCATTAAAAAAAGAATTTGCGATAAAGTTAGGTAAGACTAATAATTTAGCCGAGTATAAAGAGCAATTCAAAGAGATAGAGTCAAGACTTACTTCAATGTTAAAGCAGTTACCAAAAGAAAAAGAAGTTGCTGACTTATTGGTTGATATTTCTCGTACAGGTTTAATTAATGGTTTGGTTTTTGAACTGTTTAAACCTGAGAGTGAGTTTGAAAAAGGCTTTTATGCTGAACTACCCGTTACAATGCAGGTAACAGGATCGTATCATCAAATTGGTGATTTTTTAGATGGCCTTGCCGAATTGCCGCGTATTGTGACAGTACATGACTTTTCCATTTATCCACGCAAACAAAAAGCAGATGATGGTGATGATAAAATGGTCATGGAACTTACCGTTCAAACCTATCGTTATTTTGAGAGTGATGACGATGAAAGTTAAAGAAACTAAATTAATATTAAAAGCAGTATTACTTTTATCTATTATGTTGATATCTGCTTGTCAAGAGGAAAAGGATGATCTCCATGCCTATGTTGCTAAAATTAAGATGCAACCAAAACAAGGGATAGAGCCGTTACCAGTAGTAAAAGAACAGGAAAGATTCACTTATACAGCAAATGATTTACGTGATCCATTCAAAGCTGTTGTCATCAGAGGGGTTCGAAAGAATGATAATGAAGAAGTATTAGATGATAATGGCTTACGCCCAGATGAGAATCGAATAAAGGAAGTGTTAGAGGGTTTTCCTTTAGAAGAGTTGCAATTAGTGGGTACATTAGGAAAAGATGTAATTTGGGCATTAATTCGTACGCCAGAAGATATTATATACCATGTTCAGGTAGGTAATTATATAGGTTTGAATAATGGCAAAATCTTAGATATTTCAGAGTCACAACTGGAGTTAAGAGAGCTTGTATTGGATGGTAGTGGTAGATATTTAGAGCGTGATAATACACTTTCTATTGTGGAAGAGAGCTAGATATGAAAAATATAACTTATAACTCAGATAGATTAAGGGGCTTTAAAAAAGGCAATAGTATGAATAAAATAAAACTTGCTTTGGGCATTATTGCTTTTAATATATTTGCTTTTTGTAGTTTAGTGAATGCAGCTGATCTAAAATCAGTTGATTATTCCTCATTACAAAGAGATAAAATAAAAATAACATTAACGTTCTCAGAACAAGTGTCTGAACCTAATATTTTTTCCATTGACGATCCTGCACGACTTGTACTTGATTTTCAAGGTGTGACTAATAAACTACAGCAAAAAACAATCCCTGTTGAGCTAGGAGTAATAAAAAGTATTTCAACAGTAGAAGCAGGTGGGCGAACTCGAACAGTTATTAACTTAGATAAATCAGTAGCCTATACGGTTGAGCAGTCAGAAGATAAAGTGTTTCTTATTTTAAATAGTGGTTCCCAAAATAATAATAGCAAACAGGCTGGTTCAAATAAAAATTTAACAGAACAGAATGTAGTTGATATTGATTTTCGTCGTGGAGAAGAGGGCGAAGGGCGTTTAATGGTGTATTTGGATAAAGAAGATACTAATGTCAATGTGCATCAAGAGCGTGACACTATTGTTGTTGATTTGGTGGGTACCGCTATCCCAGAAGAATTACAGCGTCGTTTAGATGTAACTGACTTTGCAACACCAGTGACTACTATTGATAGCACCCAGCACGGTAAAAGTACACAGTTGATATTATCAACCACAGGGGCTTTTGAGCATTTAGCTTATCAAACAGATGCAATGCTAGTGGTTGAGTTGAAGCCTATTACTGCAAGTATTGAACAGCGAGGGCGTGAAAAAGTCTACGATGGTGATAAGCTATCATTAAACTTTCAGAATATTGAAGTAAGGGCTGTTTTGCAATTGTTAGCTGATTTTACAGATTTAAATTTAGTAACCAGTGACACAGTACAAGGTAGTTTAACCCTACGGTTAAAAAATGTACCTTGGGATCAAGCGCTAGATATCATACTCAAAACTAAAGGTCTTGGCTTGCGTCAAAATGGCACCGTCATGTTTATTGCGCCTGCAACAGAGATTGCTGCACGCAATAAACAAGAGTTAGAGGCTCAAAAACAATTAGTTGAACTAGAGCCTTTATATTCCGAAATTATAGAAATTAATTTTGCTAAGTCGGGTGAAATAATTGGGATCTTAGACGGTGGTGATGGTGATGGTGAAGATAATAGTGGCTTCCTTTCGTCTCGTGGAACGGTGATCGCAGATGAGCGAACAAATTCATTATTAATTCGAGATACTGCTGATAAATTGGCTGAAATAAGACAATTAGTAACAGATTTAGATGTACCTGTTAGGCAGGTCTTGATTGAATCACGGATCGTGATTGCCAATAATGACTTTAGTAAAGAATTAGGTGTTCGTTTTGGGGTGACAGGGGCGGATATTAATAGAGCTGGTACTGAAGGAGCAGTAACATCAGGTTCTCTAGCAGGAACTAGACAGGTTATTAGGGGAGAACCACTGGGAGCGTTGGAAAGTTTAAATGTCAATCTGCCTGTAATAGCCCCTGCAGGTCAAATTGGTTTGGCACTGGCAAAGCTACCTTTTGGTGGTTTATTAGAGCTTGAATTATCCGCCATGCAACAAGAGGGTCATGGTGAGGTAATTTCAAGCCCACGGGTGATCACCTCAAACCAACAAACAGCGATTATCCAACAAGGTACTGAGATTCCATATCAAGAAGCCAGCTCGAGTGGTGCTACCGCTATAACCTTTAAAGAGGCAGTATTAAAGCTAGAAGTAACCCCACAAATTACTCCTGATGATCGTATTATCATGGATTTGGAAATTAATAAAGATGAGGTGGGGCAGGTGTTTTTAGGTGTTCCAAGTATTGATACACGAAGTATTAAAACTCAAGTGTTGGTAGATAATGGTGAAACGGTTGTTTTAGGTGGTATTTATGAACAGAATACAATTACAGGTGTAACCCAAGTACCTTGGTTTGGTGATTTACCCGTTGTGGGTTGGTTGTTTAAAACAACAGAAGATAGTGATAAAAAGCGTGAACTATTAGTCTTTATTACCCCTAAAATTATTACTGATGATTTAGGTACAATTGATTATTAAATACTCGACAGTTGAAGTGACATTGAGTATGAGATATAAAGCGATATGGTAAAAGGTAATATCTTTTTAGTGGGTCCGATGGGTGCAGGAAAATCAACTGTCGGTCGGCATCTTGCCAAAGCGTTGGGACGTGATTTTTACGATAGTGATAAAGAGATTGAGCAACGTACAGGCGTGTCTATTTCATGGATCTTTGAAATGGAAGGTGAGGCAGGTTTTCGTGTTCGTGAACAAAAAGTCATTGATGATTTAAGCAAATTAAAAGATATTGTTTTAGCCACCGGTGGCGGTGCAGTGTTGGCAGATGATAATCGTCGGGCATTACGTTCTCGCGGTCATGTTGTCTATTTGTCGGCATCAGTTGAACAATTATTGCGTCGCACTTCCCGAGATAAGAATAGACCTTTACTACAAACAGATGATCCTAAAAAACAGATTGAAACATTACTTGAACAGCGTGCGCCACTCTATTTGAATGTGGCAGATATTGAATTGAAAACAGGTGAACAATCTATTCAATATGCAGTTAGCGAAGTGATTAAACAATTAGAAGCTATAGAACAATAGACATGATGAAGATATTACAGGTTGAATTAGCGGATCGTAGTTATCCGATTTATATCGGTGATAACTTACTGTCACAGACCGAGTTATTAAGCCAGTACATTAAAAGTAAAGAAGTGCTGGTGGTCAGTAATACCACCGTTGCCCCCTTATATTTAGACAAGGTATTAGCTGGTTTACAAGCTTATCAATGTGAGTCTGTTATCTTGCCTGATGGCGAACAGTTCAAAACTTTAGAGGTATTAAATAAGGTCTTTGATGGTTTATTAGGCGCAAGGTTATCACGACAAGTCACTATCATTGCCTTAGGCGGTGGCGTGATTGGTGATATGGCAGGCTTTGCTGCAGCATGTTATCAACGTGGCGTACCTTTTATTCAAATCCCCACCACATTATTATCACAAGTTGACTCTTCAGTAGGGGGTAAAACAGCAGTTAATCATGCCCTTGGTAAGAATATGATTGGTGCATTTTATCAACCACAATGTGTGATTGCTGATACCACAACACTGAATACACTTGAAGAGCGACAACTTTCATCAGGTTTGGCAGAAGTGATTAAATATGGCTTGATCAATGATCCTGAATTTTTTGATTGGTTAGTTGATAATATTGATGCACTTCAATCACGCGATCAACAGGTTCTAGCCGAAGCAATCGAACGTTCATGTCAGAATAAAGCAAACATTGTTGCTGAAGATGAGTTAGAAAAAGGGGCTCGTGCTTTATTAAACTTAGGTCATACCTTTGGTCATGCTATTGAAACAGGTATGGGTTATGGTGTGTGGTTACATGGTGAGGCCATTGCCGTTGGTATGATGATGGCGGCAGACCTATCTCAGCGGATGAGTTGGATGACATCGGATGATGTTGATAAGATCAAACAGTTATTATTAGCGGCTAACTTACCCATATCTGCACCTAAAGAGATGACTGCCGAACAGTTTATGGACTTAATGTCAGTCGATAAAAAGGTGCAACAAGGTCATATTCGCTTGGTATTGCTGAAAGGTATCGGCAAAGCAATCATCAGTGATGATTATTCTAATGACTGTTTACAGGCAACATTACAGGCTTTTACTGCTTAGATATTGTGGCAAACAACGATGTTGCCTGACAAAGATCGGTAGCAAAAACAGCACGGTATACTGTTTGATCATTAAACTTCGTTTCTGATAATAAACCTTGTTGTAATAGCTGTTCATGGTTTGCTAAAGCTTGTTCAGGTCTAAAACAAACAATGCCCGTGATAGAGTGCAAACACCACCAATCGGTATTTTGTTTGATAAGAGTATAAAATAATTCAGCTTGTTCTAACCTACTTTGGATTTGTTGAATTAAACCTTTTTCACCGGATAATAACAAACTACACCACAGCGGCAAAAACAACTCTCCACCATAGGATCCTGCCAAGGTCTTCTTAGGTGTTTGACTTAAATAGTTGGTAGCAATATCTAAACCTTGCAAGGCTTGTTGATAGAGTACAACACTGCAAGGTCTTGCCTGAGCAAAGGCTTTATGGGGATCAACACAGATAGAGTGCGCACAAGATAAATCAGGCAATTGATTCAATAATGCCAAGCCACCACCCCATGCCGCATCAATATGACACCAAGCATGACATTGTTCGGCAATCTCAAAACAAGCATTAAGCGGGTCAACCGCCCCAGTTGATGAAGTGCCCGCAGTCGCAACAATGGCAAGCGGTGCATATTGTTCACAAGCTTGTTGTAAGGCGACTTCATCCATTTCGCCCCTATCATTACAGGCAATCGCATGGAAGTTTAAACCTAAGATCTGACAGGCTTTAACAATAGAATAATGCACATCTTGCGAGCCATAAACAAGCTTAGAATCAGTATCCGCCCGATCTCTTGCCTGCCATAAGGCTTCTAAATTGGCATAACTACTACCATGAGTGAAATAACCATGACTTTGTTGAAAGTGCTGGCAAAACCATTTCAGTAATTGTTGTTCAATATCAACAAGTTGTGGATAAAGTTCGGGGGAAAGAAGGTTGCCGTGATGCGCTGTTGCTAATAACTTGCCTAACTGGCTAGCGGGTGAAATATCAGCCGTCATATGCCCTGCCCATAAGGGACCTTGATGTAAAGTACCTTCAGATAATAAGGCTTCAATTTGTGCTTGTTGTTTGGCGGAAAGTTTAGGTAATATTGCCATTAATGTAGCAAGTTGTTGGGCTAATAAACTCATGATAATGTTAAAGCCGTTTTAGCATTAAGATCATGATAAGACTGATAATGAATAATAGAACTTGCCAACGGATGGCGTTTAAATAAAGTTGCAAAGCCTTTATCAATCACTTGCTGAGTGGTTAAATCTTTAATAGATGAACTGCTAGGCTGGCAATGTTTGACTAAGATAAGCTGTGTTGCATGAAGCTTATTTGCCAACCATAAGGCCAGGCTATCTGAGCTTATATCCCAACTATGTTGTAGTGTTGCTTCATTTAATAGATCATCATCAGGCAGCCAAACTGATAAATGATTTGGCGAATTAACATCAAAGGGCTGGCAAGCTTCTTCCAAGTCAATCATCATTAAACCAAACTGCTTCATGGCTAATAATGCCATATGATGGGCTGTTGAATCATTAAATTGATACAAGTCTTGGGCAGTGCGAACTTGATCAGCAAAAGGCCCACCACCAGGCACAATCACAATGTCTTGTTGTTGAGAATAACCTGCTAAAGCATTTAACCAATGTGCTAGTTCAGGCGTGTTATATAAACTGCCACCTAACTTCACAACAATCATGAAAAATGATCAACAAGTTGTATCATTGCCGCCGCTTTATCCTTGGCTTCTTGATATTCATCATCAACATTAGAATCAGCCACAATACCGCCGCCCGCCCAAAAACGTAGTCGTTTGTCACTATAAACTAAAGTACGAATAGTGATATTACTATCCATTTTTCCATCAAAACCGATATAGGCAATGCTACCGCAATAAAGTCCACGGCGATTTGGTTCTAACTCTTCAATGATCTCCATTGATCTTAGTTTAGGTGCGCCGGTAATCGACCCACCAGGGAAACAAGCCCTTAATAATGATACTGCATCATGTTTAGTGGAGAGTTTGCCGGTAATAGTGCTGACTAAATGATGAACAGTGGCAAAAGATTCTAAGGCAAAAGGGCTGGGTACTTTAATGGAGCCTGCAATACAGACTTTGCCTAAATCATTGCGTAATAAATCAACAATCATCAAGTTCTCAGCCCGATCTTTTAAACTAGATTGTAGTTCATCAGCTAACAATTTATCACGAACAGCATTGTTTAAATCACGAGGTCGCGTACCTTTAATGGGTTTAGTTTCAACTTGGTTATGTTCAAGTTTAAGTAAACGTTCGGGAGAAGAGCTTAAAACGGTTACATAAGGCGTGGCAAAGAAACTAGAGAAAGGCGCGGCATTTTTCTGGCGTAAATATTGATAAGCAGTCCAAGGATCACCATCTGCCTCAACTTCAAATCGTTTGGCAAGATTGACTTGATAGCAATCACCTTCACGAATATAGTGTTGAATTTTATTAAATGCCAAGCGATATTGTGGCTTATCTAAATTACATTTAAGTTGCCCTGTTATCTGAAATGGCTCTGTTACTTGTCGTGTTGCTTGTTGTAATTGTGCGACTAGTTTTGCCCAAAGTGTATGTGTATCAGGGTTAAGACCATAACTGGCTAACCAACATCGTTGTTGTTGATGGTCGGTGACAATCGCCCAATCATAAATGCCAATCAACATATCAGGAATATGTTCGGCAATATCAGCGATAGAAGGTAATGTTTCTAATCGGCGAGCAAGATCATAGGCAAAATAACCTAAAGCACCGCCACAAAAAGGTAGATCAGAAGGTGTTGTGGGTTGAAACTTGTGCAATAAAGACTGTAATAAATGAAAGGGATCATCACTTGATAATTCAGCATCACGATCATGATAATTGATTAAGGTGTTGTCAGCTGTTGTTGCCAAAGTGATGAAAGGATCAGCTGCTTGAATATCATAACGCCCATCTGTTTGACCTGTATTGGCACTGTCTAAAAAGATCGGCCATTGCTTGCTTCGTAACAGGTCAAAATAGATTGAACTATCAGCATGATAATCTAATTCACTACAAAGAGGCGGGAGGTTAATTGTGCTCATAAGGCTATTTTACGGCAAGTCTTGCTGGGCTAAAAGCGCAACTGCAACCGCAGGCAAATTATCAGCCACATTACCATTGGTAGAAACAAGAAGATCATTAATGTCTACATAAGGTCGATGTAGTCGTCGAGCACATTGTTTGGCAATAAATCGACCGACACCTGCCGCAATAATAGGCGTGTTATCACTAATAGTTTGATGTGCTGAATTAACTTGTAAGAGTGCATTACAAATAAGATGAACTTGCTGTTCAGCGAACCATTGGGCAAGTTGTCGCCATTGAGCAAGGTCACTATGCACACTATCTGTGCCTAACAATCTAGCCAGTCTTCGGGCGCAATCGGTATCTTGCCAAGCTTGATTATCAGCACTGTTATCTTGAATTGAATCAGCATCAAGTTGATCCAATAAACACCAAACATCACCCGTTGTGGCAAACACTTCTGCGGCAAGGCTTACTAATTCACCGTTAAAGGGTGCGGTTTGACTCAAGGCAATAAGCGGTGTTCTGATTGCGCCAGTATAAAGTAACTCACGCTTGGTTTGGCGGGCTAAATCATCAAAGGCTTGTGGTTGGGCTTGACTATTGAACAGCGGAATAATGTCACAAGTTGTGCTACCAATATCAACAAATAAACCCTCACTGCAATAGTGTGCGGCAATGTCAGCACTTGCCTGCCAATTACGCGAGGCAATAGATTGCCATTGTGTGATTGCTTGTTCAGGTTTCAGCCAGCCTAAATCACCCGCATAAACCTGTAGTTTATCCACATCAATAGCATTAACTAAACAGTGTAATATTCCCGCTACGCCTGCTTGTCGATCGGGGAAGATATCAACTAACTCGCCGGTCATAGTGATTGCAGTGATATCGTGTTGATTATCAAGTTGTTTAAAGACTTTTGTAATGGCAAGTTCAAGTTGCTCTATACCGTGCCATAGTGGGCATGCGACTTGAACAACATTGATAATATTGCCTTGTCGATCACAGCGGGCTACTTTTAAATGTGCACCGCCAATGTCCCAGCCTGAAATAAAGTGGGTCATATTAGCACCTCAACAGCATGGCGGCTCAATGTGGGCAGAGTATTAAAACCTGAATGGGTATTTAAAGGGAGCATTGAAAATAATAGTTCACAAGGGGTGGTGGATAAGGAGCGATGCAGACCAATATATGAAGTGGTTAATCGCGGGTTAATATCAATAAGGAAAATAGTATCATCTGTGACAATTATATCAACACCAACAAAGCCCCATAAGCCCGCAATGGCTAATTGTAATTGTTGGGCAAGTTGCTGTGCTCGTTGGACACTTAATTGTAGTGGATCAACGCCATTAACAGTGCAGGCAGTAAGATGAAGTTGTCCTTCTTTTTTCTCAATAGATTGTTGGTTAATGGATAATAGCAGTACATCATCGACAGAATATAATAAATTTAAACTCAAGTTCAAACCTGAAATATAGGGCTGGATAACCAGTTGATCTAATTGTGTTTGGTTGCCAAGCCAAGTGTTTAAGTCATCATTATGGGCAAAAAACAAAGTATCAATACAGCCCGCACCATCACGCGGTTTAACAATATAGCCAGTATCAGTAACAAAGTCTTTCCCTGACCATGTTGATGCCAAAACAGTTGTAACACTGGTAATATTATATTGCTTTAAGTGTTGATAACAGTGCAATTTATCACTACAGATCTGGGTTGCCTTTGGCTGACAACCTAATAATAAAGTGTCTGCGGCTAATACAGATTGTTGAAGATCATATAATAAGCCGCCAGTTTCAGGTGCGATAATAAAAACAGCATCTGCTTTATTTAAGCTAGCGGTATAATATTGTTCAAACTCAAGTAGATCATGAATAGTTTGGCAAAGGTGTTGAGGGTGTTGGATAATAAAATCAATAGGATCTAAGCGGTGATCTCGTAATAGTAATAATTGTAGATCATCTAATTGGCTAAGATCATTTAGCAATGCCAACAACATCTTATCGCCCTCACTAGCAAGGCTGGCGGGAAGATGTTCATCACATAATGCGCCGCTGGT
>Ga0164313_10003925_pt1 | contig 13266 bp, 12 predicted proteins | sample GuaBasSedimGuay4_FD_113735 | JGI IMG/M metagenome (GOLD analysis project Ga0164313, IMG submission 113735) | Subseafloor sediment microbial communities from Guaymas Basin, Gulf of California, Mexico - Guay4, Core 4569-4, 0-3 cm | ecosystem: Environmental > Aquatic > Marine > Hydrothermal vents... | reverse complement strand
GAGCGCAGGGAGATCAGGGCGAAGTCCGTGTGCGGGATCTGCCCCGTCGGCGGCGAGTGCCTGGACTATGCGATGACGATCCGGGAGCCCTATGGCATCTGGGGCGGCATGACGGAAACCGAGCGGCGACATGCCATTGCAAAGGTCGCTGCTATCTAGCGATCCTGCCATCGCCTGAGCGGATGGTGACACCTGTGCGGTCGAGCCATTCGAGTGTCGGAACGGCCTGTCGGCGGCTCATCGAGAGACTGTCCCTGAAATCGGCCACCGTGAACCCTGGAGGAAGAGACCTGGCAGTCTCCACGATCTTCCCCATCTGAAGTTTCGTGAAGGCGAGGTCGTCTCCAACCTGGACGAGGTCGCCCCGTCTGAGGATCGCGTGAAGTAGCTCAGGTGGCACATCGATAGCGCTCAGCCTCGGAACGGCGAACGATGTCTCGAGTTGCTCTCTGACAACGTCCCAGGTTCGTTCGTCCTGGTCACTGACGGTGTGTGTGAATTCCGCACGAGCTACGGCCCCTTCGTTCATGATGAAGGCAGCGTCGGCCTTCACGATGGCCGCAACGATCACCTCATGGATGCCCAACTGTGTTGCGAGTTCCCCGCTTCCGATACCTGGCCTCAGTGGATAGTCCGCGTGGTAGGCACTGACGATCGTTTGGATCTCGGCTGCGATCCTGGTGGCCTCAGCTGGGGAGATCGTATACGGCCCTGCGATGACGCCATCGGCTGCTGTCCCCCCATCGCTGTCGACGATGAGACGTTCCGTCTCTGTGATAGCGCGCAGAGTCAGGAGGGCATCCCCTCGTGTTGCAGGGTCCGCATCGAGTACGCCTGCCAGCGCATCGATGTCGCTTGCCGTCGGCCTCAACACGGCGTGGGGGTCGAGGATCCTGCCTCCACCAACAACCGACCGGCGGCCGCTGTCACGCAAGATGAAGCGGTCTCCCATTGTTGCCGGCACTTTGGTGTCCGTATCGATGATGAACCCATCGGTCTCGCCGATACGACGGATCGTGACGTTCACGTCAGCGGTACCCAGGTGGAGATGGAACGCACCGCGCTTCGGGATCTCCGCAAACGAGCGGGCGGGTTGCATCGTTGCCGTGAACCTTTGTGTTGTGCCCACCGACGATGGTGCTGCGAGGAGGTGCCCGCGGCCGATAATGGGGGAGCCGTCTGTCACGAGGTTCACCGCTGCACGTTCGCCGGCGTTGACGCAGTCAACGGGTTCATCATGTCTGTGCAGGCCGCGTACACGTGCCATGATCCCATCAGGAAGCACCTCGACCTCGTCACCGATAGCGATCGACCCCCGAGCGAGTGACCCGGTCACAACAAGTCCTGCGCCACGGATCGAGAACGACCGGTCGATCCACATACGCACAGGTTCATCGAGCACTCGGTCCGTACCGATCTGGTCAGCCAGATGGTCACGGAGTTCCTCAAGTCCGTCGCCCGTGACCGATGACACCGAAACGATCGGCCAGTCGGACATGACCGTGCCTTCGACCTCCTCGAGGATCTCGAGGGTGGCGAGTTCAATGGTTTCGGCGTCTACGAGGTCCGATCGTGTCAACGCGATGACACCTCGCGGTGTGTCGAGCAGATGCAGCACCGATGCGTGCTCCTCCGTTTGGGGCATCCATCCGCTGTCCGCAGCGATAACGAGGAGGGCACAGTCGACGGCACCGACGCCTGCGAGCATGTTCTTGATGAAGCGCTCATGCCCCGGTACATCGACGAAGCCGACGGTCGTCCCGTTGATCGTCGTCCACGCGAACCCGAGATCGATCGTGAGGCCCCGCTCCTTCTCCTCTGCCCAGCGGTCCGGATCGGTTCCCGTGAGTGCCTGGACAAGGGTTGACTTGCCGTGGTCGACATGGCCAGCAGTTGCAATGATCGGCATGTCAGACGTTCGCTGAAATCAGTGCTGCGCGTATGGCTCCATCATCAGCGGGCAGCACACTTCGCAGGTCGATGTACACGGACCCATCACGGCGTGAGGAGATGATGGGCGTGGGGGCCTGTGCCAGTTTCGACCACATCGCGTCGGCGTCCCCTTCAATCCTGATCAGCTTCGTGGGGATGGTTGCGCCTGGTGTCGACCCGGCACCTGGAACCGATGCACCATCGACGATCGTGATGGCGGTGTCGATTCCGCTGATTACCGTCTGGCTTCTCGACTCGATGGTTTCGAGTGTGGCGCACACCATCGACCAGAACGGTATCTGAGAGATCTGCTGGTTCGCGTAGAGTTCGAAAGTGTCGGCGATCGCAGCAATCGAACTCCCATCCAGGCGAACCGCCCGCGCTATGGGATGCTGTCTGGCCCGTGCGACGGCTGCGGTCGTGCCAACGATGATCCCGGCCTGGGGACCACCGAGGAGTTTGTCTCCTGAGAAGAGGACGAGGTCAGCCCCGGAACGGACCGTCTGGACAACCCCAGGTTCTCCCGCAAGCCACGAGCGGTCGCATCTTGCGAGCCAGGGTGCACGCTCGTCGATAAGCCCGGATCCGACATCCGCGATGAACGGGATCTCGTTCTGTGCACTGAGGTCGGCGAGTTCGCTGTAGGACGTCTCTTCCGCAAAACCATCGATGCGGTAGTTCGACGGGTGAACCTTCAGGATCGCATCGACCGTGTCCGCCACAGCCGCATAGTCGGCTACCCGTGTGCGGTTCGTGGTCCCGACCTCCACGAGTTCGGCGCCGCTTGCAGCCATCAGGTCGGGGAGACGGAAGGATCCCCCGATCTCGATGAGTTCCCCACGGCTCACCGCAACCCTGCCGCCACCTCCCGCAACACTCGCAAGAGCGAGGAGCAGCGCCCCAGCGTTGTTGTTCACCGCGAACCCTGCCTCTGCCCCAGTGACGAGAGGGATGAGGGCACCGAGGTAGTCGTGTCGTTTGCTTCGGCGTCCCGTCCGGACATCGATCTCGACATTGCTTGCACCGGTCAGGATCGTCGTCGTCGTATCTGCCGTCATGTCAGCAACAGGTGCTCGCCCGAGGTTCGTATGCAGGAGCACTCCCGTTGCGTTGATTACGCGACGGGGTCGCGCTGCTGCGATGTCGTTGAGCAGATCGGTTGCGATTGCGGTCGGGTCAGTGTCGCGGCCCGCCTGGATCTCGATGCGGGCGTTGTCCACCGCTTGCCTTGCAGCGCCTGTGACCATCAATCCAGGAAGATCGAACACCTCCAAGAGCTCAGTTGTCAGCGCGTCAACGGATGGGAGGTCGCTCAATTCCATGACTGCAGGGTAGAGCGTCTACTCTTGTCGTCATGCGCATCCGCACATGGTTGTTTCTCGCCTTCGTGATCGTCCCCCTCGTTGAGATCATGCTGTTCTACTACGTCGGCTCAATGATCGGCATCGGGCCCACCATCGCGATCGTTATCGCAACGGCATTCGTTGGCTCATGGCTTGTCTCGCGCCAGGGCCGCCACACGTGGATCCGCATTCAGGAGGAGATCGTTGCTGGCAACCCGCCAACGGCACATCTCGTGCACGGTGCGATGATCCTGGTGGGTGGTGCGCTGCTGCTCACGCCCGGTTTCATGACAGACATCGTGGGACTGCTCCTCATGATCCCGGGTGTTCGTGAGGCGCTGCGCGGTTGGTTCGTGAGGCGACTCCAATCACGATGGGTCGTTGTGCAGTGACCAGCCTCCGCCGGGCATCCACGGTTTGTCTCATGCGCGAGCGCGTCAGCCTTGAGGTCCTCATGGTTCAGCGACCGCACTCGGCCCGGTTCATGCCGGGGGCATGGGTGTTTCCCGGAGGTGTCGTTGACGACGAGGATGCTCTTTACGCTGCAGAACTGGGGTTCGAACCGTCAGCGGACTGGGAGGTCGCTGCACTGAGGGAACTCGCAGAGGAGACCGGAGTCTGGGTCACGACGGAGGGGACGCTGTCGTTCTCCATCGTTGATGATGTGCTTGGTGCCATCGGAGAGTCGGCGCACGAACTTGGCATCGACCGGCTGACGTATTTCTCGAACTGGATCACACCGAGCGTGTTCCCCATCCGGTTCGACACGAGGTTCTTCCTCGCGATCGAGTCGGGCGAAGTCGACGTGACGTTCAACGATCAGGAACTCATCGATGTCGAGTGGGTAGCTCCGCTCGAAGCTCTTGAAAGGGAGGACCGAGGGGAGTGGGACGTTGCGTTCCCCACCCGAAAGACGCTCGAACTCCTCGGCTCAGCATCATCCCCCGCCGCTCTCGTGGACATGTTGGAATCTCTCGCCCCGGTCCCCCCGATCGAACCCAGGCTGGAAGTCGGTGAGGACAACGCAAGGATCCTGATGCCGGACGATCCCGACTTCGAGGCTGCTGGCCCCTCCCAGCGCGACCCGACCATTCTTGAACGTCTCAGCGACGTTATCTCCGATGGAGGCCGCGTTCCCGCGGAGTTCAAACGCCGCTCATGATCTCACGGATCCTCGCACCGAATCCCGGCCTGTACACCGGCCCAGGCACGAACACCTACATCATCGAGAGTGAAGGTGAAGCGCTCGTGCTTGACCCCGGTCCCGTCATCGACGAGCACGCTGTGGAGATCGTCAGGGCACTTGAAGGTCTCCAAACCGTGGCAGTCGTCGCAACGCATACCCACCCAGACCACGCCCCTCTTGCGAACCCACTCGCTGCCAGGCTCGGCGTTCCGGTGTACGGATACCAGGAGGGTCCGCACTTCGTCCCTGATATCACCGTGGCTGATGGTGAGACCATCGCCGTTGGGTCGATCGAGTTGCTCGCGGTACACACACCAGGCCACACACCCGATCATCTGTGTTTCCGCATCGATGGTGTTCTGTTCACGGGTGATCACATCATGGGTGGATCGTCGGTCATCATCGAGGATGCCGCCCAGTACCTCGAGAGCTTGTATCTCGTGAGAGACCTCGGTGTGGCAAGGCTTGAGCCAGGACACGGCGACGCCATGGATGATGCTGCCGAGGTGATCAACGACTACATCGATCACCGGCTCGAGCGAGAACGCCAGATCCTCGCCGCCGTCGCAGGAGGCGCATCGAGCGTTGGCGACATCGTCGATGTCGTGTATGCGGGGGTCCCCGCAGGGTTGCGCGATGCCGCTACCCACCAGGTCATGGTCCAGATATCCAAGCTATTTGAGGATGAAGCGGTATCGTTCGACGACAGGCGACTGGGAGATCACACAACGATCCGCCTGAGATAGGAGCACGATGCCGAGCCGGATCATCGCGTTGATCCTCGCGTTGCTGGTTCTTGGACCCCCTGCATTCGCTCAAACCGCTTTTGACCTGACGCAGAGTGATGTCGACGCGGCTCTCGCACAACGTCGGGATGCGGGTACCGAACTCGAGGAACTGGCAGGGAGATATCAGCGATCGATGTTCGATGAGGAGCTTGCACGCGAACGGGTAACGAATCTGGCCCGGTCTGTGTCTGACCTCGAGCGTGAGATCGGTGCCAAGAGTGTCCGCGTGACCCAACTCGTACTGACGAGGTACATGGCTGGCAGTCCGCTCGGGACCGAAAGAGTGTTCGCCACGTCTTCCTTCATTGATGTTCCTGTGCAAGCTGAGTACTACAAGCTGATGAACGAGCAGGATCTTGCGCTGCTCAACAGCCTCGAGACATCCGAAAAGCTTCACGTCGAGCAACAGCGCCTACTCGACCAGTCCCTTGAGGAGCAGAGAGCACTCGTGGCAGATCTCGAGCTGATGAGCGCTGAACTCCTGGTCGCTCTCTCGGCAGCGGACCGCAACTACAACGAGGTTGCAGCAGCGTTTCAGATCCAGGAGGAGGAGCGTAGGGCAGCCGAAGAGGCCGAGCGCCAGCGTATCGCGGCTGCAGCAGCGGCACGGGCTGCCGCAGTTGAGGCAGCAAGAACCACCACCACGATTGCGGCAACCACCGCAGCGGCGCCTGTCACGGCAACGACGCAACCTGTCGTGACCACGACTCAGGCCGTCACCACGACAACAGCACCAGCTACCTCCCGGCAGACAACGACCACGCAAGCAACGACAACCACTCAGGCAACAAGAACGACCACGCAAGCGACGACAACCACCCAGGCAGCGACAACCACGACCCTTCCTGCATCCACAACAACGACCACCGCTCCGCCAGCCGCAACGAGTGGGAAGACGTGTCCGATCAATGCTGCGACAGGGTTCTCCGATACCTGGGGTGCCCCGCGTTCTGGTGGCCGGACCCACAAAGGGGTGGACATCACAGCCGTGAGAAACGCTCCGGTTGTGGCGATCGAGTCGGGAACTGTTACCCGAACCTCGAACAGCACACTCGGTGGTCTGTCGATCTATCTCACAGGGAACTCAGGATCTCGGTACTACTACGCACATCTCGACTACATCGAGGGTGGCATATCGGGAGGCACCAACGTGAGTGTGGGTCAACTCCTGGGTGGCAACGGGACAACGGGCAACGCTCCATCGTGGATTCCCCATGTGCACTTCCAGTACGCACCGCCGGGATACGGCTGGGTGAACCCTTACTCGCTGGTGAAGGGGTTGTGCCGGTAAATCAGCCATCAGCTGTCAGCCGTCAGCCAACAGACCAGGATTGGCTGTCTACGGACGGTTATCGATCTATCGCGAGTTCGTCGAGGAGTACTCCCAGTCGTCCGACGCAGTTGTCGAGGGCAAGGGGTGGGAGGATGTCGGTGATGGCAGCAGCAACGTCGATGATGGCAACGGCTGCTGGTGCATCGGGCTGAGTGAGAACGACCGGTGTTCCCTCGTCGCCCCCCGATGCGAGCAATGGGTCGATGGGCACCGAGCCGAGGAGCGGAACACCGAGATCGTTTGCGAGTGCTGGTCCGCCGCCTTCACCGAAGATCGCAAACTGCTCTCCTGAGTCCGTGGTGAACCCGGCCATGTTCTCGACAACACCAACGATGGGCATGTGGGATCGTCGAGCCATGTCAGCAACGCGTGCTGCCACCTTCTGCGCCGCAAGCTGGGGCGTGGTGACAACGACCATCTCGGCCTGAGGGAGGATCCTGGCGAGGGCCATCTGCACGTCGCCTGTGCCCGGAGGCATGTCGATGATGAGGTACCCGAGGTCCTGTGGCCATGCAACATCGTTGAGAAACTGTTCGACGGCCTTGGTAAGCATCAGCCCGCGCCACATCAACGCTGTGTCCTCGTCGTCGAGCAGGAGGCCGGTGGACACGAGATGGATTCCATAGGCAACGGACGGCACGATCTTATGGTCGGTGTTCGCCTCGAGTCTGATATCTACTGCTCCGAGAATGCGGGGCGCAGAGAATCCCCATATGTCCGCATCGAGAAGGCCCACCGAGTGGCCCTGTTCCTTGATCGCAAGTGCCAGGTTCGCGGACAGAGACGACTTGCCGACGCCGCCCTTTCCGCTGCTGACAGCAATGACTCGGGTTGAGGGGTTCACCGCTGTGGGTGTTGCATTCTCCCTGGCGTTCATACGGGCTCGCTCCATCAGTGTGGAGCGCTGGTCCTGAGACATAACCGAGATCTTGATAGCAACCTCGTTGATGCCGGGAACCGCACCAACCCGTCGCTTGATATCAGATTCGATCTGTCCGCGCATCGGGCAACTCGCAATCGTCAAGGCCAATCCGACGGTCACGAGTGAGCCTTCAATTGAGATATCGCCGACCATGCCGAGGTCCACGATATCCGCGTGCAGTTCGGGATCGACGACGTGTCTGAGAGCTGTTGTGACGTCCTGGATTGTGACCATCTTGGGGAGCCTATCTGTCGGTTTGACGTTCGCTGGCAGATTCCGTCGAAACGTACGGCCATTTCCCCTATCATGGTGTTCCCAACACGACCACGAACGCGGAGGAACCCATGACCACGCCAGATATCACGAACCGCGTTGACATCCCGCTGACACCCAAACTCGATGGTGTCACGCTCACGCCCACGGCTGCCGCAAAGGTAAGAGCTCTCATCGAGGCTGAGGGCGACCCTGAACTCTCGCTGCGCATCGCGGTGAAGCGCGCGGGTTGTTCCGGTTACGCGTATGACATGTTCTTCGACACGGTGGTCGACCCGAGTGACGTCGTTTCTGAGATCGATGACGTCAGGGTTCTCATCGATGGTGGAAGCATCGAGATGGTCAACGGTGCGATCGTCGACTTCAAAGATGACGGTCTCGCAGGAGCCGGCTTCTCCATCGACAACCCGAACTCCGGTGGAAGCTGCGGCTGCGGAAAGAGCTTTTCCTAGGCGCCGTCCCCCTTTCAAGGGGGACAACAGAGGAGCGCCAGCGACGATGTAGGGGGATTCGCGACGCGACGCGCACTTCCGCGGAATTCTTCGTCGCACCTGCGTGGTTCTCGTGGGCGTTGATGCATCGTCTTCGTTCCGACTGCGAACTGAAAACTGTGAACTGTGAACCGGCTAGCCAGCGATCGAGCCTACGCCTCACATCGCTAGCCTTGCGGACATGAACAACTCTCCAGAACCCATCAGTTGGGTTGCCAACCCCCGTGCCCGATCCATCGCGTCCAGCGAGGCCGTTGACTCGGTCTTCCCAGCGGACATCTTCTCCCAGACCCAGCGCTTTCATCGCCAGATCCCCGGCTATCGCCCGAGCCCGCTGCGCAATCTGGCGAATCTGGCTGCGATGCTCGGCGTCGGAGGTATCTGGGTCAAGGACGAGTCGATGCGACTCGATCTCAACTCGTTCAAGGTGCTGGGTGGATCGTTCGCCATCTACGAGGTCATCAAGTCGAAGCTCGGCATCGAGGATGAGCACCTCACGTTCGAGGAGCTTGTTGCCGAAGCGGACAGGGCTGGCCTTGGCGATCTCACCTTCGCCACGGCGACGGACGGCAACCACGGGAGGGGAGTTGCCTGGGGGGCAGCGAAGCTCAACTGCAAGGCCGTCATCTACGTCCACAAGGACACGTCGCTTCCCCGGATCCGTGCCATTGAGAGCTACGGGGCTGAGGTCCGCGTCATCGACGGTAACTACGACGTCGCGGTCCATCAGGCATCTGTCGATGCTGAGGCGAACGGCTGGCAGGTCATATCCGACACATCTTGGGAGGGGTACACGGACATCCCCAAGTGGGTGATGCAGGGGTACACGACACTTCTGTCAGAGACACAGGAACAACTCGCTGGCACCGGCATCATCAAGCCGACGCACGTCTTCGTCCAGGCCGGTGTTGGCTCGCTTGCCGCCGCGACATCGGGGTTCTACAGCAGCCGGTTCGGAGCGGACCGACCAACGATCGTTGTTGTTGAACCGACGGAGGCACAGTGCCTCCTCGAGTCAGCGAGAATCGGTGATGGTGAGCCTCACAATGTTGACGGTGACCTTCAGACCATCATGGCGGGCCTTGCGTGCGGAGAGCCGAATCCGATCGCGTGGGATGTTCTGTGGGACACGGTTGATGCTTTCGCTGCCTGCCCTGACTACGTTGCTGCAAAGGGCATGCGTGTGTACGCGATACCACTTGCGGGCGATCCGTTGATCGTGTCAGGCGAATCCGGCGCTGTGACTCTGGGGGCGTTGATGTATCTGGCCCAGTTCCCTCAGTACAGGGGACTCAAGGACTCCATCGGCCTTGGCCCGGACTCCCAGATCCTCCTCATCAACTCGGAAGGCAATACGGATCCCGACTATTTCCGTCAGGTTGCGTGGGAGGGTGGCAACTCAGTTCCTCACGAATACCGATGGTCTGACACCCTCGAGGACAGCATCTAGCGGTTCTACACGGCCAGAACCCTCGACCTATCGAATCTTTGCCCGTTCACATGTGCCGTTATGCGCAGATCGTCGGAGGTCGGAGCAATTCACGAATTCGCCCCAAACCCACGAGAGGATCCGGTGTAGGTTTGGTTCGGCGCACCCATGGAGAACATCCTGCCGGAATTTACTCGCCCAGCAATCTTGATAGCGGGGATTACGCTGGGCATCCTCGCCCTGTTGCTCGCATTCGTAGTGATGACCACCGAAATTCATCTCTTTCGGGCCACTACCCAGGACATGGACTTCACCGGCCTCGTGTGCGGAACTCCCCTTGATCACCCTGAGTGGCAGAGAGGGCATCCGTGCGATGGCGCTATGAGTCGCCAGTTCGTTGTCGGTGCAGGGATTGCGCTGTGGGGTGTTGGTCTGATGGCCGCGTCAGCCGTCTTTGCTATCATTTGGCCTTCCAATAGGTCGGCGGCGAAGGTCGCACACACGTCGTAACTGACGTTGCGCTCGGCCAGAAAAGTACGCATATGTGCCGTTATGGGCGGCTGCCCAGCGGATCAATCACCTGATCGTGCGGTTGCACGGCAGCCGTCGAAAATGTGTTGAAGTTCGGTTGGGTCAATGGTGTTTGCGGCTCCGATTACGACGAGGTCTGTGCGGGTAGGGCGGCCGTCCCATGACCCGAGCGACTTCATCGAGGTTCGTCGGCCTACCGCTTGAACAACTGTGCGTTCGCCGGGTTGTTCATCGGTCAGGACGATTCCTTTGCATCTATAGACCGAAGCGGGGAGGGTTCTGATTGCCTTGCGTAATGCCTTCGCTGAGAGCGGGACGGTGGTCGTATAGTGCCACGTGCTGAAGCCGGGGATGTCGTCGTGGCCCGAGGCCATATCAATGTTGATCCTGTCAGCTTGCGACGGATCGAAGCGCCCCACCGAGAGCAGCACTTCGTATGGCAGGTTGCAGTGCTCTGCTTCAACTATCCGCACTCGCCTGAGGTGGGAATCGATCCAGTCTTTGATGACCCGAATGTGCTCTGGTTCGACGAGATCGACCTTGTTGAGGATCACCATGTCGGCATAGCCGATCTGGCGAAGCTTGAGCATCGTCAATGCCGCGTCTTCTCTGTTGGTGAACAAACCCTCGGCGTCTACTACACACGTGATGCTGTCGAGCCGGAGTAGCTGTTCATACTTGGCATCGAGGAACGTCATCACGATGCCCTCAGGATCGGCCACGCCGCTGGCTTCGAGGATCACATAGTCGATGTCCTGTCCACTGAGGAGCAGGTCTTCAAGCGATGCGACGAGATCGTCGCGCACCTCGCAACACACACAGCCGTTGGTGAGAGAGATGGTGTTCTCGGTGGTGCCTTCGATCAGTTCGGCGTCGATGTTGACGGCACCGAAATCATTGACGAGTACCCCGACTTTGAGTCCGTGGTCACCGTTGAGGATTCGGTTGAGCAGCGTCGTCTTACCTGCGCCGAGAAAACCGGTGAGCATGGTGACCGGAACCGGTTCTCCTCGTGGAGAAACGATGGGTTCGGTGCGCGCCCCGGGGGCGAGGATCGGGTTCGTCATGAGCGTGTCCTGTTGAGGATCGGGGTGCCCGGACTGGGCACCCCGATCCTCATTCTTGCTCTACTCGTCGTCATCCACGTTGATTCCACGCGATTTGAGCATCTTCTTCGGCTCAAGGAAGAACCCTTCTTCGGGCCACGTCTGAATGATGGGACGGTCGACATCCGGGGGATAGTAGAGATGCGGATCGATCTCCATATCGCGCAGGAACTGCTCCTGTTGCTCCTCGCGCGGCATCTTTGGTCGAGGCAACTCCATCTTGTCAGGCAGAGGTGCACCGGGAGGCATTAGCCATCGCGGATCTAGCGAAGCAACCGCTGCACCTTCAGGAAGGGCAGCCTCTCGAACCCAGATAGCGTCCTTGGTAATGTTGAGGATCTGGCAGTCAGGGCCGCCCCACATGAACAAACCCTTCCAGTGGGCACGAATCTCAGCAATGGATTCACCATCAGTTGCTCCACCTCCAGCCTCGTAGTGGTTGATGGCAGCAATCCTCGGCTGTGTTTCGTTGAACAGGTAACCAGCGGCGTAGTACATCGTGTGCCACGAATCGATCGTGTATTTCAATAGGTCCGCGGGCATTCCAAACTTGAGCGCCTGGAGTTGAGGTGTGTCAAGTTGACCTTCAGAGACAAACACGTCTGCACCCGCACCGTACTTGGCCGTCTTCTCATCGGGGCGGCCATCGCCGGTCCACACGAATGAAAGATCGTATTCTTCCCAATCGAGGCGGAACGCCGACGCGCCATCCTTGACATGGGACCGGGGCCAGTGACGAACCACGACGCCATCCTTGTCGTAGCAGATGCCGTTGTCTTCCTTCCAGTCAAACTCTGTGACCTCAATCTCGAAACCGTCACCAATGGGCGTGTGATCGAAGTTCTCCTCATGCCAACGCAGCATCTTTCGCATGTGCTTGACCATGTACTTAGTCCCCAGCTTCTTGGTCCGTCCCGACGGTCCATAAACACGCAGCGGAGTCCACCGACCGGACCATGCAGTGAACGGGTAGCTATACGGCAGATCCGCGTAGTGATCGCCATGGAGATGACTGATGAAGATATCGTTGATCAACGCAGGCGGAACCTGAAGCGCCAAGGCATTCTTGATACTCCCATTTCCCATGTCGAAGAAGAAACGACGAGGCTGAAGGTCGTTGGATCCCAACTCCACCAACATCGACGTTCCCGACTGAGACTGCGTCGGAGGCCACGGAGTGCTACCCAAAAACGAGACCCGCATCTCGCCAGGAAGCAACTCCTCGGTGCCACCAAAATACACATTGCGATTCTTGACCGACGGCGTCGGTCGGTACTCGGCCGGGAGACTGATACCCCCACCAGGACGCTTCCCATACGGACTGGATGAATCGGTCATCGTCGAACCTTCCCTTTCTCTGCTTCCAACAAGTAGTACTCGGCGTCATGGACGATCGGCTCGGGATTCGTGTTGGGCATTGGTGCTTCCTTCACATCGAACGGTTCGAACTCATGCCATACTACACACTTATGAACCAGAGTTCACGAAGACCAACAGAAAGTACAATTGTCCCCGCCCTGCTCGACGCCGTGGACCGCCTCTGCGCTGACACGTCGCCCGAGAACATTGGAATGCGAGACATTGCCAACAACGCAGGACTCAGCCTCGGCGTTGCCTACCGGTATTTTGACTCCAAAGACGACTTGTATGGGGCAGCACTCGACCGTTTGGCTGAACGTCTCTCAGACGCTGTCACCGACAGCGACGACACCTCACAGGCAATCAGTGCCTTATGGGATGCCCTTGCCGACAACCCCGCTTTTCCACGCATCGTTACCTGGGCCATCCTCGACGGCCAGAACATCTCGGACATCATGACCAAACACCCCGTAGCCCGCGACGTCATCAGAACTGCCACCGACAGCGGAGCAACGAACCCGCCAATGGTCGCAGCCATGACCGTCCTCGTAAGCATTGCAGGAGCTATCTACG
>Ga0164313_10003924_pt1 | contig 13268 bp, 10 predicted proteins | sample GuaBasSedimGuay4_FD_113735 | JGI IMG/M metagenome (GOLD analysis project Ga0164313, IMG submission 113735) | Subseafloor sediment microbial communities from Guaymas Basin, Gulf of California, Mexico - Guay4, Core 4569-4, 0-3 cm | ecosystem: Environmental > Aquatic > Marine > Hydrothermal vents... | reverse complement strand
TCGAACCACCCATCCAGGCCCTCGACATACCCCACGTCGCAGACGGTATTGCGTACATGCAAGGCCTCATGCACTGGATCCGCGACGGAGGTGAAGCCTTCGAGATGAACCCGGCCGGACACAGAGTCACCGTGTACCGACGATGAACTCGCCAGCGACGTTCCAGGATGTGCCTTAGACCAACCAGTCGTCATCCGGGTGTCCACCACCCTTTGACACGGAAGCGAATTCGAGGTCGGTCCACAGGTCATCGAGATCGTAGCCTTCGACCGTTGCACGGTCCCATATCTCCAAGCGGGGTTTCGTATGCAACGAACGAGCGAGAAGAATGATGACCACGATCGCCACGAGAGCTATCACACCAGCAACCAATAGAACCCGTGAACTCTCCCCCTCAACTCCTCCGGCATCATCCACCAGCCCGATCGATTCGACGGGGGGCGCTGTCGGATCCGGTAGGGTTGTCGAACCGAGCACATACGTCGCGTACACGCCTGCGTCGTCCTCAAATCCCAAGGCCCTCTGGAGTCCGACAACAAAGGACGCACTGTCAACAGGTGTGCCCGATTCGGTGGCCTCACTGATGACATTCGCTACATGGTCGAAGAACTGCGCATCCCCGATCTCTCTGGCAACTGAGTCCATCACATACGCGGCTGCTTCATATCCGTAATCCACCGCCGACTCTGAAGCGTCGCCCACCACGTCAACCGCATCCCAACCCGCAAGAGGAACAAGGAAGGACGGACGCGAGATCTCCATCCAAGGCTCACCATCCGTATCGATCATCGTCTGTTCCAGTTTGACCGAAGCGAGATCAGCGAGCCCCTCAGACATCCACGGATCAGCAAAAACAGCGTCATTGAACCACGCGTGCGCAAGTTCGTGGATGAGCGTGCCCTGTCCCACGCCCGCAGGGATCTCGATCGTCCCGAACTCCTCACTGTATCTGCCCGCATATCCAGCCAATGCTCCTTCCGAGACCTCGATGATCCCGATGTCGCGTCCTATCCCGGAGCGTCGGCCGAACATTTCTTCCAGCAGAAGAAGAGACTCGGACGCACCACCGATCACGCTCCTGCGGGGATCCGGACTCTCTGACTCCGCGAAGTAGACGATCCCGCTGCCGACTTCTGATCGTTCGTAATCGCCGAACCAGACCGAGGCGTAGGCGTCGAGAACTGAATCGGAGAGGTCAGCCGAAGCGGTCCCCAATGAAGGTTCAACCCCTGTGTCAGTTGAGAACACGACCACATCATGGAACCCAGTGCCAACGGTCACGGTACCTCCTCCTGCCGCGTCGATCGCCCACGCAGGGAAGGTGGCACTCGACGAATCCATGGTGACCCAGTCACCATCCGATCGCATCACGTAGGAGAGCGATACCCCGCCACTGATATCATCAGGCGTCAGGGTGTCGAAGGTGAGCGACGCTGTTGCGGACGAATCCTGACTCGATGGTTTGAGCCGTTCGACACTGACACCAACGGGACCACCTGCTGTGAACTCAGATGCACTGGGCACAACAGCGAAGCTGACCCACACGGGTCCACAGCTCGAGTCCCATTGATGATCTGCGACAGTCAGAACGGCATCGACGAGAACGCTCTCGGATGAACGGACGACCGAGTACGACACGTCACTGTCCCATACGATCTCACACCCTGTCGCATGGGCGGACGCGATCGACAGTGATGAGACGGCGGCCACGACCGCAACCGCCATGGCGACGCTAGCCATCCAGCGGTTGAAGAGACCGATGTTCTTCGTCTTCTCACGACCGGACATCAACATCCTCTACCGACGACAAGAAGCTGACCACCCCGTCACGGATCGGCACCACGCGAAGCACGCCGACCGTCGTCAGATGCTCGGTGAGCAGCACATCGCCGGATCCTTTCGCCTGCATCTGCAGGGCTCGCACCTCGTTGCCAGCGAGGGAGGGAACGAACCGGATGAACGCGCTCGCATTGCTTGACGAGTCCAGTACCGGGAGGTCCCCCAGCCCGACCATCTGGAGCATTTCGGACTCTGGACCCGCCTCCACGGTGTATCGGACCGTTCCTGCGACAAGATCGCGGTCCTGCCAAAGCTTCTCGAGGGCGCGACGACGACGGTGTTCCGACTCTGAATCCCCCAACGCAGGATCAAGCAAGGTCTCGGAACTCAGCGAAGTGAGGTAGGTCTGAATCTCATGATCGACCGCGGCTGCGACCTGCGCAGGGAGTTGCGCACCCGACCGTGCCTGTAGGCGCGGCCAGAACGAACGCACAGTTCGTGTGATGAGATCGATGATATCAAGCCTGATCAACTCGACGATCGGGGAGAACGCACGGTAGAGCACGGCTCCACCGGCCACATTGAGGCTCTGCTCGATCTGCGGGTTCACCTTCTGGGTCGCTACCTCTGTCTCCACGTCCGCGTCGATGTCGATCATCCTGCCCGCTACGACTTCAGAGATGGCCTCCAGGCTCTCACGTGCCGTCGACAACATATCCGCTGCTTGGCTCCGATAGCCACCAAGAACCCAATCGTTCAGAACGATCGAAGCCACCCGCTGACGGTACTTCCTCGCGTCAGCGACGATCCGCCTACTGCCGAGTTCGTCGATCCAACCGCGAACCAATCTGGCCATTCTCCGGATCCCGATGATGAGCAGCGGTATCGCCACAACCGCCGCAAGCGCCACACCGCCAAGGATGAAGAACCAACCGCGCCAATCGAATACGGCCCGTGATACGTCACACGCCGGATTCCACATGCACACCGTGTTGAAACCCTCCTCTGTCGTGATGCGATTCTGGACGAACATGAGGACTGCTGCGACCAGGGCGAGTGCAGCACCGACAACGGCACCTATGCGCCAGTCGATCGCTCGCCAGTCGGTACCCATCAACCGCGACCACACGGACAGGGGGAAGGAATCTTCACCGTCCTCAAGATGCTTCCGGGCCTTCGATCCCTTGAAGGCATTCAACTCCTTGACGCGATCGGATTGGGAGGGGATACGAACGGTTTCCGCGTCAGCCGCCATCCTCGCGAGAAGCGGTTCGAGCGAATGCCCTTCTTCAAGGTCCCACACAACGGATTCGAGCATGTCATCGGACACGTCGAGCAGCGGCGGCGCTTCGTACCCAGGGTGGAGATTCACCCCCAGCCTCTTTACCGCTGCATGCTCGGACTCGTCGATCCCATCGGTGGCGTCGACGGCCTTGACCAGTCGAACACCCGTATCCACAAGTTCATCGAAAGCCTGACCGCACGCAACCGCACTCTCGATCAACTCTTCCTCAGAATTGGCAACGATCGCAGCGTCATCTTCGCTGCCAAGCCTGTGTAGCGCACCGACGCGGCGCTCTGCCTTGTCCAGGAGGTCAACCACGGAACCCTCAACAGGTACGAACACCGAATCTGACTCAGCATCTCCGGTCAATTCCGGTGGCAACGTCCAGAATCGTGGTTCCTCCCGCGATGGATCGATGCCACGGTCGCCCGCTATTCGAGCACCTGCCTCGTAGACGAAGTCATCGATTGACTGTCCCGAGTCGAGCCTGAATACCCACCGCCTCAGACCCACGGTATGGATTGGAGACGAAGCAACTGCCATTGTCGAGAAGGCTCTGTCAAACACCTCAGGTATCAGGAGAGTGTCGATGAGAGAGTCAAAGGCAGCGGCCCCACCCGGGTCGTTGGGCCACGCACCGAACCCCTCGGCCATCGGCGTTCCGGGAACCCATGATATCCCCGCCGGATTGCTGACCCAGAGGAGGGTCACCGCCGGTGAATCGAGGACGGACGGAAGCACCAGGCCCTTGATCGTCGAATCCTCTCGCGCCGAGACGACGACCATCGTTCGAAGTGTGAGCGACGGTTCGCCCAGTTTGCGGTACACCTCAGCGTGCTCCTCCAACCTGTGAGCATCGTCGATGATCACGATGTTGAAGGGTCGAACAACTCCCGTCCCGGGGTTTTCCACAGTGGGTGCCCCGGCTGCTGCGAGCACAAGCGGTAGCGAGGAGTCACGAAGCGTCGCGACAACGCTCGTATCTCGCAAATCGAATGTGGTGACAGATTCCCTCATGAGAGTCATGCATTCCTCGTGGTGAACATCGGGCCACAATCGATGCAATCGATGCCCAGAGCAGCGCACAGGTCACACAATGTCCCGAAAACAATGGCATCCATCTCGCCCTCCCCACCATACGGCTGGCTGATCGCCGCGGGGAGGAGGTTCTCCCAGAAGTCCAAATAGAGCTCCACCCGACGTCTGCCGCCAACGCCGAGCCTGCCGGTCTCAAGCGCGCGCTTGAGCTCCTTGACCTCTCGGTCCGTGTCAGCAAGCAGTTCGAGGAACAAGACCCCCGGGTTCGCATTGCGAATTGACCCGGTACGCATCGCGTCAGGGGTGTAACTGTTCAACCACTCGACGATGTCCCTCTCCCCTGAGTTCATCCTGACGGCCATGTCTTCGAATGCATAGGGGAGCCATCCGAGCGGAGATACGTCCTCAAGGAATTCCGGAAGATCGAACGTGATCTGGGTAGCACCGGGCTCCCCGGTGGAAATCACGATTCGCTCGGGAGCATCCACAGTAGCAACCTCGTGTACAACCTTTCCGTCGAACGCTGCACCCAGAATCCTCTGGAGTATCACCGTACGGTCGTGCGGTCGCGCGATGCGACCAAGGTCGGAGTACGACAGCCGCTGGCGCCATGCGACTTTGTCACCAGACTTGAGTTCGGGCAGAGTATCCAGCCAGAACCGCAGCAGGGAAGCAGCTTCGGGAGAGTCAAGAAGACCCTGCCCGAAGATCGATGCCGTGAGCGTGATGGCATCCCCATCTGGCGCATGCTGGAGGCGAAGAATCGCCTCACCCCTCTTCAGTAGCGTGCTCAAACCGTCATCTCCATTGATCCTGGCGATAAGGAACTCCTCGATATCCTCGTTTCGGTCCGGGGAGGGATACGTGACGAGGATCTCGGGCGTTCCATCACCCCGCGGAGCAACACCGTCTGGGATCATCCCTGTGATCGCGGCGGTGACTTTGTCAACAACTGCTGAGCTATCGGGTGTTCCTTCTGCTGCCTCGGCGAGTACCGAACTCAGCCGAGGAAGGATTGCCTCGTCGAGATCTGTTGCCGGGGTCATCAGCAGATTCTCCACGACGGTCCTCAACTCCGCGTTGAGTTCACGCCATGCGGCGCTTGTGTCGTAACCGCCGTCGACAATCGTTGCGATGAACCGCGCCCAGGAGTAGTTAGCGCGCGCCAGAAGGAACGTCATCAAGTCGGCCTCATCAAAGGACTGCGTCCCTGCCTCCAAGGCGATGCGTCGCAGAAGGTCCTGGTACAACTGGTGTGGTGCAACGTCAGCAAGAAGCACTGATCGGATGACGATCCCGGAGTCCTGCGCAGCCGTGAGAGCGTGAGCCGAATCAGCCAGATCCTGAGATGACAAGTCACGGAGGTCTTGAACGATCCTGTTGATGTGACGGTCCATCGACGACAGCACGGGGCGCCACAGGGCGTGCTTTGCCTGCCATTCGTCCGCCCATATTTGCTTCGCCCTGGTGTCGCCCCACTTCTCGATCGAGCTGACTGCTTGTTGGACCTCAGGCGAAGTCCCCTTGACCTTTCCAAAGGTCTTCTTCCCCACAGTTGATGTTGGCTTCGGCAACGCACGGGCCTTCGAACCCAGGCTTTCCAGATATCCAACTTGCCCACGCCTCATGGCATCATCTGAGGCTGCAGAGTACCCGAGCATGACCCGAGCACCGAGAACAGGGTTGCCGCCATCCATCTCCGATGCCTGGACGTACGGTTCCTTCCAGTCAAAAACGGCGATGTCGGCTATCTCAGAGCTCGCGCGTTGTGGAAGGGAGCCAAGTGCTCGCTGCCACTGCTTCTTGAACTCCAGGAGGGCAGCGTTGACTTCCTCGTGGCCCTTCAAGCCATCGAGGTCGGCGACCGGAGTTCGGCCGAGGAGGGGGCCATCGAAGACCTTCTTCAAGCCAGCCGCATGGACCGCACCGGTTACAGATTCGGAGCCCTTTGTGAACCCGGTCAAGGGATCATTGAGATACTGATCGAACGCGCTGGCGACGAGACGTCGTGTGAGAGCATCCGAGATCCCTTCGCTCGGCATGGTAAGAGAGGCCGTCAAAGAGGCAGCAAACGGCCTTCGCCCGATTCCCGATGGGTGCATCACACCGAATATCGGGTCTTTGTTGACGAGGTCCGCTAGCCATGACATCGACGGGCTTCCCTGAGCATGTTGGTCCGCTACTACCGTCGTCGAGACCTGCGCGATGATTCCCTGGCCTATCGACCGGAACATCTCCTCCGGCTCAAGCACCGATGCACCACCGAAGGTGAACGCGACAGGGGTCGTCGCAGGCGGTACCTCGATACTGAGCCCAGTTGGATACTCGATCGAGAACTTCTCATCAGCAGCGGCGGTGTTCTGACCGTCGATGAACTGCTGCAGGTCGATGAGGGCCCTGGCGCTGTTGAGCTTCGATGCCCTGCGTTTCTGCTCGTTCATGGCGTTCTCGTAGACAGATGGCATCACGACCAGAGGGATAATCCTCACGGAAACACCTCCACCGAGCACCTCAGCGGCTCGATGCGACAGGAGGTGGATCATGTCCATGAACAGCCCGGTCCCAGTACCGCCGGCGATGGAGAACCCAACATAAATCGTGACATCAGTGATCGCGGAACCCCCACCGGTCACCTTCGCCTGCAATTCGCCCATGGAAGCGGCGATGCGCTTAAGCGGACGATCGATCTCATTGAACAGGGCCGTAGTGCCGTGGTCCTCGAGCACGTTGAAGAATGCGGCCCGGCCAACCGTCGGGAACTGGCCAGCGCCCATCGACAGTGGCGCGATTGCAGGTTCGCCCGAGGAGCCAGGAAGCCACGGACGGATGATGTCCGGCTGCTTGTTCCTAAGGTGCTTGGCCGCATCTGAGTAGCTTGGCACCGATGGGTTGAGCGACGTCACGAAGGTCGCTGTTGCGTCCACGACGGCCGAGGACGGGGAGAGCATCTGCTGCTGTGCCTTGACCGCGGACTGGTCATAGTCGACGTAGAGCGTCTGAAAGAATGAAGGGAGCTCGAATGGCTCGAGCTCAGCAAAGAGACCACCATTGTCCTTGAGGGTTCGTCCATCCGGACCACAGATCTCGCGGCGCATTGAGCGCTCGAGCTCGCGGCCGATCAGGAGGCCGGTGCCACCGATGCCGACGTATACGAATCGTTGGTTGATATTCAAGATATGTCCTTTCGGGGACGGTGAGGGGTGTGGGTTACAGGAAACTGTCGTCGTAGCCATCGTCGTCATCGAAATCGTCTTCAAGGGTGGTCACGTACTTCAATATGACACCTTCATCAAGCTCGATCTCTTCACCGAGACGGACAAGAGGCCTCGCTTGGACCATCGTGCCCGACAGATACGTGCCCTTGCGTGTTGCTTCGAGAACGACATCGGGTGCACTTGCGGTCGTCCGCATAATCGAGGGGTACTGCCCGTCAACATCGATATCGAAAGTCTGGTTCCTCTCGGATCGAACCGTCTCTTCGGGTGACCAGTCGCCACCATGCTTACGTACGGAGACGTAGCCACGCGGGAGCTTCGGAAGTGTCATGAAGTACAGGAGGGCTGCAAGGCCTGCCACGGCTGCTGCTGCGAGCAACACGACCCACCAGGGGAAGGTGCCGGAGTCGTCCGCCTCGGGCGTCGGTGTGACAGCATCCTTTGGCAGGGAGGTGTCCGGCACGGTCGTCTCTCCAGGTATCGACGTCGAGGGGGCAATCGTCGTCGTTGTCGGCGACGGTGAGGGCTCGGATGGATGCACAAAGGGTCTGATCTCAGGTGCCGGATCAATGAGCCACGTGCCAGTTCCGACGTCCTCGGTGCTCACGTGACAGGTCCAGATATCTGTGAGCTCATCGAGCTCACACGCGAACGTTTGATCTTCGCCGCTCTCAGGCGTGATAACGATCTCCCCCTCTGGAAGGTCCGGTTCGAAATACCAGAAAGTCAGGTTGTCCGTGCCATCAGGAACCTCGATCATGCCATCATCAGACTTCGGAGCACAGGTTGCATTGCCCAGCGCATCTGCGAGAGCACCAAGAACCTGGGTTGGCTCATCGACAATCACACCTGTGGGCTCGTCACAGGAGTTGGGTCCGCGAAGTGCGAGTTGGTCGAGGTCTTTCTGGTCTACGTCTCCGAAGCCAAGAGGCCAGACCTCGGCGCGTGCACCTTCAACTCTCAAGAGCGCTTCATCGAGGCGCTCGAGGTCCTCATCGGAAACGCCGTTACCCTCTGGGTCGAACCGTCCATCTGTCATCATGAAGACGATCCTCGGGTCGCCAGTGGACACACCTGGCTTCGTCATCACGAATGCCGCGCTCGCAAGTGCGGCAGCATGATCGGTATCGTTTCCTTCCTCGTTCGTTCGAAGTGAAACATCTTCGGTACAGGTCTTGAGGTCATCATCTGGCTGGCAGAACACCTCCCATGCAGGCTTGCTGCCCTCGCTTGCAAATCCGATTACGAATACGTCGATGTCTGAGAGAGTTCGGAGAAGGCGCGTGGCCCTCACCTCCTCGTCCAGATCGGCTTGACTCAAACTCCCAGACATGTCGATGAGTACGACAACCGAGGGCCTCGCCGCCTCAGCAGCGGAGCTCTCCTGAGCGGATACAGCGGGTACTGTGCCGAACGCCAGCAAAGCCGCGAGCACGGCAAGCATCAAGATCCGAGTCTTCACAATTGTCCTCTCAATAACAGCTGGCATGTGGATGCACCCCAACCGATCACTGTTCAAGTGGTTGAGTACTCGTGGCGTCGCCACAATCCACGTACCACCACAGTTGAATCTTCCACGTGCCCCAGGAGGCGATGCAATACCGAAAGCGGCCATATCCATCCACATGGGATGAGACCCTTACCGACTCGATGCAGTACTACTTCGAACTCCAACCTCAGACACGCAACCTTCTGACGATCAATATCACCAGCAGGTTCCCCATTCATTCTAATTTCTGGGTGTGACACTTTCTGATGTCAGCGGGTTGGCTCATCGAAAACCTCTGACAGATAGGCGCAGCCGCAACACACCCGCCCAATCGGTCGCCCAACAGCTTCGTCATCGTCGCGGCGCCGGGCGCGACGTTCCTCAGTCGCGCCGTCCGCCTATTGAACAGACCACTCGTTCAAAGTCAAAGACCATCGTGTTCATGTCCCGAACCCTCCTCGAGCCTCCCATCCAGGCCCTCGACATCCCCCACGTTGCCGACGGCATTGCCTACATGCAGGGCCTCATGCACTGGATCCGCGATGAAGGAGAAACCGTCGAGATGAAATCAGACGGACACAGGGTCACCGTGTACCGGCGGCGACCAGACACGCATCGAATTCAACAACAGCCTCGACCCGTCCTAGATTCTGGTTGAGGTAGCGATCAGCCCGTCACACTGATCAAGCTCGCAACTGGTCCCCATACCACCACTAACCCCGATGGCCGGGTCCGGATACAGACCTCCTCCAGAGAGTCGTGGCGGCATTCGATGGCCCGCCCTTCGATGCCATCAACCAGCCAGAACGTGTCGTACGCGAGCGATACGTTGCTATACACCCGACCAACTCGGAGAGCATGGCCGCGACGAGACACCCCAGAAAGCGAAGATGGCGCGACTACCGAACGTCATCCGGTCAAGAGGTTCATTGCGGCACTCCCCATCGATGACCGGGCGGCGATCGCTGCCGCGATGAAGGACATACAGATCCACGGAAATGTGAGCGCACACCACCTACGGGGAGACATCTACGAGGTCCGGGCGTACGCGAGTAAACGGCAGTATCGAATCCTGTATTCAACCGAAGGTCGCTCCGACCAGGTACTGCTGTCCATCCACGCCATCATCAAGACAACTCGAGCGGTACCCGGAGGTGACATCGATCTCGCTGAGCGGCGCCACCGCGACTGGCGATCGCGAGGCAGGCACTCTCGCGATTGCGCGATTGATACCGTTGACAGTATGCCGTATTCAGCATAACATTATCGGTATGTCCATGTCACAGGAGACCCCTCATGCCCGATTTCCTCGACGAGATCATCGACCTGGGAATCGCTGAAGACCCGAACTTTCCTCAGAAGGTGGAGACCGCTCTCGACCAGCGTGTGCTCATGCGCGAACTCGCCGATGCGCGAATAGCTGCGCACCTCTCCCAAACGAAGCTCGCAGCCGCCGCCGGCACCTCACAATCCCAGATCGCACGAGCCGAGAGCGGCGACGTAGACGTCCGGCTGTCGACCGTCGCCAGGATGGCAGCGGTACTCGGCAAACGCATCGAGTGGGCCCTGGTCGACACCGACGCCTAACGCGGGACCTACTCCGCTCGACACAGGCGAACTCGATTCCACTCCCTTGCAGCCACTCCGACAGGCGAACGGTTCCGTTGGGCAGCACCTTTGCGCGCACGAGTACATCAGCGTCGACGGTCACGCGCGTGGGCTCCTGACCTGCTTCCGCGGCAAGTAGGTACACCATCAGCCCACCAATCAGAACCCAGCCACTGGGAAACGCCTCCTGCAGATCACCGAGCAGATGCCAGGTCTCGGAGCCAGGCGATCGTACCTCGACGGGACCACGCTCAACAAGGGGATACCCGTCAGGCATCCGCGATCAGCTCCTGAGCCGTTCGCACTCGTCGAGGATCGCCAGCGCGGTCAAAGAGGTCCGCGGCTGCCACAACCGGATAGACAATCTGCTGTCCCGGTTCGAAGGGCCAGGGTGCATCTACCACTCGGGCAATGGCATTGGGGTGATCCGGTCCAGCCTCAACGAAGTAATCGGATGCGATTTGCTGCGCAGATGAGGATGGGATGTACACCTCGACGAGAGATTCATCAATGAGAGAATCAACCGCGCCCGCTCCGCCAACGACCGTTCTCGCATCAGATGAGAGACGCTCCAAAAGAGAGGGGTGGATGTACCACTCAAGTACTTCCGAACGACGAGACAACCGTGGAAGCAGGTCTGCGATGCTCCGCGATTCAAGGATTGCGCGAAGCCTCGTGCTCTCAGCAGTCGATAACCATGCTGGCTCCTGCCCAGCGCTCAGAACCAGCAGTGCCCATGCATTCTTCGCCGAATAGGGGCGGCCTGTTGGGCGATCAGCTCTCCGCATTCCATCGACGCGTTCAGCATCAATGATCCATTGCTTCCCGATCTTCTGGGCGGGCAATCGACCCAGCTCAATCAACTGCCGGACACGCCTCTCGTTCACACCGAGACGTTCAGCTGCCTGTGGTACTGAGAGATACTCCATACGACAATACTACCACACTCGGTAGGCTTGTTTGACAGGAATACTTCCGATATCGGCAGTATTTCCGAACCGCGCGGACCCTGACCACGAGCTCTTCCTTGGCTGAGTCGTATAGGTGCCGGACTGGCGAACCGAGGCTACCTTGCACTCCCCATTCGCCCGAACCGGACACAGGCGCTTGGAAAGCTTCACATCCACCGGATCGGAGTCGTCCCGGACGTGACCATGGGCGACGTGTGCTGGACGCTCGGTTACGCGATGGGCTGCTGACGACGAAGACGCAGCCCCCGCGACTCAGCTGATATCGACATCCTGAGAATCTGTCACAGGCGCTTCGTAGTGTCCTCAGTAGTGCGACGCCGGGTATGCGCACGACATGAGCCGTGGAGCACTTGAGGAGGACACACAGCTGTGATCGGGAGAAGACGGAGAGATCGTGCACGGATCACCGCAGCGCAAGAACACGGGGTCGCGGTTCGAGCCGAACTCGAGGCGATGCTGGCATCTGCACGAGACCTGCCTGCATTCGAGGAGATCTCGAGAGCGACGCAGAGTCCCATCGGTCTCGAGACGGGCGAGTATCTGGTCATGGGTGTCCAGGACGCGTTCCGGCTCGTCGAGACGTCTCGGCCTCCGGGAAAGCTGAGGGGGTGGACGGGAGGCCTCGGCATGCCGATCGGTCCGATCGGCACAGGTGTTGGCAGGATCAACGCCACCTATGACGTCGGGCCACTGGAACTCCGTGTTACCGACCCTGCGAACTTCCAGAACACCGCTTTCCCTGAGTCCGGGTCGTTCTACATCACCAACCGCAGGGCGCTGTACCTTGGAAGGGCACAAACCGGTGAGTGGCCGTTCTCGAAGGTCATCGCGGTACAACAGATCGACAACGCCCCCAACCAGGCGACCGGCGAGGATGATGCCTTCTACGACATCCCTACAGCGACGGTCTTCCACGTACGAGACGAACGCGACGTCGCTGGGATCGCATACCCGTCGACGAATGCACACCTCATCCGTATCCGCATCGCTTTCGCCATGGCGATCCAGGCCAACGAACTCGAAACCTTCGCATCGCATGTCGAGGCCCGGATGGCTGGTTTGGGGCCTGTTGCGGGCGACTGATCTGCGGCGGTTGACCGGACCAACCGAATCTGTCACACCCGGTTGATAGATTCTTCACCATGAACTTCTACATCCCCACCAACGGACCATCATCTTGGCAGGCGCTCCTCGGAGACCCGGTCAAACACTGGAAGACGGGCAGGTCAGCTCGCACACTTGCGTACTGCTGGGAGTCAGCCAACGGGTTCCCTCCCGAGGTCTCTGCTGTGCTCGATGATTCAACATATGGCGACCTCCATGATCTTGAATTCGTCGTCGGGTTCCCTGAACATGAGGTCCCGCTCCCCGGCGGTCGACGTCCCTCACAGACAGATGTGTTCGTCCTCGCAACCGGGAGTGCGGGACTCGTATCGATCGCCGTCGAAGGCAAGGTCGACGAACCGTTCGGTGATCTTGTCGTCGACTGGCTCGGGGACGACCCATCACCAGGCAAACGGAAGCGACTGTCCTACCTCTGTGACCTCCTCGGTATCACGACCGGCGACGCCATGGGACTCCGCTACCAACTCCTCCACCGGACCGCCTCGGCGATCATCGAGGCGAACCGATTCAAGGCTGGCCCGGCTGTCATACTCGTTCATACGTGGGCGCCGAACCAGGAAGGTTTCGACGACTACAGCGCTTTCGTCGAGGCCATCGGCGGTTCGCCTGCCATCGATTCAGTGACGGCCGCGGCCGCGGTCGACGGACTGTATCTCGGCTGGGCCTCGGGGAGTTCCGAGTGGCTGACGAAATAGCGAATTCACGAGCACTCATCGACCTTGCAACGTCACCGGAGGTCAACCGGAAGACGACCCTTG
>Ga0164313_10003922_pt1 | contig 13270 bp, 13 predicted proteins | sample GuaBasSedimGuay4_FD_113735 | JGI IMG/M metagenome (GOLD analysis project Ga0164313, IMG submission 113735) | Subseafloor sediment microbial communities from Guaymas Basin, Gulf of California, Mexico - Guay4, Core 4569-4, 0-3 cm | ecosystem: Environmental > Aquatic > Marine > Hydrothermal vents... | reverse complement strand
TAAAGCAGTTCGTGTTCCAGCAGTACGATGGGCTCGTTGCTCTGGATTGCCTGCTTGAGTTGCCACCATGCATCCTGAACTGTTGTCGGCACTGCGATGCGTAATCCCGGCACATTCATCAAGGTATGTTCCAGACGTTGTGAATGTTGCGCGGCCAGTTGTTTAGCTATGCCACCGGGCATACGCACCACCAGTGGCATGGCAAATTGCCCGCCGGACATAAAGGGAATTTTAGCCGCCATATTAATGATGGCATCGAGTGCCAGCAAGGCAAAATTCACCGTCATAATTTCCACTACCGGGCGTGTTTCAATTAGTGCTGCACCGACACCCAGCCCAGTGAAACTGCCTTCAGAAATGGGTGTATCACGCACCCGCCATTCACCGTATTTCGCATAAAGCCCTTCGGTTACTCGGTAACTGCCGCCGGCAAGGCCAACGTCTTCTCCAAGAGTAAAAACACTATCATCAGCGGTCATTTCTTCATCCAGTGCACGGTTAAGCGCCTGGTAGTAAAAAATTTCTTCACTCATCAGATTAATACCTCCTGACCACGGTTACAGTTTAATGCATCTTTGGCATCCTCCATGGTGGGTTCAGGACTTTGCGAGGCAAACTGGACCGCATCTTCGACGATATCATCGACCTGTTGCTGGAACTGTATAACTTCTTCTTCGTTGATTAGCTGCTGAGTCTGCAAGTGCTGACTGAAATCATGAATATGATCGGAACCGACTGCTGCCAATTTTTCTGCTGACGGATACAGCTTGTCTTCATTTCGCTCAGCCTGAGTAAGCGGATCAATATGGCGAAAGGCATCGACTTCAATCCGCGGACGGTAATTCCCTGCATCTGCCTGGGAATGACCGCGAAAGCGATAGGTTTCCATTTCAAGAAATTGTGGGCCAGTGCCTTCGCGGATTCTGTTTAATGCGGCCCGTGTTGCTTCGTAAACCTTCAGCACATCCATGCCATTAATTTTTTCTGCCGGCATATGGTAACCACAGGCACGTTTGTAAACATCACTGACCGCTGAGTGGCGATGAATTTCTGTGCCGATTTGGTAGTGATTATTTTCACAGACAAACAGCACCGGCAAATTCCACAGTGCCGCCATATTTAATGATTCATGGAAGGTGCCCTGATTAACGGCGCCATCTCCAAAAAAACAGATTACCGCTTCGGGTTGGTTTTTCATGGCAATGGCATAACCCAGGCCGATGGCCACAGGATAAGTTTCACCGACAATGGCGTAGCCACCCATAAACCGGCGTTCATTATCAAACAAATGCATCGAGCCACCCATGCCTTTACAGCAACCGTCGATGCGTCCAAAAAGTTCCGCCATTATGCTACGCGCCTTTACTCCCCGTACCAGTGCATGTACGTGTTCACGATACGTACTCACAATATAATCGGATGGTTCAGCGGCATGGAGCACACCAACAGCCACCGCTTCTTCACCGGGATAAAGATGTAAAAAGCCAGCGATATTACCCTCACTATATTCTTTCGCCGCACGCTCTTCAAAGCTGCGTGCCAGCAACATATCTTTGAGCATTGCATGATACAAAGAACGATTCATGTTTTTCTCCGGTTTAGATTAACTTTTCATATTAATAGTATTAGCAGCAACTGGGTGCACTAATTTAAGACCTGATTGATCAAGCATTTGCAGGACTTCATCTGCCATTGCTAATTACTCTGTTAGTACTGCTTCATATACAAATTATAAAGACATACTGTTACAACCATTTAACATTACTAAGCCACAAACCGGTTAACAGGTGCCCCCCCCCATATAAAACAATATCCATAATAAAATGGATAGGGCATCTATCACTATAAAATGCTTAAATTTCACCCTAAGCAAACCTGCCGCACCGGGAATAGCAGGGTGAATCAACCACACAAATCGACCCAAAAACAGAGCTAACAGGCCATGCTTTTTTATAAAAGCAAAGGCGCGTTTTGCCGTGCTTTGACGACGATGGCTAAATATATGCGGTTTCCACTTATGCGCTTCAAATCGACCCAGCCAGAAACCGGACATATCGCCAAGAAAAGCCCCGGACGCTGCACAGACATATAGATACCAGAAAGAATGATTAGATGTTGCCGTCATCGCACCTAACACGGGCAGAATAAATGTACCGGGAATAAAAAAACCGTAACCGGCGCTGATTCCATAAACATCAGAATTAGCAGAATAGTTCCTGCATATTGAGGATGGTCACTCAAGAATGCAATTAATTCCATTATCACCAATCATGGCGCCGTATTAATCACTATCGTTTTACGATAAGCACGTCGCAAGCGGCTTTATGTAGCACGGCATTGCTCACTGAACCCAGCAGTCGTCCGGCACCATGGCGACCATGAGATCCCATGACGATCAGATCACTCTTTCTCTCCAGCGCCCATGAGATGATCGACCTTTTAGGATTACCCCACTGTGTTACGATTTCTACATCCTCACCCAGTTCATTACGTCCACAAAATTTTTGCATATGCTCTTCAGCCTGTTTCATGAGGAAGTCCTCAGGCAGGGGAATCTGAGCAATAACAGGGTCATAGGCCTCATTGTAATAGGTGAAATCTTCGACTGCATGCAGCACATGAAGATTTGCGCCAGACTGCCTGGCTATCTGCAGCGCTCGCTTTGCAGCTATATCCGAATACACAGAAAAATCCGTAGGTAACAGTATATTTTTATACGGTTGTAGCGGCTCTGAAGATTTGCCAGACTGTGGTTTTTCTCTAAGCCAGTCCCAGGCGGCGGCAGACTCATTGTTATCAAAGAATCGTATTTCAATATGACTAAAGAAATTGACGAAACCTGTGGCAGCATGCATCAATGATCCATCAGCAACAATCGCGATACGTTTAAAGTCATCGTCGTGCTGTAAGCCAAAACGCAAATCATCCCAGGCGGCTTTCGCTTCCCAGCCCTCGAAATCCTGCATCTCGATATACAGCGATATCCGGCCAGTCTTGCGAATCATCGCTTCCAGGATCGGAAGAAACTGCCTGTAATCGGCATCGGTGAGCTTGCCAGTGGCCTTGAATGCAAGGATATCTTTATCTTCGTTTACTGGTATTATTTCAAACATCTAGATGCTCCGTGTGTACTAATTAATCATCTACGACAAGATAACCCATAATACCGGAGCAGGCTGTCACCTGCGTGACATTTACTTCTCTTGTTAACCGGAGCGCCCTGCCTGGTATGGTACTGCAGGTCGGTCTCGATATGATGTACCGACTGAGATTCAATCAATCATATACCACCAGGCTTTGTTTCGCAGGGTCTACGTCAACAACCTGACCTCTATCGTGAGCGAGCTTACCCAGTTCATTCAGCACCTGCAGATCATTGCTTTCAGCCAGAGCTGCAAATAAGGCTTGAGGCTGACAGCGCAACAACATGCTGGACTTTGTTTTTCAACCACAGGCTAGCGCGTTAACCGTAAGATCAAATTCATCGGGCAAACGTATAATTACCGGTTCCTGTAAATTTATCTGTGCCTTGATCCTGGCCAGTGTGACTTTATCATCATGCCAGTCGATCTTCGGCATATTGTCATAATCTCGCATTACTATCTCCTGAAATCATGTATAGAGATTCATTGGTTTTTAAATTGAAATGACTCGTATTACCTTAGTGTAAGAGTATACGAATTTAATACTTTAACTGTCACCTGAGTTACATCGTAACGCATATAAATTGTGTTCAACTTGACACCAATATCATGCTGGAGCGAGACATGACCAAAAATACTGATGACTACAAGCAACAGGCTGTTGTCGAAACCCTGAGGGCACTTGAAGTTATCGCCGAAAAAGGGCTGAGTAAAGCAGATGCCAGTCAGCGTATCAGGCAGTACGGCTATAACGAAATTGAAGAAAAAGAAGAAACGCTCTGGCATCGGATTTTTCGTCGTTTCTGGGGGCCGATTCCATGGATGATTGAAGTCGCTGCCCTGCTTTCAGCGCTGGTGCAAAAATGGGAAGATTTAGCCATTATCCTGGTCATGCTGCTGGTTAATGCCGGACTCGATCTCATGCAGGAACATCGTGCGCTGAATGCACTGAAAACGCTCAAAGCCAAGATGGATCAGCAAGTAACTGTTTTGCGTGAGGCTGTCTTCAGTCGAATTTCTTCACGTGAACTCGTACCCGGTGACATTATTAAACTGCGCATCGGTGACATCATACCGGCCGATGTACAACTGCTATCTGGTGACTATTTACTCATCGATCAGGCGGCACTGACTGGTGAGTCGTTGCCGGTCAGCCGCAATATTAATGAAGTCGCCTATGCCAATACCATCGTCAAGCAGGGGGAAATGTTAGCGGTGGTCATTAATACCGGAAGCAACACCCATTTTTCCGCGGTGGTTTCTCTGGTAGCAAAAGCTCAGTTGGAAGAACGAAGTCACTTCCAGAAGATGGTCATCCAGATCGGTAATTTTTTAATCATCATTACTGTCACCCTGGTATTGCTTATTATCATGGTTTCCTTATTTCGCCATGAGAACTTCTTCGAGATCGCACGCTTTGCACTGGTACTTACCATTGCAGCCATTCCAGTCGCCCTCCCTGCAGTGCTCTCCGTCACCATGGCAGTTGGCGCAATGAATCTTGCACGTAAACAGGCAATCGTATCCAAACTCACAGCAATCGAAGAACTCGCTGGCGTGGATATATTCTGTTCGGATAAAACCGGTACCTTAACTGAAAACCGTATGCAGGTCGCCGACCCAGTGCCACTGGGTGGTCATAGCCTTAACGAGCTGTTTGAACTGGCCGCACTGGCCTCAAAACTGGAAAACAATGACCCCATCGAGATGCCTATTTTCCACTATATTGAGGAAAACTTACCTGACATCAAGTTAAGCCGCTACAAACAAGTTCATTTCACACCGTTTGATCCGGTAGGCAAACGCACAGAGGCCAGAATAGAAAGTGGTGAGCAGCATTTCACCGTAGTAAAAGGAGCCGCACAGGTATTGATAAAGATGGCTAACCTGCCTGATGAACAAATTACAATGATCAATCAACTGGTCAATCAGCTTGCTTCCAAAGGTTATCGAACACTGGCGGTCGGTAAAAAAGTCGCCGATGAAGCTGTGGATATCATCGGCCTTATTCCTCTGTATGATCCACCGCGTGCAGATTCGCGGCAGGTCATCGCCGACATGCGCCAATATGGTGTGCGTGTGAAAATGGTCACTGGTGATCACATGGCCATTGCCAAAGAAGTCGGACAGTTACTGGGGCTTGAGGGCGAAACCATTCGCTCCCACCAGCTAACCGGCAGCGGCAGTCAGGAACTAATGGCACTGGCGGCTGCCATAGCAGCCGCCATCTATCAACGTCTTAATAAAGACATCACCCATCTGCAAGCCAGGCATTTTGCCGATGAAGTTATGGAAAGTGTCAAACAACTTTATGACACTCGCCTACTGGACCGTGAGTTTATTCACACCCACGAATCGGCCATCGTAGACATGATCGAAGACGTCGATCTGTTTGCTGAAGTGATACCCGAAGACAAATATCTCATTGTTGAGACTTTGCAGAAAGGCGGCCATATCGTTGCCATGACCGGCGACGGTGTCAACGATGCACCGGCGCTGAAAAAAGCCGACTGCGGTTTTGCCGTTTCAAATGCCACGGATGCTGCACGCGCGGCGGCTGATATTATTCTCACCGCGCCCGGTCTGTCAGTGATTAATGACGCCATCAAACAGGCACGTATTACTTTCGAGCGAATGAAAAGCTATTCTATTTTCCGTATCGCTGAAACCATCCGTATCATCCTGTTTATGACACTGGCCATCGTGGTGTTCAATTTCTATCCCATCACCGCACTGATGATTATTGTACTGGCCTTGCTTAATGACATTCCCATACTGGCCATCGCCTCGGATAATACCAGGGTCGATCCCAACCCCGTTCGCTGGAACATGAAGGAAATACTCACTGTTTCCAGTGTACTGGGCATTGCCGGTGTTGTCTCATCATTTCTCCTTTTTTATATTTTGTTAGAAATGAAATTTTCGGAAGAAATGATCCAGTCGATGTTTTTTGCCAAGCTGGTTATCGCCGGCCACGGCACCATTTACAATACTCGCACCGATGGCTGGTTCTGGAAGAAACCCTACCCTTCATGGTTATTATTTAACGCAACTTTTTCCACACGTATTTTAGGCACACTCATCGCTGTCTACGGGATATTTATTACACCGATTGGCTGGGAATACGCACTCTGGATGTGGGCTTATGCACTGGTATGGTTCGTATTCAATGATGCCGTTAAAATCGCCACCTATAAGTTTCTGAGGGACCGCTAACATAATTAGATTTCAATACTCTTTTTCTTAATCAGAGGTGCCCTGGCAGTCGTAATGTAGCATTGAACTGACCAACTTCAAATGATACACTTTAATTCTTCATACGGTAACGGGTAATAATTATGGAACATAAAACCAAAGCGTTTCATCCATCACAACAGAAAAAACGACCTGGATACGATGAGTCTATATTTTATCGGGAAATAGGTATTCTGTCCGGACGTAATCATAATCTCCAGAAAAGTATTCGTGCAGGGTTGTCCGTCGATGTACTAGATAGACTCAATGAAAAGCTCGATATCTCACAAGCAAAATTTCTTGAAATTATTAATTTAGCGACACCGACGTTGGCTCGTCGCAGAAAAACCAGGCAATTAAATACTCAGGAGAGTGACCGTCTCTTCCGTGTTGCGACTATATATCGTGCTGCTTTGGAATTATTTGAAGATGACAGAGATGCAGCAAAAGATTGGTTAAAACGCCCAGCAAAGGCATTAGGCGGTGAATCACCATTCTCTCAACTTGATACACAGGCAGGCGCAGACAATGTCCGTGACCTCATTGGCCGGTTAGAGCATAGTGTTTTCACTTAAATGCTGATTTATCGCTTAGTTAAGAAAAAATACAGAAAAAATCCCATTGATCCTGAAGGTGCCAGATTATACGGTGGCAGATGGAACTCTAAAGGTAAAGGAGTTGTCTATTTCGCAGACAGTATTTCATTAGCCACACTCGAAATGCTGGTACACATCGAACAGCGTGATTTACTAAAAGTGTATGCATTATGCAGCGTGCAAATAACATCTCACATGATTCTTACTCTCGAAGATAGTGATCTTCCTGCTGACTGGCAATCAGATCCTGCACCGCATTCGACAGCATTAATTGGTGATGAATGGATTGATACAAAAGATTCACTTGTCTTATCAATACCAAGCACTATCGTTCCAGAGCAACGTAACTATCTTATCAACCCTTTACATCCAAAATTTAAGAAGGTCGTAAAAACCATATCTGTGCAAAGCCACCGTTTTGATGCACGTCTTAAGTAAAATTATAAGAGTCACTACCCTACAAGAAAGACTACAAATTTGCCAATAGCATTGATCTAAAAACTGAGAAACTCAACCACTATGGACTGAAAGTCCATAGGTTGCTTTAATAGCGACTGAAAGTCGCTCCAGTTCAACAGCAATGTGTTGCTGAACTACTATTTTAGTTAACTTATTCACCACGAAGCTCACGAAGAGCACGAAGACGGAATCGAGCCTCTTGTGCTCTAATATTGAATCCTTCGTGTTCTTCGTGTCCTTCGTGGTGAATAAATCGTTACAATTAATAATGCTAAAGCCTTGCACTAAAGATAGTTTTTACTAACGTCCAGGGACAATAAAATTGCAGGTGTAATCCTTTACCAACAGGGGTTTTCCTCCTCATTATTCGGATAAATAAACCGCTAACTTATACAAGAGAAACAAAAGTGTATCAAGTAATCAGCTTTCAAGGATAACAATAGCCCATGTGGTTAAAAAACCCGATATAGCGGTCAATAGCCACTTTATTGTGTTAAAAGCCCTGTTACTCAGCCTGTCTATTAATTTGAATAACATTGCCTGTTCCTCCTGATGTATTTGGGAATAATAAAAACCTTTTCTATATAACGTATCAGAAAACGCCACGTGTAAATGATGATTACGGTAACTTTCGATAATGTTAATACCTTTAATCATCGCCACTCATAAAGCCCAGCAGATGTAACAGACTGGTGAAAAGATTAAATATAGATACGTACAAGGTCACGGTTGCCATGATGTAATTAGTTTCTCCACCGTGAATAATATCACTGGTCTGGTATAAAATTAGACCAGCCATCAGCAGTATGAACATTGACGATACCGCAAGTGATAATCCGGGCAGCTCAAAAATCATCGCAGCTAAACCAGCCATAAAAGCAACCAGAATACCTGCAACTAAAAATCCACCCATGAAGCTAAAGTCCTTTCGTGAGGTTAACGCATAACCGGATAAGGCAAGGAAGATTGCACCTGTACCGCCCATGGCTGTCATCACGATTTGAGCACCATTAGGTAGCGCCATATAAGTATTCAGGATTGGGCCTAGTGTGTATCCCATGAAACCCGTCAGGGCGAACACGAAGGCGAGTCCCAAACCGCTGTCTCGATACTTTGTCGTTAAAAATAGCAGGCCAAAATAACCACCGAGTGTGAGTAGTAAACCTGGATGGGGCAGGTTTAGCGCCATTGAGCTGCCAGCAGCCAGTGCGCTGAACATTAAGGTCATGGATAACAGCGTGTAAGTGTTACGTACTACCTTGTTAGTGGCAAACGTGGCTGCCTGACTCGGGCTCTCAATGGTATTAACTGAATATTTCATAATCATCACCTCTAAATAGTTTATCTACTCTTCTTCAAATACAAGCGGTTCTCGATGCTTGAGCAGTGTTAGTTGTCGATCAACTTTTCGCACTACAGTACGTCTGGCTCGATCGACTGCACGATCAATGGCGGCATACAGGTCAACCTCCGTGTCTTCTACCACTACATCGGGTATACCGGCTAACATAATCTGCACATGGCAGCGCTTGTCCGCACCTCCACGAGGTCCGTTAATGTCCGATAAACGGATAACAACCCGGTTAACATGACCACTACAATAGGCCAGGGCGAAAAGTATTCGCCGTTGAGAATAACTAAGTAGAGCATCAGTTAAAGTAAAGCCGCGTGATTGAATATCAATTTGCATCGTGTCCTCTCCTGTAGCGTTATAAATACTTTGTGGAAAAACATAGTAAGCACGATTTAAAAATAAGAAAAGTCGAATATAATTGCTATACTGTTCGAAAATTACGAAGTGATGCTGATATTATGATCAACTATAAACATCTACATTATTTTTGGGTGGTGGCAAAAGAAGGGGGAGTCGCCCGTGCTGGTGAAAAGCTACATCTGACGCCACAGACAATCAGTGGACAACTGAGTGTGCTGGAAGAGTACCTGGGCATCAGCCTGTTTTCGCGAGTGGGGCGCAATCTGGAACTTACCGAATCCGGAAGATTAGTGTTGAGCTATGCCGATGAAATTTTCTCACTTGGCGGCGAACTGGAAGAACAAATACACCAGCTACCTGCCAGCCTGCCTCAGACATTAAGGGTTGGTGTGGTCGATGTCGTCCCTAAATCAATAGCACACCGTATCCTTGCTCCTGTTTTAAAAATGCCAGTACCTGTGCGCATGATCTGCAAAGAATCAAGCCTGGAAACATTGTTAGCAGAACTGGCTATACATCGCCTGGATTTAGTGCTGGCCGACAGACCTATTCCGAGCACGGTTAGCACCAGAGGGTTTAGTCATAAATTAGGTGAGTGTGAAGTAAGTTTCTTCGCAACAGAGAAACTAAAAAAGAATCTAAAAGGTAACTTTCCTCATTGCCTGGACGGAGCGCCAATATTGTTGCCAAGTAGTGGTAACCAGCTTCGTTCTGCTATTGATCAATGGTTAGACAAGCATCGCATCTACCCACGGGTAGTCGCAGAATTTGATGATAGCGCACTAATGAAGGTTTTTGGGCAGGAAGGTGCAGGGATTTTTATTGCACCTGCCGTTATCGAGGCAGAAGTAGAGTCACAGTATAGTGCAAAGTCTATTGGTCGTATCATGGAAGTGAAAGAAAAATTTTTTGCGATTTCTGTAGAGCGACGCGTATCACATCCAGTGGTGGCAGTAATAATGGAGGCAGCACGTGAATCGTTGTTTGCAAAAAATTAAAATATAACATTCAAAGATATTGAAAATTGTAACAAGCATGTGGCAATGAAAACACGCCATTACAAATAACAGCAACTTATTATCAGGATAGTAGAGTCGCACTTCAATTCATCGATTTATTCGATATACATAAATATATTCGGTTTTCGCTAGTTTTTATTTAAGCTAATATAGCGACCTGTAGTGAAAGCCAATACTCACCTGAGAACTTTATGCCGATAAATTTTTACCTGAAAATACATTATGTAATCACACAGTGTTTTGAAATCGATGGCGCTATCATCAACTAACGAAGAGTAAAACCATGATAGAAAAACTAAGTAAAGGTTATCAGCGTTTCCGTAATGGTTACTTTCAGCGTAACCGGGAACGTCTGGAACAATTGGCAGACAAGCAAACACCAGAGATTGCCATGATTTCGTGTTGTGATTCACGTGTTGACCCCAGCATTCTATTTGACCTTGAACCTGGCGAGATCTTTGTTATCCGTAATGTCGCGAATTTGGTGCCACCGTTTGAAACTAAAGGAGACTACCATGGTACCAGTGCTGCACTTCAATTCGCCGTTACCTGTCTACAAGTAGAACAGGCGATGATATTGGGACATGCTAACTGTGGTGGTATTCGGGCCTTAATGGAAAATAATAGCGCAATTCAAGCGGATGGCTTTATTGATAGCTGGATGAATCTGGCGGCAGAAGCTAAAAAGGAGGTGCTGGCACGCGAAGATCTGATTACATCGGAGCAACGCATCGCCGCCTGTGAAAAAACAGCCGTCGGTCACTCATTAAACAATCTGATGACGTATCCATGGATACGCGAACGAGTCAATGCGGGCAGCCTGAAACTTGCGGGCTGTTACTATGACTTGCGAAATGGAGAGCTGATTTACGCTTGCAGGGGCATCAGGATGAAATATTTATCGCATTACTGGCGGATGCTGCTGCCAGTAATAGATCAATAAAAAGCCAAACAACATGCCTCCAAGGTGAGCAAAATGTGCAACACCGGCTTCAGTGCCAGTTACACCAAAAACCAGTTCAATGATGCCATAAAGAATAACAAACCATTTTGCTTTTATCGGCATCGGCGGTATCAACAGGATCAACACCTGGTTAGGGAAAAACAATCCAAAAGCCAGCAGCACACCAAATACCCCACCGCTGGCACCAATAGTAGGGTAATAGTCTCCAGCAATACTGGAAGTCACTATCTGGGTAATGCCAGCACCGATTACACAGACCAGATAATAAATGGCAAACGTCCGCGAACCCCAAAGATTCTCCAGCGCTACGCCGAATAACCATAGCGCATACATATTCAATAGAAGATGCATCACACTACCGTGTAAAAAACCATAAGTCATCAACTGCCAGGGCATGAACTCATGCATTTGTGGATCAAGGACAAACATGCGATCAGGTGCAAGCGGCCAGAGTGCAAAGTTCCCCAACAACAAATTAGCGGCGAACATTTCAAGCAGAAAAATCACGCCATTGGATATCAGTAACAGCTTTATTACTGGTGGAAGTAGCGAATAATGGTGACGTATATAGGCCATTGAATAACTTCAATCAAAAAGTGGCGATATTCATAAGGAATATCGGCTAAACAACGTTCGTATTAATAATACGACTATTTCCTGTAAACAGGCCTTTTATTTCAATCTATCTGAATTACAATTACAAGCACAGAGCAAGCAAACGTTTATACAAAAATCCCATGCGAGTTCAGATGACGGTCGGGTTGCACCTATGATTAATGAAGCGATTAAGACAGATATTCAACACGAGTATATTGGTAACACCGTAGGTGTTCATGGGCCGGTCGTCGTCATTGCCTGCAACAGGCTACCGCCATTACATCAGGCACTAACTGCTCAGATAAATAATGAAAGCTACCTGTTTGAAGTACATCAGCATCTGGATGAGCACCATATTCGAGCCATAACCTTACATACATCCTCCGGTCTTAGACGGGGTATGCCGGTTTATGATACCGGCGCGCCTGTTCAGGTACCGGTTTCCCCTGACTGCCTGGGTCGTTTACTGAATATTTTCGGCGAGCCCCTGGACGATGGACCGCCCTTACCCCAGGATAGCTACCGGCATATTCATGGCCAGCCTGTCTCACTGAGTGATGCCGTGGGCATGAGCGATGTGCTGGAAACAGGCATCAAGGTTATCGATTTGCTCTGCCCTTTTGTTAAGGGCGGAAAGACCGGGCTTTTTGGCGGAGCGGGCGTCGGCAAGACGGTGTTGATTATGGAATTCATGCATGCAGTCGCCACCCTGCATAAGGGGGTATCTGTTTTTGCCGGTGTCGGTGAACGCATCAGGGAGGGCCATGAATTATGGCATGAGCTGAAAAAAACCGGTGTATTGCCACAGACACTCATGGTCTTCGGTCAGATGGATGAGTCGCCGGGTGTACGATTCAGGGTGGGGCTCACCGCCCTCACCTACGCGGAATATTTACGTGATACATTACAAAAAGAAGTCCTGTTTGTTATGGACAACGTATTTCGCTTCGTACAGGCCGGCAGTGAAGTCTCCAGTCTGCTGGGTCGAATGCCGGCCATCGTCGGCTACCAGCCGACCTTAACAACCGAAGTGGCAGAGATGCAGGATCGGATTCTCTCTACCCGGCAGGGCAATATCACCTCTGTGCAGGCAGTTTATGTACCGGCAGATGATATGACCGACCCTGCCGTCAATGCCATTCTTAGTCACCTCGATACCACGGTCATTTTGTCCCGGGTACAGGCCGGTAAAGGTATTTACCCCGCTGTCGATCCCTTGCTATCGAGCAGCTCATTGATGGATCGCCATACCCTGGGGGCAAAACATTATGCAGTTGCCGAGGGCGTGCGTGAGCACCTGGCCCGGTATAAAGAGCTGGAAGACATTATTACCATGCTGGGTATCGAGGAATTATCAGCTAAAGATAATAAAATTGTTTTGCGGGCGCGTAGATTGCAACGTTATCTTACGCAACCCTTCTGGTCTACCTCTACACGTGCGGGTATACCGGGCGTGTCTGTGCCATTGCAACAGACACTAGTCGACTGTGAGGCTTTTTTACAGGGTAAGTATGATCACCTGTCCGAGGAGCAGTGTTATATGC
>Ga0164313_10003921_pt1 | contig 13271 bp, 14 predicted proteins | sample GuaBasSedimGuay4_FD_113735 | JGI IMG/M metagenome (GOLD analysis project Ga0164313, IMG submission 113735) | Subseafloor sediment microbial communities from Guaymas Basin, Gulf of California, Mexico - Guay4, Core 4569-4, 0-3 cm | ecosystem: Environmental > Aquatic > Marine > Hydrothermal vents... | reverse complement strand
GCTGAAGGAGAATGGAGGGTCGTGCTTCTGCGCGACCGATTGGAGGCTTGGGGCTCTGCGGCTGCCCGGGAGGACAGCCCTCCACGCTGAAGGAGAATGGAGGACGTGCCTGCGCGGCTACAAGGGGAGGCTCGAATTCCATACCGTCGAGTCGTCCGGTTCGGAGCGATCGCGGTAGGTCGCGATGAGTGACCAGCGATCGGCCCCCGATCGGTTCTCATGGGATCCGTGAACGGCGAGATCGTGGAAGAAAACCACGTCGCCGATCTCGACCGGGACCGTCTGCACGGGCAGGTCCTCGAGTTCGCTGCTCGGGATCTGTCTGTTGAATCCGGTTTCTGTCTCCTTGTTGCGCATGGGGAAGACCCGGGTATGCGTGCCGGGGATCATTTTGAGGCATCCGTTTTCTTCAGTCGCTTTGTCGAGCGCGATCCAGGCCGATAGCTTGGTCGATCCTTTCCAGTAAAACCAATCCTGATGCCAGGGAGAGGGGAATCGTTTCCCGGCGCTTTTGAACACGGTCTTGACGCTCAGGAATTCGGGGGCCTTTCCAATCAGGTCGCGGACCACCTGCACCAGCCTGGGGTCGGTCACGACTTCCCGGATGGTTTCATCGATCTGGTCCGCCATCCAGACGTTCACTCCGGAAGGCACATTGAGCCGGTCGATCTCGGTCAGCAGGCGGATGGCGTTTCGTTTGATTTCCGCGATCCGCTCACGACTGAACAGACCGGGTATGACGGTGAACCCGGTGGCTTGATATTCGGAAACATGTGACATGGGATAGGAGGTCAGGGGTGAGTGGTGCGGCCCAGTTTTTCGCGAAGGGCTTGGACGAAGGCCCGGGGTTGGTCGGGGCTGAGTGCAATCATCCTGTCGTCGCTTTTCAGGACGACCGTATTTTCGGGGTTGGTCACATAGGCGGTGAATTTCCCGAGTCCGGGCTTCCAGAATCGGCCGTAGAATCCAAACAGTCCCCCGTTGCCAAAGGTGCGCACGCTGCGATTCATCAACTCGGGGGCTTTTTCCACCGACTTGAGTGCAGCGATCGGGAGGCGAACGGGAAAGGCGATGCGGCGCACGCGAATGTGGTCGTCTTCAAGGTCGTAACCCCGGACGCGGAAAAGAAGGCCGACCCCGAGAGCCGCAAAGGGAAGGACGATGAGGGTCGCCCGGGCCGTCTGGTTCATATCGCGCTGGCTCGCGATGGCCGAGGCGGCGACGGCGATCAGGATGCCGGCGACGAATCCGGTGATGATGACGACCTTTCGGCTGAGGGAGGCTTGGAAGGGCTGCATGGCGGAATCGGTAAAAGGGAATCCGGGTGGATCCGCCCGGAGATTGAACCTCAGTGAAACCTCTGCAAGCGAGGAGAAAAGGGGTCAGGCCGTTGTTTATATACGATTTGAGTTCAGATCGTATATAATCAACGGCTGACCCCTTCCGATTGAGGTAGTCGAGCTGTGGTGCGGAATGAAAACAGCGGTCGGGGCTCTTATCGGTGTCAGCTTCGTACGGTTCCGACGAAGAAAGGGTTGTTTCGCGTCTCTGAATTCGAGACGTCTCAAGGCTTCGGGGGGATCTGTGGGTTCGGGCTGTTGAAGGTTCGAATTCTGGTTGGGGCTGGCATTTGCCTGTAAGTCAAATAGGGTGGTTATTCTACAATGAAAGGTTGGTGGAAACGATCGATTCGGTGCTGGTTGGGCTTGGTTCCAGGCTTGATTGCCCCATCCATGCTGGTTGGCGAGTCGATTGAAACCGTACAGAATGCGGCCACGGAATGGGCTCGGATCCGGTCGGAAACCGTCAGGGCCGAGACTGAGTGGCGTTGGCAGAAGGTCTTTCTGGAATCGACTCTTGAGGCTCTGACCGAGCGAACCCGAATTCTGGAGGACCGGCGGGATTACCTGGAGGCGACCGCGGCCCGTGAACGCGGCAGCGTGGCTGAGCTCGGGCTGAAGAGCGAAGAAGGGCTGGAGTTGCTTCAAGGTGCGGGGGAAAGGGTGCAGGCCCTGAGCGTGAGCCTGGTCGAACTGCGCTCCTGGTTGCCTCCACGGTTGTCGGAAGCCCTTGAGTTTTCCTATCGAAGTCTCGAAGACCCGTCGCTGAGTGTCAGTGAGCGGATGCAGACTGCGGCGACTGTTCTCAACCGGTGTTTCCAGTTCAACAGCGCGATCACCTACAGTGAAGAGATACTCGTCGTGGAGACCGGACAGTCCGCTCGATTCCTGAGCGTGCTTTACTGGGGTCTCAGCCATGCTTACGCTCTCGACAGCGCGGAAGGGATCGCCTTTTACGGCTCACCCGGTGAAAAGGAATGGGTCTGGGAGGAGCAGGCAAGTCTGGGTCCGACCGTGGCCCGGCTGATGGTATTGTACCACGATGAGGCGACTCCGGAGTTCGTCGAAGTTCCAGCCAGGCTGGCGAACCCGATTGGGACATCGGTCCAGGAGTGATGCCATGAAAGTGTTCCCCGCGTTCTTCCTCGGTATCATGGGTCTGGCCTCCCTGGTTTCAGCAGCCGGTGATGAGTCACTCGACGATTTGATGGCCCGGGCCATCCTCGAATACGGTCAACGACTTGAGTCAGCGACATCCGAGCTGGTGGCGGTCAGGAAGCGAATCGCTGACGAGCGGACGCCCCTGGTTGAAGCCGTTCACGAGCTTGAAGACCGGATCATGAGACAGGAGGCCGGGATCAGTACTCTTGAGACGAATGCGGTTCGAGCGGAAACCGAGAGGTTGGGGTTCGAGACTGAATGGGAACTGGTGGTCAGGAACCTGGACTATATCTCGAGGGTGGCACGGGAGAATCTGGAGGCCCTGGAAAGCGCTCTTCTGCCGGGAGAGTCGTTGCTCTACGGTGACCGGATCGCGAGCTACCTTCAGGCCTTTGAGCGGCCCTCCAAACTCGCCCATGCGGTCGCCGCACTGGATACCTCGGATCTGCTCCTGGATCGACTGCAACGTCAACTGGGTGGATACACGGTCGAAGGGTTCGCCCTTTCCATGGACGACAACCGGGTCTGGGAAGGTCGGTTTGCGTTTGTCGGCCCCGAGGGATTCTTTGCCGACACGGATTTTCAGATCGCGGGCACGGTGCGGCCGAGGGAAGGGGATCTCCTGCCGGCGGTTTACCCTCTTGCAGATTGGGATCGCGCCCAGGCAGAGCTGTACTTTTCGGGTGAATACGGAGAGATCCCGGTGGATGCTTCGGACGGTAAGGCGCTGCCTCTTCAGGAATCCCGCGATTCGATTTTCGTTCATCTCCGAAAGGGAGGGATTGTTGGATACGTCATCATCGGCCTCGGAGTGTTTGCGTTCATTACCGGTCTGATCAAGATCGCGGATCTGCGCCGCCTGTCGATTGACGATCCCAAGTCGGTGCGAAGTGTCCTGGACCAGCTGGCCACCCGGTCGATCGATGAGACCGAAAAGGCGGTAAGCTCGCTTCGGGCCACGACGCAGGAGATGTTCGTGGCAGGCATGCGGCACATGGAGAAACCGAAGGCAGTGCTCGAGGAACACCTCTTCGCCTTCATACTCAGGCAGCGGATCGATCATGAGAGAAGGCTGCCGCTTCTGGCCGTCATCGCGGCGGCGGCACCTCTGCTCGGACTGCTTGGGACGGTGGTCGGCATGGTCAAGACCTTCACCCTGATCACGGTTTTTGGGACCGGGAATGCGGGCAAGCTCTCAAGTGGCATATCGGAAGCCCTGATTACAACTGAGTTGGGGTTGATCGTGGCGATCCCGACTCTGGTGCTTCACGGTTATCTGTCGCATCGAACCCAGAAAAACCTTTCATTGCTCGAGCAGTATGCGGTCGAATTCGTGACTGCCTCGGACGAACAGAAGATGGGCCGGAAAGACGGGGGGACGGTTTCATCATGAGCGCCATCCTGGATCTTGCCCGGCAGGGCGGTCCCGTCATGATCGCGTTGATCCTGCTTTCCTTGATACTCTACGAGAGGTGCCTGAACCTGTTCATCCTCCTGAACCAGGCCAAGCACCGGCTGGGGCACGAATTGCTGGTCGGCCCGAAGGATCTGTCTCGTCTTAGAAAATCGGGTACAGAGCTGGAAGAAACCTATTTCCGCCACCGTGCGATGATCGGATCCTTGATCGCCGCGGCGCCGTTACTCGGCTTGTTGGGCACGGTCATGGGCATGGTGAACACATTTGAAAGCCTGGCCGCCCGTTCGGGCCAGCAGTCGATCGAAGGGCTCGCGGGTGGAATATCGATGGCGCTGGTCACCACCGAGACGGGCCTGGGCATCGCCATCCCGGCATTGATCATCCTTTATTATGCCCAGCGGGAATTACAGGAGACAACCCTGCAGTTGAACCGGCTGGAAGGCCAGATCATGGACGCGGACTGATGCTGAGATCTTCCATCAATCAACGCCGCGACCGCAGGGTGAGAATTGATCTCTCCCCCATGATCGATTGCATCTTCATCCTCCTGATCTTCTTCATCGTAACCAGCGTGTTTGTTGAAGACCCGGGGGTTGAGGTTGACCGGCCGGATGTGCGGGGAACGGAACTCCGGGATCGGGATGCGCTGCTCATCGCCATCACGGCGGACGACCGCATCTATTTCGATGGCCAGGAAATTCCTCTCGATCAGGTGGCACCGGTGGTCCGGCAGGCGACATTCAGCGATGACGCCGTACTGATCATACGGGCCGATGTATCGACCAGTCACGGCATGTTTGCCGGGGTCTATGCAGAGGCCAAGCGGGCCGGCATCCCGAGGGTCCATTTTGCGACCGAATCAACGGAAGGGCTCTGAGATGAGTACCCTGTTCCAACTGAATCCGGAAGCGGGCCGTCGCCGGTTCTTGAGTCTGGCGGGAGGCGTCTTGGTTAGTTTTCTGATTCTTCTGGGGATTTCACTGGCCCAGAAAACCCAGCTGGAGGCGCCCCCCGTCCCAGTCGAAGAACTGCGGGCCATCACCATGCTGGAACCACCGCCACCGCCACCACCGGAATTCGGGAATCGGGAAGCGCCCCCGATGCACCCTTTCGAGTTGGCTGAATCACCTTCAACCAGCTCGGTCCGGATCGCGGCCTCCCCGCCGGAGATGAAACCGATCACACGACCGGTCGCCGTGCCGGATTTCTCGTTTGCTCTCGAAGCCTTCAGGCCGAAATCGGACGAGATGGAGTTGGAGATCGGCCACGTATTCAGGCGTTCGGAGGTCGACCAGTCGCCGATCGCGGTTTATCAGAAGATGCCCACCCTTCCCCCGGGGATTCTGTTCGGGGTCGAGGATCCCCGGATCACCCTCATGTTCGTGGTGACGAGCGACGGAACGGTCGACCTGGTCAAGCTTTTGCGATCGGCCGACCAGGACCTGGACAAGGCCATGATCGAAACGATCAAGGAATGGAGGTTCCGTCCGGCGATCCGGAATGGGCGGAAGGTCGCCTGCTGGGTGCAGCAGCCGTTTTACATAATACGGAAGCAAGGAGACGACCGGGGATTTGCTGATTTCCGATGAAGATGCGAACACGAGTCCTTACCGCCTTTCTCCTTGGCCTGGCATCGCCGCTTTGGTCGAAAACCTCCGATCCGGCTCCGGAAGTGGATGTCAACGCGATCATCAACGAATCGTACCAATTCCTGCGTAATCGCGAGCCGCGGATGACCGCGACTGAATTTTCGCTCTACGAGACGATTGTCCCCATGGTATTTGAGCAGCCGGATTATGCCATGCGTCTGCTTGAGACGATGATCTCGGATGACGAACCGGAGAGCGCGGCCTTTGAGTTCATCCTTGGCAATCTGTACTTTGTTCAGGGACGCACGGTGAGTGCCGAGGCCAGGTTTCGCAGCGCTCTGAAGAGGTACCCGGAATTCAGGCGCGCCTGGCTTAACCTGGGCGTCCTTCTGTATACGATGGAGCGCTACAGCGAAGCCATTCCGTGTTTCACCGAAGTGATCTCGCTGGGAGATCAGAAGGCCCGGACCTTCAGTCTGCTGGCCTACAGTCTCCAGAAGTCGGGCAATCCACTGGTGGCGGAAATGGCCTATATGCAGGCGTTGACTTCGGAACCCGGAAACACGGAACTGATTGAGGGCCTGTTGAAATTGTATCTGGAAAGTGGTGAAACCAGCCGGGCGGAGGCGATGCTCAAGCAACTGATCAGGCTCAATCCCGGGGACGGCCGCAATTACCTGCTCTATGCGAACACGCTCTACGATGGTGGTCGTCTGCTTGAGGCAATCGTCATGCTGGAGGTTGCGGCCGGGTTGGACCGCCTTGAAACGGACGGGGTGCTTTTTCTCGCCAATCTTTATGCGAAGATGGACTTCCATCGTGAAGCGGTCACCGCCTATGGGCAGGTGATTGAACGCGACCGGGAACTGGGAGTTACCCGGTCATTGATTTACGCCCAGGCGTTGATCGCTGAGGATCGGCTCGAGGAAGCGGGCGAGTTGCTGAGTGGCATGGAATCGGTGGTCGACGACGAAACCCGGGCGCTCCACCTGCACACCCGCGCCGAGTGGCTCTATGCCCGAACCGATCTGGAGGGGGCCCGCAGGCTGCTCGAGGATCTGGTCCGTCTGGATCCGATGAATGGGGACGCACTTGTGCGGCTCGGTCAGGTCCTTGAGATTGAGGGAAACCTGGCAAGAGCTGAATTGATCCTGGAGCGCGCCTACCAAGTGCAGGAAACTCGGCGTCGGGCCAGCCTGGAACTGGCCAATATCGCGGTCAGAAACCGCAGATACGAGAAGAGCGTCGCCTATATAGAAGAGGCGATCCGACTTGAGAGCTCCAGCGAACTTCGAGAACACCTGGAAAGGTTGAAATCGCTGGTCAGCTATCAGGACTTGGAAACTACCAATGAAACCATGGAGTAGGAGGGGAGTTTTCCTAATGACGGTCCTGGTCGGCCTGGGTGGGCCCTGCCTGGTTTCACGGGCGGAAGGGGCCACCCTGGTGAAGGACTATATTCTCTACACGGGGGGCAACCTGCAGGTGCTGGATGGCGACGAAAAGCATCCGATCGTCGGTGTTTCCCCGTTTACCATCACCATTCGCCGTAAGGGTCGATTTGAGAAGATCCCTCTGGACAAGGTGGGCCGTCTATGGATTGACCGGGAGATGAAGCTGAACAGGCAGTCTGCCGCCATCAGCAACCTGCTAAGCAGGAAAGCCTACACCCCCGGGCACGAGGAGGTGGCGGATTGGGGGTCGATCAGAACGGGAGACCTTTCATCCGGCCAGAGCCCCCTGGACAATGTGCAGGGAAACTTCTTTGAAGATTCCGTTACCATTCAAAAAGACCGTGCGAGCATCGGAAGATCGAGGGGAGCCTTGACCTCATCGACCGGTGGTTCCGGACTCCTGGACCGGCGGGGGGGCGAGGGTGGGGGGACGTTCGATGCGCTCGAAGTTACGCTGGAACTGGCGTCCAGGGATTCGATCATCGATCCCTACCTGGTTCTGGTGACCGATTTTCGCGATCCGGCGGTCCCCGATCAGTTCTTTCGCAAGTTCAGGGTCAGGGTGCTCGACGGGATCAGCCGTGAGCCCGTCTCCATCCAGTTATTGCAGGGCGGTTTTCCGGTCGGGTTCGAAGTGGATGAATTCAACATCTATCTCTATTCAGGAGGACGGGAGATTCCGACCACTCTTTCGGATAAGCAGGTCGCCTTGACCGCGGATGAGGCCTTTCAGTACCTGATTCTTGAATACCTCATCGGACACAAAGGAGAGACCCTGGTACCCAGACCGATGTGGGTGGGGATGCCCTTCGAGGTGAAAGAACAGATCCGAGGCCTGGAGACGAACCCTGAGGTGAACCTGATCCTGGATGCGAAAGGAAGGGTGGTCGACCTGACCATCCGTGGTGGAGAACTCGGACCGGACATCATCGCAGCGTTCCGCGCCTTCCGCTTCTACCCGGCGCTGGAAACCGGAAAATCCGTCGAAGGGAGTTATGCACTGAAACCCAAGGAACTGGTGCGCTGAAACAGGAAGGGGTCAGGCCGTTGTTTGTATACGATCTGAAATCAGATCGTATACAAACAACGGCCTGACCCCTTTGGGCGACGTTAGAAGTCCTTTTTGACCAGTTTCTGGCGTATTCTCAGGACGGGGACGAGGCACCAGACAACCAGGGCGCCCAGGGACATGGTCATTCCGATGCCGGTGCCGAAGAAGCGCTCGAAGACGGCTCCGGTATAGCCCATCAGGGCGGAAATATCCAGTTTCATGAGAATCAGGATCCGGGACAGGTCGATCGGGTTGAGCATGGTTGCAATCAGGGCGAACCGGTCGATCGGGTAGTCGTCAAAGACGACCAGCGAGATCAGGAACAAACCATCGTAGATGACGGCAAAAAAAAGCCACATCAGGATCGCGTATCCGAATCCCTTGACCCGGTTTTCCCTCGACAGGGCGATATTGAAGGCCAGGGCAACAAAGATAAAACTGAGCAGCGATCCGATAACGAGCAACAGGGCAAAATCGAAGATGGCGGAGGATCGAAACAACCCGTAGGCCAGGAAGGGGATGCCCAGGCCGATCACCAGGCTGACGGAGAGAGACAGCGAGAGACCCAGATACTGACCGAAGATGATGGTGGTGCGCTTGATCGGCTGGGCCAGCAGGAGTTCGGTGAATTCGGCCGAACTATAGAAGTAGGTGATGCCGAGGACCGTCCCGATCAGGGGAGTCAGGACGATAATGACATTGAGCAGGGTGATGATCGCTTTTGAAAGATCGTTGTTCAGGAAGAGAAGAACGAAGCCCAACGAAAGGTAGAAGAGCAGATACGCGTAGCTCCAACGACTCCGGTTCAGATCGAAGAAACTGTATTTGAGAATCTTGAAAATCGTCATGGCTGACTGGAGCGCAGAAGGGCGGCGATGGCGGTCTCAAGGGTGGCCTGCCCGGTGTCATCCTGGATCTGGGTGACACTCCCTTTGAAGTGAATCTTTCCGTCCAAAACGAAAACGATCTCATCGGAGATCTCCTCGGCAAAACTCATGATGTGGGTGGTCACGATGATGGTTCGACCCTTGGAGCGCTCGCGTTGAAGCAGTTCCCTCAGGTGAATAAGCGAAATCGGGTCGAGACCGGCCGTCGGTTCATCCAGAAGGATCAGATCGGACTCAAACATGAAGGTCAGGACCAGGTTGACCTTCTGTTTGGTTCCGCCGGACAGGTTGCTCAGTTTCTTGTTCAGGAAGGGTTCGAGTTCGAACAATTCGATCATTTCGGGATGGCGGGATTCCTTCGATCTGAGATCGCGGACCATACGGACCAGTTCGGTCACGGAAAGGTTGCCCGGGAAGTGGGCGATCTGGGGCAGGTAACTGATATTGTCGCGGTATCTCCATCGTCGCAGAACGGAACGGCCGTCGATGGTGATCGAGCCGTTATCGGGCACGACCATGCCGAGGATGGACTTGATCAGGGTCGTTTTCCCGGAACCGTTCGGTCCGAGCACGGAAATGATGCCGCCGGCATTGATTTCCAGGCAGAGCGACTTCAGCACCTCAAGCCGTCCGAACCGCTTTTTCAGATTATCGATCCTAATCATTGAGTTTTCTCATCAAGGGCTGTTGATCGATCAGGTTGTCCGGGGTGAACGCGGGGGAGACCTTTTCTGAGAAATTGATGATGTCGACAAAAAGGCTGCGGAGGAGAACCAGGGTTTCCGGAGTGTTGTTGACGATATAGGAGAAGAGTTTCACCGGACGGTAGGGCACGTCGCCGATGCCGTCCTTGTCCAGATCGTAACCCGCATATTCGCTCCAGTAATTGCCGGCAAACCGATTGTCGTTCAGTCTGCCGTGGTAGGAGATGTCGAAGGCGTTCTGGAGAAAGTCGTTACGGGTGAAATTGTTTTCATAGCAGGCGCCGATCACCTTGATCGCCCAGCCGTTTCGGGAGAAGGTATTGTTCCGGTACTCGATCCGAGTGGAGCCATCGATGTTCACGCCGATCGTATTCTGGTGAAACGTATTTTCGGAGACTTCGGCATCATAGATCTCCTTGAGCAGAAGGCCGTAAGAGGCGCTGCCCCAGTTCTGCTCGAATACATTGTCGCGCATGGTGACGAACTTCGAAAACATGACGGCGACGCCGGCACCGTTGGAGCGAAAGACGTTGTGATGGTAGGTGTTGTGATTCGAGAACATGAAATGAAGGCCGTAGCGGATATTTCCGGAACTGGTGTTCCCGTGGATCTCGCTGTGGTCGACGAACTCGAGGTAGATGCCATCCCTCAGGCGATTCATGGTATTTTCCCGGACTTCGATGTGGGAGCAGTGCCACATATGGACGCCGTTTCCGGAACCGGCTTCATCCACCGCGAGACTCGTCACCGTGTTCCCGATGATTGATCCCTGGTGGGATTTCTCAACCAGGATGCCGAAGAAAACATTCCGAAGCTTGTTACCCTCGATCCGGAAGTTGTTGCTGCGATGGACCAGGATCGCGGCAAATTCCTTGGTGTAGCTCTGCCCGACGTTGGTCAGAGTCAGACCGGTGACCGTGACGTCGTCTGCTTTGACCGAGAGAATGGTTCCGATGTTTTCACCGTCGATGACGGGGTCTCCGTCACCGGCAAGGGTCAGGGGCTTGTCGACGATCAGGTCATGCTCCTTGTAGGTGCCGCTCCGCACGATGATCTCGTCACCGGGTTCAGCCCTTTCGAGCGCCATTCGGATCGAATTGAGCGCGCCATCGACCGAGACGATGATCTGGCGTGCCTGGACGGGCAGGACGGCGATGATCAGCAGGCAGCAGAGCAGTCTGGGTAGGTGACGAGACACGGAAACGCAGAAGTGATGGACCGGTGTCCGGGGGAGTCAATAACGCTTCGGGGTCATTGCGCACAATCCTGCATGCCAGCGCGTGATTGGATGTTCGGTGCCCCCTTGAAGGGGTCAAAGCTCATATCACGCATTGGCATGCATGATATTGAGCAATGACCCCCCGTTCGAACCCTAATATTCGACCATCAGTTCTTTCGGGAGGTTTTCCCAGGAATAGAGGATGCCCCCATGTTCTTTCCTCGCCACTTCGGCCGCCTCAGGTGAGGAAAAGGCCGAAAGGTAAGCTCCCATCGGACTCTTGATACCTTCGCTGATGAGGTAGGTTGCGGATTCAGCATCGGTGAGGGCGCCGGGTTCGGCATAGTCGGCGACAAGGAGGAGGCCGATCTGATCCGCCCGCCAATCGGGCAGATTCTGCACCAGGCACTCGATTGCGTCGTATTTGAACTGCTTTCCTTTTCGGGTGACGAGTTGGGCCGCGTGGGTCTTGTCGACGATGGTCATGCGACAGAAGGCGCAAGTGTCCCTTCCGTAGGCGATGGGTTCGGGCTCAACGCTGCAGGCGGCCAGCAGGAGGGCGGTCGCGAGAAGGCAGGCGGCAAGTAAAGGATCAGGTTTCGTTTTCAACTGATTTCGGCCATCGCTTTCGCCTCTTTCCGACCGACGAAGAAGGCGGCGACTGTCATCCCCATGCCGGCAAACATGAGATAGGCGGCTATTTTCGGGTAAGAATGAGCAGTGAAGTTCAGGATCTGCTTGGTTCCGATGAGCGGAGGCTGGTAGGCCATGGGCGTCCCGTCCGGATTGGTGAAGTTCAGGATCGCCTTTGGATCGAGTGAGTGGCCGTAATCGTACATCCAGAGGTAGAAATCGTAGATGCCGGCACAGCCGAGCACCGACATGAGGATGAACCATCCCAGGAACCAGTTGGGCGTTCCCTTGATCCCGATGGCGATCCCCAGAAGGACCATGGAGATGACGACGGCCGGGAATACGATGAATTCCGTCATATGTTCGGGAATCTCAGCCATCCCGATGTAGTGATTCATCAGGTTGATGTTCTTGAGGTCGTGAGGATTCTCATCGGCGATCTTCGTGATGTAGATATCCATGCCCAGGCGAGACGGATATTGCGGCGCTTCCAGTTGGATGTTCCACATCGGAAACACAAACAGGAAGAGCAGCATCAGCGATCCCACGATCATAAGAATTTGTGACTTCTTCATAGAAAATGATGCGGAATCTCTGGAGCGGCACACGTGCCCATCTGTCTGCGATGAGATTTCGAGGTGCTGCGGTCCGGAGAAATCGCGATTCCGTTCAAATACTGAGTCCTTTGACCGGCCTGGTCAATTGCCTGATGAAAATCGGGCGACCCACACGAGTGGACCATTTCCCATGAAGTGATGGGCAAGGGTGGAGTGGGCTTATCCCTCGATGGATTGTTTGATCGAGGCGTAAAGCCTCTCCTGCAATCCGTCTTTCGATCTGGATCCCCATCATTTTACGGGTGGAGGAGCATTCTGAGTCACCTGGTCTGGGCGGTCAGGACAGGAACCCGCTGCAGCCGGGGTCGTATGCACGATCCCGGCTGCGATGGAAGTCACCCAACCCTGGCTCACCAGACCGGAAGAACGCCGGTTTAGAGCGGGTCTCCGTCAAGCGTGAAGGAGATGGGCACGTCCGAGTCCCGGGGGGACACGCGGACATAGCCCTGCATCTCCTGATGGAGCGCGGAACAGAAGTCGGTGCAGTAGAAAGGCCACACACCCTCTTGCTTCGGTTTCCAGATGAATGTTTCGGTCTGCCCCGGCATGATCAGGAGCTCGGAGGCGTTGGCTCCGATCATCGAAATGCCGTGGGGAACATCGTAGTCCTGCTCCAGGTTGGTGACATGGAAATAGACCGTGTCGCCCACCTTGACGCCCTCGATGTTGTCGGGCGCAAAATGGCTGCGGATCATGGTCAGATAGATGCGTACGACATCGTCGCTTTCCCGAACCACCTTGGCTTCGGATTCGGTCTTGACCGCATGTGGGTGCTGGTTGTCCTCCAGAGCATAGAATTTCTTGGAATTCCCTGCGATCAGGTCGGCCGGGATTCCGGCCGCGTAGTGCGGTTCGCCGATGGTCGGGAAATCAAGGAGAAGTTCCATCTTGTCGCCGGTGATGTCATACAACTGGGCTGATTGGGTCACCTCGGGGCCGGTCGGGAGGTAGCGATCCTTGGTGATCTTGTTCATCGCGACCAGGTATTTGCCGTAAGGCTTCCGCGAGTTGCCTCCGGGAATCATCAGGTGACCGACCGAGTAGTAGCACGGCTTGCGGTCCACTATCTCCCAGGTTCCGAGTTTCCATTTCACCACTTCAGACGAGATAAAGAAGGTGGTGTAGGCATTGCCCTCGCCGTCAAACTCGGTGTGGAGCGGCCCGAGACCCGGTTGCTCAACCACGCCGGCCAGGGTGGC
>Ga0164313_10003920_pt1 | contig 13272 bp, 8 predicted proteins | sample GuaBasSedimGuay4_FD_113735 | JGI IMG/M metagenome (GOLD analysis project Ga0164313, IMG submission 113735) | Subseafloor sediment microbial communities from Guaymas Basin, Gulf of California, Mexico - Guay4, Core 4569-4, 0-3 cm | ecosystem: Environmental > Aquatic > Marine > Hydrothermal vents >... | reverse complement strand
CGGCTGCACGAATTGAATGAACCGTGTCGAGACAAATCCACTCCTTGGCAACTCAGAAGTTCCTTGAGAGACCGGGCAAGATTCTGGAAGAGCCGGTCGTAGATTGGAATCGGCGAACGTTGGATTTGTTGTTCATGATGGATTTCAACGAAACGAGGACTCAATGAAGAAAGTCCGGATTGCCGATTGGAACGAGCTCGAGCCGCTGCACCCCGCCTACGCCCTGGTCGCCAACGTTGACCTGGTGGTCATTCGTTGGCCGGATGAGGAGCAGGCATCGGTTCTCTACGGCAGGTGTCTGCACCGTGGCGCGTTGCTGAGTGATGGCCATGTTGAGGGCAAGGACCTGATCTGCGGCCTCCACCGGTGGGACTACTGCTACGAGACCGGGGTCAGCTCGTACAACCCGGAGGAAAAGCTCCAACGCTTCCAGTCCTGGGTCGAGGACGGCGCCGTCTGGGTCGACGGGGAGGAAATTGCCGCCTGGGAAGAGAAGAATCCGCAGCCCTATGATCGCGACGCGTATCAGGGTCTCTACAAGGACTTCCATGGTGGTCCCGAAGAACCCCACTATCAGTACATTCAGCATCTCGCCGAGCATGGTCTGAGCCAGCTTGGCCACCACGGCCGCATGGCGGCGATGGGCGTACCGAGCGACGAGCTGCCGAAGTGGGACGACATCCAGATCCTCACGGCCCAGCTTTCCAGGGTTCCACTGCTCGATGACGCCCCGGTCGGCACCGAGGTCGTGATCGGTCCCAACGCGAAAAAACCGCTCGAGCTCGACATCCCGCTCTTCGTCTCCGACATGAGCTTTGGTGCGCTCTCCGAGGAGGCCAAGATCGCCCTGGCGAAGGGCGCCGAGCTGGCGGGGACCGGCATCTGTTCGGGCGAGGGCGGCATGCTGCCCGAAGAGCAGGCCGGCAACTCGCGCTACTTCTACGAGTTGGCCTCGGCGCGCTTCGGCTACTCGATGGACAAGGTCCAGAAGTGTCAGGCCTTCCACTTCAAATGCGGCCAGGGCGCCAAGACGGGCACCGGTGGTCATCTTCCGGGCGACAAGGTGCGGGGCAAGATCGCCGAGGTCCGTGGGCTCGCGGAGGGGGAGGCGGCGATCTCACCACCCAGGTTCCCCGACTGGCAGCACGTCGACCAGTATCGCGACTTTGCCGAGGAGGTGCGGGAGGCGACGGGCGGGATCCCGATCGGGGTCAAGCTCTCCGCCCAACACGTAGAGCGCGATATCGAGGCCGCGCTCGAGATCGGTATTGACTACATCATCCTCGATGGTCGCGGCGGCGGCACGGGTGCGGCGCCCCTGCTGTTCCGGGACAACATCTCGGTGCCGACGATCCCCGCCCTCGCGCGTGCCCGACGCTATCTCGATCAGATGGGACGCCGCGACGTGACGCTGGTTGCCACCGGGGGCCTGCGATTGCCGGTGGACTTCGTCAAGGCAATGGCATTGGGGGCGGACGCAGTGGCAGTGTCCAACTCGGCCCTCCAGGCCATCGGCTGCTTGGGGATGCGGGCCTGCCACACCAATAACTGCCCGGTCGGCATCGCCACCCAGAAGCCGGAGCTGAGGCGGCGGTTGAAGATCGACAAGGGCGCCGAGCAGCTCAACAACTTCTTCAGCGCTGCTACCGAGCTCATGCAGGTCTTAGCGCGGGCCTGCGGCCACAACCACCTCAACCAGCTCTCGGTCGCCGACCTGACGACCTGGAAACGCGAGATGGCGCACCTGACCGGCATCCAGTACGGCGGCGTATCCCTCGACTGAGTCCAAACCAGCAACCCTCGAAGGTGGGAAATCGATGACTTCAAAAACGAAAGATCTCGTATGGACCAAGGTGCTCGACGCGAATGAGCTGCCGGACGGTCGGGTCAAGCCGGTGACGTGTCACCACCGCACTCTGTGCATGACTGACCACGATGGGCGGTACGGTGCGCTCGACAACAAATGTCCCCATCAGGGTGGGCCGCTCGGCGAGGGGTCGATCGAGAACGGGCTCCTGCGCTGTCCCTGGCACGGCTGGGACTACGACCCGATCACCGGCAAGGCGCCGGGCTACGACGATGGCGTCGAGACCTTCGAGGTGGATGTGCGGGACGACGGGGTTTTCGTGGGCACGCCCAAAGAAAACGACCACGTCCGTACGGTCGGCGACCTCATGATGGAGACCCTGGCCAACTGGGGCGTGCGTCACGTCTTCGGCATGGTGGGGCACTCCAACCTCGGTGTCGCCGACGCCCTCCGCATCCAGGAAGAACAGGGCAATATCAGCTACTACGGGGTCCGGCACGAGGGCGCGGCATCCTTCGCCTGTTCGGCATACGGCAAGCTGACCGGTCGTCCGGCCGCCTGTCTCTCGATAGCCGGCCCCGGCGCAACCAACCTGCTGACCGGGCTGTGGGATGCCAACGTCGATCGCTCGCCGGTGATCGCGCTGACGGGACAGGTCGAGACCCAGGTCCTCGGGCCGGGCGCATTCCAGGAGGTCGACCTCCAGGCCGCCTTCGGCAAGGTCGCGCAGTGGCAACAGCCCGCCCTGCCGGGCAGCAGACATGCCGAGCTCGTCAACCTGGCGTGCAAGAGCGCCATCCTCAACCGGGGGGTCTCTCAGATCATCTTCCCCGACGAGGTGCCCAAGATGCCCGCACTGGAGGGAGCGCGGCCTGGTGGGCCGGAGGGGCGCATCACCCCCCTCGAGATCGCGCCTCCGCAGGAGTCGGTTGATCAGGCGGTGGAGCTGCTCGCCCGCTCTGAACGGCCCGTGATCATCGTCGGCCACGGCAGCCGCTTCCAGATGGAGGGCGTCATCGAGCTCGCCGAGCTCTTGAGCTGCCCGGTCATCACCACCTTCAAGGGCAAGGGGTTGATCGCCGACAGCCACCCCCTTGCCGCCGGGGTTCTCGGTCGCAGCGGCACCCCCGTGGCCAGTTGGGTGATGAACGAGTCGGACTGCCTGCTGGTCTTCGGTGCCAGCTTCTCGAACCACACCGGCATCACGCCCAAAAAACCCATCATCCAGGTCGATTTCGACCCTATGATCCTCGGCAAATTCCACGCGGTGGACGTGCCGGTGTGGGGTGAGATTGGCATCACGTGCGGCATCTTCCGGGACCGGCTGAAGGGCAAAATCTCCGCGGTCGACCAGCGGGACGACCTCGAGAAGCGCTGGGCCATCTGGCGTGCCGAGAAGGAAAGCCGCCTCGGGGATGATCGCGGGAGGGGTGTGAACTCCGCTTCGATCTTCGCGTCGCTCACTCGGTTGGTGCCGGCTGACGCGATCATTGCCGTTGACGTCGGCAACAACACCTACTCATTCGGCCGCTACTTCGAGTGCGAACGGCAGGCAGTCCTGATGTCGGGATACCTCGGTTCGATCGGATTCTCCTTCCCTGCCGCGATGGGCGCCTGGGCCGCGACCCAGGAGGAAGACCCCCGCTTCAAGGGCCGCAAGGTGGTCTCGGTCTCGGGGGATGGCGGTTTCGGCCAGTACCTCGCCGAGCTCACCACCGCTGTCAAGTACGGAATGGACATCACCCACATCCTGCTCAATAACAACGAGCTCGGCAAGATCAGCAAGGAGCAGAAGGCGGGCGACTGGGAGGTCTGGCAGACCTCGGTTCACAACCTCGATTTTGCCGAGTATGCAACCCTCTGCGGTGCGCTTGGGCTGTCGGTCAGAAAGAGCGACGAGCTGGACGGTGCCATCTCCGAGGCGCTGGCTCACAACGGCCCGAGCCTGGTCGAAATCCACTCGGATGTGGAGCTAATTTAGCCCATTTCTAAGGAACTTGCTGAACCCAAAGTCCTCATTCTTTTTTGGGTCGATCGGGTCAGCCGCGAAGCGGCGACAGACAATCGGAAGATGGTGGCTGCGGCTCACGCCGCAGCCGCGATCTGTCGCCCCTCCAGGGCTGAAAACGGAATTTGGCTTGCATTTCCCTGGGGCGTGAGCCCCAGGTACCAAGCGTCACAAAATTCAGAAGCCCCCGAAGGGGGCGACAGATAACGGCTGTGGTGCGAGCCTCCGAGACGGCCGGCGCACGAGCTCGCGGTAGAGAACCACGTTGACGGTGGTGGCCTCGCCGTCGGTGACGGCGATGCCGTGGATCTCACGCGGTTGGAAGTCCGCGGCCTCGATTCTGAGGTCATAGAGCCCGGGCAGCAGGAGGCGGTGGAAATCGCCGACCGCCGGGTCGGTGCGCGCCATCGATCCGTCCTCCGCGGGGTCGACCCCCAGGACCTCGATGGTGGCCTCGAGGGGAGTGCCGTTCGGATCGGTTACGACGCCGCGGATCCCCTCGTGGGCGTGGGCGATGAAGTCGAGGAGCGCATGCCGGTTCCACAGCCAGAGATCGTCGAGCTCGTCGGTCGGCAGGAGCTTGGTGCGAGACAGCTCGACGGTGACCTCGCGCCCGCCGTGGAAGAAGGTCATGAAGTCCTGGCGGCCGCCATGGATCGGGTACCAGTCGTATCCGTTGGTGATGCCGTTGTCGAAGTCGGTCAGGTATCCGCCCGGGCTGTCATCCTGCGCGAGGTCGGCCCAATCGCGCGCCAGGGTCTGAAACCAAAGATCATCGGGGTGGCGACGCTCCACACTGTCCCAGGGGTAGTTGACGACCTCGACGCCGCCGTGGAAGTTGGCCGAGAGGACGAAGGTCTTGGCCTCGGCCAGGGCCATCATGGCCTCGGTTTCGGGCCACCAGGCGAAGCCGTCGGGGTGATCGCCGTCCACGAAGTCCGGGAAGTTCCGATTCGGGTTGACGACCCCCGAATCACCACCGGTGGTTGTCGTATACCAGCGGATCGCTTCGGACACCGTGTCATCCCCGCCAAAATATGTACCATCGGGGTTGGCGAGGGGATTGATCCAGATCTCGGTGTCGTCGACCAGCGCCGTGATTTCGGGGTCTATTCCATAGCCCATCAGCAGGTGGTCGATCAACCGCAACATGAGTACGTAGCCTGTGGTCTCGTCGCCGTGCATGGTGGAGGTGAGGAGCACCTCAGGCTCCGCCTCGTCGGTGTCCGGATTGTCCGAGATGACCACCGCCCACAGGCGGTGGGGTCGAACCGCATTGTTTCCCGCGCCCAGATCAACGATCCGGCAGAGAGTCGGGTGATCAGACGCGAAGCGGTGCATGAGGGTGGCGTACTGGTCGTAGGAGGGGTAGCAGGACCAGGGCCTTTCGGGATCGTCCTCCCATCCCAGCGAGCACATCGTGACCTCCGCCGCCTTCACGGCGGGGGGGAGGATCCGCCAGTCATAGCCTGCCTCGGATAGCCGCCGCAGCTGTTCGGGGGCCGCCACCGCCAGCACCTCGAGGCCGCGAGCGTCCTCGATGTTGACGAGTCGGGTGAGGCGAGCCAGTTCCGCACGATCCCGGATCTTGATGCGAATACTGACCGTATCGGCGAAACCTGACTCAGATGGGCCGGTTGAATTCAAAGTGGGCGCCGCGAGCAGCATCAATGTGCCTATGATGAAGAGGCGTGAGAGATGACAGCGGTACGACATCTCTTCGATTGTAGAGGAGACGGTACGCGTGGGAACAGGGGGATAGAATGGGCAACGGAGGTGTAGCGTGAGAATCGTCCTGCTTTTTCTGGTGATCTCGACCGTACTGTCGTGCGGCTCCTCGCAGGGGGTTCGGCAAGACGTTGGCGCAGCGACCGTCACCGAGTCGCAGTCCGACGTCAGCGGCTGCGAGTATGTCGCCAAGGTTGCGGCGTCCGCCGATATTCGGAGTTTGGATGGCGATCGCGCGAGGGCGATGGATCTCGCCTTCGATCGCCTGCGCAACGATGCGCTCCACAAGCGTTGCGACACCGTCTACCTGATGAGTGTGGTGGAGACGACGACTCATATCGAAATGACTGGCGAAGGCTATCGGTGCGAGCTGCCCGGGATCACCGATGCGCCGGGGTCAGGGCAGGTCCCGTGACGGTCAGTATCTGCACCGATGTGGCCGGGTGGAACGTTCCAACGTTCAACGTTCAAACGTTCTAACGGATTCTCCGCGGCAGCCGGAAGATCGTCGCGGTGCTGACGGTGATGGTGGGTCCGGAACCGTCGTCGGGCATGGCGACGTTTACCCGAAGGAGGTTGCTGCGACTGAGGTGGGCGAGATCGAAGAGGAGGCCCACCCCGGCGTCGAGGCGGATGCCGTCCGTGTCCTGGCCGACCCGCGGGTCCCAGGTCGCGCCGGCATCCCCGAAGACGACGACCCCGACCGAGAACAAACCGAGGACCTCCTCCCAGAGCAACCGCCGCCACTGGATGTTGAGCAGGGCGCGACCGGTGCCGTCGAAGTAGTCGGGATCCCAGCCGCGGAGGCCGATCTCGGCGCCGAGCGTGAGCTGCCGGTTGAGATCGAGACGGCGGGAGCTCTCCACCAGAAGACGCGCCTGCCAGCCGCGCTTTCCGAGCTGCGCGGCCCCGACCTGGAATCCGGTGACCAGGTTGCGGACCTCTCCCTCCTCGAGGCGACCAGAGAACCAGACGTCACCGAGGAACAGCCAATCGCCGCGGCGCCTCGCCACGTGCGCCCCCCCGGCAGTCAGCAGCCGTTCGTGGTCGCCGCCGAAGGCCGGCGACGAATAGACCGTGGTCAGCGCGAAGTTTGGTCCGAAGGCCACATCCTCCTGCACGGTCCACGCGCGAAAACCCTCTACCACGATGAAGCGGTCCACGATCTGCTCGTACGAGATCATCGGACCGTCGACAATGAGGTCCTCCGGCGTCGGATACGGCGAGCCGTCGGTCTCCCACTCCCAATTGGAGTAGAGGTCTCGCCGGTGAAGCCAGCCGGCCACCAATCGCCGCGAGACATCGCCCCCTCCCGGTAGGCGTGCGCCACCCCACAAGCGAGCGTTCTCACTCTCCCGGTTGCCGATCACGACTGATTCCGATTCGGAGTACAGATGCTCGAGGAGGCCCTCCTGCGACGCTTCCACGCCCCATGTCCACGGGGTGGCGAGCGAGTAAAAGGGACGATCGACGCGGACCTCGTCGCGCGATCCGTCGGAGAAATTTGCGTGTACCAGGAGCACCCGCCAGCGGCTTGAAAAGACGTTGGGGTCGAAATACCGGTAGGACCACGTATTTCGCTCGTTGTCCCGCCCGTAGGCCACGCCTGCTCCCTTTCCCCAGCCTGCGAGGTTGTTTTCCTCCAGATCCAGGCTGAAGTTTGAACGGCTGCCGGAGAGCCCGGCCTGGGCGCCGATCTGGAGGGTCCACCTGTCGTGGGTCTCGACCTCGATCTCGACGCCGCCTTCGACCCGCCGGGCTCGGATCTCGACGGGATTGACGATGCCCAGATGCCGCAAGATGCGGGCGCTTTCCGCGGCCGTACTGGCGAAGTAGGGGTCGCCCTCCGTAAAGAGCAGCATCGATCGGATGAAGTTCTCCTTGGAGACGATGTGGAGGGCGTTGGCCCAGCGGTAGAACCAGGCCGAGGTCTTTGGATCCTTGGTGTCAAAGATTTTGTTGCGGTCGACGTGGATGGCGATGATCGGCAGCCCGTCGAGGCTCTCGTCATCGGCAAGAGAAATTGTCGGCAGTGCGAAAAAAATGCTGAGAAGGAGGGCAATTCGGCGCGCAGTCACCGAGGGCGCCGCTTGCGCTCCGCCTCGCGTTCCCGGACGAGCTCCGCGACCTGGCGGATGCGTTTTTGCTCACGCGTTTGCTTCATTTTGTCGGCCCGCTTGCCCACACCCTGGAAGATCTGACTCACCATCAAGAGCAGCTTGAGGTGGCCGACCGATGACGGGAGCTTGGTGTTGCGGATTTTGCACCCCCAGAGCTTGGCGTTGGTGATGTTGGCCTTGGTGAGATCGGCGTTACGAAGGTCCGCATAGCGAATATCTGCGCCCTGGAGGTCGATGCCGACGGCGTCGGTGAATCGGAAATCTGCGCCGATCATTTTGGCCCCTCGTGCCTTTACGAGAATGAGATTCGTGCCCGAGAGATCCGCGCCCTGTGCCGTCACATCTTCGAGTTTCGCCTGTTTGAAGTTGGCGTGGCGGGCCTGTGCGTCGATCAGGTTGGCGCGGCTGAAGTTGGCCCCTTCGAGGAACGCGTGCCGGAGGTCCGCTTGCTCGAGATTGGCTTCGCGGAAGTCGGTGGCGCGCAGCTCACAACGGGCGAACACGGCCTTGCGAAGGTTGGCGGTGGCGAAGGACACCTTTCCCAGGGTCGGAGAGCGGAAGTCAAGCTCCGCCAACTGCGCCGAGGTGAAGAGGCAGCCGTCGAACACTGCGCCGATGATGCTCGACTGGCGCAGATCCGCTTCCGAGAGATTCGTGCGAACGAAGCTCGCCTTCTCGAGATCGGCATGGGTAAGACTTGCTCCCTCGCATCCGGCCTCGTCGAAGATTGCCTCGCAGAGGATAGCCCCGTGAAAGTTGGCGCTGCGCAGGGCGGCGTTCCTGAAGTTCGCACGTTGCAACCGACAACCCTTGAACTGCGCGTTGTCTCCCTGTGCGTCCGAGAATATCGCCCCCTCCATGTTGAGGTTTTCGAACTCTACGCCGTCGAGGATCGCTCCTTCGCCCAGAACGCCGCGCATCACCGCGGCATCGAATCGGCCGCCCCGGAGCGATGCCCCCTGGAGCTTTGCGCCCGAGAGATCGGCCTGGTCGAAGAGGGCGCTTTCCATCGTCGCCTGGGAAAGATTGGCGTGGCGGAGATTCGTGCGGGTCAGATTGGCGCCGCGCAAACTGGCGCGAACGAGCGAGACGCTGGAGAGATCGAGGCCGGAGAGGTCGAGAAAGTCGAGCTGAACGTTGTCTAGCTTGGCTTCGACGAGTGAGGCGTTGGTGAGCTTGGCGCCCTCCAGGATAGCCCGCGAAAGATCCGCCCCGTCGAGGCGGGTGCCACTGAGGTCGGCGCCGCGCAGATGCGCTTTTGAAAAATCGAAGCCGCGCAGATCGGCGCCCGCCAGCTCGGCATCGATCAGGTCCGGCGCCAGGGCCGGGTTGGCTGCGCGCCACTCGTTCCACTTGCCGGCGCGGAGCTGGTTCAGATGATCGGGGTTGGCCATGTAGTTCTCTCCACGAGCACTGGTGCGGACTCCATTATAAGGTGGTCCCTCGAATGAATACCAAGCGGAGGACACTGGGTGGGCGGTCTTGCGGTTCATCTTATAATCTGACAGGTATGATGACGGTTGCAGATTCCAAAAAACCTGTGATTTCAGTTGGCAGGGTTTTCAACATCCAGCGGTGCTCGGTGCACGACGGACCGGGCGTCCGGACCACCGCCTTTCTGAAGGGCTGCTCTCTCTCCTGCAGCTGGTGTCACAACCCGGAGGGCATCGACGAGGCTCCGGTGATGATGATCAGCGCCGATCGCTGCCTCGCTTGCGGCGCGTGTGTGGAGGCTTGCCCGGTCGAGGAGGGTGGAGCGGCGCCGGCCGGGGAGCATTGGGATCGCAATCGCTGTACCCGCTGTGGTTCGTGTGTCGAGGCGTGTCCGGCCAACGCTCGCGAGCTCGCTGGTCGCGAGTACGGTGTCGAGGAGCTGGTCGACGCGCTGGAGCGCGACCGGGTCTTCTTCGACGCGTCCGGCGGCGGCGTGACCTTTTCGGGAGGCGAGCCGCTCACGCAGGCCGGGTTCCTGACGGATTGTCTCCGCGAGTGCCGCCTGCGGGGCCTCCACACCGTGGTCGACACCTGCGGTTTCGCACCGATGGACACTCTCCTCGGGGTGGCAAAGATCACGGACCTCGTGCTGTATGACCTCAAACACATGGATCCGGTTCGGCACCTTGCGCAGACCGGCGCCGACAATCGCATCATCCTCGACAACCTGCGCGCCCTGAGCAAGGACGGTGTGGATGTCTGGGTCCGCATTCCGCTGATTCCTGGCTTCAACGACGACCCGGCGAACATCGAGGCCACCGGTGCCTTCCTCGCAGACCTACCGCGTTCACATCGGGTCTTCGTGCTGCCCTACCACGGCATCGCGAACGGAAAGCGGGTGCGCCTGGGACAATCCGGAGATCGGGCCGGCCTGCGGCCTCCAGACGCGGAGACGCTCTGCGCAGTTGCCAAAAAACTCACGAGGCACGATCTCGAAGTGACCGTTGGAGGCTCCCCATGAATGACCGCGTACAGCGGCTGAAACAACAAAGCCTGGACACCCATCCTTCGATCTCGATCGAACGGGCGGTGCTGCTGACCGAGTTCGACCGCGAGAACGCCGGCACGTGCTCGCAGCCGGTGTTGCGGGCGAAGGGCTATCACCACCTTTGCGCCAACAAGACCATCTATATCGGTGACGAGGAGCTGATCGTCGGCGAACGCGGCCACGAGCCCAAGGCCACGCCGACCTACCCCGAAATCACCTGCCACAGCGCCGACGATCTCCGAATCCTCGACAGCCGAGCCATGACCAGCTATCGGGTCGCGGCCGAGGACATCGAGCGCTACGAGAGCGAGGTGATTCCGTTCTGGCAGGGCCGCTCACTCCGCGATCGGATCTTCAGTCTGCTTCCGGAGGAGTGGCATCGGGCGTTCTCGGCCGGGGTCTTCACCGAGTTCATGGAGCAGCGCGCTCCCGGTCACACGGTGGGCGACGGCAAGATCTTCAGGAAGGGCCTCCTCGACTTCAAGGCCGAGATCGCGACCGAGATCGAAAGCCTCGACTCTGGGTCCGATCCAGAGGGTCCGGCCAGGAGAGAGCAACTCGAGGCGATGGATATTGCGGCCGGCGCGACCATCCTCTTCGCCAACCGGCACGCCGACAGGGCCGAAGAGTTGGCCGTGACGGAGACCGATCCGCACAGGCAATCCGAGCTCGAACGCATTGCAGAGGTTTGCCGGCACGTACCGGCCCACGCTCCTCGCAACTTCTGGGAGGCCGTTCAGACCTACTGGTTCGTTCACCTCGGTGTGATCACCGAGCTCAACGGTTGGGACGCGTACAACCCGGGCCACCTCGATCAACATCTGGAGCCGTTCTATAAAAGCGGCATAGACGACGGCAGCCTCGACCGTGACACCGCCATGGAGCTGCTGGAGTGCCTGTGGGTGAAGTTCAACAACCACCCGGCGCCGCCCAAGGTCGGGGTCACCGCCGAGGAAAGCGGCACCTACACCGACTTCGCGAATATCAATATCGGCGGTGTTCGCGCCGACGGGTCCGACGCCGTCAGCGAGGTCTCCTACCTTCTGCTCGAGGTCATCGACGACATGCACCTCCTGCAGCCGTCGAACAACATCCAGCTGTCGCGGAAGACCTCCGACCGCCTCCTCGACGCCGCGCTCAGGGTGATCCGCAAAGGCTACGGCTTTCCGTCGATCTTCAACTCGGACGCGGTGGTCGAGGAGCTCGTGCGGCAGGGAAAGACGGTGGAGGATGCCCGCGAGGGCGGCGCTTCCGGGTGCGTCGAGGCCGGCGCCTTCGGCAAGGAAGCGTACATACTAACCGGTTACTTCAATCTTCCGAAGATGCTGGAGCTCGCACTCCACAACGGGGTCGATCCGCGCACCGGCGAGCAGCTCGGGCCGCGCACCGGCGATCCACGGGAGTTCTCGTCGCTCGATGAGGTATTCAACGCGTGGCGCACCCAGGTCCGTCACTTCATCGACATCAAATACCGCGGCAACCTGGTCTTCGAGCGGATGTTCGCTGACTGGGCACAGGCGCCGTTTCTGAGCGTCCTCACCGACGACTGCATCGCCAACGGCCGTGACTACAACGCCGGAGGCGCCCGCTACAACACCAGCTACATCCAGGGTGTCGGCATCGGCAGCCTCACCGACAGCTTCTCCGCCCTCAGGCACCACGTCTTCGACAACGCCACCATCACGATGTCGGAGCTCGTCGAGGCCCTCGACAGCGATTTCGATGGCCGTGAGACGCTACGTCAGCGCCTCGTCAACAAGACACCGCGTTACGGCAACGACGACGACCGCGCAGACGACATCATGGTTCGATGCTTCGAGGTGTATCACGAGGCCGTTGAGGGACGGCCCAATCTTCGCGGCGGCGAGTATCACATCGACATGCTGCCCACCACGTGCCACGTCTACTTCGGCGCGGTGATGGGCGCGATGCCGGACGGACGCTGTGCGGGTCTTCCGTTGTCGGAAGGAATCTCACCGGTTCAAGGGGCCGACCGCCAGGGGCCGACCGCGGTCTTCAAATCCGCGGCCAAGATGGACCAGCTCAAGACCGGCGGCACGCTGCTCAACATGAAATTCACTCCACAACTCCTGGAGGACGAGACCGGCATCGACATGCTGGCCGCACTGGTGCGCGGCTATTTCGGGATGGACAGCCACCACGTCCAGTTCAACGTGGTCACCGCCGATACGCTCCGAAAGGCGCAGGCCGACCCCGCCAACCACCGCGATCTGATCGTTCGGGTAGCCGGCTACTCGGACTACTTCTGCGATATTTCCCAGGAGCTGCAGGACGAGATCATCGAGAGGACCGAACACGATAGCGCCTAACGTTCAAACGTTTAACGTTCAACGTTCAACGTTTCAGAACCAGCAACCGCTCCTCGGTCATCTCGCGATAGGTGTAGCGCGGTCCTTCGCGGCCGACCCCCGAGCCCTTGACGCCGCCGTAGGGCATTGGGTCGGTGCGCCAGGTCGGCACGTCGTTGTGGATGATCCCGCCGACCTCGAGCTCGGCCCACGCCTCCTGCACCTTGGAGGTGTCGCTGGTGAAGATCCCCGCCTGCAGGCCATAGCGGGAGGCGTTGACCATCAGCAGAGCCTGCTCGAAATCCTCGTAGGCATCGAGGCACGCGACCGGGCCGAAGACCTCGTCAGCAACGACCAGCTGATCATCAGGAACCTCCTCGAGCAGGGTGGGGGAGACCACGCTGCCGTCCCTCTCGCCGCCGGTGAGGAGTCGACCGTCCGCTTCTCGGGCGTCGCCGATCCACCGCATCACCCGTTCGGCGTTGGCCTCGTCGATGAGCGGGCCGCAGATCACACCGTCGTGACTGGGATCGCCGTGGGCGACGGCCTCGGCGGCCTCGGTCAGCGCACGCCGCATGCTCATGTAGAGATCCTCGTGGACCAGGATCCGTTGCACGCTGATGCAGCTCTGGCCGGCGTAGCCGTAGGCGGCGGCGGCGATGCGGTGTGCGACATCGTCGACGTCGTCGACGTCCGGTTCCACGACCACCGCTGCGTTGCCGCCGAGCTCGAGGGTGACCCGGCGGCGCCAGGCGAGCTCCTTGAGGCGCCAGCCGATCTCAGCGGAGCCGGTGAAGGTCAGAAGCGCGAAACGGTTG
>Ga0164313_10003919_pt1 | contig 13275 bp, 12 predicted proteins | sample GuaBasSedimGuay4_FD_113735 | JGI IMG/M metagenome (GOLD analysis project Ga0164313, IMG submission 113735) | Subseafloor sediment microbial communities from Guaymas Basin, Gulf of California, Mexico - Guay4, Core 4569-4, 0-3 cm | ecosystem: Environmental > Aquatic > Marine > Hydrothermal vents... | reverse complement strand
ATGTTCCAAATTGATGCAGATGGTTCTATTGTATCAAGAGACTCTAATGGCAACATTAGAACTAATGAAGAAGGCTCACCAATTGATACCACTAACTTCGTCAATGAATTAAAGACCACCGCTCCCCATTATTGGCCTCAGTCACAGGGTGGTGGGTCTGTAGGATCTGGTTCGGTTGATAAACTAATCGAAACAGCTGGAAATGGTAATGTAGCTAATTACATTGCAAATCGTCGTAAACAAATAAAGGCAAATAAATGAGACACGTATATTCAAAGAAAGGTGTTAAAGTCACTTGTGAAAATGACCAATATGACTTAATGATTGGGTCAGGCTATACAGCTGAAGCTCCTAAGGCTGAAGCTCCTAAGGCTGAAGCTCCTAAGGTTGAAGCTCCTAAAGCCACAGCCAAAAAATAGCTTAATTCACTAAGCTATAATAAAAAAGGACCTTAACGGGTCCTTTTTTATTAATTAAAAATAGTTGTTTACATCTGATTAAATTTATTATATAATAGAATTAAGATTGATTGACAGATGTGATCAATCCTCCCCGGCTGCCAGCAGGAGACGGTGGGAATTAAATAATATTTCCGCTCGTCAATAATAGTTAGCGGAAATGCAAATTTCATCAACTATTTTAGGATATAAAGATTATGGCTAATGCATGGGAACATCCCTCCGTTATCGCCTCTGAAGCTCTGATGCATCTTGAAGATTCATTAGTCATCACGAACTTAGCTTCACGAGACAAAACAAGCGAATTTGACACAGGCAGTATGAAAGTTGGTGATACTATCAACATGCGTACTAACCCTGATTACGAAGCTAAAGAGTTTACAAATGATGGTGTTAGCACTATCGTTACTCAAGACATTCGTAGCTCAACTCGTCCATTCCAAATTGAGAAACTTTTTGATGTATCTGTAGATATTACATCGAGAGAAAAAGCTCTCGATCTTGATAGTTTCTCTGACCAGGTTATTATTCCTGCTATCTATCGTATTGCTGAACAGTGTGATAAGTATGTTGGAACTAAGATCCTTGATGCTGCTGGCTTATATGCTTCAGCTACACTGTTAGGAGATGCTGCTGACGTTGCTCAAGCTCGTAAAGCCGCTACGCTTCAACAGCTCGATATGAATCGCCATTGCTTGGTCAACACTGACCTTGAAGCTACTCTACTAGGACAGACTTGGTTCAACCAAAGTCAAACTCGTGGTTCGGCTGGTGAATCTACATTGTCTTCTGGCAATATGGGTCATGTTATGGGTATGGACTTTAGTACGTCTATCAATTTCCCATCTCTAACTCGTGCAGCTTCAAGTGGTACTACTCAAACTGATAGTACAGTAGCTACGAACAACCAGATTGGGCTTAAGGTTCTTACTGTTGATTCTGTAACTGGTGGCTTTACTGCTGGAGATCGTATCTCTGTTGCTGGAGTTCGTCGCCCGCTGATCGTTGCATCTAATGTTTCAGCTGCCGCTACAACCATCCCTCTAGTTGATCCTATCTCTGAAATTATCCCTGATAATGCAGCGATTACAGTTATTGGTTCTGGCCAAACTTACTCAGCCCAAGGAGCTATCTTTGACGGACGTTCTCTCGCGGTGGCAATGCCATCTCTTGGAACTCCTTCTGATAAGCCTTCTTTCGTTGCAGCTAGCAATGGTTACAGTATCCGCGTTGTTCAAGGATACGACATTACTAAGAAAGTTGAGACCATGTCTCTCGATCTTATGATGGGAGCGGTTGCTTGGGATCCACGTAAGATTACATTACTTGCTGACTACTAAGATTAGTTTCTTCCCCTAGGACATGGATGTCCGACTCTATAAGGTTATAAGATGACAGCAATTAGTGTAACGACTGCATATGCAACTCCAATCGAAGCAGACCAATATCTGAGAAACTCAGATGCTTGGCTTGATCTAGACATTGAAGTTAAAGAAGATGCGTTATTGCAGGCTCGTTATTTCATTGATGCTAGATATGACTTTATAGTTGAGTTTGATCCCTCTAACCCGCAAGACGAAGTTAAATATGCTTCTGTCTTGTTGGCTAGTGGTTATACTTCTAGCGGAGTTCTTTTTAACACTTCAAGTGCAGGTATTAAAAAGAAATCAGTTAAAGCTGGTTCGGTTGACACATTTGTTGAATATGCCTCACCATTAACCGTAAGACCTTCGAACCTTAAATTGGTAGACTCGGTGATGAGTCCAGTAGCTACTGCGAATACTGGTTCAGTGAACTTGGTTAGAGCCTAATGGGACTACGTCTTGACATTCAATCCTCGGTATCTGAAGCCTTTAATGGCGATCTGAGTGATGCAGTTAAAAGCTTCTCTTTAGAGCAATCTGATAGAGCTGCCGGTGATTACGATACTACTACAGGGTTATTCACTCCAGGAATTACTACCTCATATCCTTCTAGAGGTGTATTCGCTACATATGATTTAGAGGAAAGGTTTAATACTCCAATCGAAGTAACTGATGTTAAGTTAATTATATTAGTAAATGAATTGGACACTGATCCAAGACTAAAAGACATTGTGATTGAAGGCTCTAATAGATATAGAGTTATAAACAAAAGTTACGATCCTGCTAATGCCACAGTAACTCTCCATATACGGAATGCAAGTTCATGAGTGCTGTAGCAAATACCATGGACTTAGTAAGATCTGAAATTGAAAAAGTCAAGAGCCAAGTTGCTAATCAACTAATTTCTTCACTTAGGATTAGTACTCCTAAAGATACAGGCCGCGCTTCTAGAGGATGGAAGATTTTCACTGAAGATTTTAATAAGACCGTGATAGGTAATTCAGTTCCCTATATTACTGAACTAAATTATGGTAAATCATTACAAGCCCCAGCCTACTTCGTTCAACGGACTGTAGCAGTAGTAGTAAGGAAGTTTAATGAATCTTGATGATATACGTAAAACTTTAGAAGAGCACTTTAAGTCTAATTGGGTTACGCCTAAAGTTATATGGACCGCCGCACCTTCTGATGTACCAAATGATTATTGGGTACGTTTTAATGTGATCATGTTAGATTCATTTAACCACACTTTTGGTGATAACGGAGTTAAGAAGACTGGCCTTGCTGTATTGCAAGCGTACGCCCCTTTAGATAAGGGAACAGGAGAACTATACCGCATAGCTGATACATATATTGCTATGATGGCTAATAAAAGATTTGGTAATTTATTTCTATACGCAGGATCAGTTGAACCTATTGGGGAAAGCCCTACAACCGCTTCAAACGCGGGTTCTGGACAAATGCGTGAACTAACTACAGGATATTATCAGATAAATGTCTCTGTCCCTTTTGATGCTATTTGAGGATTAACTAATGGCTAATATTACATCGTCAAACTATACTAGTTTGTCCTATATTGAAGAATTAACTCCTGGTGAAACTCCTGGAACTCCTAACTTTCAAGTTATGCCCACAACAGGCGGATCACCAAATGGTAACTTGAGTACAGCTATTTCGGAAGTTATTCGTAACGATAGACAAACCGATGATTTAGTCATCGTTGACCAAGAAGTTAGTGGTACTATAAATTACGAACTATCATTCGATCCATATGCTCCATTGATTGAGGCCCTGCTTCAAAATGTGGCATCTACCTTTGATGATACCGCCACTGATATAGGTATTGCTGTAGCTGGTGATGTTGCTACTATAACATCTGCGTCTGTTGCTGATTTTAGCACTTTGGTGGTTGGCCAACATGTTCTGGTATCAGGTTTCACTACTAATGCTGGTAACAACACTGTAATGAGAGTGTTGACTTCAGCTGCCGGAAACTTCACGGCTCAATTGCTAGTTGGCCATACCGCAGTAACCGAATCTTCTGGAGATACTATTCGTGTAACTGCGAATTCATTCAGAAATGGGGTGGCAACTCCTAAGAGCTATACAATCTTGAAGCGTGTTGAAGGCTTAGCCTCTGATGTGTTTATGTATTATCGCGGTTGCCAAATTGGTGGAATGACTTTTAACTACGAGTCTGGATCAATTTTGAATGGTTCGTTCGATGTGGTTGGTTTAACTGAAGATGTGACATTATCCGCCTTATCTGGACAAGCATTTACTGATGTTCCTGCTTATACTTTGATGAATGCCGTATCTTCATTAACTGCTGATATTGAAGGTATTACTGCTGAGTTCGAAAATGTAAATATCACCATCAATAACAACATTAACGCAGCTAAAGCTGTCGGTACTCTTGGTGCTGTTGCTTTAGCCTCCTTCACTTTTGAAGTTACCGCTGATATTTCGATTTATTTTGAAGATGAAGCTGTTTACAATAAGTATAAAACCTCACAAGCTTTTGGTGCAACACTAAGCACAATTGATGGTGATGGTAACTATATTGTTATCTATCTTCCTAAGTGTAAGTTCGAATCACTTGAATCTCCTATCCCTGGTAAAGATAATTTTTACATGTTATCAGGTAGTTTTAGAGCTTTACGTGATGCTTCAACTAATATGACCGCTCAAGTGAGTTTATTAGCTAAGCACGTTTAATACCAGTCCCGCCAGGGCCCGTAAATTAATTATTAATAGGAATATATAAATAATTAATTTACGGGCCCTGGTTTAACCCTAAGGGACCCTATATTAAAGGTTTAATTAATTAAATAAAGATTTTTAATAAAATATTTTAAATAAAAAGAGGAAATAAATATGCTTCAAATTACACCGATTGACGATTCTAAATCAACTGAAGGAACTTGGACTAAGTACCGAGGGGTGGACCTTAGGATTGCACGTAATAACAATGATAAATTCACTAAGAAATTTATCGCCTTATCAAAACCCCATTCGCGGGACATGGAAAAACAACGACTAGACAAAGCCACAATGGAAGATATCCTTTGTGACTCGCTAGCCCATGGTATTCTTGTAGATTGGAAACTTAAGATCGCAGGCAAAGATATCGAGTATTCAGCTAAGAATGCTTCTGAGCTTTTACGTAATGATGTTGATTGCCGAGATTTTGTTCAAACGTTTGCGGGAGACCTAGATAACTTTTTAACCGAAGAGGATGAACTCTCTAAGGGAAAGTAATCTCGTGCTTTGAATGGAGATTGGAGCATGGCAAACATCTAAAATTTTATGAAAAGTTGCAGTCTAAAGGGAAGCCATCCCCTTTAGACACAATACCAAAAGGAGATATAATGGTTCAGTGGTTTTTTGAGTTTTTTGACACTTTATCTAAAAGCCGAACCTCGGGACTTAACAGTCTTAACCCAATTTCTATTTCTGATATTATAGCGTATTCAAATATTAGAAAACCGATTATCAACTTTGAATTAACTTTAGATATAATACAGTCTATGGATTTAAAGTTTTTAGCTTCATTAAAATAAGTTTAGGGATCTAAAATGTCCGATATACCTATTAGCATAACGCTAGATTCTAAATCAGCTAATTCTTCAGTCGACAAGTTAGAAAAAGACTTGCTAGCTTTAGAGAAAACTACTAGTTCTATAGGTATAAAATCTACTGCGGCTTTTAACAAATATGCCACGAACGCTAAAAAGCCTATAAGGAATGTAAATGCTTTAGCAGCTAGCCTTAGATCTTTAGATAGTGCAATAAATGCTAAGAAAGTTTCATCATCACTATCTAGCATAAGTACTATGGCCTTAAAAAGTCGTAAATCTATTGATGCACTTAGTACTTCATTGAGAAAGATAGGTACATCTAACAAAATAGCCTCAGTATCCAAATCAGTTAGTGGAATACGTATATCAGCAACGAACGCCGCTAAAGCCGTCGATGTTTTAGCCGCTAGTTTTTTAACTCTTTCAGCTAGTTCTACTGTAATACATTCAGCTGTGAGTGCTATACTTCAGTTGAACGTAGCCGTTATCAAATTATCAGCTAGCGTCCATGGCTTAAATGGGAAGATAGCTATTCTAAATGTTAACTTAGCTAGATTATCTGCTACATCAAAAACCTCGTTTTCTAATCTTAACAAAGGTTTCCATGACGCGTCATCCAATTCGAATAGATTTAGTTCAAATGTTGTAAGAGATACTACGAAGATAGCAGGAGGTTTCGATAAAGCTTTAAACAGGGCCTTAATATTTGGTGAATTGTTAGAAACGTTCTTATCATTACACATGTTCGCCCTCTTGATTGGTGATGTAACCCGAGCCGTCACCGAGTTAACGGCTATGAATAATGCCCTATTAGCGATTGAAGGATCATTAGAAGGAGCAGGTAAAGCTAGTAACTTCCTTTCCACAATATCCCAAAAGTTAGGTGCTGATTTTAAAGTACTTAATACTGAATATGTTAAGTTTGCTGCGGCAGGTAAAGAATCTAAGAGTACTGCATATGAGATAAGAGACGCTTTCGCAGCTATCGCTGAAACTTCAGTGGTACTAAACTTAAGAGCTGATGAAACTCATGGTATCTTAAAAGCTGTAACTCAGATGATGTCAAAAGGTAAGGTTCAGGCTGAAGAATTACGTGGCCAGTTAGGTGAGCATTTACCTGGCGCATTTGAAATCGTGGCTAAAGGAATGGGCAAAACGACGGCTGAACTTGATGATATGTTGAAATCAGGCAAGATTATGTCTGAAGAGCTAATCCAAATATTACCTAAAGCACTAAGAGACGCTTATGGTAAAGCTCTCCCAGCCGCCATGGAGACAGGCCGGGCCGAGATGGCTAGATTCAATAATGATATTAACTTGTATCTTAATGAAAATCGTAAAGAGTTTGATGCTACATATGTTGAGATTGCTAAAGGATTCAGAGAGCTATTCATAGCCTTGAGAAGATCAGGATTCATAACCTGGTTGAATGAAGTATTTGCATCAGCTGGAAAGTTGATGCAGAATATGGATGGTCTAATTAATGCTATACGGGGTGTTATTGAAACAGCTTTGTTACTTAAAGGCATAAGTTTGGCGCAAAGATTTTATGCTATGGCCACTGCGGGCACTGAGTTAGCTATGGTAATTAACTCAATATCTACAGCTAATAAATTAGCTACAGCCACTACATATTCTTATGTTGCTGCCACTAAGGTCGCAAATGCTAGTGTATTAGCTGGAACTGCTGCAAATGCTGCGGCCGCCACTACATTTGCCGCTACGGCTGCATCAGTCGGAGGTTTAGCAGGGCTATTGCAAACGTTTAAAAGCTCTTGGTCAAATGTTATAATGGCTTTCTCTAGTTCAACAGGAACTATATCTGCAGTATCGCTGATGTTTAAGAACATAGGATCAGGTATAGCGGGCTTATTGTCAAAAATGCCTTTATTAGGAGCTGCGTTTACATTAGTTTCAGGCCCTATAGGTATTTTCGTAGGAATTATGACTTCATTAGTGTTCGCTTTCAGAACTTTCTTAGATGAGTCTGATAAAGGTCGTCAGCGGATGGAAGACTTAGCGAACTCAACTAAGGAGATTTCAGCTGAGTTCGATATGGCCACGCTTAAGTTACGGGGTCTTAATGCTATGTTTAAAGAAACGTTTGGCACAGAAGATTTGATTCTTAGATTTAATTTAGACGAAATTGACCGAGTTCAAGCTTCTTTACTTAAAGTGGAAGAAACTAGATCAAAACTTCTACGTGAAAAATCTGAATTGACATTCTTTGGAGATTTTACCAATACTAAAGCTAATGAAATCAATGCAGCTTTAACCGAGAATTTAGTTATAAGAAACTCTTTAATAAAATCGCTTGAAATTTATAAGGATATAGCTGAACAATCTTCGGATGTTACTAGAGAAGAGATTAGACTCAAAAAGCTAGAAGCTAAATTATTCAAATCTAATAAAACCGAACTTGACATCGAAATCGAGTCCCTTCGCAAGAAGATAGCTTTACAAAAATTGGATGGAGACGAGAAAATCCGTCAAAGCCACATAGACACCATAGCTATTGAGCTAATGACTCTTAAGTCAAAAGGATCACAGAAAGAGTATTATGAGTTATTACGTAAGAAGAAAGTAATTGTAAACTTGAAAACTGAATTGGATTTATTGACTAAATCTCAAAAAGCCAACAAAGATGAAGGTTTTTTGACTGGTACAGCTGACCAAAACCGATTTTCTAGATTTGCAGATGATATTAAGGAACTTAATATCCAAGTAAAACAGGGGGAAATTTCCCAAAAAGCTTATAAAGATTCTTTAATCCAGGTGAAGAACGAATATGAAGATTTAGCTGATAAAGGAACTAACTATAGCCAAGTTATCCAAGATATGGGAATTCATACAGCTGAATTTGCTAACCAAGCAAAAGCTATAGCTGCTGATGTAGCTACCCCACTAGAAGTTATGACCACTGAGCTCAGTAAGCTTAAAACAATTTATGAATCCGGGGCCTTTGAGTCTGTTGGCGGATTAGAAACTTACCAAAGAGCCCAGAAGAAAATAATCGATAATTTCGAAGACGCTAAAAATTCTACAGATGATTGGTCTAAATTTACCGAACGCGCTGCTGAGAATATGCAGGATGCTTTCGCTGATTTTTTGTTTGACCCATTCGATGAAGGGTTAGATGGGATGTTCGATTCATTTGAAAAGACTTTGAGAAAAATGGCTGCTGAGATGGCCGCCCAAGAAATTATGAATATGGCTTCAGGATTCTTCGGGATGGGTGGTTCAGGATCTAGTGGTGGCGGTGGTGGCTGGGATTTCGTTGAGAATCTTACTGGTATGGCCGCTGGATTTTTTGGTGGCGGAGGTCTACCTCCAGTAATAGGCCCTAGTACTTCAGGTATACAATCTGTAGCTTCTTTAGGCGGTGGCGGTCCAACTGCTGGATTTGCTAATATGGGTTCAATGTTTGGCGGAATGAGAGCTGCTGGAGGTCCAGTCACGGGTAATGATATTTATGCAGTAGGCGAAAAAGGACCCGAACTATTTGTTCCAAAATCTAATGGGACAATAATTCCTAATAATGTCGCATCAGGGATCAGTTCAAATAATGGGTCCAGAACTATTATCACTAATCACATAACGGTGACAGCCCCCGAAGGTAGATTGTCTAGAGAGTCTATGGGACAACTACAGCAGAAGATAGGGACTGGGATCGATAGATCAATGAGGAGAAATTCATGAGTTTTTTAGAGACCCCAAGGTTTCCTGAAGATATATCCTGGGGTTCTAAAGGAGGTCCAGGGTATAATACAACTGTAATCCAAGTGAATAGTGGATACGAGTCTAGAAACATAAATTGGTCGTATCCACTATCCGAGTTTGATGTATCCTTTGGTATTAGGGACCAGACAGATTTATATGATTTAATTAACCTATTTCATGTTGTTGCTGGCCGAGCACATGGTTTTAGGTATAAAGATTGGGCTGATCACACCTCTGCAAATTCTCCTAATGATCCAATCTCTAGTTCCGATCAGCTATTAGCTAATGGTGACGGGGTTACTTTAACATATCAACTAATAAAGACTTATTCATTTGGACCATTATCAAGAGTGAGGCCTATAAATAAACCAGTAAGTGGAACTACTGTAATAAGCATAAATGGTATTGACCAAACTTCTAGATTTAGTACTAATATCATAACAGGAGTTGTAACATTTAATTCTAATATTTTAGGATCTATAACTGGGGCTTCTAAGGCTAATCCATGTGTAATATCCGATGCGTCCCATGGTTTATCTACTGGAGATACCATCCATATAACTGGAGTTGTAGGGATGACTCAACTTAATGATAATAGATATGTCGTCACATATCTAAATTCAAATTCGTATTCTATAAATGTTAATTCAAGTGCATTCGGACTTTGGACTTCGGGAGGTAGTACTAATACCATACCACAATCTGGCGAGAATGTGCGAGCCGGATTTGAATTTGACGTTCCTGTTAGATTTGATAGTGACACTTTGGAGGTTAACTTAGAGTCATATAATGTTCAATCCACTAGCGTAAACTTAGTAGAGATAAGAGTATAAACCATAGGTATTATATAATATGAAAAATATAAGTGTAGAATTGAAGGATCATCTAGCCGAAGATGTGACGACATTGGTGACCTGCTGGAAAGTCATAAGGGAAGATGGCGAGATTCTGGGCTTTACGGATAATGTCTTTGACCTCATAGTTGATACAGTCACTTACAAAGCTGCAACAGGCTACACTCCATCAAACATAAAATCATCAGAAAATTTAGCCGTTGATAATGTAGATCTTATGGGTCTATTAAGCTCTTCTGAAATTTCAGAAAGAGATCTCATCGCTGGGGTTTATGATTATGCAGAAGTCTTTATCTTTATGGTTAATTATGAAGATTTGACTATGGGTATTCTAAAACTTCAACGAGGCAGATTAGGTGAGATAACCATTCACGAAAATCATTTCTCCGTAGAAATGAGAAGCCTTACCCAACAGCTCCAACAGACGGTCGGCGAAGTTTACTCAACGTCTTGCAGAGCTGATTTAGGAGATGCCCGCTGCAAAGTCGAACTTGACCCTGGTCAGTGGACAGCAACCACAGTCTATGCACTCGGTGACATTAGAAAAGCCACTTCATATGATGAGCGGAGATACGTCGTAACGGACGTAACTGGGGCATCTACTAGTGGTGCTACAGAGCCAACTTGGGGTACCACTATTGGCGCTACTACTAATGATAGCGAAGTTACATGGACCGCTTATGAAACATACACTTTTGAAGGGGCTTATATCCTTTCAACCGGCAAATACAATGTCCCAAGTAGGCCAACAGAAACAGATTATTTTGTTGGTGGGCTATTGACGTTTACATCCGGAGATAATTCTGGAATTTCAAGAGAGGTGAAAACCGATACTGATGGAGATATAGTTGTTGTTCTCCCATTCCCATTCGAAGCGGCTGATGCAGATACCTTTGTTGTTTATGCTGGCTGTAATAAGAGGGTCGAAGATTGTAAAAGCTTTTCTACAGAGAATGGATTAAGAGGAAATATTTATAATATGAGAGCTGAACCTTATATCCCAGGTATTGATGAAATCTCCAAATTTGGAGGACAATAATGCCAATAGAATTTAGAGATTCACACAGCACTGACGACTTTGTGAACGAGGCTAGGGAATGGTTAGGTACACCATTCCACCACCAAGCATCTGTCAAGAAAATAGGGTGCGATTGTGCAGGATTGGTAAAAGGAGTGGCGAAAAATCTCAGTTATGAAGTTAGCAAAGTTTACACAGATTATGGGGTCGAACCAGCTAATGGGGAATTGGAGAGAGTCCTCGCATCATTATTAGTCAAGAAGTCAGATAACTCTTTATCGAAAGGTGATATAATTTTATTTCGGTTTCTTCAAGAACCTCAACATTTGGGTATTTATTGTGGCGATGGAATACTCGTACACTCGTACTCTACCGAAGGTGGGGTTGTTGAACACTGCATAGATGAAAAGTGGAAAAAGAGAATCGTCTCTGTTTACGAATTACCTGGGTTGACAAATGGCTAGTGTAGCCATAATAGCCGTAGCTGGCCTAAGTGCTTGGGGGGCCACCGCCATAGGTGTATCAGCCGCAGTCGGGTGGGCTGCTGGTGCCATGGTAGGTGCGATGTTATTCGGACAAGGTGGAGGGGGTGAGGATGAATTTGGACCTAAATTAGAAAATTTAAAAGTATCATCTTCGGCTAGAGGCGTGAATATAACAAGGGTATATGGAACTAGCAGAATAGCTGGAAACATTATTTGGTCAAGAGGGCTTAGAGAAACGACCCACGTCGATGAAGTCGGTAAAGGCGGAAGTAATACAACAGAAGTTACTTGGTATACATACTCTTGTACATTTGCAATTGCCTTGTGTGAGGGGGAGATTTCAGGTGTTCGCAAAATATGGGCTGATGGAAAGCTTATTTTTGATGTTGGAGAAACTGCATCAGCCACGCAAGTTCTAGTCTCAAATCAATCAGGCGTTACCATCTACAACGGAACTGAAGATCAGCTACCGTCTTCTTTAGCCCAAACTACATTAGGGATTGATAATACTCCTGCTATGAGGGGGCTGGCTTATTTGGCTTTTGATGATATGCAGCTTGAGGAGTATGGGAATAGGATTCCGAATATTACTGTTGAGGTTGTTGGGAATGGTACAATTTCCAATGACGCGGTCGATCCAGTATTTGGATATTCTGGCTTTGATAGGGTTGAAGATGTTACTTATTTTGACGGTAATTATTTTTACCATTATAAATCTGTCCCTACTACAAGCAAGACCTTTGATATATACACTGAAAAATGGTCTATTGGCCAACAAAAAATTGATTTTGGGGTGTGGGAATATGAATCTGAGTTAGGGATGGCCGCAGATTGGGCCGGAGTGTTTAATTTTGATCCAGACGAAGCAGGTTATTTGTTGCTGAAAACGACAACCACGGAGCCTTGGATTGCGACCTATGTGAAATACGGAGAAGCAATAGGAACTGATCTTTATTTAGATGCCCCTAATGGAAATGAAGGTAATTTTTGGGCCACGAAATCTGGTGAGCATTTTTATTTCTTATATTCCATTTCGTTTGGCGCCGGCGATCATTTTAAATACGTCCGCTCTAGCAATTCAACAATTGCAATGGATGTGGAATGGCCTGACACCATAACCCCAGGGACTGTTAGCAATTTACCATCTGCTATAGCCTCAGATGCATCATACATGTATATTGTTTGTAACGATTCTATAGCAGGGACCGTAATCGTTCGGTACGCCTTGTCCGATCCATTGGTCGCTATTGACTGGAAGGATGTTGATTACCCTAGCACCCCATGGGGGTTAGGGTTTAACGCAAATAGCGGTGTATTGACTTCTTGTAGAAGTAACGGGGCAGGTTCAACACTTTCAATACACAAATTCGCCACCTGGGAAAGTTCTTTATCTTATGAAGCCTCAGTTTTAAACAATGATTATGCCTCTTCTGCCAATAGCCAATTGCTTCACATGTGGTATACGGATGATTATCTGGCAATTTGGGGGGATGACAGAGTTAATCTTGGCGAGGCTGGTATAGAGTACGCTAATTTATCACCCAACGCGGTGAATTTAGCCTCAGTAATAACAAAAATTTGCCTAAAATGTGGTCTAGAGTCATCTGACATAGATGTATCCTCACTAACCTCAGAAGTAACAGGAATGGTAATCCATGACAGAGAAACACCAGCAGCTTCGCTAAGAGCCTTACTTGCCACTTACAATGTCGCAGTATATGAGAAAGATTGGAAAATAGTTTTTGTTGAGAAAGGTGTTGAATCGCCAGAATTTGTTGACCCTATAGACCTAGGT
>Ga0164313_10003918_pt1 | contig 13275 bp, 7 predicted proteins | sample GuaBasSedimGuay4_FD_113735 | JGI IMG/M metagenome (GOLD analysis project Ga0164313, IMG submission 113735) | Subseafloor sediment microbial communities from Guaymas Basin, Gulf of California, Mexico - Guay4, Core 4569-4, 0-3 cm | ecosystem: Environmental > Aquatic > Marine > Hydrothermal vents >... | reverse complement strand
CGTCTATCGTCCGCGCGCCCCGCGATCCACGGCCCTCAGCCCCTCTTCAAATCCGCCAAAGTCGAGTCTAGGGACAGCCCCAAGTCCAGCTCGACGCGGTTCCGGCCGGCCCGTTTTGCACGATAGAGGGCATCGTCGGCGGCGCTCACCAGTGCTTCGTCGGTTCGCTCAGCCGAGCAGTGGGCGACGCCGAAGGATGCGGTAATCGTGAGCGGTCCGACGGCGCAGTCGATGGGAGTCTCCGCGAGGGAGATCCGCAGTCGTTCGGCGACCCGGCCCGCGGTCTCTTCGGGGCAACCGGGGAGGACCATCAAGAACTCTTCGCCGCCGTAGCGCCCGATCTCGTCGTAGGGCCGGAGGGCGGCCTTCATGCGGTGCGCCACTTGCTTCAACACGGCGTCACCCACCGCATGGCCATGTTGATCGTTCACGATTTTGAAGTGGTCGATGTCGAAGAGGATCACGCTGACCGAGTGAGTGTGGCGCTCTTGCCGGGCGCGCTCCTGGGCGAGTCGTTCGAAGATGGCGCGGCGATTGAGGACTCCAGTCAACGCGTCGTAGGTCGCGAGGCGGGCGAAGTCTGCCCGGCTCTCGAGCAGGGCCTCGTGGTCGCGAGCGCGCGCTAGCCCCATGCCGATTTGCACGCCGAGGGTTTCGAGGAGGACCTGGCGCCGCTCGTCCCATACCGGGTAGGGGTCTGTGTAGAGAAAGACCACGCCGGTCACCTTGCCCCCAGCCTTGAGGGGAATGATGTAGTGCCCGTGGGCGGTCATGTCGTGAAACGCGTGTTCGTGGCGCGGGTCGGTGAAGCAGTCGTCGCTCACCAGGACCTCGCCCGAGTTCGCGGCCCGGCCGCAGAGGCACGAGCCCAGCGGGATCGTCGACTCTCGTTCCAGGAAATCGTCGCTGAAGTCGCCGATGTGGTGGACCAGGCGGAGCTGGGCGGGGCCGTTTTCGGCGAGGGGAAGGTGGACTTGACCGGCGGGAGCCCCTGGCGGTGCGGTTTCTTCGAGGAGGAAGAGCCCGGCCATCTTGTGCACGTCGAGCTGACCGAGGGACACGACCTCCCGGAGCACCTCGTCGATGAGGGCCTCGCTGGATTCGGCGTTTTCGAGCACCTGGTTCACGCGCATCTGCATGCCGAGCTCGTCACGCACCCGTTCGAGGTCCCTTTCCCTCTCGGCAGCGAGGGTCGCGTCGCGGACCACCAGGGTGAGCATCGGGGTCCCGTCCATGGAGTATCTCGAGGCCGCGAGGCTGACCGTCAGCTTCGAGCCGTCCGCCCGGCGTCCTTCGATGCGCGGCGGGCGCGGTGGCTCGGCAGGCGGGTCGGTCGCCGCGTCCTCCGGCGCCGCGGCGTCGGTGGCATTGCTGGCATTGCCGAGGAGCTCCGCCAGTCTCTCTTCCTGGTCGGCCGCAACGAGCATCGAGACGTGGGCGCCGCGCAGCTCACCGGTCGCGTAGCCCAAGAGCGTGTAGGTGGCGCGATTGCACCAGAGGATACGCCCGTCGCCATCGCAGGAGATGACGGCGTCGGAGAGCGTCTCGAGGATCTTCCTCTCTGAGGGGACGGTGGCCATGCTTGGGTGAGCCTCAGGTCGCAGGGACACAGACCCCGCCCATCTCCATCGAGCCCCCGGGGCACGCGCCATCCGCCCCTCCGAGGGCGCAGGTGCCATCCGCCATGCAGACGGCTTGTTCGAACATCGAGCAGTCGTTGGCCGGCGACGGGCAGCCGAGTCCGTCGCAGGAACCCGGTGCCGGGTTGCATTCGGTGTCTGCGGCGCGCTCGGCGAGGCACGGGTCCCCGTCCATCCTCTCACGGCTCATCACGTTGCATCCGCCGCAGCAATTGCCGTAGTCGGCCGCGACGGTGCAGTCGGTGTGGGCCGTGCAGGCTGCGACGCAGTCGAGATTGTCCAACACCTGGCCAGCGGCGCAATCATCGTGGGCCACGCAGGTCCCGGCTTCACAGGTGGTCCGGAGTGCGAAGGAGCAGCGGCAAGCAGCGCCGTCGCAGGATGGGTCCTGGACGCATCCGGCCGGGGGGGGCGCGCCGGCTTCGGCGATGCAACTGTGCCCGTCGAGGGTCGCCTGGTTGTAGGCCGTGCGGCACTGGCAGCAGTCGGTCCAATCGACGCTCAGCACGCAGTCCGTGTCTGCAGCGCAGGTCGTGTCCGGTGCTGCGTTGCATTCGCAGATTTCGCAGCCAGCCGCGCCGAGGCGGAGGCCGTGCTCACACATCAGCCCGCAGCTGATGTCGGCGCACTCGAGGGGCATGCCCGTATCCGTGGTGCTGCCGTCCGGGGTTGGTGATGACGAGTCGTCGCAGGCAGCAGTGAAGGGCAGGGCGACGAGCCCCAGGGCAAGGACGAAGAGGAAGAACGCCGAAGACGAGTACGTCATGGAGGAAGCATCGCACGCCGCCCCGGGTGTCCGCATCAATCTCCGTAGCTGTGTCTGGTCACGCGCCATGGTGGGACCGAGTGAGGGGTCTGGTAACGTGGCTCTTCGACCTCGAGGAGCCAGTGATGAGCCGACGGAATGTGACGTTGATGGTGGCCTTGGCGGTCATCGCGGTACTTGGCTGTGACGGCGAGGAACGCGACTCGCTCCTGAGTCAGGGCTCTCTGCCGACCCTCGAGGAGACGCCGGATGGGCTTCCTCCCACGGTACTGGACTCCCTCGATTGGCACGCGGGCCCAGAGCATGAGTTTTACCTCGAAAACGGCCGCTGGCGCGCGCGCCTCACTGGGAAGATGAGCGCGGTCGTCGACGACTCGTTCTCCGTTTTCGAGGGCGGCGACCGCTGGGAAATAGGGGTTCGCCAGGTGCGTCGCGGAGACGTGGCCTCGGCGCCGGCTACGGGCGCCATCAGCATCGAGGCGTCGCGCGCTTCCCGTCATGGGGCGACGCTCAGCGAGTGGTGGCTCGCGGGACCGCGCGGCGTTCAACATATTTTCCGCATCGCGACGCGCCCCGCCGGTGACGGGGCGCTCGCCATCGACGTCGGCCCTGTCGACGGCCACGCATCGGCGAGCCCGGACGGTCGGGGCGCGATCCTTCTCGGACAGAGCGGCGATCCGAGGCTGCGCTATGGGCTCGCGACCACCTTCGATGGCGCCGGACGCCGATTGCCCACTGAGATCGCGGTCGTCGATGGACAGATTCGCATTCGCATCGAGGATGACGGCGCCGTCTATCCCATCATCGTCGATCCGCTGATCGGCATCGAAGAAGCGAAGCTCACGCCTTCCGACGTCGCGGCGAGTGACGCGGCCGGCGCGGCCGTTGCGGTCCTCGGCGATGTCGCCGTCGTTGGTGCCCCCGTCGCCGAAGCGGCTTACGTATTTCGTCGTTCGGGCACCACGTGGACCGAAGCTGCGATCCTCACCGGTACCGGGGGTGCCGTTGGTGATGCGTTCGGAACGTCGGTGGGTATCTCCGGGGACCGCGTGGTCGTGGGCGCCCCGGGGAATGACGGCCGTCGCGGCGGTGTCTACGTATTCATCGACGTCGGCGGGACCTTCACCCAGGAGACCAAGCTCACGGCGATGGGCGCTGCCGCCGACGACACCCTAGGGGCGTCGGTCGGCTTCGACGGTGACCGCGTCGTAGCCGGGGCCCCGGGAGATGACGCCGACATGGGCGCCGCCTACGTCTTCCTGCGCACTGGGACCGCTTGGTCTGAGGAGGCGAAGCTCGTCGCCACGGGCGCGGCGGCCGGCGACCTCGGGGGGACTGCGGTCGCGATCGACGGAGACATCGCTGCCGTCGGCGCGCCGGGAGATGACGCGGGCCTCGGGTCCGGCGTCGCGTATCGATTCAGTGGAGCGACCTGGGCCGAGGAGGGCGCTCTCGTGCCGGCATCCCGGCCCGCAGGCGGCGCCCTCGGCGCTTCGGTCGATGTCGGCAGCGGGTGGGTGATCCTCGGCGCGCCGGGCTCCGACGCTGGCCAGGGCTCAGCATACGCGTTTGCCTTCGTATCGATGGCCTGGATCGAAGACGCCCGCATCGTCGCGGCCATCGGCGCGGCCGGAGACCGATTTGGGACGTCGGTCGCCGTGCAAGGCGACACCGCCGTCGTCGGGGCCCCCGAGCAGGACGCCGCCCGCGGTGCCGTTTACGTATTCCGCTCCCTCGTCGGCTCGTGGACTCAGGACGATGAGCGTATCGCGATGGACTCGGTTGCAGGTGACCGTCTCGGTGCCGCCGTCGCCCTCGACGCTCCGACGATGGTGGTCGGCGCACCGCAGAACCTCAGCGAGGGCGCGGCCTACGTGTTCCAACTCCGACTCACGAACGGGACGACCTGCCTCGTGGCGGACGATTGCGCCTCGGGCTTCTGCGTCGACGGCGTCTGCTGCGACACGATGTGTGGCGGCGGGGATACCTCGGACTGCCAAGCGTGCTCGCTCGCCGCCGGGGGCCGCGACGACGGTCAGTGTTTGCCCCTCAGCACGACGGTCGCGCCGACCGTCGTCTGTCGTCCGGGAACAGGGCCGATCTGCAATCCCGATGTCACCTGTGATTCGCGCGAGCTCCTGTGTCCCGCGGCGGCGCCGGCCCCGGACGGCACGGATTGCGACGACGGCCTAGCCTGCACCGGCATGCAGGCATGCATGACGGGCATGTGCGTCGCGACGGGGGTACCGAACTGTGACGACGGTGATCCCTGCACCACAGATTCCTGTGTGGAGCCCGGCGGGACATGTACGAACACCCCCATCCCTGACTGCATGCCGGACGCCGGGACGGACGCGGGGACCGATGGCGGGGCGGACGCGGGGACCGATGCCGGGACGGACGCCGGGACCGATGGCGGGACGGACGCCGGGACCGATGGCGGGACGGACGGCGGCGGAATCGCCGGTGGTGGATGTGCGTGCGATACCAGCGGAGGCCCCGGAGGTTCCGGGTCTGGCTTCGGCTGGCTCTGGTCTTTGGCGCCGCTGCTGCTCTTGTTCCGCCGGCGTAGGGGGCGCCTCTTGTCGTTGCTGCTGCTTCTCATCGTCCCCGCAGCGCTACTTTCATCCTCCCCCGCGGCGGCCCAGTCGATCAAGCTCGAGCGCTTCAGCCTTGCCGAGAGCCCCGAGGATGGCTTCCACGTATCGCGCCCCGAGGTCTACGGCCACCTGCGCTTCGGTGCCCACGTCGGCTTCAGCTACGGCCATGAGCCCTTGGTCTACGAGACCACCCTGGGTGACGCATCGACGGCGATCCCCCTCGTCGAGAATCAGCTCACCCTGCACAGCCAGCTCTCTCTGAGCCTTTGGGATCGTTTGCTCGTCTATGGCGGCCTTCCCCTGGTCCTGGCCATGGCCGGCGACGCCGTTCCTGCGGGGCCCGCCCACGGTGGTGCCGCCATGGGTGACGCCTTCCTCGGTGCCCGAGGGCGAATCTTCGGGGAAGCCGATGACGTCTTCGTCCTCGGCGCCCAGCTCACGGTGGCGTTTCCGACGGCTATCGGCGCCAACAACACCGAGGTTTTTGCGGGTGACACCACGGTCACCTTCAGCCCCGAGCTCCTTGGCGAGATCCGCGTCGACCGCTTTCGGGCCAACCTCACTCTCGGTGCGCTCCTCCGGACCGACGACACCCAGGTGGCGAACCTCGACGTGGGGCAGGAGATTACCTGGGGGCTCGGTGCCTCCTACCGCTTGGTCGACGACGACGTCGCCACGGACCGCCTGCTCGTCGTCGCCGAGGCCTACGGGTCGACCGCAGCCAACGCGTTCTTCGAGCGTGAGGCCACCCCCTTCGAGGCCATCCTCGGGTTGCGAGGCCAACCCATTCGCGGCCTGTGGGTGGGCGGCGGTGTCGGCCCCGGCTTCGGGCGCGGTTATGGATCGCCGGCCGTGCGTGCCGTCGCTACGATTGGCTGGATAGCGCCCGAGGACGACGACGTCTCGGAGGCCCCGAGTGACCGCGATGGCGATCGCATCTTCGACGATGAGGACCAGTGTCCCGACGAACCCGAGGACTACGACGGATTCGAAGATGACGATGGTTGTCCGGACTCCGACAACGACGGTGACACCATCCCCGACACCGAGGACCCGTGCCCGAACGAGCCCGAAGACTTCGACGGGTGGGGTGACGAAGGCTGTCCCGACCCGGACAACGACGCGGACGGCATCCTCGATGGCGACGACAACTGCCCGGATGCCCCCGGACCTCTGAGCAACCAGGGTTGCCCGGAGCGCATCGAATACGACCGGGAAGAACACACGATTCAGATCCGCCAACGCGTCGAGTTCGAGTTGAATCACTACAACCTCCGAGACATGTCAGATGGCACGCTCTACGAGGTCCGCGACTTGATCCGGGCCAACCCGAGCCTGCTCCGGATCCGGGTGGAAGGGCACACGGACCACACCGGAACTGACCGTTACAACCTCGTCCTGAGCGAGCGGCGGGCGGGCACCGTCATCGAGTGGCTCGTCAATCAGGGCGTGGACGCGAACCGCCTCGAGGGATTTGGCTGCGGCAAACTCTACCCCCTCGGCGAAGGTGATTCCGACGACGCGCGGCAACTCAATCGCCGCGTCGAGTACATCGTTCTGGAACCACCCGACCCCGACGCGCCGGCCGTCCGCGAGGGCTGCCTCGAGGTGGGCTCCGTGTCCGCCGAAGAGGAAGCGCACGTCGGTCTCGGTGCCGAGGCGGTGCCCCAGGAGTAGAAGCAGGGGTACGAGCAGCCCCTCTTCAGTCGCCGGCAGCGGCGTAGGTTCGCGGTCAGTCGACCACGTACTCGGGCCACTCCCCCTGCCTCACGCGCATGCGGTAGTTCGCCGGCACGTTCTCGAAGACCTGGGTGGTCCCCGCCGCGTCGGGCCAGATGACCTCGATGCGGTCGATGGTGCAGGCGGCGCCGAGGCCCACGGTGACGTCGAGGTCGTGCTGGAGGCCGAAGGTGCCGTGGCCGCCTTGGACCTCGCGGGTCTGGGTCACGCCGTTGGCGGTCACTCGGACCAGGGCCCCGATGGCGCTGCGGTTCGCGCCGCCCGCCGCCGCGCCGGCGCCTTCGAGGTGCAGCTGGGTCCAGTTTGCATCTTGGCCTGAGACGTTTTCGTAAACGCGTAGGGCGGGTCCGTCGGGCCATGCGTCGCGGCAGTCGCGGGCGGTGCTCGAGGCGACGAGCACATCGAGGTCGCCGTCCCGGTCGAGGTCGGCGAGGGCGAAGCCGGGCGCGCAGGGATGGTCGATGCCGCTCTCCCCGGTCGTCTCTGCAAATCGACCGTCTGCGCCCTGGCGATAGATGCGCAGCGCCTGGTCGGGGTAGTCGCTCGTGCCGAGGAGCGCGTCCATGCGGCCGTCGTTGTCGAGGTCGGCGAGGCCGGAGGAGATGCCCCCTTCGTTCCACGACGTGCCCACGTGAGGCACCTCGAGGCCCGTGGCCGCGTTGCCCGGGCGCGAGAACTTCGGGGTCCCGTCGGCGCCGGGGCCGTCGTTGACCAGGAGCTGTGAGGAGTCGCTCGATGAGCCGATGTGCCAGTGCACGATCTCGGCGCTGTAGAGCTCCATGTCACCGTCGGCGTCTACGTCGGCGCAGGCGGTGGTGAAGGTATTGCCGTTCAGCCGGAACGGGTGGTCGTCGGTGCCGTCACTCCAGTAAAGGCCGTCACAGCTGATGCGCGGCGACGGCGCGGTGCACGAGCCGGTCGTTTGGCAGTAGCAGCGGTAAAACTCGTTGTCCGAGTAGTCGACGGCGTCGTCGCCGGCGAAGGCGCTCGCGGCCCCGACCTCGCGGTACCCGTCGCCCTCACGGAGCCAGAGTTGGTTCCACCGCCGGCCGTAGGCCGAGACGAGGAGGTCGGTGTCGCCGTCTTGATCCACATCGCACGCCGTGACGCCGTAGGTCGGGGCGGCGGTGGTCGGGGAGTCCACGTCGCCCTCCGTGCGTAGGCCGACGAGATCCGTCACCTCCTCGAATGCGCCGCCGCCGACGTTTCGCGCGAGCACGTCTTGCATGCCGTAGAGCGAGCGGCCGTACTGCGCGAACCAGTTGCCGACGAAGGCGTCGAGGAGCCCGTCGCGGTCGTGGTCGAGGAGCGTCGCCGCGGCGGTCGTGACGATGCGGCGTCCCCCTTCGGACCCGACGATCACGGGCGAGACCGGGCCGAGGGCGAATACTCCAGAGCCGTCGTTGAGCAGCACCTCGCTGCGGTGCCCCGGGTCGGTGGCGGCGTTGTTCGGGTCGCCGTTGGTGCCCGAGAGGATGTCGATGTCGCCGTCGTCATCGAAGTCGCCGTAGACAGCAAAGTGGGCAGCCCGGCCCACGTCGGGTCCGTCGCTTCGGGTCGCGCCGTAGTTGCTCTCGCGGGTCCGGTCCTCGAACCGGCGGCCGCCGGACCCGTCGTCGACGTTCATCAGGACGCGATAGGTGTAAGCGCGGGGTTCCGCGGTGAAGTCCGTCGGGTTGTGGGACCCCGTGCGGTGCACGATGGCGTCGGGGTATCCGTCGCCGTCGAGGTCCCCTACCGAGACCCGGCTCGCCAAGACGTCGAGGCTCGGTGCGTCGACGCCCCAGGCGGCGCTCACATCTCGGAAGCGTGGGCCGACCCCGGGGGCCGCGAACGATGCACAGCGCTCAGGAGGGGGAGGCGGGCCGGCGTCGACGCCCGTGTCGACTCCCGTATCGGTGCCGGCGTCCAGGGGAGGCGTTACCGCTCGGTCATTGCCACAGCCAGAAGCCGAGACAGCCCAAACCATCCAAACCGCCAAGACCACCCAGAGGAGGCCACCCGAAAATCTCCGTTCCCACATATAGCCGTCCAAAGTGACACGGCATCTTCTGGCGCGGAAGGCCCGGGCCGGGGAGGACGCTGGCCGAGTCCTGTGAGAAGCCTCCCGGTGTCCGCGCTCCCCACCGGCAGCCCCATTCGCCACCGGCCGTGGCCACCTCCGCAGGCGATCGCCGAACCGCTGCCCCGAAATGCCGTGGATCTAGGGTTTTGGGCCTGAAAACAACCGCGGCACGGTTCTCGCAATCAAGAGCGACCGAGGTCCCCCACCATGAACTCCCTACGAACCATCTCCCTTCTCTCCCTCGCTCTTTCCCTCTTCCTGGGTGCTTGTGCCCAGCCGGGCACCCAGCTCGACGAGGCCTTCGGCGAGACCGGCGTCCAGGGGCCCTTCGACGCGGTCCCCGATGGGGATGACAAGTACGACGGGCACTCGGCCCGGGGCCCGCGGGTTGCCGCCGGCGCTGCCACCGAGGTCTGGTCGGTCGACCGCGCCTGGGCCGACGTCGACTCGGCGGCCGGGATGTCCTGGGATGCCAACTCGGGCCTCGATTGGGAGCAGAAGTTCGACGCATGGGTTTCGAGCTTCGAGCTCGAGGCGCGCCACGGCGGTTCTGGTGAAACCTTCGTGATGCCGACCCCGTACGGCGACCGTTCCCTCCACGCCCCGACCCTCGAGTGCGCCGAGGTCGCGATCTTCCTCCGAGTGACCTTCGCCAGCTGGTACCACCTGCCGTTCTACATGCAGGGCTGGGACTCGGCCTCCCGCCAGGCCCTCTTCGCGGGTCACTTCGGTTTCATCAACCGTGAAGGCGCTCGGGTCGGGAACTTCCCGAAGTACCGCACGACCTTCCCCGACCACGAAGGTTCCTGGGAGCCCGGCCAGGCCTGGCCCTCGGACTCGAGACTCCGCCGCCGCCGCCTTGGCGATGACGACATCATGGACTTCCTCGGCGAGGGCGCCCAGGCCGGTGCCTACTTCGACGAGATCTTCCTCAACAAGCGCGTCGGCTACTTCATGCGCCTCATCCTCCTCTACTACGGCAGCACCAACCTCGCCGACGGTGCGAACACCTTCCAGATCGTGCCCGAGACCATCGAGGGTGGTGACATGCTCGTGAAGCGGTACCGGCGCAGGGGCATCGGCCACGTGAAGCCGGTCTTCCGCGTCGAGCGCCTGAGCGAAGATGCCCTGCAGGTCAGCATCGCCAGCGGCTCGATGCCGCGCCGGGAGCCGGTCTGGGAGCATCCCAATACCGCTCGCTCCAGCTTCCTCGCCAACGCGGGCGGCGGCCCCGGTGACAACAGCGACGGCGACTCCTACGCCTCTCTCGGCGGCGGTGTTCGCCGCTGGCGCACCGCGGTCCTCCGCTCCGGCAGGTGGTACGCCGCCGTCCACGCGGGGGACCGGGACGCCTACATCGCGGACTCCGATCACGAGGCGGTTGCGGCTCGCCCGGCCCGCTTTGACGAAATCCTCCGCACCCTGAGCCCCAATGAGCAGCGCGACGCCGCCCTCGGACAGGTCGAAGCTGCCCGTGAGCACCTTCGAAGCTACCCCGCGAGCTGCTCTGCCCGGACCAACCGCGAACACGCCTTCGAGGCCCTCTACTCCGTGATGGACGCCGAGTTCGGCTGGACCGGCGCCCAGGTCGACGCCGAGTACCGCACCCTCGAGGACTACGTCTTCGCCGAGCTCGAGTATGACGTGTCCCGGACTTGCTGCTGGAACCGCAGCAACGCCGCCATGCACGACATCATCATGAACTACGCCGACGCCGAGCAGGCCGACGCCGACGTTGCCGCCGTCTGCGAGATGCCGACCGTCTTCCGCGCCGAGACCGACGGCTACGCTCGGTGGAACAACCACGCCGCGTCCATCGGCCGCGGCGGCGAGTGGCGGGCCTGGTCCGAGGACGAGAGCTGCTCTCAGCGCAACGTCCCCGAAGACACCGTGGCCACCGGCCGCGACATCGCCGGCTTCTGCTCCACCACCGACGTCCCCGCGCCGCCCACGGTAGCCACCTGTGAGCCCGACGGCGGCGACGACAACGCCGCTTCGGCGACCCCCCTCATCGGCGAGATCTCCTCAGCCATCTGCTCTGGCGACTCCGGCGACTGGTACCGCATCGACGATGACGCGACGGTGTCCCTCACCTTCAGCCACTCCGACGGCGACCTCGACATGGAGGCCTACAACGAGGCGGGCGAAGTCATCGGCACCTCAGCCGGCACCACGGACAGCGAGACCATCACCGCGAGCGGCCCCTTCTACGTCCGGGTCTTCGGCTACAGCGGCGCCCAGAACGAGTACTGGATTCACATCGTAGAGTAGGGTGGCCAGAGAATGAGTTGGAGGCGTCGGGCTGGGGCTCGGCGCCTTTGGCCGTTAATCAGCGGGAGTAGCCGCTCCCGCTCCCCAAAGCGTCTTCCAAAAGCTTCAGCGTCTTCCAAAAGCTTCAGCGTCTTCCAAAAGCTTCCAACACAAATTCCTGACGGGATGACGCAACCAACACCTCCAAAAGCTTCCAACACAAATTCCTGACGGGATGACGCAACTGGTTCCGGGACCGGCCGATACCTAGGTCATGCCCCTCGCCATTGATTCGTCAGGCCGCCGTCGCTCCCGCCCCCTACGCCTGGAGCAAGACGAGCACCTCTGGTTCATCACGACCCGAACCATCGAGGAGCGCTTCTGGCTGCATCCTCTTTTGACCACGGGACTCGAGCCGCCCAATCGCAAGGCCAGGAGGGCGTGTGATCGCTTCAAGCGGCGCTGCGCCAAGCGCTGGGTTCGCCTCGCTCGGCGGGCCAACGCGCGCAAGAAGCCGATGGCCCCGGAGCTCACGCCCGAAGAAGTGAAGCGCATGGCCCAGAACCTGCTCGGAGCGGCTCTCGCCCGGGCCCAGGAGCACTGCGAGGTGGAGATATTCGCCATCGTCTGCATGAGCAATCACATCCACCTCGTGATCCGCACCAAGAAGCGCAACCTTTCCAAGTTCGTGGGCTACTTCAAGGCTCGGGTCGCGACCGCCATCAATCAGCTCACGGGCAAGCGCGGGCCCCTGTGGGCGCGCCGCTACGATGCCCAGCCGATCCTCAACGACGAGGCCGCCATGGAGCGCGTCGTCTACACCATCGACAACCCCGGCAAGGCAAACCTCGTCGAGGACCCCGGGGGCTGGCCCGGGTTTTCCGCCGCGTACGGCCTCGGCGAAGCGGACGAGTTGACCTTCGAGTACTTCGACCGCACGGCCTGGCACAAGGCGAAGAGGCCGCGAGATCGAGGCCCCTTCTGGCGGACCGCCACCCTCGTCCTCAGCCCTCTCCCGAACTGCGTCGATGTCGTGCGCGAGCGGGTGGGCGAGAGCCTTCGAGCCCAACTGAAGAACTCCTCGGAAGCGCGCGCCGCCGGCGGGAAACGCGCGGTCGGGATCGAGCGAGTCCTCGCGGCTGGGTTCGAGACGCGGCCGCAGAAGGCCAGCTTTGGTCGACGTCCGTACTGCTTCGGTAGCGCTCGCGAGAAGAGGGAATACTCCGAAGGAATGGGGAGGGTTTGCCGACTTCACGCCGAGGCGGCGGAGCGATTCCGTAACGGTGATCGAACGGCGGTGTTCCCTGCGGGGACGTATCCGCCTGCTTTGCCCCTTGCGGCCTGACGGCCCTTTCATCGTCCAATCACATCGCCCCCGTCTGCCGACCCGCGGCAAGACGCGTGGAGTTGTGCGTGCGCCTACTGCGGCGCACTTGCGCGTGCCTAGGCTGATCCCGAATTGCTGCCTCGAAGAGGCGAAAGGGACGGCTGTGAATCGGGTGAATGGCTGGCAAGCCACACTTCACATGCTCTCCTCTGCGACACGGAAACGCGGGAGCGTTAGAATCGCGTGTCCTTGCATAGCCGTGAGAATTTGTGCTGGAAGCTGTGCAGAAGCTGTGCAGGCGGGGCTGAGGCTGTGGCTGAGATCACCCGCTCTTTGAACCTTTGTCGAGCCGGGTCCAGTGCGCAGGCTCGATCCCCATCAAGCTTCCGAGTGCTGCCAGTTCCGCAACTAGAGGCTCCGGGACTACAACGTCGTACTCGTAGAGCTGGGTGCAGAGATTCTCTAGGGCGACCCCCGGTTCCCCGTGCTCGGACAGGGACCGGTACATCTGGAGTTGGTCCTCAGACAGAAGTCCCGAAGCTTTTCCGAGCAGCGCTATGAAACGTTGCTCTATGTCTTGGAGTTGGGTCACTGGCCTTCTCCTACAGCGGGTGCGCTGTGATGATTCCCTCGCCGGCAGGCTCAAGGATGACCCGGATGTTTACTCCGTCGCGAACACCCTCGACTTCGACACGACTCGGCCTGCCCGCCTTGGTGAAGTCCGATCCCGGGCGGCCGGTCTGCCATGTCCACGTCGCGTCGGGATCGGTCGCGATGTCGGAGACGTTGTGCATGACTTGATCGCGCGACCAATCCTCAGGAAACGGAGTCTTGCCCGGCGCACCAGGCCACAGATGGCCCCCGCCTGACGCGTCACCATCAAGGAT
>Ga0164313_10003917_pt1 | contig 13277 bp, 13 predicted proteins | sample GuaBasSedimGuay4_FD_113735 | JGI IMG/M metagenome (GOLD analysis project Ga0164313, IMG submission 113735) | Subseafloor sediment microbial communities from Guaymas Basin, Gulf of California, Mexico - Guay4, Core 4569-4, 0-3 cm | ecosystem: Environmental > Aquatic > Marine > Hydrothermal vents... | reverse complement strand
CAACCTTGTTGGTGCGGGCAAGCGATGTGCCTTCAGGCAGTTGTGCGTTGAAAAAAAAGGCGCCCTGATCCTCCTGGGGCAGGAAACTGGTGGGACTGTGTGTGAACAGAAAATAGCCGGCACCAAGTACACCGACGCAAATCAGTAGCGCCACAACCAGTCGACGGATCAGCCACGCGGCGGCGACCACGTAAACGTTGCGTGAGACCTCAAGCGCCCGGTTAAACCAGGCCAAGGGTCCCCGCCGGATAACCTTGGGCTCTTTGAGCAGGACAACGCATAGGGCCGGACTCAAGGTCAGAGCGCTGATGGCCGAGATTACCACCGAAGTACAGATAGTTACGGCAAACTGCTTATAGAGCTGTCCGGTGATGCCGGGCATAAAGCCGACCGGTACGAACACGGCCAGCAACACCAGAGTAGTGGCGACGATCGGACCGGTGACCTGACCCATGGCCCGGATGGTTGCGGCCTTGGGGCTTAGTTTTCTTTTATCCATGACCCGGTAAACGTTTTCCACCACTACGATGGCGTCATCTACCACCAGGCCGATGGCCATGATCAGGGCAAACAGAGAAATAGTGTTCGCGTTGTAGCCCAGGGCCAGCAGCACGGCAAAGGTGCCGATCAAGGAGACCGGGATGGTCACTGCCGGGATCAGGGTTGCCCGCCAGTCCTGCAAGAAGATAAAAAGCACGCTGACCACAAGGAGACAGACAATGCCCAAGGTCAGGACAATCTCATCAATGGCCGCCTGTACATATTTGGTGGTATCATAAATGACCTTGTATTGCACATCTTTTGGCATCTGTTTGGCAAGGAGTTTGAGCTCGGCCCGCACCACCTTCATGGTATTCAGGGCGTTGGCGTCCGATGACCGGTACACGGCCATGCCCAGGGACGGTTGTCCGTTGATGATTGAGTGGGTGCCGTAGCTTTTACCGCCGAGCTCTACACGGGCAATGTCGCGGACCCGCACCAGGCCGCCCTGATCGTTGCTGCGCACGATGATGTTTTCGAAATCTTTCGGGTCGTCGAGACGTCCCCTGGCGCGCAGGCTGTACTGGAGCTGCTGGCCGGCGCCTGCCGGCGATGTCCCGATGGAGCCAACTGCCGCCTGGATATTCTGCAGGCGGATGGCAGCGCTCACGTCATCGGCGGTCAGTCCACGAGCGGTGAGCCGCTCAGGGTCCATCCATATCCGCATGCTGTATTCAAACTCACCAAAGATAAAGACGTCACTGACGCCGTCGAGACGCACCAGGGCATCCTTGATGTTTTTACTGACATAGTTGCTCAAAAAAAGCCTGTCTCGAGTGCCTTTTGGGGAAAAAAAGGCGACAGCCCCCAGGATGTCGGTGGAGCGCTTGCGCACGTCAATACCCTGGTTGACCACCTCCTTGGGCAGTTTAGGCGTGGCCAGTTGTACCCGATTTTGCAGGTTGACCTGGTCCATGTCCGGATCGGAGCCCACCACAAAGGTGACGGACAACTCGTATCTCCCGTCATTAGAACAGGAGGAGGACATATAGAGCATCTTGTCCACGCCGTTGACCTCTTTTTCAATTGGTGCGGCCACATTGTCAGCTACCACCTTGGCGTTGGCGCCAGGGTAGATCGCAGTCACCGTGATTGTCGGTGGCGTGATAGATGGATACTGGGCCACCGGAATGTTAAACAGGGCAATAAGCCCGGCCAGGGTGATAAAGATGGATACCACCATGGCCAGACGCGGGCGTTCGATAAAAATTCGAGAAAACATGCCTTATCTCCTGTTCTGTTCTTTTAAAATAACGGTTTTTACGACCTGGCCGGGCTGAACCTTCTGGATGCCCTCCACAATGACCTTTTCGCCGACGGTAAGGCCTGATGCCATAGCCCAGTTGACGCCAATTACAGGTCCTGTCTTGACACGCCGCATAATCACCCGGTTCTGGTCGTCCACAACAAAAACATAGCGCCCATCATGGTCTTCCATGACCGCCGACTGGGGCACCACCGGCATCAGTTTGGGTTTGCTGCGGGTAACCATGACGGTAACATACTGCCCCGGCAGCAACATGCCATCCGGATTATCAAACAGCGCCCGCACCGCAATGGTGCCGGTACCCGGGTCCACGGCATTGTCTACAAAATCCATGCGCCCGGAGCCCTTGATTGTCTCACCGTCTGCGAGTTTGAGCCGTGAGGTCAGGAAAGGGCTCTTTTTGCCATTTTGTGCGTCGCGTAAGGCCATTTGGATATCGACGATATCGTTTTCGCTGATGGAATAGACCACCCTGATGGGATCGAGTTGGACAATGCGGGCCAAAGCCCCCGAAGCAGGATTCACCAGGTTGCCTTTGGTGTAAGCAGTGTGTCCAATGCGCCCGCGAATGGGCGCCTTGACCTGAGTATATCCAAAATTGATTTGCGCTGTTGTAAGATTTGCCTTGGCCTCTGCAAGCTGGGCACGGGCACTGAGTTCCTCGGCCACAGCATTGTCCATGTCCGTGGCGGGCACACTTTCTGGCCGTGCAGCCCGCAACCTCTTCAAGTGTTGGCTGGCCTTGCTGAGGGTCGCCTCGGACTGTGCCACGATGGCCTTCGCGGCATCAACACTGGACTGGTATGGCGCCTGCTCGATAACATAAAGGAGATCGCCGGAATGGACATCGCTGCCTTCTTTGAAATTGACTTTTTCCAGAAAGCCCTCTACCCGGGCCCGCAGATTGACCGCCTGTATGGCCTCCATATGGCCCACGTATTGGGCCGGCGGGTTGACGTCCTGCTCTGTGACCGCCGCAACCGTCACCATCGGAGGAGGCCCGTCCCCCGGACTTGGGGGGCCGGCATTGGCAGAAGAAACCGTCATTAGGAGCAAACCCAACAGCAGGACAAGACAAACCGTGCGGCCGCCTGCTTTCTGGCGCCGCCTATACTTGCAACCCAGAGGCACTTCAGAAGATATCAATCGGGGATAATTCAAACTGTCTTTGTATTGCATTTTTTCATTTCTCCCTTTTCATATAGCGAGGTATAAACCTGCTGAAAAAATATATTCAGGATCAGGTTTGCATCAAATGGATGTTTGTCAGGGTGATCGAGCTGCACAAACAAAAAGGCGTTCGAGATACCGTCAAGGGCAACAGCAAGAAGGTACGGGTCGCATTTCCTGAATAGTTTTTTCTTGATTCCTCTCTCAAAGATAGTTCCCATTTTTTGAAGTGTCTCCTTATACTGCTCTTGTATGTCCCTATCTAGACACGCCCTGATACTAAAACTCGCCCCATGTGTTTCCGCAAAATAGAGTCGTACATATTCAAGGTGATCCATGAAAAGTCGTATTTTTACTTCAAGCCATGCCCTGATCTTTTTCAGCTCATCTCCTGGTGTATCCAGGGCGCCTGTTAGCGCGGAATGGAATTCTTTTGCCTTTTCCAGCATGATGGCCTTGTAGAGGTCCTCTTTGTTTGAGAAAAACTTATACAGCGTACCCACCGCAGATTCCGACTTTTCCGCAATTTCATGCATTGAGACATTGTGAAAACCACGTTGTGAAAAAAGCTCTAAAGCAGTCTGAAGAATTTCATGGCGGTGGCGTAAATATTCCTTTTCCTTTCTTGAAGGTTTGCCATTTTTCATTTTAAATCTCCATCAATGATGAACTATCCGTCATTATATGAATAATTATTCAATATATGACGATGCGTTCTTATTGTCAATAAAAAATCAGTGGCAAAAAATTAGCGGCCGCAACATCGGAAGTGGATGCTCGTAGTATTGAACGTTATCTGGAAAAATATGGAGATGAACTGAGACTAAACGGGTACGAGATTGTGCGGGGGAAGCGTCTTAAATTTAACTGCCCGCTGCCCCTGGTTGCTAACAAGTTACTTTTGAGTTTTCAAATTTATGTAAAGAACAATTTGATACCGACATTGGTGTCGGTATCAAAACACAGCAGCTTGGAATATTCGATTGCAGGGCGTTTCTTAATATCGCGATGTTGCAGACCGAAAGTGAACGGGCCCGCGTGCTAAAGAAAAAGTTATATTCTATGGCTTGACTTTCAATAAAAATGTTATGTTACCCAATAATTAATGTCACTCATACGCAAAAAGCTATTGTGAGCGAAGGGTGTGGATTGAAACAATAAAAATGAAGTATTAAATAGGAAATGTCGCCCTCTTTTATGAGGGCGTGGATTAGATTAGGCAATAAAAGTTAAAATTATTCTTGACAAATCAGGCGGGGTAGATGGTATGGTGTTTATAACAATCCCTGCTACGCCTCTCCATTGGATGCGCACCTCGGCGGGTTTTTTTATGTCTAAAATATATCAGCCTTACGAAAAAACGGTTTTAAATATTGACCAGCAGCTTGAGCTTCTTGTTAAGCAAGGGCTGATTGTTAAAAACCCAAAACGAGTTCTCCATTATCTTCGCTTTATAAGCTACCACCTCCTTTCCGGTTATTTTCGAACTTTCCAGCTTCAAAATACTTCCGAGTATATTTTTAAAAAGGGCACTACATTTGATTCTATAATATCGCTCTATATTTTTGACAGAAAGCTCAGATTATTGGTCATGGATGCGGTAGAAAGAATAGAGGTTGCCGTACGAACAACAATTTCCTCCACAATGTGCGAAAAATACGGTCCTCATTGGTATCTCAAACCGATGCTGTTTAAATCCAGCTTTAACCATCAAGGCTTAATAGAAACAATAGAACGCGAAACCGGCTTTAATAACCCCAAAAAGCAGAATAAATCCTGTGGCAATTATTTTAAAAATTATAGCAAACCACATCTGCCGCTGGTTTGAACAGCAGGAACTGATTAATACAGACGGTCTTGATTCGGATCCTATAGCCCTTTATCCGCTGGCAGCCTCCCTGTATCGTGATGCAAACAAAGAAATGTCGCCGCATGTTCTTCCTTCTCTGCTCGGAAGCGTTTTTCATGGAAATCCATTGCCAAAATGGCTGTTATATCTGGCAATAAATAGAAATATTGCAGACAGACAGGTAGCCCGCCCAAGGGCGGCGATAATTAAAATGGTTCTTTATTCCTCAAAAGATCAAAACATAACGGAGGTAAAAAGCATGGTTGAACTGGATGTAAATTTAAAAAATCAAGGCTATCAGCTCGGACGGCTCATGGCAGTATTAGAGTCTATCAAGAAAGAGGCGTTAAAGGGTATTAAAAGCACAATAACAGATCGCTTTTACGGTTCAGCCAGCACTGCTCCGGCCTCGGTTTTTGGTAGATTGTTGTCTGGAAGCAAAGCTCATTTAGCCAAAATCCGTAAAAATAAAAAATGGCTTTACGATATTCTTGAGGAAAGACTGGAGCAGGTATGCGGGCAAATTACTTCATTTCCATCAATTCTAAAGTTAAATGATCAGGGTATGTTTGCGCTTGGATATTATCATCAGAAGGCAGACACAAGAAAAGAAATAGCAAGCAGATCTAAAAATAAGGAGGATAAGTAAATGACTGTTTATACGGATATTAATAAAAGGCACGATTTTGTAATCCTGTTTGACGTGGAAAACGGCAATCCAAATGGCGATCCGGATGCCGGTAACCTTCCCAGAGTAGATCCTGAAACAATGCACGGTCTGGTGACAGACGTTTGCCTTTGCGCGTTCCAAAGAACCTATTGTTCCTCTTGATATGTCCATAACCAGGGTAGCGGTAACCAAGGCCGAAGATGCTAAGGTAGATGAAGAAGGCGGAAAGGTAAGTGAAATGGGTCGCAAATCTCTTATACCGTATGGTCTTTATATAGGATATGGTTTTATCAATCCCTTTCTTGCCGAACAAACGGGTTTTTCCAATGATGACTTAAGTATTTTTTGGGATGCGCTTACAATGATGTTTGAATTAGATCGATCTGCAAGCAAGGGCCTAATGTCATGCAGGGGTCTATATGTATTTACACACGAAAACAAGCTCGGCAAGGCTCCGTCTCATAAATTGTTTGATCTCGTAAATGTAAAGCGCAAAACAGATAAATCTATTCTTGAAAATAAGGAACCGACACCAGCGCGCTCATTTTCCGACTATGAAGTTATTATTGATAAAGATAAAGTGCCGGATGGAGTGACCTTAAAAGAAATAATATAGCGGAATTACAATGTACACCGAAGACGACCTCATCCCCCTATCCGCCTTGCAGCATGTCCTATTTTGCGAGTGGTGCGGAACTGTAAGTAGAGGGGGGTGCATCTCCAGAACTTGTTCAGGGCTACTGTATGGCCAGGGAGATATTTATTCTTAATTGTGACAGGAGGGGTGATGGAAACAATGCCCAAGACTGAACAGGAAAGCCATAAGCGATTGAATGAAAAAAATAGCAACATGGAGCGATAACAATGACTCGAAAGGCAGAAAAGATCGAAAAGATTAATTCCGATCTTGGGGAAATCATCTTGTATCAGTCTGAGGACGGGCATACCTCAATGGATGTCCATCTCAAAGATGAAACCGTCTGGTTGACCTTAAATCAGATGGCGGAGTTGTTAGATAGGGATAAATCCGTTATTTCCCGTCATCTTGGGAATGTTTTCCAAACCGGTGAATTAGCAAGAGAAGCAGTTGTTGCAAAAAATGCAACAACTGCCTCGGACGGTAAGACATACCAGGTCGATTACTATAACCTGGATGCCATTATTTCCGTGGGCTACAGGGTGAATTCCAAACGCGGCACCCAGTTTCGTATCTGGGCTACAACCATTTTGAAAGAACATCTCGTGCGTGGTTATTCGCTTAATCAGCGCAGACTGGCCGAGAAAGGGGTTGAAGATGTGCGACAGATTTTGAGTCTGCTTGCAGGCACTCTGGAAAGTCATAACCTTGTCAGCGACGAAGGATTAGCCGTTCTGGAAGTTGTCAAGCGCTACGCAAGGACCTGGCAGCTTCTTCTGCAATATGACGAAAACAATCTGCCGGCTCTGGAGACAAAACACGTTGCCAAGTCCGGCCTGGAGATTGATAATGCCCGTCAGGCCATTGCAGCCTTGAAAAAAGAATTAATGGTCAGGAAAGAGGCGAGTGAAATTTTTGGCCAGGAACGTGGTAATGCTCTTTCCGGAATTATCGGAGCAGTGCAGCAAACATTCGGCGGTAAGGATCTTTATCTATGTGCTGAGGAAAAGGCGGCCCATCTCCTTTATTTCGTAATCAAGGATCATCCTTTCACGGATGGTAACAAGAGGATTGGCTCTTTTTTCTTCCTGTTGTTTCTCAAGAGGAATGACTTGTTGGATCAAAAAAGCTTCAGCAACAAGGCGCTCGTGGCGCTTGCCCTTCTGACGGCCGCCAGTGAACCGGGCAGAAAGAATTGATGATTCGGCTTATTGTGAACCTACCTTGCCCCCGCATGGGGAGCGACCCATGCGTCACGTTCAGCCTGAGTGGTTTCTCTTAGGTTTCAATCCACGCCCCCGCATGGGGAGCGACTATTAGAGGAAGTCGGAGATATTCTATGGACACGGGTTTCAATTCCTGTGTCGCTCCCCATGCGGGGGCGTGGATTGAAACATCAATTTATGCAGACGATTACGATTTCAAAAGAACTAAATGGGGCGTGTCCCAAAAGGAAGTTTTGGCATCTAAAAAGGCAAACCCATGATAGACCGAATACGATGGGAAAGTGAATTCCTAAAATCCAAAACTCAGTATTGGGGCTTGGCTATTAGCATGGGAAGTCTATCCTATATTTCTTCATGGGAAACAAATAATAGCGAAATAACACTTATGCTATCTGGAGATAATTTTGAGATTAATTGCGTAATAGGATATGTAAGCAAGAAATTTAAACACCTAATAGAAAAAGAAATAGACAAAAAAACAGGAATGACTTTTAACAAATAAGCCGAAACAAGGCGGCAGCTCTGTCTGATTGAAGAGAAAATCCCGCAACCCGCAACCCGCTATAAGATCGCAATTAAGAAATCAATTTCTTGGCAAGAATTTGTCTTATTGCTGCGGACAACTCATTTATAGTGAACGGTTTCTGAATAAAGCCGCTACAGCCACGGTTTAATATATCAGTTGCCTGACCGTCTATGCTGTAGCCGCTTGAAAGAAGTACCTTTATATCCGGATTAATCTCCTTCATACGGTCATAGGTATGGCTACCACTTATATTAGGCATGATCATATCTAAAATGACAATGTCTATGTTATCCTGATTCTTTTGATACAGCTCAATTGCCTCACGTCCATCTCTGGCTATGATTACTCTACAGCCCATTGCTTCCAGTAAATCCCGCCCTATATCTAAGACAATCTCTTCATCATCTACCAAGAGAACAGTTTCGGTTCCCTTTAACAACTTTTTTGTAATCTTGGCGGCTTTTGCAATCTTCTTTTCTGATGCAGGCAAATAAACGCTGAAGGTGGTACCCTCACCCTTCCTGGATTCTACATCAATGTACCCATCGTGGCCCTTTATGATGCCATAGGCTGAGGCCAAACCAAGACCTGTTCCTCGCCCCATATCTTTGGTAGTAAAAAACGGATCAAATATTCGTTGCTGGATCTTTTTGTCCATGCCCATCCCAGTGTCGGTAACAGCTATCACAACATACTTGCCAGGCTTGGGGACATATAGCCTGCCCTTCCTATTTTTGTGGTCTGTATTAAAGGTCTTCAAAATAAAATCGCCTCCATTCGGCATAGCATCGGCCGCATTAACATACAGGTTCCACAAAACCTGTTCGATCTGGCCTTTATCTGCCTCAACTGCAAAAAGATCAGGCAATAGGTCCAAATAAATCGAAATGTCCTTTCTGGTTCTACCGAAAATCTCAGAAGTATCTTTCACCAACTGGTTAAGAATAATAGGATTTAGTTTATATTTTCCCTTCCTCGCATACCCTAAAAGCTGCGAAGTCAGTTTGGATCCGCTTTCGACCTGTTTTTCTATGCTTTTCAGCCTGTTGTAATTTGGATCTGCCGGATCGGTATTCATCAGCATTAAGGATGCATTGCCAAGTATCCCCATGAGCAGGTTGTTGAAGTCGTGGGCAACGCCTCCAGCTAGAGTCCCGACTGATTCCATCTTCAGGGCCTGAAGAAGTTGCCATTCAAGAAGCTTGCGCTCAGTAATATCATTACCAACGCAAAGTATTTCTAATATGTTTCCATCCTCGTCATAAATAGCCTTATTTGTCCATGAAACCCATATCCTTCCACCATCTTTCCGCATGTTTTCATTCTCATTATTAGCATATTCCTCAGGATTAAGCCCGATGTCCCGGATCATTGCTGCGAGATTTCGTAGTTCACTATCAGTTTTTGGCACTATGCTGCCAACAACATTTTTGCCGAGTATCTCATCTTCAGTGTAACCAAAAAATTGTTGGGCAAATTCGTTGAAAAATGTGACATTACCCTGAGAGTCCATTCGTAAAATAATGCTGTTCGCATTCTGCACAAGCTCACGGTACTTCAATTCGTTCCTTTGTAAAGCCTCCTGTACTTTTTTCTGATCGGTAATGTCTTCAACCATCTCTATTACTGCTATAATTTTGCCTGCTTTATCTTTAAGTGGAGAAGAAAGTATCCTGTAATTTCTTGCTTCATTATCTGCCAGAACATCCCTTATTGATTCATGAGCTTCTCCATCATCCATCGTCAAGCAGGCTGGGCAAGCAGGACATAAGTCGTTTATGGATGGTTTATTGAAAGACTTATAGCAAATCGGTTTTTGTGAGGTGTCAATATCCGGATACCACTTTTTCATCTGATTATTCAAAGTCAATATTTCCATATTTCGGCTTATCAGAGCTATGCCGACATTGATGTTATCCACCAGGCTTCTATGTCTTTCTTCAGATGTTCTAAGTTGCTCCAATGTTATCTTTCGCTCGGTTATATCGCGGAAGACCAGAACCACACCAATAATTTTTCCTTTATCATCTCTGATAGGCGCACCGCTGTCATCAACAGGTCTTTTCGTTCCGTCTTTGGCTATCAACGCCGTATGGTTTGCCAGCCCAACGATAATACCTTCCATGAGCACCCTTGCAACAGGATCATCGGCCTGTTTACCGGTTTTTTCATTTATAATTTTGAAAACATCTGTTAGAGGTTTGCCTATAGCTTCTTCCTGTTTCCAGCCCGTCAAAGCCTCGGCTACCGGATTCATAAATGTTATTAATTTGCCGGTATCGGTGGCAATCACCGCATCACCTATACTTTTGAGTGTGGTGGCAAACCATTGTTCGCTTTCCTTTAATTTCCTTTGCATCGTATGCTTGTAAATGGCCATCTCGATGGTCGTATATAATTCTTTCTCCTGAAAAGGTTTGAGTATATAACCGAATGGCTCAGTTATCTTTGCACGCTGTAATGTTGTATCATCAGAATAAGCGGTGAGATAGACTACTGGAATATCGAAATAATCACGAATGTACCCAGCCGCTTCAACACCGTCCATAGCCCCTTCAAGCACGATATCCATCAGCACTAGATCCGGATGTATTTCCATTGCTTTTTTAATGGCTTCCTCACCGGAAGAGGCGATACCAATAACGGAATATCCCGAACGGTTTAACGTATTTTGTATATCCTTGGCTATGATGCCTTCATCTTCAACAATCAAAATTCGTGAACTCGACATTTCCATAGTTCCTTTGCTTTACCTTTTTAATCTTTTCATCCATGGGAATGGGTCTATAATCTTTTTTCATTGGCTCAATCCAGCCGGCCTGCATGGCTTCGGCCAGAGCAACTGAAAAAAGACAAGTGATATTTCTGAGAAAACTGAAGACACTCATTGGCGTATTCCTCCTTACTCTTTCTTTCCTTGGTAAATGGCATATCAAGAATAGCGTCCCAAATGTTGACAGCATATTGAGAGTCGATTTCATTCATCAATTGCTCACGTTTTTGTTCCGCTATCTCAGGATCATCCGGGATCGATTTTCCGAACTTCAGACCTTGTTAAGGACTCGCCCAAAATTTATTGAAATTACAGAATGTTCCGCCTTAAGTTGGTAGCCGGTATATGATAAACGATTATTTGATATTAAGCTCTTTATGTTTCATGGAAATAATTTCTGCCAGATGTTCAATGGCTTTGAAATCACTCTTCTTGGGCACTCCTTTTGAAAGGACCGGGTCAATAATCTCTACCTTGAGATTAGGTATCATTCCAGCCAGTACTTCTATTGTCTTGCCACCCCAGCCGTATGAGCCAATAATCGAAAGAAACTTAGCCTTGGGCCGTAGTGCATTTGACAGAAACGCAGCATAAATTGCCAGAGGATGGGGGCCTGCGAGAACCGTTGGGGTGCCGATAATGATTGTACATGCATCAACCAGGCTTATGGCCAGTTTACCAATGTCGGTTACAACCAGATTGAACTGCTCTACACTTATACTTCTCTCAACAAGGGCCGCAACAAAATGATCGACCATCAGCTTTGTACTTTTGTGCATAGACACATAAGGTAAAACCACTGTATTTCTTGGTGAATTAAAGATCCAGTCACGGTAGGCATCAATGATGAATGAAGGGCGGGTATAGATAGGCCCGTGACTGGGAGCTATCATTTCTATATCGTAAGATTCGAGCTTTTTGAGGTTCTTTGCTATTATCTTTCGAAAGGGCATCATGATCTCGGCGTAGTAACGTTTGGCCGCTTCACACACTCGACCTTCGTCAATAACGTAGAGGTTGCTGGTTGCAATGTGAGAACCAAAGAAATCACAGCTAAACAGGATCTTATCTTCCTGCAGGTATGTGACCATAGTTTCAGGCCAGTGGACCCAGGGTGTATATATAAACTTTAATGTTTTATCACCAAGAGAGAGAAGTCCACCATCTTCAATAGTAATAAAAGATTCCTCAGGTACACGCAGAAGTTCAATAAGCATTCCCTTTGCCTTGGTGGTCGTGACAATCTTTGCTTCAGGGAATTTAGAAAGAACGTGGGGGATAGAGCCTGAATGGTCTTGCTCGGCATGATTTGAGATTATGTAATCGATTTTATCGACGCCTTCAAGCTGGTATAGCAGCTCATTGGCCATGGCTGGATCTACTGTGTCCACCAAAGCGGTTTTGTCACTTCCTTTAACAAGATAGGCATTATAGCTTGTTCCATCAGGAAGTGGTATAAGCGAGTCAAATAGACGCCTGTCCCAATCAACAGAGCCCATCCGGTAAATTTGGTTTGTTATCTTTCTTGGCTTCATGGTTGCCTCCCATTAAAATTATTTTTGATGCTTAAAAAGTAACTTCTCATGCTTTATTAAACGCCAATTCACCCCAAACGCCTCCATTTGCCTGATACAAAACTCAATTTAGGTTTATCTATCAAAAGAAAACTCCAATCTGCCGGAAAAACCGCACAAAGAGATTCCTCATGACAGATTCAGTATGGATATTACAACATTATTAAATTGCTAAATATTACAGCTCAATAGCAGAGATCTATAGTGATCGTTGTCAGTTATTTTTCTTGTCTCTTACCAGAGTCGCGTTCGAGCCGGTTGTTCGACTTCCTTCTTCAATATTGTTCTGAAACAGGTTGCCGTTTCTTCATACCCCAGTGCTGAGTAAAACCCAGATGCTTGTCGCGTACAGACAACCACCTGGGCAGAGCTTCTGGACCTCGCCCATCTTTCGAATTCCTTCATGAGGACTCTGCCAACGCCATGTCCTCGGTGTGATGGGCAAACATAGATTTCTTCAACTTTAGACACTCGACCGTTGACAAAGAATGCAACATGGTCAAACCCCAGAAGATAACCAACGAGCGATGACTTCACTATGGCGACGACCACATGTGACGAGCTGTCGAGCCAGCACTGACGAAAAGACTCCCGAAAACAGTTCGGATCGACTGCAAACGATGCGGCAAACTCTGTTGCCAGTGGCAACAGAGCATCGGCATCGGCAGTAAGTGCTTCTCGTACGGTCATATCTCTTGAGCCGAACCAGTTATTATATAGTTTTTGACTATTTCCATAGATAGTTATGATTGTTTACCAAGAATTAGCACAAAAAACAATTTTTCTAACCGTATATTTCAACAATTTGGATATTAAAACAGAAAATCAGATAACCCATTGAAGACTATCTCACCAGACATTTTGAAGTTCAAAATAACTTCATGATATCTTAAAGTTCAGGTGGACATGGTTCTTTCCAAATATAGAATCGCAAATCATCTTCCATACCGTCCTTTCTATGTAAAAACAAGTAAGATTTGGCAGCTTGGGGGACAACTTGGGGACAACTTGGGAACTTGGGGGACGGGCTTGACTAATTAGACAT
>Ga0164313_10003916_pt1 | contig 13279 bp, 8 predicted proteins | sample GuaBasSedimGuay4_FD_113735 | JGI IMG/M metagenome (GOLD analysis project Ga0164313, IMG submission 113735) | Subseafloor sediment microbial communities from Guaymas Basin, Gulf of California, Mexico - Guay4, Core 4569-4, 0-3 cm | ecosystem: Environmental > Aquatic > Marine > Hydrothermal vents >... | reverse complement strand
TGGTGTCTCAAAACTGGGATGATCACGATCGCTCTAATAGATATACCGCCCAATCTATGGCAAAAATGTATCTGGATTCTTGTGATGAAAATGCAATCATATTTACCATTGGTGATAATGACACATTCGCCTTATGGTATGCGCAAGGGGTCGAGGGCTTTAGGCAAGATATCAGGATTGTAAATACCAGTCTTTTTCAAACAGATTGGTATATAGACGATATGAAAAAGAAGGCTTTTAGCAGTGACCCAATACCTTCACAGCTAAGTCATGATAAATACAAATTTGGATCCAGAGATTTTCTTTTCTTCAAAAAAACAAGAGAGGATACTATCGATATTAATAGATGGATGGATTGGGTAGCGGATGATAGCCCTGCTACCAAAGTTGAATTAGAAAGTCGGAAATTTGCTAATTCTTTTCCCTCAAAAGTCATTCGAGTTCCTGTAGATAAGGAAGCCGTCTTACGAAATGGTATTGTTGATCAAAAAGATGCAGATAAGATTGTTCCCTATATCGATATTGTTTTAAAAGGGAATATTTTATATAAAAACAGGATGATGATGTTGGATGTTATTGCTAATAATAATTGGGAGCGGCCAATATATTTTAGCGGTGGAGCCTTTGGGGATGATGATTATATTTGGATGAAAGAATACCTTCAATTAGAAGGTGTATTGTACAAGTTAGTTCCTATTCACACTCCCCTTGAGGAAGGAAACCCATTTGATATGGGAAGAATAGATAGCGATAAAATGTATGATATTGTAATGAAATGGGATTGGGGAAATAGTGGAAATCCAGATATTTACCACGATGTGGAAACCCGTAGAAACGGAATCACCTATCGAAGTAATTTATCTAGACTAGCAAACACCCTCATTGAAGAAGGGAAGTTTGAAAAAGCCGAAACCATACTAGATCTTGGTATGGAAAAAATGCCAGTTGATAAATTTGAGTTTTACTCCCTAGTTGAACCTTTTGTTCTAGGTTATTACCAAATAGGAAAAACCGAAAAAGCCAGAGCAGTCTACCAATCTGTAATAAAACATTATCAAGAACATCTTATTTATTATAGCGGATTAAGCTATCGGCAGCAAGAAGCATTAGGTGATGAGATCTATAGTGACCTAGGGCGTTATAGAAATTTACTGGATATTTTGGTAATTTTCGATTCTGAGGATTACACCATGGGTGAAGCAGATAAATTCAATGAGCATTTAAAACTTTTCAGTTATTTTTATTCTGACGATGACCTAATGGAAATGGAAAATGAAAAGTTGAATGAGGATTCTACCGCTATTCCTTTAGATACAATTCCTTCTACAGAAGATGATTCATTAAATTAAATCTCTTGAATACTTATTTGGTGAAAACGCCCAAGATTTTCCAACGGTTTTATCCGAAACGGATTTGGGCATTTCCAAAAGATACAAATGCGGTTTTCTTAAGCTTTGATGATGGCCCAATTCCAGAAGTCACTCCCTGGGTTTTAGATATTTTAAAGGAACACAATGCTAAAGCAACATTTTTCTGTATAGGCGAAAACATAAAAAAACACCCCGAAATATTTAAAAGAATTATTTCTGAAGGGCATTCCATTGGGAACCATACTTTCAATCATTTAAATGGATGGAAGACAAAAACTGAAGACTATATTCAAAATTGCTTTAAGTATGAAAAGATCCTGAAACGAGTTCAGGACGACAACTCTACACTTAGCACTTTACACGCATCACTTTTTCGCCCTCCTTACGGGAAACTCACTTCAAAACAATCTAAGGTCCTTCAGAAAAAAGGATATAAAATTATCATGTGGGATGTTTTAAGCGGAGACTTTAACAATACAGTAAGCAAAGAAAAAGACCTTGAAAAAACCTTGAAAAATATAGAGCCTGGCAGTATTGTGGTTTTTCATGATAGTTTAAAAGCTGAAGAAAAATTAAGCTACATGCTTCCTAAGGTTTTAGAATACATCGATGTTCAAAAATGGAAATGTGCAAGGATATAACACTTTTATTGAGTTAACTCTTGCACATTTCAGATTAAAATATTGGAATCTTAAAATGCTTATTTACTAATAATAAGTTTTTTAGTTATCTGACTTATTCCATCAGTAATAGTAACTAAATACATCCCGTTTTTTAAGTTTGTAAGATCTAAAACTTCTTTGTTTATTTCGTTTTTAGAATATACTTTTTTACCTAAAATATCGTGAATAGTTACCTGTAATTCTCTATCGGTTGCAATAGTTAAATAACCTTTTGAAGGATTGGGATAAAAGCCAACACTTTGTAAATAGGTATCATTTAGACCTAAGGCTTGTCCATTAAATGTTGTTTGCATTATTTGTTTAGTACTATCGTCTTGTATAAAAACAACAACCAGTAAATCATCCATTTCTTCAACATTAGTTGTAGACATATCAAAAGATTCATTAATTACAGTATTTGTTTCCGCAACAAAATTGACTAGAGTTCCATTAGCATCTGGAAGCATTTTCATCATCACATTCTCAAAAGAAGTCTCTCCATTATTTCCAATATTACCTGTTGTTTCTCTTTCAAGCACAGCAATGTGGACTCTCATATCTACTGAAATATATGGAGTTATATTTACAGCTACAGTTACATTATCACCATCAATATCTAGAGACGTTGACATACTAAAAAATGCGGCTTTAGCACTTTCTGTATTAAAGGCATTATTTACACCAGCAGACGTTGTTGCTGTTTGGAGTCCTCCAGTATATAAATCTGGCACAAAACTAACGCCGTAATAGCCTCTTCTAACGCCGCCCTCTTCTGTATAATAAGGATCCCCTGATCCAGGCCAAGACATTTGGTATTTAATTACTGCAATGTCGTCTGGGTGCTCACCCATAAAAGGGTTAAAAACGTTTGAATTAAATGGTGCACAAGGTCCACAAGTAGAGCTTGTAAACGACTCAAATAATGGTAAATTCTGAGAGGATTGAGTTGCAATACTTACAGACTTTGATTTTAAATCATTACTGGTGTCATCATCATCTCCATTTCCGTTAACGTTGGAAACCCATACTTCTAATGTATAATCGCCTGCAGTAACAGACCAAGGTGTAGCAAAGATGTGATTATAATTGTCTGTTGTTTGTAAATTTAGACCCCCAACAGCTTCTGTTATTATAGCACCGCCATCTATTTGATAATTCACATCAAAAGAAGTTACATTAGATAATCCTATATTTTTAATTGTACAACGAACATCAACATCTCCTGTTTCAGAATAAGGAGGTGTATTAATAGACTCCAAGACTAGATCATTAGCATCTGGTTGTATTAAAACAGCATCATCAATATACCAATAATCAAAATTATACATATTTCCTGTTAAATAAATACATACTTGAAAATCTGAGGCTCCTACATCTCCTCCAGTGAGCACAAAATCCTTTACTTCTGGACCAATATCTCCAGTTGGGTTAACAGTCCATTGATTTGTCCATTCACCTCCACCAGAACGAGTAGCAACACCTATAGTATATCCGGATCCAGAATAATCATTTAAAAAATGTTTGAAGGAAAATATAACTGTTGAAATTCCTGTTAAATCTGTTTCAGGAGATATTAATCGTGTTGCATGAGTACCACTTACATAAGTTAGTTTTGCTTCTGGAGCTGTTCCTCCTGCATTGGCGCTGGATGATTGTGACCATTGCGCTGCCATATCATCAATAGTCCAACCTGTTGGTGGAACTCCACTTGAAAAATCTTCATTGAAAATCCCTGTTGATTTTTGGCTCTGGGAAAAAACCGAGGAACTAATAATTATTCCCACGAGTAAAAGAGTAATTTTTTTCATACTAAGGTTTATTTTTTGAATTAATAATCAAAGACAAAGATAAGCAATAAAATAAAAAAAGACCATACAGTCTCTTATCTAAGTTGTTGACAACCTGATGAAGTTATTTATAAAAATGTGAAATTAATACTATCTGTGAATTCTAGACATACTCATTTACCAAACCAATAAGTGTATTGGCATCTTGCTCTCCACTTTGACGCCATTTCATTTCCCCTTCTTTGTAGATCATTAAAGTAGGTAATCCTTTTACACGAAGCGCTTCCGATAATTCTTGATTTTTTTCAATATCAATTTTAATCACCCTCGCTCTATCTCCTAAAGCTGCAGCTACATCCCTTAAAACCGGATGCATTCCTTTACAAGATTCGTCCCAGTCTGCATAAAAATCCAATAGAACCGGAACTTGAGTTTCAATTAATTCTCCAAATTTTGACATAATTTCTAAATGTTTGGTAAACAATTGTGCTACAAATATAGTCTTTCCAAGCCATTAAACCTTACGGTCTCTTTTTTTAAGCTTTATAACTGTTATTTCGGGCCATATTCCTACTCTTCCAGGATAACCTATATATCCAAATCCTCTATTTACATTAATATACCTGCCAAAGTCTGAATAAATCCCAGCCCAATTCTCATATCTGTATTTCACCGGACTCCATTTAATCCAACCAGGAATCTCTATACCAAATTGCATCCCGTGGGTATGACCGCTTAATGTTAAGTGGAAATTTCTGGAATCCATTTTGATTTTGGATTTCCAATGAGACGGGTCATGACTCATTACTATTTTAAAATCCTCTTGAGCAATTCCTTCACAAGCCTTATCTAAGTCTCCTGCTTTTTTGAAACCACCCTCACCCCAATTTTCAACACCGATTAAAGCAATTTTTTCGTTGTTCTTTTCTAAATAACGATGTTCGTTCAGCAACAAATTCCAACCCATATCCGCTTGTAATTTTTTAAGATCGGAAAGATTTTTAATTTTATTTGCTTCGTTTTCCCATCTTATATAATCTCCATAATCATGATTCCCCAAAATTGAAAACACTCCATCTTTAGCTTTTAATGTTGAAAACAAGGATTTCCAATCGTCCATTTCTTCAACTACATTATTTACAAGGTCTCCAGTAAATAAAATCACATCACTTTGCTGTTCATTAATCAGGTCTACTGCATATTTAATCTTATTATGATTATCAAAACTACCACTATGTATATCGCTTATTTGAGTCAAAGTATACCCATTAAACGCTTCCGGAAGATCATCAAATTCCAATTCATATTTTAGAACCTTAAAATTATACCTTCCCTTTACCATGCCATAAAGCAATGAAGCAAAAGGAATCGCAGCAATACCGAGTGCCATCGTACTAATAAATTTTCTTCTTGAGGGCATATAAAACCCGCTTTCATTTGCCGAAAATTTAAAGAACAAGCCTACAAAAAAACGCATCACATCTTCTCCAAACATAAATATTACCAACAATAATTTTGGAATGAATAATGCTAAAAATATTCCAAATAAATAATTTCGTGGAGGAGTCATAAAATTTGTAGATCCGCTGGAATTCAAAAGAAAATATAAAGCTGCAAGTACCGCTAGGGAGATTAAAAAATAAGTAATCATCAGCCATGAACTCTTAGAAAATGTCCGTAAAGCCTGATATGCATATATATCGATTAAAATATAAACTAATATAAAAATTATCCAACGCATCAAAAAGCAATTTATTTTAGGTTATAAATATACTACCTTTACAAATATCACAATTAGATAAGGCATTTTTTAAATGGTTTTAATATCTTTTAAAATTTAAAAACTTATGCAAAGAATATTTTTTTTATTTGTTTGTTGCTCTTTATTAAGTTGTACTCAAAATAAGGAAATAGCAGCTGCCAAAAAAGATCAAGTATTAATTAATTATGTAAATCCGTTTATAGGAACAGGAGGTCACGGGCACACCTATCCTGGAGCTACCCTGCCTTTTGGAATGATGCAACTAAGCCCTGATACTCGCTTGGAAGGATGGGATGGATGTAGCGGGTACCATTATAGCGACGAATATATTTATGGGTTTTCACACACTCACCTTAGCGGAACAGGGGTAAGCGACTATGGCGATATTTTATTAATGCCTACAAATAAAGTGGTTTTCAATAATGGAGCGGATGGTAAAGAAGGGTATCGTTCTCATTTTTCACATCAAAATGAAACAGCTTCTCCTGGATATTACAAGGTCCATTTAGACGATACTAATATTGACGTTGAGTTAAGCACATCTAAACGCTCTGGGATGCATAATTACCAATATCCAACTTCAGAAAATCAATTTTTAATATTGGATTTAGAACATCGGGATAAGTTGCTTGATTTTAAAATTGACCAAATAAATCAATTCGAAATAAGTGGATATCGTTTTTCTGAAGCCTGGTCTAAAGACCAACGATTGTATTTTTATATTCGATTTTCAAAGAGAATCCGATTATTACAATATAACAACCACAATAAGCCTACAAAAGTAAGTGTCGAATTTGAAAACCCAAACAACGAACCCGTACTTGTTTCTATCGGAATTTCGGCGGTAGATGAAGAAGGAGCCTTGAAAAATTTAGAAGCCGAAATAGGAGGAAAATCATTCGATCAACTAAAAACTGAAGCCGAAGAAATCTGGGAAAAGCAACTCGAAAAAATTGTTGTGGAAAGTCCAAATATAGATTATAAAACCAACTTCTATACTTCTTTATATCATACTATGCTAGCCCCAAATCTCTATCAAGATGTAGACGGGCGATACAGGGGAATGGATCTAAATATTCATCAAAGTACCCATTTCGATTATTATACCGTTTTCTCACTTTGGGATACCTATCGTGCCGCTCACCCCCTATATACTATCATCGAACAGGAACGAACCAACGATTTTATCAATACTTTTTTAGCAAAATATGAAGAAGGGGGCATTATGCCTATTTGGGATCTATCTGCCAATTATACCGGATGTATGATTGGTTATCATGCTGTTCCTGTAATAGCAGATGCTTATTTAAAAGGCATTCGGAATTATGATACTGAAAAAGCTTTTCAGGCAATGAAGCATAGTGCAATGCAAGATAAATTAGGGCTTAAATCATATAAAGAATTTGGGTTTATTCCGGTAGAAGAAGAAAGTGAATCGGTTTCTAAAACACTGGAGTATGCCTATGATGATTGGACCATTGCTCAAATGGCTTTTGCTATGGATAAAACCGAAGACTATACTTATTTCATAAAAAGAGCACAAAATTATAAGAATGTTTTTGATCCGGAAACAAACTTTATGAGGGGACGATTTCGAAATACCTGGTTTGGTCCTTTCGACCCCTATGAAGTAAATTTCAATTATACCGAAGCCAATGCCTGGCAGTATAGTTTTTACGTTCCACAGGATCTAGATGGGTTTATAAAACTTTTAGGAGGGAAGGGTGAATTAGAGCAACAATTGGATAACTTATTCACTGCAAAAAACGAAACTGCGGGAAGAGAGCAAGCCGATATTACGGGGCTTATTGGCCAGTATGCTCATGGTAACGAACCCAGTCACCATATGGCATACCTTTATAATTTTGTAAATAAACCCTATAAAACTCAGGAAAAAGTACAGCAAATTATAAGCGACTTGTATCAAAATAATCCAGATGGAATCTCAGGAAATGAAGACTGTGGACAAATGAGCGCCTGGTACATTTTTAGTTCTTTGGGTTTTTACCCAGTAACTCCGGGATCCAATGAATACATAATTGGTAGCCCTTCATTTGAAAAAGCAACCATCAATTTGGAGTCAAATAAACAATTTACAGTTATTGCTAATAACATTTCTGAAGTAAATAAATACATCGCTTCAGCAACTCTTAATGGTACCGATTTTAACCGAACTTTTATTGAACATGAAGAAATAATGAAGGGAGGAACCTTGGTTTTTAATATGACTAATAGCCCTTCCGATTGGGGAACAAAAGATACATCCATTCCTAAAACGGACATTAAGGACCATCTTATTACTCCTGCCCCTTTTATCGCTGAAGGGGAGGTTGCTTTCCAGAATAATACCACTATTACCTTAGCTGTCGCTTCAACTGAAACCAATATTTATTTCAGTTTAAATGATTCAGAATATAAAAAATACGAAGCGCCTTTTACAATTGAAGAAGATACAGAAATCGACATCTATTCAGAGAAAAACGGCATAAAAAGCAGTGTGCTTAGGACTCCTTTTTACAAGATAGATCCAAATATTAGTATCAAATTAGAAAACCAATATGCCAATCAGTATAATGCCGGAGGAGACCATGCATTGATCGATGGGCTAAAAGGTTCCTTGGATTTTAGAACGGGAGCCTGGCAGGGTTATCAAGATACCGATCTAATTGCAATCATAGATCTTGGAAGTATAAAACCTTTTGAAACCATCACCGTTAATTTTTTACAGGATCAGAGAAGCTGGATCTTTTTTCCTACTGAAGTGGAATGTTGGGTTGCCCCAGGAAAGACCTTTTATAAGAATTTACCCAAGCAACTAATTCAGGCTGAAAAACCTTCAGATGAAGCCGAAATAAGAACAGTTACCTTTCGTATGAATGGATATAGTTCCCGATATATAAAAATTATCGCCAAAAATTTAGGCGATTTGCCCAAATGGCACTTAGGTGCAGCAGATCATGGAAAAGCATGGATATTTGTAGATGAAATTGAAATAAAATAAAAAACATGAAACGAAGAAAATTTTTACGGAATGCATCCCTTACAGGAATAGGAGTTGCTGTTGGCACTTCGGTTTTGGCAAAGAACTCAACTGAAATCGACAATACCAAGAAGGCTACTATTTACCCAAATACAGCAGCTAAATTTCCTATTGTTATTGCAACATGGAATGTTCCTAATGCTACCAATAAAGCCGGTCAGGTTTTAGATGAAGGGAAATCTGCCCTCGATGCTATCGAACAGGGTTGCATGATTGAAGAAGCCAATGAAAAAGGACAATCTGTTGGAAAGGGAGGACTTCCAGATAGAGATGGCAATGTAACACTGGATGCCTGTATTATGAATAAAGAAGGGAATTATGGGGCGGTAGTTTATATGCAGAATATTGTACATGCTATTTCGGTTGCTCGAAAAGTGATGGAAGACACCCCTCATGTAATCATGGCCGGAAAAGGAGCTGAACAATTTGCTGTTTCAATAGGATTTAAAAGAGAGCAACTTCTTACAGAGGCATCTAAAAAAGTTTGGGAAGAATGGAAAGTAAAATCTGAATATAAACCCATCATCAATATAGAGAATCACGATACTATTGGTATGCTGGCAATCGACAAGAATGGGGATATTTCGGGAGGTTGTACAACCAGTGGCTTGGCTTTTAAAATGGCTGGCCGTGTTGGGGATTCCCCTATAATAGGCTCCGGACTTTTTATAGATAATGAAATTGGTGGAGCCACCGCAACAGGTATGGGAGAAGAGGTTTTAAAAACAGTCGGTAGTTTTCTGATTGTAGAATTAATGCGCCAAGGAAGAACACCTCAAGAAGCTTGTGAGGAGGCTATCCTAAGAATTGTTAGTTCAAACCCAAATTATAAAAATTTTCAAGTGGGTTATATTGCATTAAATAAGAAAGGGGAAACAGGATATTATTCCATTCATGAACATTTTAGTGCTTCGGTTTATAAAGATGGAAAGAATGAAAATTACCAATCCGATTATTACAATAAATCCTAATTTATGAATCAAAAGAAATCGTACCGTTCCGCTTTTATAGTAATCACCACATTATTTTTTCTATGGGGATTTATCACTGTTTTAGTAGACAGTCTTATTCCTCGGTTGAGAGATGTTTTCGAATTATCTTATTTCCAAGCTGGGCTGGTACAATTTGCTTTTTTTGGAGCTTTTTTCATCTTATCAATTCCTGCTGGTTTTATCCTTTCTAAAATAGGCTATAAAAAAGGGATTATTTTAGGCTTATCAGCTATGGCAATTGGATGTTTGATGTTTTATCCAGCTGCTTCTTTTCGGAATTTTGGAATTTTTTTAGCAGGATATTTCACCTTAGCAGGAGGCATTACCATTCTACAGGTAGCGGCAAATCCATACGTTGCTTTATTAGGGAGTGAAGATGGCGCATCAAGCAGGTTGAATTTATCTCAGGCATTCAATTCATTGGGTACTGCAATCGCACCCTTAATAGGCGCTTCCTTTTTGTTAAGTGATTCTATAAAGTCTTCTGAAGAAATAGCTGCCATGACAGAGCTTAACAGGAGTACATATTATATTTCTGAAGCATCAACTGTTCAAAACCCCTTTTTATTAATTGCTGCTTTTATTGGCCTTTTAGTCATATTCTTTTTATTCACTAAACTGCCTAAACTATTACATGACAGTCCTCGAGATGGATATGGAAAACTCTTTAAAAACAAAATGGTCATGATGGGTGCTTTCGGAATTTTTGTTTATGTAGGTGCCGAAGTAGCTATAGGAAGCTATTTGGTGAATTATTTTTTGGACATGAATTTAGTGTCTGTTATTACTGAAAGTGAAATGATGACTGCTTTAGTACAACTTCTTTTAAACACTGAACTTTCCTCATTAGATGGCAAAGCAATTGTAGGTGCATTTGTTGTTTTTTACTGGAGCGGGGCTATGGTGGGTAGATTTATTGGAGCCTATCTAACAAAGATTATAGCTCCAACCAAAGTGCTACTAATTTTTGCAAGTTTAGCAATAGTTATGATCCTCATTTCAATTAACTCTCAAGGCTTAGTTGCTATGTGGTCCATATTAGCAGTCGGTCTTTTTAATTCCATCATGTTTCCAACGATCTTTACCCTAACTTTAAATGGATTAGGAGATTTGAAACCTCAGGCTTCTGGGCTTTTATGTACCGCTATTGTTGGTGGAGCAATAATCCCTCCTCTTTATGGTTTTTTAACTGATGAAGTAGGGTTTAAATTAGCCTTAATATTGTTGGTTATATGTTATGGCTATATACTATATTTAGCCTATAAAAAACAGAAAGCAAGGGTCTTACAAACGACTTAATAGCATATTATAAGTTATAAATTTCTTAATATATTCTTTTTCAATAAACAAATTTTGTAACTTCGCAATATAAGTAGGTTGATAACGTACGTTATTAATCAAATTTGGGGCGAAAACCCATCACATAGTGGTGGGTTTTCAATTTTTATTATATTGCTTCAGCTAACCAAACCCTAATTTTTTGAAATTATTCTACTTTTTCCTATTCCCATGTATTGTATTTAGTCAAGATATTTCTAATAAACAAAGGCTTTTACAGAGACTTGACACGGCATCAATAGTTTCAGAAAAAGTACAGCTTTATACCGATCTAGCTTGGGAATATACCCTCACCGAAAATGATTCTGCCCTGATTTATGCTGAAAAAGCATTTTTACTTTCAGAAAAAAATAAGTATCAATTAGGTAAAGCAATCGCCCTTGAAGCCAAAGGACTTTATGAAGAAATTGTAACAGGTAATTATGATTTAGCCAGTGAATATTACTTTGAAGGTATTGAGTTATGTGAAGAAAACAAGTTGGATTATGCCACATCCATTTATCATTCGGTGGGAGTTATGTTTCATACTTCAGATAATTATGAAAAAGCCAAACAATATTATACAAAAGCTTACTATAGGGCGAAGGAAGAAAAGAATATAATGATCCAAAAGAAATGCCTGATAAATTTAGGAGCCATACATTCTTCTCTTAAAGATTATAAAGAAGCCGAAAGGATGCTATTGGAAAGTCTTATATTAAATGTCCGGAAAGACTATGATTACAGCACCTATGCAAATCTTGGAAATTTATATCTTAGGAAAAAAGAATATCGGAAGGCACTCCCTTATATGGAACTTGCAACAGAGCAGAGCCCAAACAATCCAGATTCCGAGGGAAATCTTTATTTCTTAATAAATATTAAAACGGCTTTAAAAGATTCTATAGGGATGGGGGGAATTCTAAGTCGCGCCAGCATTTTTATTGAAGAATCTGTAGCCGATAGACCTAATAGTTTGATGTTAATGGCTATCTCTAATTATTACAAGGAATTTGGAGAATTTGAAAAAGCACTGGTATATCGCGATAAATATTTGACACTTTATGAAAAAATAAAAGAAGGTCAGCGAGATCAAACCGTTTATGATTTGGAAACAAAATACCAAACTGAAAAAGTACATCGGGAACTTGAAAAAGAAAAAGCTGCTCAAAAATTACTTTATTATTTTCTTGTTTTCATTGGAATATTACTAGTATTGATAAGCTTTTTCTTTTATAAAAACCAAAAGAAAAACATTCAAATTAGTCAAGCTCTACTCGACAAAGAATTATTATTAAAAGAGATCCATCACAGAGTAAAAAACAATCTGCAAGTTGTTTCTTCACTGCTGAGTCTTCAGCAAAGACAAAGCAAAGATTCAACTACACAGCAGGCACTTCAGGAGGGGCGTGACAGAGTAAAAGCGATGTCGTTGATTCATCAAAACTTATATCAAGATAATAACTTGGTGGGGGTTCCTGTAAAACCCTATATCGATACTTTGGCAAATAATCTTATTTTCAATTATAAAGTTGATACCAAAAATATTAATTTACTAACTGATATAGATGACTTAAAACTGGATGTAGATACCATCATTCCCTTTGGTCTAATTATTAATGAATTAATTAGTAATGCATTAAAATATGCATTTGTAAATAAAGATAATGGGGAGATTAAAATTTCTTTAAAATTAAAAGAAGAGGTCTTAATTTTAACCGTTGCTGATAATGGAAAAGGCCTACCTGAAGATTTTTCGATTGAAACCGTTTCCACTTTAGGCTATCGCTTAATAAAATCATTTAGTCAGAAACTCAAGGCCAAATTACTAATTGAAAAACAATCTATAGGAACTAAAATCAGTTTAGAAATTGTATCTTTTAAAACAGTTTAAATGACAAAAATTAAAATCCTTATTGTTGAAGATGAACCTTTAATTGCAGAAGACATTAGAGATCTACTTACACAGGTAAACTACCATGTTGTAGGAGTTGCCTATAATAAAGAAGATGCAATTTCATTATTACAAACTACGCTACCAGATATTGCATTATTAGACATTAACTTGGGAGATAACACAGACGGAATTACGATTGCAGAAACCATCAACGAAAAATACAACATCCCTTTTCTATACCTTACTTCCTATTCAAGCAAACTAATTTTAGACAAGGTAAAACATACTTTTCCTATGGGATATATTGTAAAACCTTTTGATGAAGCCGATTTGTTTACTGGGGTTGAAATTGCCCTCTCAAACTTTCAAGGAATAAAAAAACCAACTCCTATTTCCATCGAAATTTTCAACAATAATCTTCCCACTAAACTAACCCAAAGTGAGTTTGAAAT
>Ga0164313_10003914_pt1 | contig 13282 bp, 9 predicted proteins | sample GuaBasSedimGuay4_FD_113735 | JGI IMG/M metagenome (GOLD analysis project Ga0164313, IMG submission 113735) | Subseafloor sediment microbial communities from Guaymas Basin, Gulf of California, Mexico - Guay4, Core 4569-4, 0-3 cm | ecosystem: Environmental > Aquatic > Marine > Hydrothermal vents >... | reverse complement strand
GTCCCGGTGGCCCTGCGGCGGCGTGTGGATCTCGACGGCAATGGGGTCGTCGATCACCGTGACGTCTCCCTGTTCGAGAGCGAGCATGGCCTGCCGCACGCCCTGTCCGATGCCATGCGGGCCTCGGCCGAGGTCGACAGGAAGTAGTCGGCAGCACGGTCGGCAGGCGCCTCGCCTTAGCGGGCGGGGCGCCTGTCGGTGTGCCCATGCGGTCGAGCGGCCGTGGGTGGGGACGCTCGCGCCGCTGGTGCAGCCGGTTCGCGCCCCGCCGCCGGGGCTGTTCTGACGGACGCTGCTGCCGACCGGCATCGACGGTGGTGTTGATGTGCACATCGCCCGTGAGCGCCACGCCGCCACCCGTGAAGAAGCGGCCGAGGATCGAGCGGTCGGCTTCGTCGTTTCAGGACACGGAGTCTTCGCTTCCGATCCAGTACCGCTACTTGTTCAGCCCGAGCGATCCGATACGGCTGGAGCTCCCATCGCTCCCCTGAGCCGCCCTCTCCGTGAGCCAGCGCTCCCGTCACTTCCTCCGCTCACCATCTCGATCGCGTCTGCTCCCGCGCGACCCCGCGCTGCTATCGTCGCGTGCATGCCTGCCCGCTTCTCCGATCTCGAACTCGCGCCCGCGCTGCTCACCGTGGTGGAGGAGCTGGGCTACAGCCAGCCCACCGCCGTGCAGGCCGCGAGCATCCCCGCTCTGCTGGCCGGCCGCGACCTGATCGGGAAGTCGAAGACCGGCAGCGGCAAGACGGCCGCCTTCGGCCTGCCGATCCTGCAGCGCCTCGACCTGAAGCCGCGCGGGCTCCAGGCGCTGGTGCTGTGTCCGACCCGCGAGCTGAGCGCGCAGGTGGCGCGCGAGGTGCGCAGGCTGGGTCGGCGCCACCCGGGCCTGGGGGTGCTGGAGCTGGTGGGGGGGCAGCCCATCGGGCCGCAGCTGGCCTCCCTGGAGCGCGGCGTGCACGTGGTGATCGGCACGCCCGGTCGCGTGCTCGACCACATCGGGCGGGGCACCCTCGACATGCGCCGGGTGAAGACCGTGGTGCTGGACGAGGCCGACCGCATGCTCGACATGGGTTTCGGCCCGGACGTCGAGCGCGTCCTCAAGGCCCTGCCCAGCCCGCTGCAGACGGCCCTGTTCTCGGCCACCTTTCCCGAGGCCATCGAGTCGCTGAGCGCGCGCTTCCTGCGCGACCCCGTGCGCGTGATGGTCGACGAGCCGCGCGACGCCGGCCCGGACATCCGCCAGTTGCGGCTGGACACCGACCCCGAGGAGCGCTTCGCTGCGCTGTGCTGGGTGCTCACCCAGCACCCGCATGAGTCGGCGCTGATCTTCTGCAACTACAAGACGACCGTGCTCGAGCTGTGGCGGCGCCTGTCCTCGGCCGGCGTGAGCGTGGGGCGGCTCGACGGTGATCTCGACCAGTTCGACCGCGACCAGGTGCTGGCGCGCTTCCGCAATCAGAGCCTGCGCCTGCTGGTCGCCACCGACGTGGCCGGGCGCGGCCTCCACGTCCAGGACCTCGACTTGGTGGTGAACTACGAGCTGCCCCAGCAGCCGGACGTGTACGTGCACCGCATCGGGCGCACGGGCCGCGCCGGCCAGCGGGGCCTGGCCATCTCGCTCACCACGGCGCGGCAGGACGAGCGCATCGTCGGCTTCGAGGCCCGCACCGGCGTGTCTCTCGAGCGGCTGCGGCGCGAGCCCGGCGAGGGCCCCGGCGTGGGACGCTTGCTGGCGTCCCTGGCCCGCGGCCCGCGTATGGAGACCCTGCTGATCTCCGCTGGGCGCAAGCACAAGCTGCGTCCGGGCGACATCCTGGGGGCGCTCACGGGCGAGGCCGGGGGCCTGCAGGGCAGCGACATCGGCACGATCGAGGTGCAGGATCGGCTCACCTACGTGGCCGTGTCCCGCGCCCTGGCGCAGCACGCCGTAGCCCAGCTCAACGCGGGACGCATCAAGGGCCGCAAGTTCCGCGCCGCGCTGGTGGGGGTGGTGCCCACGCCGCCGGCGTAGGTCCGGCCGCGGCAGGCTGACGACTCGCCTCACAGCGGCCCCGTCGCCCCTACGGCAGGACGTTGGTCGTGCGCACGAAGCTGGCGGCGTCGAGCCCTTCCCGGGTGAACATCACGACCTGGGAGAACAGCTGCAGCCCCGCCAGGCTCGCGGGCGCTCCCGGGAGGGTGTAGCGCCCGAGCGCCGCGGCGTTGAGCGGACCGATGTGGACGACGACGGTCTCGGCGAGCACGTCGTGCGATCCCGCCGACATGGTGGCGCCCGAGGCGGACACCAGCAGCACGGCCGTGTGGCCGAGGTCACCGCCGTACATCCACTTGACCGGGTTGCCGGCGGACACGGCGAAGGGCGCCTGCAACAGCGGCGGGCTGGTGGGGCCGTAGACGAGCTGGCCCGGGTTGCTGCTGCCGGCCGCTGTGTGCACCACCACCCGGACGGGCCCGAGCGCCGTGGGAAGAGGCGCGGCCACCATGATCGTCTCGTCGTTCAGCACCATGACCTGCGAACCACTCACCTGCGTGGTCCCTACGTCCACGGCGATCACCGTGGTGAGGCCCACCCCGTTGACGACGAAGAAGCCTCCCAGCGCCCCGGAAGGAAAGCTGTCCGGAGCGGTCGAGAAGATCTCCGGCAGGGCCAGCTCTTCAGCCAACTCGAGGCACGCGACGGTGAGCTTCGTCATCAGGATCGTCTGGACCGTTTGCTGCCCGAAGGTGGAGATCGGGCCGCACTGTGCAGGGCACATGATCCCGCAGTCGGGCTGGGTCGAGCAGTGGCCCGCGCCGAAGTTGTGGCCGAACTCGTGGTTCGAGACGCGCACCTGCTTGGCGAACGCGGAGTAGTACAACGACTCCGTGAGGCTCACGTTGTTGGTCTCGTGGCACACGCTACCGACCGAGCCCAGGCCGACGATGCCCGGATAGTGCTTGCCGGTGAACAGCTGGACCAGGTCCGGATCGTACTGGCTCTGGAACACCGACCAGTGCTCACCCAGCTCATCCAGGGTGGTACCGCCTTCGTAGGTGAAGAACGGATCGGGCTCCTCGGTGCGCACGACGAGGGCCACCAGCGCGAGCTCGATGCCGAGCTGCTGCTCATAGATGGCGGTGCAACCGGCCAGGGTGGCCTCGATGTGATCGACCACGGCGTCCACGGACGACCCCAGGTCCTGGAAGAACTCCACGTCCGAGTCCGCCGCCACGTCGCAGGTCATGAGCGGAATGAGGCCCAGGCTGCCGCCGATGATGGTGGCGCCGGACGCCCAGCTGCCCTCTTCGTCGCCCACGCCGCAGAAGTCCGCGTCGAACTCGGCATCCTCCACGCGATAGACGAGGTGTTCGCCGTCGGCGTCCAGGGGATCGATGGCGAAGTCACCACCCGCCAAGGCCGGATCACCGGGGAGCACCAGGGCGCGCAGGCGCCCGTTGCGCATTGAGCCGCTGACGACGCTGCCGGGCCACTGCTCCACCGTGCCGCGCACGACCGCGCTGGGCAGGGCCGGGACGGGCTGCGGGACCCCGTCCGCCCCGGCGACGAGCAGTTGAAAACCCGGAGCGCGCACGGAGCCGGGCAGCAGGTGCAGCGTGACCGCCTGGCCGTCAATCACCACGGGCACGACGATGGCCTGGGTCACGACGTCGGGCAGCTGCAAGCGCTGCTGTGTGCCGGCGCGGACTCCCAGGGCCTCGAGCGCCATGGCCTCGGCAGGCATCGCGAGCGACACCTGGGCCCGTGGCGCGGGGGCGAGGGCCAGACCCACGACCAACGCGCCCAAGCCGATCAGGCTGGACCGATGATGACTGCTGAACCGCTGCGAAACTGACCGCATGTGACTCCTCCCGTCAGGTAGGGGACCCGAGACGAAGGCAGGCCACGCAACTCTGACATCAATGGGAGACATGTGTGTGTTGGCCGCACCGCCGGGGAGCGCGACACCTGCCTGAAGGGGACGTTCAGACGAGCGCTCAACCTGGGGAGCGACGGGTACACCCGACAGGATTCGAACCTGTGACCTCCTGCTCCGGAGGCAGCGGGGCGGGTTCTTCGCGGCCACCGCCGACACGGACAACGTTCGCCAAACCAGCTCACGGGAAGCAGCGACCGAAGGCGGACAGCAGTCGCAGCGGCCCCTTGACCCGCACGCGCCGGCGCAGCAGCGGCCATAGCAGGCCGCAGCCGGCGTCCCGCGGCGCTGAGCATGACGCGGGACGAACGGCCGTCCTCCCCAGCGCGGCGACGCAGCCAGCCGCGTTGCTGCATGCGGTCGAGGTTGCGGCTCAGGGTCGACTTCTCCAGGTGCAGGCAGCGCCCCAGGCTGGCTGCCGTGGGCTCCTACAGACGCTCCGCCGCTACCAGGATGTTGAGCTGGGCCGTCGAGACGCCCAGCGGCCGCAGTTCCTGCTCGAAGACGTGGGTGACGGCCCTGCCCACTAGGCGAGCCCGCACCGCAGGCAGCGCTCGGCGATGGTCTGGGCGGCGCGGCTGGATTCGGAAGCGGTCATGAGGGACCACCGGGGGAGGCGAGTTGTATACACAACCGACCGCCGCCGGGGTCAAGGCTGATGATCGATGCCATGCCAGTCGGCGGCAGCCTCACTCCGCGAGGCGGTGGCGTAGCAGCGCCGTGGCGGGGATGGGCGGCACCTCCATGCTCAGCCGACACCCGCTGAAGCGCTCCGGCTCCAGCCCCGCCCGGCCAAACACCGACGCCATCAGCGCGCCGTAGCGGGGCAGGTGCGCGCTGGCCGAGCCGGCGAGGCCGGACCCGAGGTCGACCACGGTCTCGGCGCTGGGGATCGTCACGGCTGCGTCCATCGGTCCGTCGACCCCGCCGTGTATGCGGCTCACGAGCACGTACTCGGGCAGCCGCTCCCACTCGAGGTCCCGCTCCACGAACAGATCCAACTGCATGCGCGCCACGGGTGTGAGCAGGTTGACTCCGAACTCACTCGTGCGCTCGGAGTCGCTGCGGCGCACGGGGCCCACTTGCGCCACTCGCAGCCCGTAGATGCAGTCGACGGCGCCGGTGAGGCCGATGCTGCTCGGGGACAGCACATAGCGCAGGCCGTGTTCCGATGGGGTCACCTCCACCGACGGCAGCGGAGCGCTGCTGAACTCCGCCAGCCAGGGGAAGCAGTCGCGGTCCAGCAGCTCCGGATCCAGGGGCTGCCCCATGGCCTCGCGGCTGGCTTGGCCGCTGCCGGTCCATTGGGTGCGTTGGAAGAGCGGCCAGCGCACGTCGCCTCGTAGTGTTCGGAAGCCCACCATGCCGCCCACCTGCAGCATGTCGGCCAGCCCTCCGTGCTCGGCGTTGCGACTCACGATGTAGGTGGCGAGCTGGGTCTCCGCCTGCACGCCAAGCGAACTGCTGTTGCCCTTGAACGCCTGGCGACGCGACTCCAGTAGCAGCCCGGCATGGGCCCGGGGCGTGAGCCCCGAGACCACCGCGTGGAGGGTGGCCCGATCACCCACGTGGCGGCAGACCATGGCGTCGAAGGCCGCCGCCGCCTGGGCCAACCGCTCACACGGGGGAGGCGGCGCCCCGTGGCGGCGCAGGGCCTCCCCGAGCTTGCGCCAAGCCGCGCTCCCGGGCACGTGCTGGGCCCAGGTGAAGGGGTCCTCGCGCGCCACGAGCTTGGACACCTTCCAGGTCAGCATCTTGTCCAGGCCCAGACGCCGGGCCAGCTCCTGGGGCGGCAGGCCGAGGGCGCCCGCGGCGGCCAGGCACTCGCTGAGCGCCGAACGGAGCTCCCGGGCGACGCCGCCGAATTCGTGCCGGAATCCGCCGCTGACGTGGCCCTGCGCGCTGGGCTGAGCCGGAGATGTCATGGGTCTCATGATGCTCCGAGGGGAGGCGCTGATCCAGCGTCGACTTTATTTCGAGCTTTCTCCAGAGAAAGCTCGACGCCCAAGAGGATCACAGCTAGTGTCACCCTGGATGGGTTGGACACCGTTCCGCCCGCGCGTGCCCCGATCAAAGGAACTCTCCATGACACCACTCCGTCTGGCCTGTAGCGTCGCGATGTCCGTCCTCTGTCTGGCGCCTGTTCACGGCCAGGCCACCGTCAACGAGGTCCAGAAGCTCACCGGCACGGGCGGCGCCTTCCTCGACAACTTCGGGCGCGATGTCTCCATCCTCGGTAACCGGGCCATGGTCGGTGCCATGGCCGACGACGACATGGGGTCGGTGACGCTGCTGCTCCGGCAGGGCGGCACCTGGGTCGAGGGACAGAAGCTCACCTCCAACGACCGCGTGCCCGGCGACCGCTTCGGCTTCTCCGTCGCCCTGCTCGACGACCTGGTGCTGATCGGCGCCGAGGGAGACGACGACGGCGCGTCCGGATCGGGCTCGGTCTACGTGTTCGAGCATCTCGCCGGCAACTGGCGGCAGACCGACAAGCTCCACGCGGGAGACGCCGCTGGCACCGACAACTTTGGACGCGCGCTCGACGCATCCGGCTCCGTGGCCGTGATCGGCGCTCCCGGCAAGGACGACGGCGCCCTGAATGCCGGCGCGGCCTACGTCTTCCGCAACACGGGCGGGACCTGGGTCGAGGAGCAGGCCCTCTCGCCGCTGGTGCCCGGTACCCAGAGCGCCTTCGGCTCGGCCGTGGCCATCGACGGCGACGTGCTGGTGGTCTCCAGCATCACCGACGACACGCTCGCCAACGACGCCGGCCGCGTCGACGTGTATCGCTGGGACGGCGGCTCCTGGGCTCACGAGCAAGCCCTGCTGGCCTCCGATGGCGCAGCCAACGAGTGGTTTGGCTGGAGCGTCGACGTCCAGGGTGACGTCATCGCGGTGGGCGCCAACCACCACGGCCTGCCCGCGACCTACGCGGGCGCTGTCTACATGTTCCGCTGGGGTGGCGGCGCCTGGGTCGAGGAGCAGAAACTCACCCACTCCGGCGCCCAGACGTACGACGGTTTCGGTTGGTCGGTGGCCCTGTCGGGGCATCGCCTGGTCGCGGGCGCGGCGGGCTGGCCCGCCGGCTACGGCGACGGCGCGGCCTTCCAGTTCCACCACGACGGGACGCGCTGGGTCGAGGTTCAGCGTTGGCTCACGAGCGATGACGGGAGCGGCGGCATCTTCCTCCCGAACCTGGGCCTGTCCATCGCCGTGGAGGGTAAGACGGTCATGTCGGGTTCGCCCTGGGCCGACGGCTCCGGTGGCGTGGGAGATGCCGGGGCGATCTACGTGTTCGAGGCCGACAACCTGGCCTTGGACGTGCTGCCTGACAGCCCGGGGCCCACCGCCAGCGCGGAGTTCCGCACCCACGGCGGTCTCGCGGGAGGCCAGACGGCGATGTTCGTGTTGGAGTTGGGCGGCGTGCCGCTCACGGCCCAGCTCACGTTGGGCGCCTTCGACATCGATGGTCGCCACAGTTTCAGCGCGCTGGTGCCGGCGTCGATGGCCGGCGTCGATGCCAGCTTCATCGCAGTGGGACAGTGGAAGCCCGGCACGGTCGGACTGTCGAACGTGCTGCAGATGACGTTCGGCAACTGAGCTTCGTGTGGCGGGCGACGCATGGCCGACACGGCGGCCCACATCGTCGACCGGGCGCACCATCGGGCGCTGCGGCTAGGTGAGGCGCCCGACGCGGCGGCGTCTCAGCGCCCGCCCTCGGCTGGCGGTGCCTGGCTCTGTCCGCGCTTCGTCCAGCCTCGAAGCGCCGGGTCGAGGGCGAGGCGCGCCGACGGGCCCTCGTAGCCGGCGTTCCTGCCGGTGAAGCGCTTCTCGATGACGAAGCCCTCGCTCAGGTAGAGCGTGAGGGCGGCGGTGTTGTTGCCGCAGGCGAGGGTCCAGGCGTCCCGCCCCATGCGCGCCAGGCAGTGCCGCAGCAGGGCGCGCCCCACGCCGCGGCGGTAACTCGCCGGGTCGACGTACAGCCAATCCAGGTAGGGGGCGTCGATGCCGGCGAAGCCGATGACCTCGCCTCCGCGCTCGGCGACGAACACGTCGCAGTCCGCGAGCGTCTCGCCCTCCGGGTCCTGCGCCAGGGGGATGAACGCGCGGGCGTCGAAGGACCCGCGCAGCTCGTCGGGGCGGGCGAGATCGTGCACGCGGCAGATCGCGGGCCAGTCGTCTGGCGTGGAGGCGCGGATGCGGAGGTCGCTGGGCTGCGGCATGGGAGCTGCTCGTCTCGAGAATCGCGTCGGGGCGGGAGCCTCGTCCGGGTCGCGGGACGAGCCAGGCGGGCTACGTCTCCGGCGCGTTCGCTTGCCTGCCGTTGTCGAACCGGAACACGACCCTGCGGCCCCAGTGGTGATCGAGTTCTTGCTCGGAAGGCCCGGCGGGGACGGCCTCACGCAGGACCTTGCGCCAGAAGCCGATGGCCCTCGGGTGGTTCGGGTAGGTCACGATCTCCCAGGAGCCACGGTGCGCGGCCAGGCCGGCGGCGGCGGCCTGCTCGGCAACGCCCGTGCCTCGGAAGCAGCGCATGACGAAGAACTCATGCACCACGAAGTCCGCATCGATGGAGGCCGGCAGCCGGGCACGCGCCGCGATCAGGTTGAACCCCGCTGGGCGCCCATCCGCGAGGATCAGGTAGGGCAGGAGTGACCCGGGCTCCTTCCACCACGGGGCGAGCGTCTGGCCCTGCTCGGCCAGCGTCGTGATGTCGCCGGTGTCGTCGTGGAGGATGCCGTGGCGATTAGGGAGCTCCCCGTCGAACTCGCAGAGGTCCGCCAGGTAGAGCGGCCAGAGATTCTGGATGACGTGCGCGTTGTTGGCGTCGGTCAGCGACAGATCGACCTGCACCTCAGGCGTGCCGGTCACCGCTCGGACCAGATCGCCCGCTCGTTGCCGCTCGGGTCGTGGAAGTGGACGCGTCGTCCGCCAGGGAACGCGAAGGCCTCGGCCGTGATGCGTCCGGTCCGGCTGCGGCTCAGGGGAGCGATGGGAGCTCCAGCCGAATCGGGTCGCTCGGGCTGAACAAGTAGCGGTACTGGACCGGAAGCGAAGCTTGCTGCTCATCCAGCGCCACGCCTGTGTTCGGGTTCTCGGCGAACCAGCAATCCCCTGACGATAGGCTCAAGAGCAGCTGACTTCCCGCTGCTAGCTCGTACGCCCGCGACCACATCCGGATCGGGAAGGCCAGCGTCTCGCTTGAGAGAACCGGCTCCGGTGCATCTAGCCCATTGCGGTACCGGGCTCGTGCTCCTCCTCGGGTGATCTCCGTAAGAACGCCCTGGGAGGCCTTCCACTCGTAGAGCCGCAGACTGAAGTCAGCGTCTGGCGTGTCAATGGTCGCTCGGATGTGCAGCTCGGGAGAGCCCGCTATGTACAGGGGCTCGGCAACTGGCTCGCTGAGAAAGTAGACCGCAGGGTAGTCCTCACTACACGGATTCATGCTTGCCGGGTCCACATCCACCGTGAACACCGCCGGCACCACATCGCTCGCGGCCTCGTGGATCGCGCCCAGCGAAGCTGCAGACGCGGGAGCCCCCAGGTAGAAGCTCTCAACTGTATTGCCCGGAGGCCAGGCCTCCGCACCCTGATATGAGGGGTCTGTCGGCGCGCTGTAGAGCACGGGCGGGATTGTCGAAAAGTCGATGGGCTGTTCGCCGAGCCAGCGATCGATAAACGCCAAGATGAACTGCGACACATACGTGTTGGCCTCAAAGACGAGCTCAGAGTGCTCGTGGTGGCCGTCGGGAGTGATGATCAGGTGGTGGTTGTCGAGTTGTTCGGGGCAGCCCTTGGCAAGCAGCTCGGTCCAGATGTCCACCGGACCGTCCCAGTGGACCTGGTCGTCGGCAGACTTGATCGAGAGCACCGGAGCGCAGATTCCTTCCATGGGCAGGGTGCGCTCATCGTAGAAGGCCCCCGCCGGATCGGGGGTGCTCACGAACTGCTGCCAATAGGCGTCTGTTCCTCCGAGGATCAATGTGTCGAGAGGGGCCAGCGGGAAGCTATTGGTGATGAAAGATGCGGTGGACGAGGAGGGAAAGGTCGCGCCCTGCAGGAAGTCGAGCCAGCCGATCGAGAACTCGAGGTTCACCCGCCCTCCCGGCCGGAGGAACGCAGACAGTTCGTAGGCCGTGTCGTCCGCAACGACCATGGTCATGTAGGGGTTGTCCACCGCGGCCGCGAGGGCCGTGAAGCCGTCATAGGAGCCGCCCATGGCGCCGATTCTCCCATTGGACCAAGGCTGCTGCAGCACCCACTCGCTCGTGTCTTGACCGTCCGGGACCTCATCGACAAACGGGTCAAACTCGCCCTCAGACTTGAAGCGCCCACGACAGTCTTGCATGACGTACGCGTAGCCTCGCGATGCGTAAAAACGCGCTTTCATCTCCCGATAGTCGAAGCTCTCCGGGAAACGGTATGGGCTTCGATGGAGAATGGTCGGCACGCCATCCGGGGACACGTCGTCGGGCAGATAGACCTTTGTCCACAGCCGCACTCCGTCGCGCATCGTCACCATGGTGACCTTCTCGGTGCCCGCCATGCCGTATTCAATAGACGCACTCAGTTCATCGGCACGGCCTCCGGGGAGCAGTAGCTGGCTGCCCGGCGCGAGCCCGCCGCCCATGGGCATCTGTCCGCTCACGGACGCCGCGATGCTCGCCAACGCCAGGCCGAGCCACAGGGCTTTCGATTGCTGCATGTATCCCTCCTGTCCGTCTCAACAGACGGCTGTCACGAGTCGTCCTCGTCGAGGGGAAAGCCCATTTTTTCTGTTCACGCTGTCGGCGCTCGCCGATCCTAGTGTACATGAGCTGCGCGCAGCGGCTCCCGCACCTCCACGGACAGCCACCCATGCGCCTCACCACGACCCTGCTCGCCCTCGTCTGCGTTCCGGCACTGGCCCTCGCTCAAGGCCGCGAACCCACCCAGCGCCACGTCAACGGCATCCCCCAGCAGTCGGGTGGCTTCGGCATCCACACCGAGGCGCTGGGCGACCTGGACGGCGACGGCTGGCCCGACTGGGCCGTGGCCGCCAACAACTTCCAGGTCTTGCCGGGCCAGTCACTCGGGCGGGTCTACGCCTACTCGGGTCGCTCGGGCGCGCTCATCCGCACGTTCGACGGTGACCAGGTCGGCGCCGACTTCGGGCTCTCCATGGCCGACGTGGGCGACGTCAACGGCGACGGCGTGCGCGACCTGGCCATCGGCTCGCCCAGCTACAACGTGTCGGGACTGGGCAACAACACGGGGCGCGTGACCTGCTTCAGCGGCGCCGACGCGTCGGTGCTGTGGACGACGGATGGCGACGAGGCCTTCGCCAACTTCGGCAAGCACCTGGAGCCCCTGGGATCGACCGCGAGCGGCGCGCCGCACCTGGCGGTGGCGCAGCCGGGCTGGGACACGCCGTCGCTGGGCGGCGCCGGGCGCATCGTGTCCCTGAGCGCCGACGACGGACTCTACGCCGGGCACGTCGAGGGCGACCTGGCCCTGCGCGGGCTGGGCACGACCATGGCGAGCTACCCCGAGACGGCGCTGGTCTACGCGGGCACGAACCACGGCGCGGTCTACGACGCCAGCTGGGTCACGGGCGCGCACGCGGCCACCGAGCTCATCTCGGCCTCGGGGCCAGCGGACTTCGTGACGCTGGCCATGCTGTCGGGTCCGGCGGGCGGCGGGCCCATGCGCTTTGCCATGGGCAAGCGCAGCGCCGACACCAGCGGCCTGGCCAACAACGGCACCATCGAGGTGTTCAGCCTGGGCGGAGGCCTGCCCCTGCTCACCATCGAGGGCAGCCACAGCAACTCGTCCGTGGGGCTCTCGATGGCCGGCGTGCGCGACTCGGACGGCGACGGCGACGACGAGCTGGTCTACATCGAGCAGGGCACGGCGTTCAACCAGCCGGGCACCCTGCGCGTCATCGACCTGGAGACCGGCGCGGTGCTGGACGAGCTGCTGGACATCCAGGGCAGCACCAGCTTCGCGTCCATCAACGACGTCAGCGGCGACGGCCGCGGAGAGTGGATCGCCAGCGTCGATGGGGGCACGGCCCAGGTCTACGAGGCGCGCCTGTTCTCCCAGGGGATGTCGCGCACGCCGGGCGGCGCCGGGCTGGGCGGCTTCACCACGACCTTCGACATCGACCTGGGGCCTGGCCACGCCGGCCGGACCTACGGCCAGCTCTACAGCTTCTCCGGCGCCTCACCCGGCACCGTCGGCGCGCCGGGCTGGCCCCTGGCCGCGCTGAACCTCGACGCCGACACCATCACCATCCTGGGGCTCTTCGGCACGCCGCTGTTTCCCGACGCGTTCGGCACGCTCGATGGCGCCGGGCGGACCACCACGCTGATGACCTTCACGCCTCACATCACCAACCTGGCCGCGGGCATGGAGATGACGACGGTGGCGTTCGCGCTCGATGCCACGGATACCGACGTCGTGGTGGCCAGCAACCCGCAGACGTACGTGGTGGAGTGAGCGGAAGGGAGCCCTCGTGCCCGGGTCGTCCCAGTCCGACGACGCGCCAAGCCGGATCGAGCGCATCGGCGAGATCACCGGCAGCAAGCGCTCTGTGCCAACGTGCCTGAGACCGTTCGGCACCGCGAATGAGAGGACGCCGCTCCCTCGGCCCCGTCGTCTCAGGGCGTCGCGTGACCCCGGCAGACGGCGAGGCAGTACCTGGCCTCGTCGACGGGGTGGCCTCCGATGGTGACGCGGCGGGCGCGGTCCGGCTCGAAGCCGAGCGCCGCATAGAACGCCCGCGCCCGTCGATTCTGGGTGAGCACCCAGAGTACGAGTTGCGTGAAGCCGCGCGCGCGCGCCTCGCTGAGCACCCGCTCGTGCAGCCGGCGCCCGATGCCCGCGCGCCAGTGTCCGGGGTCGACGTACAGCCTGCGCAGCTCGAGCAGCGAGCGGACCGGGCGACCGTTGGCGCGCAACGAACCGATGCTGGCGAACCCGACCGGTCGGCCTTCGTGTTCGGCGACGAAGGTGCACGAACCCGGCGACGCGAGCCACTGCGTCCAGTCCCTGCTGCGCCGCTCTACGCTCACTCCCAGAAGCAGCTCGGCCGGGAGGATTCCCCGGCAGCCTCGGCGCCAGGCTGCGACGTGGATCTCCGCGAGCCGCGCCGCGTCGGCAGCACGGGCCGGCCGGATCATGCTCATGCCTCCTCGCTGCTCCCGCGACGCGTTGACCATGGCTGCGACGCCCATGCTAGCAGCGGCGGGGGGCCATGCAGCCCGCTTCCAAGTCGCTCGGGCATGGATCTCGCAGCGCTCAGGCTAGAATGGCCACATGGCATGGCACGGCTCCGGTCCCCGCGCAGTCTTCCTCGTCGCATGGGGCTGGGGTCTCCT
>Ga0164313_10003913_pt1 | contig 13287 bp, 8 predicted proteins | sample GuaBasSedimGuay4_FD_113735 | JGI IMG/M metagenome (GOLD analysis project Ga0164313, IMG submission 113735) | Subseafloor sediment microbial communities from Guaymas Basin, Gulf of California, Mexico - Guay4, Core 4569-4, 0-3 cm | ecosystem: Environmental > Aquatic > Marine > Hydrothermal vents >... | reverse complement strand
GACGCTAAAGTTCGCACTTACTTGCGACATGAGGTCAAGGCCCTTCAGAGAAAGCTTGGTGTGACCACGTTTATGGTGACCCACGATCAGGAGGAAGCCCTGACCATGGCAGATCGCATTGTGGTGATGAACCAAGGTGTCATTGATCAGATTGGGACCCCTACAGAGATATACCGTGAGCCGAAAACGTTGTTTGTAGCAAATTTCATTGGAACCATGAATCATGTGAATGGTTATGCCAAATCGCCTGAATCGGCCAATTTCGGATCACTCGAGCTAACTTGCCGTAAACATGACCTGGCGCCCGGAAAACCCGTTGTTATCTCCATACGTCCCGAGGATATCGTGCCTATCGATGAAATTGCCCCCACGGCTGCTCAAACCGGCAACAGTTTCACTGCCACGGTCGAGGAAATGGAATTTCTGGGCTCGTTCTGGCGTATTCATTTGGGTGGTAAGCAACTGGGAGATTCTCGACTGATTATCGATTTGTCAGTCAATGCCGTCATCCGGATGAACACATCCGTTGGCAAAGAAATGTCCATAGAACTGCCATCAGATCGACTCTACATTTTCAAACGCGGCCCGGTCCAATAATGATGACCACTATTGCCTCGAATAAAGAAATAGCCCCTGCACCGATCATTCGCCCAAAAACGAGTAAAGATGCCCGGTTGATGGCCGCGTTTATGGTTGTCATCGCGGTCTACCTTGTGATCGCACTGGCTCTGCCTCTTTATGCCATGCTGTCAAAATCCTTCACAACGGCTGCTTTTGATCTGGAAAATTTTGAATTTCAAGTCAATACGGGCGATGGCTGGAGTGAGGTGATTTCCGCTTCCCAAATCAATGAAAACTTGAAACTCCTCAAACCTGAAGAGCTGTTGACCAGCTCGGACGGTCGCTTGTACGCTACCACCTTTTTCCCTGATTTCAGTTTCCGCAGCAAAACCGAATATCGCTTACGTCAACTGGACGAAAACGGATCGTTTCTCGTGGGATCGACACGTGTGGCAGACACTGACTGGCACACATATAAAGCAAACAAGTTCAGACGCGTCGTCTTGCGTCCTTCCAAGTCCACAGGATTGGATAACTACAGCACTTATTTTTCCACGCCCGCGCTTTTTCGTTCCATTGGAAATTCGTTTTTAATTTCCGTCCTGACCACATTGATTACGGTGAGTCTCGCATTTGGATTTGCCTATGCGTTGAATCGAAGCACCATGCGCTTCAAGGGGGTTTTTCGGATCATTGCCATGGTTCCGATTCTTGTCCCTTCCTTATTGCCTGGCATCGCGCTGGTCTACCTGTTTGGTAATCAGGGTATGTTCAGATGGTTGTTATTCGGCCAAGATATTTACGGTCCCATAGGAATTGTGCTGGGATCGATCTTTTTCACATTCCCGCATGCGCTGATCATCATTACCACGGCCCTGTCCATTTCTGATGCTCGTCTTTATGAAGTAGCCATTTCCCTGCGGGCTAGTGCCTGGAAAACATTCTGGACGGTGACCATTCCCGGTGCACGTTATGGATTACTTTCAGCATCATTTGTGGTTTTCAATCTCGTGATTACCGACTTCGGATTACCCAAAGTGATCGGGGGACAATACAACATGCTGGCCGTTGACATCTACAAACAGGTCATCGGTCAACAGAATTTTGAAATGGGGGCCGTTGTGTCCGTGGTTCTGCTGATCCCGGCTATGCTGGCATTTGCTATCGATCGCTATGTACAATCAAAACAGGTCGCGCAGCTCTCTTCTCGTTCAGTACCTTATGAACCCAAGCCAAATCGAAAATTTGATACGATCTGTTTGTCGTACTGCAGCATGGTGGCCTTTTTCATTCTGAGCCTGATTGTCGTTTGTCAATACGCAGCCCTCGTCAAACTATGGCCTTACAATTTAAGTCTCGGCTTGGGAAACTACAATTTTAATGTGATGGATGGGGGCGGGTGGGCTTCCTATGGCAATTCGATCAAGCTGGCTCTTTTAACCGCTTTTGTCGGAACAATCGTTGTTTTTTCCGGGGCCTATATGGTTGAAAAAATAAAAGGGTTTCTGCTCGTCAGGAGTGGTTTCCAGTTTCTGGCCATGATGCCGATGGCAATTCCCGGAATGGTCTTAGGCCTGGCCTATATCTTTTTCTTCAACAATCCGGCAAACCCGCTCAATACGATATATGGCACAATGGTTATTCTGGTTGTCTGCACGGTCACCCACTTTTATACCGTCTCCCACCTCACGGCTGTAACCGCATTAAAACAAATAGATCGGGAATTTGAGGCGGTCGCCTCTTCGCTCAAACAACCGTTTTACAAACTCATGTTCAAGGTCACCGTGCCGGTCTGTATGCCCTCCATTCTGGACATTTCGATCTACTTGTTTGTCAATGCCATGACCACTGTTTCCGCTGTTATTTTCCTCTACTCTCCAGATACCGCCCTCGCCTCGGTGGCGGTGATGAACATGGACGATGCCGGTGACGTCGCACCTGCAGCAGCTATGGGCATGATGATATTTTATACCAACGTCGCGGCACGTTTGATCCATCTTTTTGTGACCCGGAATCTGATGAAGCGTACCCAGGCATGGCGGACACGTTAGGTAAGCTTCTGATTATTTTTCAGGGAGGAAACAATGGCAAAAAAGTTTATCAGTATGCGTAACCTGAAATTTTTAATTTACGAAGTGTTCGATGTCGTGGCGTTGACCAAGCACCCATACTACTCCCAGCACAATCGCAAGATGTTTGACATGGTCCTGGACGCGGCCATGAAACTGTCCGTCAAGCTCCTGTATCCCGTGTTTGAAGAAATGGACCGGAAGCCGCCTGAATTTGATGCCGGCAGTGTCAAAGTGCATCCTTTGGTACGGGAATTGATGAAGCAGTACGGGGAAGGGGGATGGATCGCTTCCACGTTTCCCGAGGAATTCGACGGCGAACAGCTTCCGTTGCTGGTGGCCAACTGCTGCAACATGATGTTTTCAGCTGCCAACTATTCCGGGGCCGCCTATCCGGGCCTCACGGCCGGGGCCGCTCGCCTGATTACCAATTTTGGAAGCCCGGAACTGATCGATAAGTATGTCGCCAAAATGCTGTCCTGACAATGGCAGGGTACCATGGCCCTTACGGAACCCCAGGCCGGAAGTTCCCTGAGCGACATCACCACCACGGCCGAACCTTCTGATGGCGGTCACTATATCATCAAAGGCCAGAAAATTTTCATTTCCGCCGGCGATCATGATGGTGCTGACAATGTTATCCACCTCATGCTGGCCAAGATCCCGGGAGGCCTGGCGGGAGTCAAAGGCATTTCTTTGTTCGTCGTACCCAAATTCAGAGTTGATGACAAGGGGAAGCCGGTGCACAATGACATTGCCGTATCGCAGATTTATCATAAAATGGGATACCGCGGCTGCCCCATAACCGAGCTCGCCATCGGCGAGAAAGATGATTGTCGTGGGTACCTTGTGGGAGAAGCGCACAAGGGTTTGTTTTACATGTTTCAGATGATGAACGAGGAAAGAATCGGCGTGGGGCTTGCGGCCGCATCCATTGCCTCTGCCGCATATTATGCTGCATTGGAATACGTCCTGGAAAGGCCCCAGGGTCGGTTGATTTCATCCAAGGACCCGCTGTCGCTGCAGGTGCCTATAGTGGCGCATGCCGATGTCAAGCGCATGCTGCTGTTCCAGCGATCAATGGTTGAAGGCTCTTTTGCGTTACTATTGCAGTGCAGTCGTTACGAAGACATGAGCAAACTGACCCAAGGGGAGGAAAAGGAAGCCTATACCTTATTACTCGATATCTTAACGCCTGTAGCCAAAACCTATCCCTCCGAGATGGGGATCCTGTCCACCAGCCAGAGTATTCAATGCTTTGGCGGCTATGGATATTGTGAAGATTTTCCGGTGGAGCAACATTTCAGGGATATGCGCATTCACCCCATCCACGAGGGGACCACCGGCATCCAGGGTATGGATCTTTTGGGGCGCAAGGTCATCATGAAAGACGGTAAAGCTTTCAAGCTCTTTGGCAAGACCGTGCGTGAGACCATTACCGCAGCTAAACAGCACGAAGCTTTGAATCCATATGCCGCGCAACTGGCCGGAGAGCTGGTATCACTGGAAAATATAACCCTGCACCTCATCGGTGTGGCCGGTGAAAAAGGACCGGCCGTATTTCTGGCCGACGCAACCCTTTACCTGGAACTTTTCAGCTATCTGGCCATCGGATGGCAGTGGCTGCTTCAGGCGATCAGCGTACAGAAAGCCCTTAAGGGAAAATTGTCCAAATCAGAAACAAACTTCTACCAGGGCAAATGGTTCACCTTCCGTTATTTCTTCGAATACGAACTCCCCAAGGCCCAGGGTGTGATACAGCGGCTTAAAAGCCAGGATGCCCTGACCGTCGACATGCAGCCTGAATTCTTCAACGACTAAAATGAAATGTCCCGCGGCATGCCGCGGGACATTTCATTTTATAGATTACCCTTTCTGTTTTTGACAAATCACATCTAATTGATATATATTGGAATGTCTTGATGATTGTTGACTGAATTCATGTAATAATAACAAACCATCAACTTGTCGTTACCATGTTGTTTATGCAACTTTGGGGTTAAGGTATTGGAGTGAATATGGAGAGTGGTACCGACTACCTGCTGGGCCAGCTGTTAAGCCTCATTTTCTACATCATGACCCTCATCATCTACAACCGTGTCCGCAGGGAATATGCCGGCGGTAAGATTGCCGATGCCATCAACCTGATCATGATGTTCCTGGCCATCCTCCTGATCACCGATTCCATTGATTATTTTTTGCAGGCCTTTCTTTCGGTGGGCAACGACATTAAACTGATCATAAAGATTTTACTGAAATTGCTGGCCCTCAGTGTCCTGTTTTTCGGCGGGCTGAGGTTTTTCTCCAAGCCCCGGGTTGCCATGCGCATTGAGCATGATTTTTCCGGCACCGAAGGCATCGGACTGGCGTCGCCGTCCCTTTCCGGTGAAATGCCCGTTATTCCTGAAACCGTTGCTGATGCCGCTATCCGTTCACAGAAAACTCAACCAACCCTGGGACGATACGAAATCATCGAGCAGATAGGCAAAGGCGCCATGGGGATTGTCTACAAGGGGAGGGATCCCAAACTCCAGCGGTTGACCGCCATCAAGACCATCCGTTTTGTCGATGATTATGATGAAGATAAAGTCGAAAAGGTCAAGGCTTACTTTTACCATGAAGCGGAAATCGTCGCCAAGCTCTCCCACAAAAACATCGTAAAGATATATGACGTAGGCGAAGACCTCGACCTTTCCTACCTCGCCATGGAATACCTTGAAGGCCAAAGCCTGGAAACGTATTGCCAGGAGGACAGCCGGCTGCCGATCTCCCGAATTATCGATATTATCACCCAGGTGTGTGACGCGCTTGAGTATGCCCACATCCATGGAATTGTGCACCGGGACATCAAACCGGGCAACATCATGGTGTTGAAAAATGGTGAAGTGAAGGTCACGGATTTCGGGATCGCCAGGGCTGTGGGCAGCACCAAGACCCGTACGGGCATAATCAAGGGTACCCCCTAGTATATGTCACCGGAGCAGGCGCGCGGACAGAAGTTGGATGGGCGGGCCGATATCTTTTCGCTGGGGGTGGTCTTCTATCATATTTTGAGCGGGAAATTACCCTTTAACGGTGAGAACCTGGCCGCCATCATGTACCAGACAGCCAACACCGACCCCACCCCTCCCTCAGACTACAACACGGAAGTGGGCCGGCCTGTGGTCGATGTGCTCAACCGGGCGATTGCCAAGAACCCGCAGGAACGTTTCCAGACGGCCGCTAAGATGGCTGAAGAATTGAGAAGGCTCCACATTGAAAAGGAGAATCTCGATTTTGCAGATCTGGATCAAGCCTTGACCCTGGAAACCCAGGGCCGGGCGGAAGGCCTCCCTGGCGGTACCGTGGTCATTCAACAGGGCTCTAATGGCGATTTTGCTGCCACCCGGGATACTGCCACCCGCAAGATCGATCTGGCCGGCTTATCAGGCACACCAGCCGGTTCTTCAGAAGCACCCTCGTATCAAGTGGTCAAAACCATATTGCCGCCTGCGGACGGCGGTGGTGGCCCTGCTGCTGATCCAATATCAAACAAACAAAAAGGGTCCGGGGCTAAGGCGTTCTTGGCCAAGCGGCTTGTTATTTACGCGCTGGCAGGGATTCTGCTGCTGGGTATTTCGGTTGCGGGATATTTTATGTTGTGGAAAACGCCGGAGGCAATGGATCAGGAAACGATGCTGGCAGAGCAAAAAGAGCTTGTCAGAAAGATCATGCAGGAAAAAATGCAGGAAAAGCAGCGCCTGGCAAATGAGGATGCTCAGAAGCAGCAAACGCTTCAGGAAAAACAGGTAGAAGATGCACAGCAAAAAGAAGAACAGCAGCGTATCGTGAAGCAAAAACTGGATGAGGCCCGAAAAAAGCAGGAAACTGAACGCCATGCAAAAATTCAAGCTGAAAAGAAAAAGGAACAGGAACGTCTCGAAGCCATAAGGATTGCAAAGGAGAAGGAACAATCCCGGCTGGCGGAAGAGGAGGCCGAGAAGAAAGCCGAAGCCGACCGTATCGCCGAAGCCGAAATTAAAAAGAAGGCAGCCCAAAAACAGCATGACCTTCAGGCGGTGGAGAGGTACATGCAGGCGGCAGACCATCATCGCCAGGGGAAGCGTTTCCTTGAAGCTAAAACAGGATATGAAACCGCGTTGGCATTCATCCGGAACAGCCGCTTCAGAAACGACGGTGAACTGGTCGGGCAACGTAAGACGATAGAGTCCAACCTGGCTGCTGATGATATTGTTTACGGCTCAAAAGGGTATGTACTGTACAAGGGAAAATGGCTCTCATCCGAGGAATTGGAACTGGCGCGCTACAGTGAGGGGTTTGTCAAATACAAAGGTGAATTCAGGGATTACCGAACCTTGAAAAGCACCATAAAAAAACTGTGTGATTCCCTGATCAAGAAACACCTCACTCAACTATACAGTGGAAAAACCGTGCATTCCAAGAACATCTATTTTCAGAAAATAATTCTGACGCGCAACAATAAAGCGTTTTCCCAGTACTCGGTCTACTACAAATGGGCGGTTTCGACGTTCAAAGGCATGCATGAAGATATATGCACAGTGGATATTAAATATACCGTCGGTACGGACAAGTGGGCGCTGCTCAAGGGGTGTGAATAGCCATGCCGCTCACAGGTGATATTCAGACTTTTTCGCTGTCAGCGATGGGACGGCTTCTGCACCAGGAGAAAAAGACCGGTATATTGAAAGTAAGCAGCCGGGAACGCGAGACGAGCATCTATTTTCGCAGCGGGGATATTGTTTTTATCAGCGGTGACCTGGCTGCGCAGCTGTCCCTGGGGGCCCTGTTGAAGGACAAGCAACTGGTCACCGATAAGGATATAGAGACGTCCCTCAGTGTCGCCCGTGAGGAGCACAAGCGACTGGGGGTCGTACTGATGGAGAGCGGTCTGGTGTCCCAGGAGAAACTCGTGCAGGTGCTGAACTATCAGTTCAAGGAAGCGATTTCGGCAGTGCTTAGCTGGCGCGAGGGCGCTTTTGTGTATGAAGACGGACTGAAAGATTTTGTTGAAGACATCCGGTTGAAGATGGACCCCATCCGGCTGGTTGCAGAAGCGGAGAAGTGGCAGGCCTACCGCTCTCTTATCCCCAACGATTATGTGGTGTTCCAGATAAAGGAGGGTGCGCTGCAGTCGGACTCTTTTTCAACGGACGGCGCCTTGCGCGTCATGCTGATGATAGACGGGAAAAGGGACGTCTTCCAGATTATAACCGATACGGGATTGCCCCGTCTGGGGGTGTACCGGGCCCTTGCAGCCCTGGCCGAACAAGGCGCCATAGAGGTGTCCGGGGCTACGCAAACGTCGCAAACAGGCGGAATGTTGGACACAACGAGTGTGGTCCAATATTATATGGATACAATTAACGACATTGCCAGTATTATTGCACTGGAACTGGGCGAAAAAAAGGCCCACAGCATGCTGACCAGAAGCCTGGAACGATCTATTGATGACAAAAAACTTGTCGAGGCGGTGATACCGGGCGGGGACCCCGGGGAGAATAAGCGGCGAATTTATGACCATCTGCAGAAGCAAGCCAATGCACTGGACGGCCGGCAACTCGAATGGCATTTCAAAAAGGCGGTGTTTTTTTTATTGCAGGAAGAATATCAAGTTCTGGGTTTCAAGGCAGCCAGAGACACGATCGGAAGACTCGTCGAATCATCAGAACACCTGAAGGGGGAGGAGGAGATTGCCAGCCGTATGCTGACGTTATACCATACCCTTGCCCAGGATGAAGGCTATTTCAATGGTGGGAAAACCTTTTCTGACACAAACACGATGCCGGAGGAAACAGGTGAGGATCTTAGCGATGATCCTAAACCCAGTATGGCGAAAATCGGGGGGGCCGCCATCATTGCCCTGTACAGCCGCGTTATCCAGACGGTGATGCATGAAATGGAAGCGGAAATCGGGAGCAAAGCAAACGTATTGCTGTCAAATATAATCGAAAAATCAGACTATTATGATAAGTTTTTATCCCAGTACCGAGTAGACGATGATGTCCATACCAACGTTGACCGGATCCGGGATCACATCTCAAGGGAGGGTCACAGGCTCGGCAAAAGCAGTTTTATAACTGGCTTTCAGCAGACCCTTATCGAACTGCTTCTGGTGAAGAAGCAGCTGTTAGGGGAAAAATCCATTGGCGCTACCGTCCTGAACATTGAGACGTTTTTGGCGGGTGTTGCCCAGGAAGAGTTCCGTCCGTTGATCACGAACCTCATGACCACCATCAAGAGAATTATTTAATATGGAAGCCAATTTGAACTACTGGATGGCGCAACTGTTGATTCTGGTGTTTTACATTATGACGCTGGTGGTTTACAGCCGTGCGAGGAATGAATACATTGGCGGAAAAATCGGCAAAGCCATCAATCTGATCCTGCTGTTTTTACTGGTGCTGTTCATTTCGGATATTGTCGATTACTTTTTTATCGTACTGATGCCTTTGGCTGAAGACACCATCTTGATTATTAAGATTCTGCTGCGGCTCGTTGCCATATGCGTGCTCTTTTTCGGCGGACTCCGATTTTTCGCAGGCAGGACAGCGCCTGCCGAGGTGATCCGTCAGACCGTAGCCCTGGGGGTCGCAGGTCCCAAACCGCCTGTCGAGCAGACGGCTGCGCAGGCACCGGCAGCCGATAAAACGGTTGTGGTTGCCAAAAAGCCCAAGGCGATGCCCACGCTGGGTAGGTATGAAATCCTGGGGCAACTGGGTCGCGGCGCCATGGGGATCGTTTACAAGGGCCGGGATCCCAAGCTGAACCGCCTGACCGCCATCAAGACGATCCGCTTTTCAGATGAGTTTGACGAATCTCAAGTGGAAACCATTAAAGAGCACTTTTACCGTGAAGCCGAAGTCGTGGCCAGGCTCTCACACGCCAATATCGTGACCATCTACGATGTGGGAGAGGATCTTGATCTTTCCTACCTGGCCATGGAGTACCTCGAAGGCGAGAACCTGGAAAAATTTACAACCAAGGATAACCTGTTTTCCGTAAAAAAGGTCATCGATGTCATCGCCCAGGTGTGCGATGCCCTGGCGTATGCCCACCAGCACGACATCATTCACCGGGACATAAAACCAGCCAATATCATGATGCAGAAAGACGGTGCTGTAAAGGTGACCGATTTCGGCATTGCCCGCGCCACAACCAGCACCAGAACACGTACCGGCATCATCAAAGGGACACCTTACTATATGTCCCCGGAGCAAACTCAGGGAAAGGAGCTCACCGGCCAGTCGGACGTCTTTTCTCTCGGCGTCGTGTTCTACCAGTTGCTAACCGGTAAACTGCCGTTTTACGGGGACAACATGGCGGCGATCATGTATCAGACGACATCGGTCGAACCGGAACCGGCGACGACGCACAACCCTGCCATCAATAAACCTACCCTGGCCATTCTAAAACGCTCCCTGGAAAAATCACTTAAAGACAGATATCCCGACGCCGGAAAAATGGGGGAACACCTGCGGCTCTTAAGCAAGAAAATGGGAACTGAGCAGTAAAGGACGGAACCCCAGAGGTCAGAGGACGGAGGCCAGAGGTCAGAGCCACAGAGGACGGAAGACAGATCCACAGAGCATCAGATGGTGAAAAGGTGAGTTGACGGTAGTCTGTCGTCAGTAGTCAGTCAACAGAAATCTTAGCCGCAGACATACGCAGACGACCGCAGACAAAACATTTTTAATGTCGCTTCGCGACTGCATAATGCAGATAGCAATTAAAATAATTGATGCCAGAAGTGTACTGCTTTTCGCAAGTATTATTAAACGTCCGCGGTTGTCTGCGGCTAAAAAAAAGAAGACAGAGGACAGAACAACAGAACATCAGAAGGTATTAACCTGGCGATTAAATAGCCAACTCCGTCATGCCGGACTTGTTCCGGTATCCAGTGTTTATCTGGATAGCGCTGACGCTTCACTGCATGTCCCGCCTACGCGGGAATGACGACTCTCGGGTATTTAGCCACCGGAGTAATAAGAAGGAGAGTTGACAAACGCTATACCTGAAACTTACTCGCTGAGGAGGATCTCCACACGCCGGTTGGCAGCCCGCCCCTCCCTAGTCGCATTGCTTTCGATGGGGTTTTCAGGGCCCTGGCCGTCGGTGGCGATCCGAGCGGGTGCAACTCCCTGGCCTACCAAATAGGATTTGACCACAGTGGCTCTGAATTCGGAAAGGCGGCGGTTATATTCATAATTGCCCAGGGAATCCGTGTAGCCGCTTACCGCGACCTTGAGATCCGATTTCTGTTTGATGACACGCGCAATACGGTTCATCAGGCCATAGGCATCATCGGAGAACTCGTTGGAGTCCATTTGAAACCGAATGGTAAATGTGCGGTTGAGGTAGGCTTCCAGTTCGGCACTCGACATGGCCGGTTCTTTTGCGGCTGTTGCCTCCGGCGGAGACGGGACGGGTTTTTCGGCAACTGCCGGTGCGGGCGTTGCTGCCTCAGGCAAGGTCTCAGGAGCAGGCCCATTTTGTCCTGAACCCGTTGTCGATGAAACCGGCGCGGGTTTCGGAATGGAAAAGGTGCTGGTTCCTGTTTTTTCCTCCATGCCCGCCGGTTTGAATAATTTTTCGGCAGGCAATATTTCCGGGAAATAGACATAGGCAGCCATCCCGGCCAGCAGAACTATCAGTAGACCGTAAATAGGAAAGCTTATCAGGGGGCGGTGCAGCGGATAAAACAGCAGATTGGAAATGGTCTGTAATAATCCGGTTTTGGGAGCGGGGTCCATTTTTTCGACGGAGATGCTGAGGTCTTCAGCACACTCTTTTACGATGCGGGCATCGATCTTCTTTTTTCCTTTGACAAAACCGGTCAGCAGTGCGTGGTCGCAGATGACATTGATCAGGCGCGGGTAGCACTTGGAAAAAGCGATGACCTGGCGTATGGCGCCGGCACTGAACGGATTCTTTTCACTTCCAGCCACCTTGAGCCGGAACTTGATGTATTCCTCTACTTCCTTGCCGGGTATGGGGCTGATGTTATAACGGGTGGTGATCCTCTGCAGCAGGGCCCTGTTGCGGGTTTCCAGCAAGGCTTCGTTGAGCTCGATCTGTCCTATCAAAAAAATATTGAGAAGCTTGGAGGTTTGGGTCTCGATATTGGACAGCTGCCGAATTTCCTCGAGCATTTCATGATCGAGCCGCTGGGCTTCGTCGATGATGATCAGGACCCGTTTGTTATCGGCTTTGGCTTTGTGCAGGAAGTGAATGAAGTGTACAAGGAAGTCGCCTTTGCTGTCGAACTGTTTGTCGATCTTGAAGGCGCGCACCAGAAAGTTGTAGAAATCCAGTTTTTCCAGTCCTGGATCCGAGATGGTGGCCACAAGAACATTCTCATCCAGGCTTTCCAGCAACCCGTTAATGAGGGTTGTCTTGCCTGTTCCCACATCACCCACCAGCAGCAGGAAGCCGCGGTTGTCGTGAATGCCGAATTTGAGTCTGGCCAGAGCCTCTTTATGGGTTTCACCCAGCCAGAGGAACCGAGGGTCGGGGCTGATCTGAAATGGTTTTTCTTTTAGGCCGAAATGGGAGAGATACATTTTATTAACATATTGTTATTTAAAAATTAGTTTTGTATATAGTGGAAACATTACCGGATGTCAACGCAACTTTAAGAGGGCTGGTTTATGGAAATGGTCAAACATATTTTCAAGGGAATACTGGGATGTCTGTTGCTGCTGGCCATGTCGAGCGGCTTTGCCGGCCATGCTGCCGGAGAAGGCCCGGCCCGGCAAGGGGTGGATGTCATTTTCGCACTGGATAATTCAGGCAGCATGCTGAAAAACGATCCGGACTTTATTACCCGGGCGGTGGTCATCAATTTTCTGGAAGGGCTTGCCGAGGACGTACAGGTCGGCATGGTTATTTTTGACACCGATGCCCGTCTGGTTCAGCCGCTGACAGGCATTTCCACTGTGGAAAGTGCCGAACACTTTTTGGAAGGCCTTGAGATGATCACCTACAAGGGGCAGTATACCAACACGCCCGCAGGGGTGGAGAGAGCTGTTTACGAGCTCAGAACAACCGGCAGGGACAAGGCTGAAAAAGTAATCATTCTTCTCACGGACGGGATCGTTGATACCGGCAACAAAGGCCAGGATCTCGAATCGGAAAAGTGGCTCAAGGAAACCCTGACCCTGGAGTGCAAAAAGCTGGGCATACGGATCTTTGGGATTGCCTTCACGGAACAGGCGGATTATCGACTGATGCAGACCCTGGCAGTGAAAACCGAAGGGGAGTATTTCAGGGCTTTCAATGCGGATGAGGTGGCGTCGGTTTTCCAGACCATTGACGATATTATTTCAAAACCCGCTGCCGTGGAACCAGCGTCTCCTGAACAGACATCTGTCAACCAACCGCAAACAACTGAAGAAAAAGCTCAGCCGGCGGTCCCTGTTCAACCCGCGGAAGATATGCAAGAACCAACAAGAACCCCTGTGTTGCCGGTGGTCCTGGTCATCGTAATCCTGGCGGCGTTGGGGGTTGTCTATTTTGGTTTCATGCGCAAAAAAAAGACCATTATGATAAAACCGGACACCCAGTTGGACATGGCGCCCATGAAGGGGCAGCACAACAGCTCCATGGACCAGGCAGAGCTGATCGATACCGAAAATAT
>Ga0164313_10003912_pt1 | contig 13289 bp, 9 predicted proteins | sample GuaBasSedimGuay4_FD_113735 | JGI IMG/M metagenome (GOLD analysis project Ga0164313, IMG submission 113735) | Subseafloor sediment microbial communities from Guaymas Basin, Gulf of California, Mexico - Guay4, Core 4569-4, 0-3 cm | ecosystem: Environmental > Aquatic > Marine > Hydrothermal vents >... | reverse complement strand
TATTCCTTGACGAGTATTTTCTCCATCTCGGCGAGGATCTTGCGGAAGTTGTTCATGACCGCGCGGATGACCGTGGGATCGTTCATGTCGACGCCGGCGCGTTTCAGCGCGTCCATCGGGTAGACGCTGCCGCCGAGCTTGAGGGTTTCGAGGTAGTCCTGTACCGCGGTCTCGTCACCCGCCCGGAAGCGGCCGGCGATCGCCTCTCCTGCCGCAAAGCTGGTCGCATAGACCCACACGTAGTAGGTGCGATAAAAATGCGGGATCCGCGCCCAGCCGCTCTTGAACTCGTCGTCGAGAGTGACCTTGTCGCCGTAGTACTCGAGCCACAGATCGCCCCAGATCTCGCCCAGCGACTCCTTGGTCAGCGGTTTGCCCGCCTCACCGGCGACGTGCGCCGCGTGCTCGAACTCGTGGAAGAAGATCTGACGCAGAAAGGTGCCGACGATCGAGTTCATGCGCAGGTTGAGCAGTGCCAATCGTTGTGTGGGGTCCTTGGTGCGTTCGAGCAGCCACTCGAAGAAGAGCGACTCCGACGCCACCGACGCCACCTCGGCGACGAAGAGGCTGTAATCGGCGTCATGGTATGGCTGGTTGGAGTTGGCGAGGTAGGTGTGGATGGAGTGGCCCATCTCGTGGACCAGGGTGGAGACGTCTTCGAGGGTTCCTCCCCAGTTGAGGAAGAGGTAGGGGTGCGAGTTAAAGGTGCCCCACGAGTAGGCTCCACCACGTTTGCCGGTGTTCGGGTAGACATCGATCCAACGTTCGGCGAGCCCGCGTGCGGCGACGGCCGCGTACTCTTCGCCGAAGGTCTCCTTCCAGAACTCCATCGCAAGCGCCCAGCCCTCGTCGAAGGTGTAGGTGGCCTCGCCCTCGGGCACCATGCTCACGTACAAGTCGTAGATGTGGAAGTCCTCGAGGCCGAGAACCTGCTTGCGGAGGTCGATGTAGTCATGGACCGCATCGAGGTTGTCATGGACCGTCGACACCAGGGTCTCGACCACGGAGCTCGGCACGTTGTCCCGGTCGAGCACCATGTCGAGGGTGCTCGGGTACCTACGGGTCTTAGCCATCCACACATCCTTCTGGACGAGACCGCCATAGGTCCCGCTGTAAGTGTTGCCGTATGTGTCATAGGTGCCGAAGAGGGCGAGCGCCGCATCCTTGCGAATGCGCCGATCCTGGCTCGACATGAATGTGTAGAAAAGGCCCGGAATGGCCTTGGCGTCCTCGCCGTCTTCGCCCTTGATGGTCGGCCACTTGATGTCGGCGTTGGTCAGGAACCCGTAGGTCTGCTGAGGCGCCGCCCGGAGCAGCGCGGCGCCTGCGAGCACCTCCTCTACCTCCAGCGAACGCGTGTGGGCCTTGGTGCGGAGGATATTGTCGAGCACGTGCTCGTAGGTCGCAAGACGCGGATCTTCGAGGTATTTCGCGATTGTGGCGTCGGAAATCTGGACGATCTCCGGCTCGAAGAACGCGGCCGCTTCCCCGAACTTCGCATACAGGGATCGTGCCCGTCCCACGTAGGTGTTGGCGGTGGCATCGCGGGTGTCGGTGTTCTGCCATTGAGAGACGTAAACGAATATGTCCTCGATGGATCTCGCGATGCCGTATTGGAGCTCGACGGCATCGACAAGGACATCGACCGACTCGGCAAGCCGACCCTTGTAGGTAGCAAGTTCGGGGATGCGAGCCTCGACTGTCGAGTAGGCCGTTTCCCACGCCTCGACATCGGGGAAGATGTCCTCGAGGCTCCAGCGGTAATCAATCGGAATCTCCTCCCGTGTTTCATAGAAGAGCTTTTCCTCTTCGGCGAAGGTGGTACCAGCTAAGGCGACCAAAGCCACGAGCGCCACGACGGCCAATCCGGAGCGAGTGCGTGTCATGCAAGTCCCCATTCCGACCCGATTATCGTCCGGGTCTCAAAAGTCGCTCGGAAGAATACTACGGATTGAGAGCTGGGTGGTCCCTCCTCGCCCCCACTTGGCAGGCGAGACGCCTGCCCCACAATACCAACCCGGAACTCTTGTGATTGGCAGGCGAGACGCCTGCCCCACAAAGCCTCCGGCCAACCTTGTGGGGCAGGCGTCTCGCCTGCCGTTCGGGTGGGAATGTGCGGCCGAGGTGCCTGGCTACCCCTTGAGGGTTGCTGCTCGTTGCTGGCAGTCGAGGGTGATGCAGGTGGTGCAGCAGGGAAAGGCTGGGTTGAAATCGTGGGTCTCGATCGGCGCCAGAACCAGGACACCGGAGACCGATTTGACCGGGTGCATGAGACAGCTCTCGTTCAGAGTGATCCCGAGCTCGCCGGGTTCGAGGTGCGCGAAAAGGGCTCGCTGGCCGGTCACATTCCAACCGCAGTAGCCGGGGCTGTAGGGCAGGACGGCAGTCCCGCCGTCGTTCGAGCCGAGCGCAGCCTGAAACCTCTGCCCGGCAATCCCTGCCAGCTCTTCCGCGGTGAAGGAAGCGACCTGGTCGAGGATGTAGCCCTCGGCCAGCTCTCCGGCGTCGAAGAGCCCGGTGATGCGATCCGAAACCTCCTCGCCCAGAGTGACCGCGAAAAGGGCGAGGGACACCGCGTCCTCGAGGACCTGTTCGAGGGGGGTGTTTTCGTCGTTGCCGCCTTCGCCCCGGTACACGCTCTCGAAATCGGCTGCCGAGATGGCCTCGTAGAGCGCCGTCGGTCGTGCGGTGTCGAAGAAGAGCTCACGCGCCCGCTCGATAACTAAATGTACCTTCGGCGCGGCCGGGGACTCGTCCCCGGGTTCCAAACCCCGGATCGGCTCCGCCACCGACCGCAGCAGATCAATCGGGCGGACCTCGAAAACCTCTCGCACGAAACGTCCCCCATCATTCGAGATGGCTCATAGTATCCGACCCACGCTCTCAAGAAACTTCTGAACTCAAAGGCTTCGGTCTCTATCAGATGAGTCGAGCCAGCCGCGAAGCGGCGACATATTCATAGCCCCGGACGTCCACCCGCTCACGGCAGCGCAGTGAGCTCAGGCCTCATCCGAAGGAGGAGGCCATGATCCACGCGCTGGTGACGGCGCGTCACGACGGCCGAATGCCGTCAGTAACCCCAGGTGCCACTGGGAATTCTGGATCGGAGCCCCGAAGGGGCGTCAGATTCATAGCCTGGGGCGTGAGCCCCAGGAAACCAGAGCACCATTACCGCCAGCCCTGAAGGGGCGACAGATTGCGGCTGCGGCGTGAGCCGCGGCCATCATATGCTGATTGTCTGTCGCCGCTTCCGGCTTCGTGCTTCCGGCTTCGCGCTGCACGCTACGCCGTGACAGGTCGCACTACGCCGCGACAAGTCGCGACTTGCCGATCAGAAACCTGGGAGTTCCTTGGAAGAGCGTGCTCGTCGTAGAATGATGGCTGTTCAAACGACCACGGGCGTGACGGGGAGTGACATGGACGTTTTGCAGCAGATCAGTGAGAGCCTTCAACGGGGGGAGCACGAGAAAGTCGCCGGCCTTACACAACAGGCGATCGACGCCGGCACGAGCGCGGCGGAGATTCTCAACCAGGGACTGCTGGCGGGCATGGACGTGGTCGGCCGCCGATTCGGCGCGCACGAGATCTTCCTGCCCGAGGTGCTGCTGTCGGCGCGCGCGATGAACGCCGGTGTGGACCTCCTCAAACCCCTGCTCATCGCCGAAGAGGTGCCGTCGCTCGGCAAGGTGGTGATCGGCACGGTCAAGGGTGATCTCCACGACATCGGCAAGAATTTGGTCGGCATCATGCTCGAGGGGGCCGGCTTCGAGGTCATCGATCTCGGCAGCGACGTGACGCCGGAGAGATTTGTCGAGACGGCGGAGAGCGAAGGCGCAACGGTGGTTGGGTTGTCGGCTCTCCTCACCACCACCATGACGGGCATGAAGGACGTGGTCGAGCTCGTTCGAAGCAGAGGTCTGCAGGGAAAACTGAAGGTGATCGTCGGTGGCGCGCCCCTTTCACGGAGCTTCGCCGACGACATCGGTGCGGATGCCTACGGCTTCGACGCCGCCAATGCCGTGGAGCGAATCAGAGAGCTCACCGGCGGCTGAGATGAGAGCGGTGATCGAGAGATTACGGGACGGCGAAACACTGTGTGGGGATGGCGCCTGGGGCACCCAGCTCATGGCGCGCGGCCTCGGGCCGGGAGACAGCCCGGAGGGATTCAACCTCTCGCACCCGGAGGTTCTGGCCGAGGTGGCAATCCTGTATGTCGAGGCCGGGGCGGATCTCATCACAACCAATACCTTCGGCGGTTCGCCGCTCAATCTGGCGTCCTACGGGCTTGACGATCGTACCGAGGAGATCAACCGAGCCGCGGTCGACATCGTGCGGACGGTTGTCGGGGATCGCGCCTACGTTTCGGCTTCGATCGGGCCCACCGGCAAGATCCTGACGCCGTATGGCGACACCGAACCCGAGGTCGTGCGTGAGGCCTTCGCCCGCCAGATCGGCGCCCTGGTGGTGGCCGGTGCCGACCTTCTTTGCATCGAGACCATGATCGATCTCAGGGAGGCCGAGCTCGCCCTCGAGGCGGCGTGTTCCGTCTCCGAAGACATCCCGGTGATCGCCACCATGACCTTCGATCCGACGCCGCGAGGCTTCTTCACGGTCATGGGCGTCACCATCGAGCAGGCGTGCTCGAGCCTGGTCGAGGCCGGCGCCGACATCGTCGGCTCCAACTGCGGCAACGGCATCGACCGGATGGTCGAAATCGCGCGCGACTTCACCGATCACGCAACGGTTCCAGTCATCATCCAGTCAAACGCCGGTCTGCCGGAGCATCGAGAAGGAGAGCTCGTCTATTCGGAGTCGCCGGAGTTCATGGCGGCACGGGTCGGACAGCTGATGGACCTCGGCGTCAGGATCATCGGCGGCTGCTGCGGCACCGGCCCCGAACACATCCGCGCCCTCCGCGCGGCTATTGATTCCAACCGCCGCTCGCATGGCGAATGCTGAATCAGTCCTTGAGCTCGATGATAAATGGAATGTCCGCCCGGCTCTCCTCGAGCTCGATGACGAGACGCCAGCGTCCGGGCTGCACCCCTCCGGGCACGCTGAAAACGAGCGGGCCCGAACACGTCTGTGAGGAGTTGATCGGAATCTCATCGAAAGCGATCATTTCTGGGGGGGGCACCAAATACCACCGGTCACAGGGCAGCCGGGTGGGTAGGTACCGGTAGAGCAGGGGCAAAAATTCAAGGGTGCGCTCGACGGGGATCCGCATCCTGGCGAAGTTCTTGCGGAATTCGTTCTGGCTGATGAGCGCCAGACGACGACCGTCCGGGGTACGAATGGAGATGTCGCCGCGCCAGACGTCGTTCGGACCGCTGCCTCGTGGGCTCGTGATTTCGACGGCGAGGATCAACCTCTCCTCGGCCACGCTGTTCTTCCCCTGAAGATACGTCACTGCGGCGACCAACTCGGGCCCTTCGTGGAGCACCGCATTCCTGTGGATCTGGCGGGTACCCGGATTAGACGGGCTGGGCTCCGAGGTGGTGGCGCACGCGGTGAGCACTAAGAGGCCAAGCAGAGCGGTCGATAACTTCAACATGTGGTCCGTCCTTTCTCCAAAGGATCCCACGGACTCCCGGAGATATCCATCGGCAGGGGCCTCGCGACGTGTAGACTCGCTGACGACAGCAGAACGAGGTCGGTTCCCCTTGGAGGTAGTTTCCAAGGAGGCTAGTTGAGGTTACGCGAAATCGGCAGAGAAGGGCTCATCACGGGAGCAGGAGGGTCATGGTCGATACGAAACGGCTGTTGGATCGGGTCGAGGTACTGGAGACCCGGGGTGAGCTCCCCGCTGACATCGAGGGCCTCGCCTACGATTCCCGGAAGGTGAGGCCGGGCACGTGCTTCGTTGCGCTGCGGGGGACTCGCACGGATGGGCATCGATTCCTGAGCTCGGCCGAATCGGCCGGGGCCACCGTGGCGGTGGTGGAGGAGATCCCTCCAGACGGATCTCTTCCCTGCGTTCGGGTGCGGGACACGCTGGCGACGATGCCGCTGTTGGCGGCAGAGTTCTTCGGACACCCGGCTCGCGACATGACCCTGGCCGGGTTCACCGGAACCAACGGCAAGACCAGCTCGACCTATCTTCTGGAGGCCATCTGGGCCGCGGCCGACATTCCCTCGGCGGTGATTGGAACGATCCAGTATCGGTGGAAGGATCGAACCTACAAAGCGCCAAACACCACCCCCCTCGCCCTGGACCTTCACGAGCTCCTCCATGAGATCCGGCAGGATGGCGTGCGCCACGTGGCGATGGAGGTTTCCTCCCACGGTCTGCGGCTCCATCGGGTGGACGGCCTGCTTTTCCGGGCCGCCTGCTTCACAAACCTCTCTCCCGAGCATCTCGACTTCCACCGCGACCTCGAGGACTATGGAGAGGCCAAGGCGGTCCTCTTCGAGAGCCATCTCGAGGCCGGGGGGACGGGCGTTATCAACACGGACGACCCTCACGGGCTGAATCTGTTTGCACGACTGGCCGGTGACCGCCGTTTGTCGTTCGGCCTCGAACCGGGAGTGGACGTTACCGCGGAAGACATCCGGCTTTCGCAGGAAGAAACCGTTTTTGTTCTCAAGACTCCGAACTGGAGCCAAAAGCTCCGTTCCCCCCTCGTCGGCGAGCACAACCTCCGCAACATGCTGGGTGCAGCGGGGATGGGGATCGGCCTGGGGCTCCTCGAGGAGGCCATCGTCGGGGGTCTGGAAGCGGAAACGATTGCTCCCGGGAGGCTCGAACCGATCGACAATTCGCGCGGCGCACGGATCCTGGTTGATTTTGCCCACACCCCCGACGGTCTGCTCCAGGTGCTCAAGAGCCTGAGCGCCCTCCCACACCGGAGGATCATCACGGTCTTCGGGTGCGGAGGGGATCGAGACCGGTCGAAGAGGCCGGTCATGGGTGGGATCGCCCAGCGTTACAGCGATCTCGCCATCCTGACCTCGGACAATCCTCGGACCGAAGATCCCGTCGGGATCCTCGAGGAGGTCGCGGCGGGGATGAGTGAAGGAGAGGGTTCTTACGAGATCGTGGCCGATCGGAGAGGGGCGATCGCGAGGGGCCTGGATCTTGTCGAGGAGGGGGATATCCTGCTCGTCGCGGGTAAGGGGCACGAGACGATGCAAATCCTGGGCACCAAGCTCCACGACTTTGATGACCGGGCCGTCGTCCGGGAGATCCTCGCCGAGACCGATGGGGAGGCTGGTGCCGCCGAGGAGGAGAAGCCCTGAGTCATTTCACTCTGAGCCCCACTGCCCTGGCGGCCAACCTCGCCCTCGCCCGTGAATGGGCGCCGGCCGCCGCGCGCGTCAGGGCGATGGTCAAGGCGAATGCCTATGGTCACGGTCTCGAGGAGCTGATCGAGACCTTCGCGGAGCACTCCGACGAGCTCGGAGTCGCCACGCTGGAGGAGGGGGTCCGCATCAGGTCGTACCTGACGACTGGGATCCCGGTCTACCTGGTGAGCGGAGAGAAGGACTGGGGAAATCGCGAGTATCTCGATGCCGTCCGCGAGGCGCAGCTCGTCCCGGCCGTGAGCTCCGTCGACGAGCTTCGTCTGCTCCTGGATCGGGTGGGAGGGACGGGCACTTTCCCGGTGGAGCTCAAGCTGGACACCGGGATGGGGCGATTAGGGATTCAGGAGCGTGAGCTCGAGGATCTGGTTCCCATCCTCCGCTCTTCCGACGACCTCCGGGTGGTGGGCGTCATGACCCACTTCGCCTCCTCCGACGAGCAGGATCTCGACTCCACCCGGGGACAGGAGAAACGTTTTCGGAGGATGGTGTCCCAATTGCCGGACGATCTCGTGCGGACGGCTGCGATCCACTCGTGCAACAGCGGGGCTTTGCTGCACAGGGGCCAGGGCCAAGGCGACATCGGCGGGGGCACCCACGTTGTCCGGCCGGGGGTGATGCTCTACGGCGCCGGCCCGTCGCGAAACCTGCACGATACGCCCGCCGGCGATCTGCTGACCCAAGTGGGGCAATGGACGACCCGGGTGATCGAGGTCAGGACCGTGGCCCCCGGCGACGCCGTCGGTTACGGAGGCACCTGGAAGGTCGAGGGCGACCGCCCGGTGCAGGTGGCGGTGTTGGCGGTTGGCTATGCCGACGGCTTTCGCCGGAGTCTTGGGAATCGAGGCAGAGTCCTGATTCGTGGTGGGGCCTTCCCGGTCATCGGCAGGGTGAGCATGGATCTGGTCTCGGTCCTCACCGACGATCGCATCCGGGTCGGGGACGAGGCCGTTCTCCTGGGTGCCCAGGAGGGGGAGCTGGGACGCGACGCCATCCCGGCGTGGGAATGGGCCGAGCTCGACGGCACGATCCCCTACGAGATCTGGACGTCAATTGGCCCGAGGGTCGTTAGGGTCCTGGCTCAATAATAGTCTGCATCATAAGCCGCGAAGCGGCGACAGATATTTAGCCTGGGGCGTGAGCCCCAGGATCACGGTGCGAACAAAAACAACAAGCCGCGAAGCGGCGACAGACAATCGGATCAATTGCTGCGGCTCACGCTGCAGCACGAATCTGTCGCCCCTCGGGGCTCGTTTGCCTGATTCATGCCGGTATCCGGTATCCGGTATCCGGTCCTCAAGCCCCAAGCCTCAAGCCACAAAAAAAGGAGCCGGGATGGGGCATCCCGGCTCCTCGCCCTGCGTGGGCAATTCAGGTCTGTCCTAGAACTGGAATCCGACCGTCAGCTGGAAACGTCGGGGGTCGAAGTAGGACCTCGGTTCCCCGTAGCCGGCATTAATTTCAATCTGTTCGATGTTGTAGCCGGTCTGGTTGTCGGTTACGTTGAAGACGTCACCTATGAGCTGGATGTTGAACCGGTTGCCGATCGGGAAGTTCTGGGTGTAGCTGAGGTCGAGCTGGTAGTGGGAGTCGGTGGTGTGGGAGCCCGCCGGTTCGTTGTAGCGACTGGTGAGATAATTGCCCTGGTACCACTCCGACCGGCCCCAGGTCTGCCACGGCTGGCCCGACTGGTAGACGCCGTAGGCGCCGGCGGTGCCGTTCCAACTGAAATTGTAGAAGCCGTAGACCTTGAGCATGTGGCGTCGGTCGCCGCGGAGGTTGCCCTCGCGGTTTTGCCATATCTGGCGGCCATTACCGTCGGCGATGTATGAAGAGCCGATAAAGGAGTTGGCATCGTTAACATAGGTGGTGCCGTCCTGGTCGAAATTGCCGTAGTAGTGGCTCCAGACATAGGAGCCGCGGAAGAATGCGTTCTTGCCGCGCCACTCGGCCTCGGTGCTGATCTCGTAGTACTTCGTGAAGGCGCCGTCGAGCTGGGCGATGACGTAGGAACCGCCGCCGATCTCTTCCTGCATCGCGGCATAGTTGGGGATGTAGTCCTCTGTGGGGTACCCCTCAGGCGGATCGTAGGCCGAGCGGGCGTAGTTTTGGGTGTCCTCCCAGAAGTTCTTGGCCTTGCGGTGCCGCGCCCAGATGCGGCCCGTCCATGCGGAGGAGATCTGCTTGTCGTAGCCGACCACGAACTCGTCGATGTAGCGCGGGTCGATGCCTTCCTGGAAGAGCTTCCCGGAGGAGCCCCTCAGGGGGTCCTGGCCGATGAGGTTGCCGTCGGCGTCAAATTGTACGTCGATCTGCCGGGTCCCGAGATTCCGGTCCCAGGATGCCGCCCGCGGCAGCGAGTTGACGCCCGGGTAGTAGCGGGCGTAGCTTGCGTAGAGGGCGTCCATGCCGTTGGGGCTCCAGGTCGCACCCAACCGGGGTGAGATCATCTCGTCGAAGCCGATCTCCTTCATCAGGTACTGGTTGCCCGGGGCGAGCTCGAAGCCGGAGACGTTGTTGGAGTTCTCCCTCAACCCCTGGCCGTAGAGCTTGTCGTTCGAGAAGATGACGCCGAGGTTGAAGGTCCAGTCCTTGAGCCTCCACACGTCGTTGAGCTCGATGTTTTGGGACTGCATCTCGGTGTGGAGGGGGGGAATCATCTCCCCGCCCTCCAGGCTCGACTGGTGGATGCGCGCCTGGTAGTAGATCGGGGTGCCGTCGGGCATTTCCTCGCGACCGCCGATGACGCTGATGGCGCCCCAGCCGTTCGAGTACCGGATCAGGTCCTCCTCGCCGAGCTCCCACTTGTAGCCGGCGTGGAGCTCGTGATTGCCGAGGTAGTAGTCCCACCCGACCTGGAAGCTCTGGTTGAAGAAATCGTCGTTGTCGAACGTGGAGTCACCGCCGACGTTGCCGCCGCCCGTGGCCACACCGTCCTGCATAAAGCCGTATTGTTCGATGAGCGGGGCGATGAACGCGTTGTATGCGTCCTCCCCGTCGATCGGCGTGGGCACAAAGAATTGGCCCTGCTGGTCGAGATCGTCGACATCGAGCATCACACTGCCGTCGCCGGCGATTGGGAAGTCGAAGACTGTGTCCGGACGCGTAAAGTTCTTGTTCTCGAAGTTGGAGTACTTGAATGAGAGGAGGCTTTTGTCGGAGACGATCCAGGTTCCTTCCAGGACCCCAATCTTCAGGGAGGAATCGTCCCCGACAGAGGTGGAGGCCGCTGAGAATTCGCCCACACCCCGTCCGGACTGATCCGTTTCAGAGTCACGATAGCTGGCGCTGAACATGAGGGAGTTGATTGGTGTAAAGGTCAGTTTGCCGAAGAACTCGTCCCGGGTACTTTCGAAATCCGGCACCTCTCCGTAGACGTTGGCGCGGTTCACCGTATCCACCGTGGGGCGGTAGTAGGACGCGAAGAAGTACAGCATCTCGGGGATGATCGGGCCCCCGAGGCTGGCCACCAGCCAGTCCCGGTTGGGGTCGGCGGTTGCCTCGGTGTCGGCCGTAACTGCTCCGGTCATGCTGTCATTCTGGATCTGGTAGCTCAGCTGGCCCTTGAACTGGTTGGTGCCGGACTTGCTCAGGGTGTTGATCAGCATGCCGCCGGCGCGGTTGAATCCGATGGCGTTGGCGCCTCCCTTGACGACGGCCATCTCCTCGATGTCGTGGGATGAGGGCTGGGTCGAGAGGGTTCCGTACTGCGGCAGACTCACGCTGACCCCGTCGAACTCGTAGGCGTTGTCCTGGCCGCTGCCGCCGGCCGAAGGACCGCGCGTCGTGTCCTCGGTGTACTGGACACCCGGAATGAGCTTGACCAGGTCGCGGTACTGCTGTCCCACCGGCAGCGCCTGGATGACGTCTTCATCGATCGACGACCTGAGCTCCGCCGAGGTTGTGTCGATGGTGGGGGTCTCGGCGGTGACGATGATCTCGTCCTCGAACTTGGCGTCCTGCATGATCACGTGGATGACAGCGTTGGCCTGCAGGTGGACCGGGAAGTTCCGCTTCTCGGTGGCAAATCCCGGCATAGAGAAGGTCACCTCGTAGGCGCCGGGAGGCAAGGCCGCGAACCGGTAGTTTCCGGCGGCGTCGGTCACGGTGGACTGCATCTTCGGCAAGACGTCCGCGGTGGCTGTCACGATGACCCCGGGCAGCGCCACGTCGCCTTCGAGCGTGACGGTCCCCGAGATGGATCCAGTCTGCTGGGCGCTCGCCACCGAGCAGAGCAGGAAGATCCCGACAATAATGGCAAACTGTTTTCTCATTGCTTCCTCCTATCCCTTCCTCTGTTGCGCACCCTGGTAAAAAACGACGACTCGTGACTCCGAGAATCGGAGCCAGAGTTGGGAACGCAGGTAAAAAAAGATACGGTCATCTGTCGCTACGGTTTGAGCCGCCCTTCTCGGCTGCCGAATAATCCTTCAGGGCCTTCCGGACGTGGCCACCGGCTGCCCGTAGTTGCTTGCGGGAGGGCTCCACCTCGAGCTCGCACAGAGCCATGACGATCGCCGTCTTGACCTCTCCGTCGGCGGTGTCGTAGAGCCGCTCCGCTTCCTCGCGGGAGACCGCTCCCGCAGCCTCGACGATGCGCAGCGCCCGGTCCCGGAGCTTTTCCGAGCCGGGACGCAGATCGACCATGAGATTTCCATAGACCTTGCCGAGGCGCACCATGGCCGCGGTGGTGATGGCGTTGAGCACGGCCTTGGTCGCCGAAGCGGCCTTGAGCCGCGTGGACCCCGTGAGCACCTCCGGACCGGTGTCGAGCGCCAGGACGAGATCGGCGACCGCCGAGATTCCGTCGGGTGGGGTGCAGGTGACCAGAATCGTGCGGGCGCCGCCCGACCGAGCCGACGCCAGCGCGCCCAGAACGAAGGGTGTGGCCGAGCTCGCGGATACTGCAATGAGAAGGTCTCCGGTGCCCAGCCCTTCCACGGCCGCGGCACCATCCTCGGCGATGTCCTCGGCGCCCTCTCGGGCTTCGAAGACGGCCTCGGGGCCGCCGGCAATCACGGCCCGGATCTGCTCCGGATCGGTTCCGAAGGTAGGGGGGCACTCGGCGGCCTCGAGAATTCCGAGCCGGCCGCTGGTCCCGGCACCGGCAAACAGCACGGTGCCGCCCGCTTCGAGGATTTCGGCGACCCAGGAAGCGGCCCGGGCGATGCCCTCCCGGCTGTGGCCGGCGGCCTCCAAGCCGCGCTGGTCTTCCTCCAGGAGCAGCGACACCACCTCTTCGCTCGAGAGGGTATCGAGCCCTTCACTGGAGGGGTTCGAGGCCTCCGTCGAGAGGGCACCCCATTCAGCCATCATTTGGGAACCTCGGGATGGCCGAATCCATACATGAGATCCTGGTATACAGGTTCATGGTGTTCGAGACAGATTACCTCGGACCGGGGGGGCATGTCCATGACAAATCTGTGACAGATTTAACCGAAAAAGAGATAACAGACCAGGATCGCGGCGATGGCTCCCGCCACGTCCGCCGTGAGGCCGCACGCCAGGGCGTGCCGGGCGCGACGGATTCCCACCGAGCCGAAATAGACCGCGAGAACGTAGAAAGTGGTTTCCGTGCTGCCCTGGATCACGCTCACCAGTCGCCCGGCGAATGAGTCGGCGCCTTGGGCCTCCATGGTCTCGAGCATGAGCCCGCGTGCTCCGCTTCCGGACAGGGGCCGCATCAGCGCCGTGGGAAGGCCGTCCACCCAGCGGGTATCCAATCCCATCGAACTCACCGCCCAGGTCACGCCGTCGAGAAGAAAATCGAGGGCGCCGCTGGCGCGTACGATACCGATGGCGACCAGCATCGCCACCAGGTAGGGGATGATGCTAACCGCGACCTTGAAACCGTCCTTGGCCCCCTCGACAAAGACGTCATAGAGAGGCAGGCCGCGGCGGGCCGCCAGGAACACGAAACTGACGATCACCGAGAAGATTATGAAGTTCGAGAGCACTGAGCTCTGGAGCTGCATCGCCTCGCGGTC
>Ga0164313_10003911_pt1 | contig 13290 bp, 12 predicted proteins | sample GuaBasSedimGuay4_FD_113735 | JGI IMG/M metagenome (GOLD analysis project Ga0164313, IMG submission 113735) | Subseafloor sediment microbial communities from Guaymas Basin, Gulf of California, Mexico - Guay4, Core 4569-4, 0-3 cm | ecosystem: Environmental > Aquatic > Marine > Hydrothermal vents... | reverse complement strand
GTGTTTGGCGCTGTTGGCGGATTGTGGGTGGCGCGCATGATGAGTGAAAGTTACGAGAACAATGTGTTTGCGCAGATCGGGTTAGTAATGTTGATCGGCATGGCGGCAAAAAACTCTATTCTCATTGTCGAGTTTGCCAAGATGGAAATGGACAAGGGCAAGCCTGCTCTCGAGGCAGCGCTGGTGGCGGCTCAACAACGTTTTCGCCCTATCTTAATGACTGCTTTCTCGTTCATTCTCGGTGTGCTGCCCCTGCTGGTTGCCAGTGGTGCCGGTGCTGAAGCACGTAAAATCATGGGCATGACGGTATTCAGTGGCATGTTAGTCGCCACCGTGGTCGGAGTGGTACTGGTGCCGGCGATGTTTGTGGCGGTGGAACGCTATCTGGGTGGTAGTAAATCCGCGCCGCTCGCTGAGCCCGAGCAAGGCGCCGAGGAAAAGCCCTAGATGCGTGGTCACAGCTTTCGTCTGTTGTTTGTTTTTAGCGTGCTGATTTCCGCCTGCACCCTCACTCCTGACTACGAGCGGCCTGCGCTCGATGTGCCCGGTGAGTACCCGCAGCAAGCCGCTAGCGGGGATGTCTCTCAAGATGAGATTCAAGATGAGATTCAGGATGAGATTCAGGATGAGATTCCGGAAGAGGGCCAGGAGAGTAAAGGTGAGAGTATTGCCAACCTGCCCTGGTGGGATGTGTTTCATGATCGACAATTACAGGGGCTTATTGGCGCTGCCCTGGCCGAGAATAAGAATATAAGTGTGGCGGCGGCGCGTATAGCGCAGGCGAGCGCACAGTTTACTGGCGTACGAGCAAATCAATTTCCTTTTTTTGATGTGACCGGTGGTGCCGCACGTGGTAAGCAAAGCCAGTTTTTAGTGCCCGGAGCCAGTACTGGAAATAACTTCGCCTTGATGGGAAATCTTTCCTTTGAGTTAGATCTGTGGGGTAAGTTGAGCCGGGCTACTGAGAGTGCGAGGGCGGACCTGCTCGCCACAGAAGCTGCCTACAGTAGTGTCACGCTGAGTGTAGTAGCCAACGTAGCGAGCGGGTATATGCTGTTGCGGGACCTGGATGAACGACTGGTCATCTCGCGGAGTACGGTTGAGACTCGCCAGCGTAATCTCGAAATCATCCAGGCGCGTTTCGATAAAGGCACGGTTCCTGAACTCGATGTAAATCAGGCGCAGACCGAGCTTGCTTTCGCGGAAGTTGCGGTTGCCTCTTTTGAGCGACAGGTAGCCCAGACAGAGAATGCGCTGCGGATTCTATTGGGGCGTAATCCGGGTGCAATTGCACGCGGGCTTGCTATTCAGGAGCAGCAAATGCTCCCTGATGTGCCTACTGGATTACCGTCCGAATTGTTGCAGCGGCGGCCAGACGTCGTCACTGCTGAGCAGCAATTGCACGCCGAGACTGCCCGAATTGGCGTCGCGGAAGCCCTCCGCTACCCATCTCTTTCGCTCACTGGCAGCTATGGTGCTATCAGTGACGATCTTTCCGATCTCAACGATAGTAGCGCCGAGAGTTGGGGTATTGCCGGTAATATTTTTGCGCCGATCCTCAACTGGGGGCAGCTAAAAGCTCAGACCGATGCACAGCGAGCGCGTACAGAGCAGGCCTTGAATAGATATGAGGCGACTTTGCAGCAGGCCTTTCGAGAAGTGGCGGATGCTCTGGTGGCGGTGCGTACTTTCCGTGAAGAAAATGCTGCCTATGGGCGTCAGGTCGTGGCCGCGCGCAATGCAGCCCGACTTTCTCGTGCTCGTTACGATGCCGGCGTAGTAGACTTTTTAGAGGTTCTCGAAACGGAGCGAACTCTTTTTTCCGCGCAACTTAATGAAAGTTCATCGACACAGCAGGCGCTCAATGCTGTTATCCAGCTTTACAAATCCCTGGGTGGTGGCTGGACTCCACCGGCAACTCCCCCGACGGGATCAAGTCAGGGGGCAGCCACCTCACCATGACCCATTTGATAGCCTGTCCGGAATGTGATCTGGCTGTTGATATTCCGACTTTGGCGGAGGGCGAGCGTGCTGCCTGTCCTCGTTGTAAGCATGTTCTGTCAAGGAAACCCCACGACGGGTTTTCGCGTTCCCTTGCTTTTGCTGTCGGCGCCAGCGTGCTTCTTGCCATTGCTAATTTCTATCCCTTCCTTTCGCTCCAGTCAGCGGGGTTAGGGAACGTAATGACGCTGCCTGAAACGGCTTTTGCTCTCTATAATGATGGCCTGGTGGTTCTCGCCGCTCTGGTTCTGGGGTTTATTGTAATTATGCCCATAGTTATGCTGGCCGCTATAATAGTGTTGCTAGTACCTCTGGCTACGGAGCAGCCGGCAAATTGGCTCAAAGGAACAGGAAAAGTGATCTTTAGCCTCACCCCCTGGGATATGGTCGAAGTGTTTGTGATTGGCGTCATTGTCAGTTTGATCAAGCTTGCCGCCCTGGCGACTGTAGAACTGGGTGTCGGCTTCTGGGCATACGCGGCCTTTGGTGTTTGCTTTGTAGGGGCTATCGCGAATCTGGATCGTTTCCAGGTGTGGGAAGCTATCGAGAGGGTCTCGCAGCAATGACAGATTATCCGACGGGTAGCGCGGCAGCAAAGGGGCTGGCGAGCTGTCATATGTGTATGAAGCTGACACCGGTGAGCGAGGGGTGTTGTCCCCGCTGTGGCGGTCATCTGCATCTTCGGGTTCCAGGTAGCTTGCAGCGTACTACAGCGTTATTGATCACCGCCGCCATCCTTTATGTTCCAGCAAATCTCTTGCCAATAATGGTTACAGACCAGCTCGGCACCGCGATGCCCAGTACCATTATGGGTGGCGTCCTGTTGCTCTGGCATCATGGCTCCTACCCCGTTGCGGCAATTATTTTTATTGCCAGTATACTGGTGCCATCGAGCAAGCTATTGGGTCTATCTGTACTGGTATGGACAGCGTCTCGGGGCAAGATTGCTCGACCGCAGGAGCACACAGTGCTGTATCGTGCCGTAGAGTTTGTCGGTCGTTGGTCGATGATTGATGTTTTTGTAGTAGCGATTCTTGCGGCGCTTATTCAGCTGGGAGGTATATTGGTCATTCATCCGGGAGCGGCAATATTGGCATTTACAGGTGTTGTTATCGTTACGATGCTGGCGGCAGAAAGCTTTGACCCACGGCTTATCTGGGATGAAGTAGGAGCAGATGATGAGTGCTGATGCAACGGTTTCAACAAAACGCCGCGTTCCCGCGATCTGGCTTGTACCCCTGGTGGCGCTGTTGCTGGGTATATGGATGGCGGTTCATACAGCGCTTAACAAAGGCCCGGAAGTTAGCATTTCCTTTGCAACTGCTGAAGGTATTGAGGCGGGTAAAACTCGCATTAAAGCGCGTAGTGTCGAGATAGGTATTGTCGAAAGCGTGACGCTTGGTGAAGATCTGGATAGTGTGGTTTTAGTTGTCCAGCTTGATCCGGTTGCAAAGTCCCTGTTGCGGGAGGATTCTCGTTTTTGGGTGGTGCGACCGCGGTTTGGCACATCGGGAGTGTCTGGATTGGGCACTATTGTTTCTGGCGCTTATATCGAACTGGATCCAGGCGAAGGCAAGGAGGGGCGCCGCGATTTTAAAGGCCTCGAAGATATTCCTGTTACGCCAGTTGGTGAGCCGGGACTGCGTTTAACTCTTATTAGTGAAGAGGCCGGATCTATTGGTGCAGGTACGACAGTTTTATTCAAGGACCACGCGGTAGGGCGGGTGGAAAGTACTGAGTTCGACAGTGATAATCAAACGTTTCGGCATCAGGTTTTTATAGATGCACCCTACGACGTGTTAGTTAATGATGCGACGCGTTTCTGGAATGTTAGCGGCATTCATGTCGATGCCGGAGTTGACGGCGTTAAGGTCAATATCGGATCGCTGCAGTCACTCCTGCAGGGTGGTGTCACATTTGGTGTCCCCGAAGGTCTGCCAGCGGGCGCTGCTGTGGACAACGAGACGGAATTTGTGCTTTATGGCAGTTACGACAGTGCAGCCCAGAAGCGTTATCAATATCATACCTACTATGTTGTGCGATTTAAGCAATCCCTGGCGGGGCTGCTGCCAGGCGCGCCAGTACTATTCAGAGGTATTAACATTGGCGTGGTTGAAAGAATTATGATTGATGCTCTCGCAGCTGGAGGAGGAATAGCGGGGCAGGGTTCCGCGATACCGGTGTTAATCAAGCTTGAAGCTGGTCGACTGGGCCTTGGCGATACACAAGTTGTGACGGATCAGCTGATCGAGGCCGTGAAAACGGGTGTTGGAAATGGCCTGCGAGGTACTCTGGCTACCGGAAATTTGCTGACCGGAAGCAAGTTGATTAGTTTCGATTATTATGCCAATGAGACTTCCGCATCCCCTGGAGATTTCAACGGTTATACCACTATCCCCACTATCGAGACTGGCCTGGAGCGGATTGAGGTTAAGGTTTCACAATTACTTGATAAATTAAATGGTTTACCCGTTGAAGCCACCGTTGAGTCTGCCAACCGCACGCTTGCCGGACTGGATGGCACGGTGAAAGAACTGCGAGAACTTCTTGCCAGTGATAAGGTGCAATCCATGCCGCAGGCGCTGACGAAGACGATGTCTGAACTGACTCGCACACTCGAGTCGTTTTCATCAGGTTCCGAGTTTTATGATGACCTGGCTCGCGCCCTGGCCGAGTTAATCCTTACCCTCCAGGGTTTGGATGGGCTCTCGACTACTCTTGAAAAGCAGCCCAGTTTGCTTATTTTCCCAAAGACGATCAGGCCCGACCCTGAACCGGAGGTGCTGCCATGAAGGTAAGGATATTGTTGCGGGCCCTGGCTCTGGCTCTGAGCCTGGCCCTGACCCTGGTGACGGCCGGCTGTGCCAGTAGCCCACCGGAATCTAAATATTTCTTGCTGCGGACGGATATCAAAACTGTATCGCCATCCGCCGAGAATGCTCCTGCTATCGGTTGGGGGCGGGTGTCAGTTGCTTCTTATCTGGATCGTGCAGGTATTATTGTGCAGGTGGCTGATAATCAGGTACGCGAAGCCCAATATCATCTCTGGGTTGAGCCTCTCAATCGCGGTATCTGGCACTACGTGGGCGCGCAAACTTCCAATGAACTGGGTTACCCACTAAGCGTTAATGAGGCGCAAAAATCTCAGTGGGATTCCCGGGTTGACCTGCGTGTGGATGAATTTCATGGCACCCTGGATGGTCGTGCCCACCTGGTGGCTAGCTGGTCGGTAAGCGATCTCAAAGGTGACGAGAAAGTAAAGCGTTATGAGTTTTCGCAAACTCAGGTTCAGGCTAGTGATGGGTACGCAAGTCTTGTCGACGCCGAGATTAAACTGCTTGACCAGCTGGCCAGGGCCATTGCTTCATCCCTGCAGTAGTGACTAGCGTGAATCAATAGCTCCTGACCTCCGTTCCCACTGGCGATGTTCCCATTGGTTATGTTCCCACTAACTATGTTCCCACAAACTACGTCCTTGGCAGCAGCGTGGTCGGGTAGCGTTGTATAAACTATTAGTAGAACAGCTGCTAGTGATGTCTGGAGCGACCTGCCTTGCTGAGCTATTGTGTGCATATCAATTAAGAGCGGCTTATCTTGCTGGCGAGAAAAGATAAAAGTTCATCAAGATTAATATTAATAGAATTAGCATCGCTGCGTTGCTGGTACTCAACGCAGTTATTTTCCAGGCCGCGATCGCCAATCACCAGGCGGTGGGGGATGCCGACAAGTTCAATGTCGGCCAGCATAACCCCAAGCCGCGCTTTCTTTTCGTCCATCAGTAGTACATCGTAACCAGCATCGCACAGCTGCCTGTACAGATCTTCGCTGACGTCGTGGACGGCTGCAGATTTGTGAGCGTTGATGGGTATGATTGCCAACGTAAAAGGTGCGATCGCTTCTGGCCAGATAATACCTCGTTCATCGTGGTTTTGTTCAATAGCTGAGGCGATCACTCGGGTCACGCCGATGCCATAACAGCCCATGGTCATGACCTTGTTTTTACCAGATTCGGTAAGAATTGTCGCTTTCATTGCATCACTGTATTTGGTGCCCAGCTGAAAAATATGTCCGACTTCGATGCCGCGTTTAATCTCCAGCGTGCCCAGGCCATCGGGACTGGGATCGCCTGCTACGACTGTGCGTATATCGGCAATTGTTCCGAGACTGCAGTCTCTTTTCCAGTTAACCCCGCGCAAATGGAAACCATCTTTATTAGCACCACAGGTGAAGTCACTTAAGTGCGCAGCACTACGATCTGTAATAACCGGTATGGATAGATTTGTCGGGCCCAGCGAACCAATATTGCAATTAATGGTGGATAGTACCTGTTCGGGTGTGGAGAAACTCAGTGGGTTTGCTATACCGGGAAGCTTTTCCGCCTTTATTTCATTAAGTGTGTGATCGCCGCGCAGTACCAGGGCTACCAGGTCACCATCGTTTTCGCCATTAACAATCAGCGTTTTTACCGTGGTCTCGACTGGGCAGTCAAGGAATGCACAGACCTCTTCAATACTGTGCTGTCCGGGAGTGGCGACCTCTTCAAGTTGCTGTGTTGGTTCCGGACGTGTGCCTGCGGGAGTGAGTGCTTCAGCCATCTCAACATTTGCTGCGTAGTTGCTCTCTGTCGAGAAGGCGATAGCATCCTCGCCTGATTCCGCAAGTACATGAAACTCGTGAGAATGGCTGCCACCTATACTGCCCGTGTCAGCCAGTACCGGGCGAAAATTGAGGCCCAGTCGCTCGAAAATACGCGTGTAGGTGGCGTACATAACATCGTAGGTTTCCTGCAGGCTGGCACTATCAAGGTGAAAGGAGTAAGCATCTTTCATGATAAATTCGCGCGCCCTCATTACGCCGAAGCGCGGCCGGATTTCATCTCTGAACTTGGTTTGAATTTGATAAAAGTTGGCTGGTAGTTGTTTGTAACTGCGAATCTCGTGGCGGATTAGATCGGTAATAATTTCTTCGTGGGTTGGACCCAGACAAAAGGCGCGCTGGTGACGGTCATCGAGGCGAAGTAACTCTGGACCGTATTGATCCCAACGTCCAGATTCCTGCCAAAGCTCAGCCGGTTGTACCACGGGCATAAGCACCTCCTGGGCGCCGGAGCGATCCATTTCATCGCGGATTATGCTTTCCACTTTGCGTAGTACTTTCAAACCCAGCGGCAGCCACGTATATAAGCCCGATGCAAGTTTCCTGATCATGCCGGCGCGGAGCATCAGTTGATGGCTGATGACTTCGGCGTCTGCCGGGGTTTCTTTCTGAGTAGCAAGTAAAAAATGGCTAGCACGCATAAAAATATTCCGATAGATAGTGTGTGAGGTTATGCTGCTGCTATTTTAAAGTGCTACGGTCAATGGGTATAGAGGGCTTGAAATGTTTGAGCTGGATTACAGATTAAAAAATGATACGGATATTATTGGCGAATGGCCGCTATCGGTGTTGCTATTGCATCGGGATAGCAATTTTCCATGGTGTATCCTGGTGCCAAAGCGGGCGAATATGAGTGAGATTTATGAGTTAAGCGAAGGGGATCAGCAGAGCTTACTTGAGGAGTCGAGGATGCTCGCACATGCACTGATGGGAGTCTTTAGGCCCGACAAATTGAATGTCGCTGCATTGGGTAATGTGGTTAAGCAGTTGCATATTCATCACATTGCCCGCTTCGTTGGCGACTCCGCATGGCCTGGCCCGGTATGGGGTGCGGTTGCAATGAAGGAATATAAGGGCAACGCCTTTGCTGACCGAATCGAGGTGCTGCGCAAGGCATTGAGTGGTACCGGATTACATTGGTAGCAAGGCTTTTCGCTGTCTGTACGCTATTCTTAGAGAGCTATAGTTAGAGAACTATAGTTAGAGAACTGGTTTTTAACTACCGCTCTTAAAGTATGGCTTTTAAGGTGCTGTTTTTAAGGTACTGTTTTCAGGTAAGAGGCTTGAAGCAGAGGTGGTTAACAGGGCAGCTAACAGGGCAGTTAACAACGGTGAAGGAAGGTGGTGGCCATTGGCAAGTTAAACCTAAAACTGATAAAGCCCCAGCGGGGCTCTAACAGTTTTAGGTGTTTGGAACGAACGAGCTAGTTTGACATATCCTTCAGTCGTTTCAGCGCAGTGACTTTAACGCCGGTACTGGCGGGACGCGCTTTGAATGTAGTTGCTTCACCAGTGAAGGGGTTGACGCCTTTGCGAGCTTTTCGTGCTGGCTTTCTAACAGTTTTGATTTTCAGCAAGCCGGGTAGTGAAAACTCCCCAACACTACGTTTTTTGATATGCCTTTCAATGATCACGGCAAGCTCATCGAGAACGGTGTTAATTTGAGATTTGCTGTGACCTGTATTTTCCGCCAGTTCAGTGATGATCTGGGCCTTGGTGTATTTTTCTTTAACAGCGGATATCTTTCGCGCGGGTGCAGCTTTAGCAGGTGCCTTTTTCTTAACTGGAGCTTTCTTAGCTACGGTCTTAGCTGGTGCCTTTTTGGCAGGAGCTTTTTTCTTGGTTGGTTTTTTGGCTGCCATGGGGAGTTACCTGTATATTTAAATGTGGTTAAAAGTGCGAGTTTATGAGCCGGCAACCAGTGTAGAACTACCGTTACAGAAAGCTTCCTGACTCGGGTGTCATATATATAGTATTCGCTAATGCCTCGCAAGCATTTTTGAGAAAAAAGCGGTATTTTTAAGGCTAATATCAACTTTGAGGGGATAAAGCTTAGATAAGGAACCTCTGATTAAGTCTGGACGAAGCAGGTTGTAATTCAGAATATTCAGGTTCAAGGCGAAAATTGCACGTAATAGCAAGCTATTGCGAAAATTTACAACGAAGAAGCTGGATATTCTGGGTGCAAAATGTGAGTTCATGACTTGATCAGAGGTTCCATAACCTTTGGGTGCAGTAGTTTGCGCGACTGGTAACTATTTATTGGGTAGTTATGTTTGCCTCGATGCGGGGTGTTTTGGTTTCCGGCTGGTAGGTTATAATGCGCGCCATTTTCGAATCCCTTGAAAGGACAGTTTGCCTGGCAAGGCCAACCCGGAGAGCTACCTGTATGCCAATTTATGAATATCTCTGTAAAGCATGTGGGCATGAGCTGGAAGTCATTCAAAAGATTTCCGATGCACTTTTGAAGAAGTGCCCAGAGTGCAACAAGGCTGCGCTCAAGAAAAAAGTTAGCGCCAGTGCATTTCGACTGAGTGGCAGCGGCTGGTATGAAACAGATTTTAAAACAGGGAACAAGAAAAACCTGAGCGGAGAGCAAAAGCCCAAAGGGGAGGGGGGTGAAAAGAAGGACTCGGGTGATAGCGGTAGTAAGAAAAGCGAAACCAAAGCTGCAAGTTCGCCAGCCCCAAAAAGTAAAAGTAAGTCCGCGTCGGGCGAGTAGCAGCCGATATCGAACTGATGTCGTTTATATGTAATTAATATGTACGTGATGTTAATAATGCGCGGTAGTACCTTGAGTGCACCTTGAGCAATACCTTTAGATAGGAACAGTATGAATATGCGGTCTAGTTATTGTGGTCTTGTCGACCCTTCTTTTATTGGTAGCGAAGTGACCCTGTGTGGGTGGGTTGACCGACGTCGCGATCACGGTGGGGTCATTTTTATCGATTTGCGAGATAGGGAAGGGATTGTGCAGGTAGTTTTTGATCCTGACAGTGGCGAACATTTTGCGACAGCGGATCGCGTGCGAGGGGAGTATGTGCTTCGTGTTACTGGTCTTGTTCGGGCTCGAACCGATGAAACGGTTAATCCAGAAATGAAAACCGGCACACTGGAAGTGTATGCCACCGCTGTCGAAATTCTCAATGCCGCTGCAACGCCGCCGTTTCAGCTGGATGAACACACTCGGGTTGGCGAGGAGGTGCGTCTGGAATATCGTTACCTGGATTTGCGCCGCCCGGAGATGCAGAGCAATCTTTATTTTCGATCAAAGGTCACATCGGCGATCCGCAACTTTCTCGACGACGAGGGCTTCCTCGATATCGAGACGCCAATTTTAACGCGTGCTACACCTGAAGGTGCACGTGATTATCTGGTGCCAAGTCGCACCCATGGCGGCAAGTTCTTTGCCCTGCCGCAGTCGCCGCAGTTGTTTAAGCAGCTGTTAATGGTGTCAGGATTTGATCGTTACTATCAGATTGCCAAATGTTTTCGGGACGAAGATTTACGCGCCGACCGGCAGCCGGAGTTTACGCAGATAGATATCGAAGCGTCATTTATTTCTGAGCAGGAAATTATGGCAATTACGGAAAATATGCTGCGCCATGTGTTTTCGTCGCTTATGTCCGTAGAGTTAGGCGACTTTCCGATGATGAGTCACGCTGATGCGATAGCGCGCTTCGGCAGTGATAAGCCGGATTTGCGCATCCCCCTTGAGCTGATCGAAGTCAAGGATCTGATGACCGATGTGGACTTTAAAGTATTTTCTGGCCCAGCCAACGACCCTCATGGGCGGGTGGCTGCGTTAAAAGTTCCCGGCGGTAATGGGCTGACTCGCAAGCAAATAGACGAGTACACGAAGTTTGTGGGTATCTATGGTGCCCGCGGTCTTGCTTATATCAAAGTCAACGACAGGGCGGATCTTGAAGCAGGCTTACAATCACCCATTGTCAAGTTTCTGCCTCTCGAGGTGCGCCAGCAATTGCTCGATAGATTGGCTGCGGAAAATGGCGATTTGATTTTCTTTGGTGCTGATCGTGGCAAGGTGGTATCCGAAGCACTTGGTGCTCTGCGTTGCAAGCTTGGTCACGACCTGGATTTATATACCTGTGAATGGGCACCGCTCTGGGTGGTGGATTTCCCCATGTTTGAAGAGATGGACAACGGCGCATGGACGCCACTGCATCATCCATTCACGCAGCCCACCTGTTCGCCGGAAGCCCTGATGGAAAACCCAGGTGAGGCTTTGTCCCAGGCCTACGATATTGTCCTTAACGGTACCGAACTGGGCGGTGGCTCAATGAGGATCCACCAATATGATATGCAGGAAGCGGTATTTCAGGTATTGAATATCGGCAAAGATGAGCAGCGTGAAAAGTTTGGCTTTTTACTGGACGCACTTACCTATGGTTGTCCACCTCACGGCGGGCTGGCATTTGGCCTTGATCGAATCGTAATGTTAATGGTCAATGCGGAGTCGATCCGGGACGTGATTGCATTTCCTAAGACCCAGTCCGCACAGTGTTTGATGACTGATGCACCGGGTGCCGTGTCTAATGAGCAGTTACGCGAACTTAATATACGTTTACGTGAAAAGGTGGCTGATCAAAAGCTGAACGACCAGTAAATAGAGTTAAAAACAGGCCCTGGGAGGAGAGCATGGCAGGTCACAGTAAATGGGCGAATATCAAGCATCGCAAGGCGGCGCAGGATGCCAAGCGAGGCAAGGTATTCACCAAGCTGATTCGTGAGCTTGTTGTCGCAGCCAAAATGGGTGGTGGCAATCCCGAGGATAACCCGCGTTTGCGTGCTGCAGTGGACAAAGCGCTGGGCGCAAACATGAAAAGGGACACCATTGATAAGGCTATTCAGCGCGGTGCTGGTGATACGGATGGTGAAAACTACGAAGAGGTCACTTACGAAGGCTATGGTATTAACGGTGTCGCGGTATTGGTCGAATGTTTAACAGATAATCGTAATCGTACCGTATCCGATGTGCGCCACGGCTTTACCAAACGCGGCGGTAATTTGGGTACCGACGGTTCAGTGGCCTACCTGTTTACCCGTACCGGACAAATAAGCTACCCGGTGGGTAGCGATGAAGATCAAATTATGGAAGCCGCGCTTGAAGCGGGCGCTGATGACGTTGTGGTCAATAATGACGGTTCCATCGATGTGTTGACTGCGTGGGAAGATTTTCTAAGTGCCAAAGACGCTCTTATAGCGGCGGGTTTTGAGCCTGACTCCGCAGAAGTAACGATGGTGGCGTCTACGACCGTCGTACTGGATAAGGACGGTGCGGAGAAGATAATAGCCCTGGTGGACAATATGGAAGATCTCGACGACGTACAAAACGTCTACACCAATGCCGATATTCCTGATGATGTGTTAGCCGAGCTTGGCTAGACCACATTTGTCAGGTTTTCCTGGTTAGTCCTTCTCGGTAAGACTGTCCTGGTTATACAGTCCATGAGGTAGAAATTTACTTTATTTCGAGTCAATAAGAGGTTCCACCAGTGATAGCTGGCAAATCGGTCAGTTATCATTTTTCACATAACTTTTAAATAAGCAACGAGTAGTCAAAGGAGTCATATAGATGAAAGTCATTAAACAGACAAGCGAATATACAGTTTATCAAAAACGTTCCGGGCGTTACGCCATTAAAGGTGCAGATAAGAATTGGATCAATGAGGCCGATAAGGTAGCCATATTATTGGCTGAAGATCTTATCAAGGCGCCAGAACCTAAAGCCCCTGAACCAGAAACTGCCGAGCCGAAAGAGACAGAAGCAGGGGAGTCCGCTGCCGAAACTACAGGCGAGGAAAGCCCTGCGGAGGAAGCTGAGCCAGAGCAGGCAGCGGAATCAGAGGAAACTAAGTCAGAAGACGAGGCTGAATCAGAAGAGAAAAGTTAATAGCAGATACGGTGGATGTACCCAGCGAAGATGGCAGTGGCGCAATGCCGCTTCGTAATTGAAAATAGAAAAAGCGAACCTTATTTGAGGATCGCTTTTTTTATGTCTCGACAGATCTGGATTTGATAAATCTGACAATGCCTACATGCGTAGCGCTAAATCGCTTCACAAAGTCTGTTGGGTCGAATAGCTGTTCATTAGTGGAACTTAGCACCAGGGTGGTGCTAAGTCATTGATTTTGGTGGACTGTGTGCGATTGATGCTTACAGCCTGAGGGCTGTAGTCATTCCTGCGGGGCGTTTTCGCTACGCGAGCACGTCCAAACTGCTGTGCAGTTTGTCGAACGCGCGACCAATTGGTTAAAAGCCACCCATAGAATCGTAACATATTGATTTTATTGGCCTAAAAATGGCGTCCGTTGCCCTTATTTGCACGACTATGCACAACCGTGCAGGACTATTGTCGGCAAAGTGTCGGAACAAAGAGCGGAATATCGTGGCTCGCTGAGCACCCGTCCATTGGCCAAAATCGAGGATCAGGACATCATAGACAAGATCCTGACTCACCTACTCGATAAAGATCTAACCTACCGCTACCAGGACCACCATCCAGGGCGCCACCTGGCACATGGCCTCCTCTCGCTGGGAAGGAATCCAGCTCTACAGCATTCAATTAGCAAGCACGCCACTGAACAACTCGTAGGTATAGAGTCGTTCGTG
>Ga0164313_10003910_pt1 | contig 13294 bp, 10 predicted proteins | sample GuaBasSedimGuay4_FD_113735 | JGI IMG/M metagenome (GOLD analysis project Ga0164313, IMG submission 113735) | Subseafloor sediment microbial communities from Guaymas Basin, Gulf of California, Mexico - Guay4, Core 4569-4, 0-3 cm | ecosystem: Environmental > Aquatic > Marine > Hydrothermal vents... | reverse complement strand
CGACTGAAATCGGTTCTTGAACAATAATTTCTTGTTCAATTTCCGGTTCTACTGGTTCAGGAGACTTTTCCTGTACCGCAGCCGTAGCTATCGAAGAGTCTGTTGCTGACTCATGCTTTTGTTTTCTAAAATGTATAAACAGCCATACAGCAATAGCGATGACAACAATTATTACAAATTCATTCATAAATTCCTCTTTTTAAATTAGTTATTATTTTTATTAATGTAAAAGATTGAGCACACCAGACGAATAACATTCACAAATACCCAAAACCTAAAATGCATTATTCCATATAATAGATTTTTTTAAAGATAAACTTATTGTCAAACCGATAATAAACAATGAAAATCAATAATCACTGGTTAACATCAGCACAAAGAATTATTTCCCCAAACTACGATAAGCGTGATGATGACAGTGATATTTCACTTATTGTCATACATTGCATTAGCTTGCCAGAAGGTCAATTCAACACCCCTTTTATTGAGCAATTATTTACCAATCAGCTTAAACCTCAATCGCACCCAGATTTTGCTAAAATTTGCCAATTGCAAGTTTCCAGCCATATCGTTATAAACCGTGATGGCCTGATTACGCAATACGTGCCATTCAATAAACGTGCCTGGCATGCAGGCGTTTCTGAATTTCAGGGAAGAACAAAATGCAATGATTTTTCCATAGGCATAGAGCTCGAAGGAACTGAGTCTTGTGCATATACTGAGATACAATACGCACAACTAGCCTCATTAATCCATTGTTTACTGCAGGCATACCCCAGATTAAACCCTGGGAAAATTACCGGACACAGTGATATTGCACCACTGCGTAAAACCGACCCAGGAAAATATTTTGATTGGGGAAAACTGAATAAGCTGTTAAAAGGTTTAAGTTAAAAACTTGCAGAAAGATCATAGGATGGAAAAGCGCAGCGCATTCCGTCATAGCGCCGCCGTGATTCAAAGCATCGTGCAATACCTTGTCGGATTACAGCATTCCAACCTAAATTACGGACTGGCTTTCTTCATAAAGAGCTTCAGGCGAAATATCTGCACCATTTGGCCAGGATATCGACCAACCATCAACAAAAAATTTCTTAAAATAAACCTTATCTTTTAACTGTTCAAATACCTCACCATTAAGCCATTTAAAGCAATCCGCTATTTTCTCTTCTCCATTATCAAAAGTAACTTTGATCTTATAATCAGATACATATTCTGCATCAATAACTACCGGTAGATATTCCATAGTTTTCCCCAATTAATTAAGCGGTTCAATTCTATCAATTTGTTTACCCTGAACTGCTTTATCCCAATTATTGCTCAATTCTTCTGAATGTAAATTAGCCCACTGTTTAATTAATTTTTTGGCTGTTTTTGACTTTATATTTCCTTTTAGCATTTCACCATTAAAATTAAAAAGTCCTCTTTGTCCCTGATATTCAGCATGAAAATGAGGTGGATTATGTTCGTTATGGTACATTCTTATAATAATACCGAAGAACATTGACACATAAGGCATAATAACTTTATCTCCAGTGTTTTTTGTATTCTGTAGGATGGAAAAGCGCAGCACATTCCGTCATAGCACTGCCGTGATGCAAAAACATCGTGCAATATCTTATCGGATTACGCTATCGCTTATCCAACCTACGCGGACGATTTACCCACAATCTATAAATCAAACCGACTTGACATATCGATTAATAAATAAATCTGCTGATTCGCCTGAATCCAGATAGCGATGAAATAAGTCGATCACTTCGGTGAGGGAAATATAGGCAAAGGCACCATATCCTTTATTAATCAAAAAAACTTCATGCAACTGGGCAATAAAATTAATTCGCTCTTGCTCTAATTCAGACATTTTCTTCCTTTTGTTATTTATTTTTGTCTTCTATTCTGCGGCACTAAAACCTTAATCTTCCAGCTCTTTGTGCATAAAGGATTCATATAGCATAAATGCCACACCCACGGTAATCGCTGAGTCTGCAATATTAAACACTGGCCAGTGCCATGTCTGATAATAGACATCAAAGAAGTCGATCACATATCCATAGATTACCCGATCAATTAAATTACCAATCGCACCACCCAAAATCAAACTTAATGAGATGGCTGATAAAAGTTCATGACGCTTTAGCTGTTTTATCCAGACAATAATACCGATACTGATGGTTGCTGCTAGTACCGCAAAGAACCAGCGTTGCCAGCCGCCTGCTTCGCTTAGAAAGCTAAAGGCTGCGCCATAATTATGTGCATAGGTGATATTAAATCCTGGAAATACCGGGATGGATTGGTACAAGCTCATCGTACTGTCAATCCAGAGTTTACTTAGCTGATCTAATATCACTGTCAAGACAGACAGCCATAGCCATTTCATCATAATTATTTATTTAATAAGGTTGAATGGGACGGGCTACAAGGGTAGATTTCATATGTGTAGAGCCTACCATCACTGGGTGACACTGTAGGGTATATTGACTGGTTTGCCGGGTTACGTTTTTTTGTTTCACAAAAAAATCTAACCCAGCCTACATGTGTCTTATTGATGCCCGTTGGGTGTGGCTTAGGCAAATTGCCGAACTTCACCCTCACCAGCTATATTTTCTACACAACGTCCGCAGAGTTCAGGATGCTCATCATGGCTACCGACATCATCGCGATAGTGCCAGCAACGGACACATTTTTCATGCTCGGAAGCCACAACTTTAACTTTTAAACCATCCAACTCTGTCGCTACAGCACTACTTTGTGCTTCTTGTATCGGTAATACCATAGCACTGGAGGTAATAAAAATAAAATGCAGCTCATCAGAAAGCTTATTGAGTACCGAAGCATATTCTTCACTGCAATATAAAGTCACTTCTGCATTCAATGAGGCTCCGATAACGTCAGACTTGCGCATCTGCTCAAGTTCTTTACTGACTGCTTCACGTACCGACATAACAGTTTCCCAGTCAGCATTAGACAGTATTGCGTTGTCAGCCAAAGGAAATAGGCCCTGATACCATGTTTCCAGCAGCACAGACTCACTGCGCTCACCTGGCATATATTGCCAGATTTCATCGGCTGTAAAGCTGGTAATTGGCGCTAACCAGCGTACCAGTGCTTCCATCACATGATACATAGCAGTTTGTGCCGAGCGTCTAGCCAGACTTTCTTCTTTAGCTGTATATTGACGGTCTTTAATAATATCCAGATAAAAACCACCCAGATCCATCGCACAAAAATGATGTACTTTCTGATTGATTACATGGAACTGATATTGATCATAGGCCTGTATCACATCGTCTTGTAACTGAAATGCCCGATCGACTATCCAGCGGTCTAATGCCAGCATATCGTCTGCCTGAACACTATGCTGTGCCGGATCGAAACCATTCAGATTAGATAATAAAAAGCGTGAGGTATTTCTTAAGCGCCTATAAACATCAGAGGTCCGCTTCAGGATTTCATCCGAAACGGTCATCTCGCCACGATAATCAGTCCCTGACACCCAAAGACGTAATACATCGGCTCCTAATGACTTCATAACCGATTGCGGTGCAACTACATTACCGCGTGACTTGGACATTTTTTTGCCCTCTGCATCAACGGTAAATCCATGGGTTAAAACTGCTTTATAGGGTGCCACACCATTCATCGCAACAGATGATAATAACGATGACTGAAACCAGCCACGGTGCTGATCAGAGCCTTCCAGGTATAAATCAGCCGGAAAGCTCAGTTGCTTACGCTGATTTAATACCGCCTCATGGGTAACACCTGAATCAAACCAGACATCCAGGGTATCCTGCGTTTTATCATAATTATCCGCTTCATCACCTAGCCATGCTGCTTTATCCAGTGCAAACCAGGCCTCTATGCCTTTTTGCTCTATATGTAGCGCAATATCCTCTACCAACTTATCGGTTTCTGGATGTAATTCACCCGTTTCTTTATGCACAAAGAAAGGAATCGGCACTCCCCAGGTACGCTGTCTGGAAATACACCAGTCAGGCCGGTTTTCTACCATACCTTCAATTCGAGCCTGTCCCCAGTCAGGTATCCATTGGACTTTGTTGATTTCCTGCATAGCCTTGTCACGTAACTCACCTCGCTCCATGGAGATAAACCATTGTGGTGTTGCACGGAAAATAATAGGCGTCTTATGTCGCCAGCAATGCGGATAGCTATGTAACATTGCTTCGTGATGCAGTAACTTATGTTTACTACTCAAGACTTCTATCACATGGTCATTTGCGGAAAAAACATGCTCGCCAGCAAATAATTCAGTATGCGGTAAGAACACGCCATTATCACCCACCGGATTATCCACCGGTAAACCATAGCGCTGACCAACAACATAGTCATCCTGCCCATGTCCTGGGGCTGTATGTACCGCACCTGTTCCTGCTTCAGCCGTGACATGATCACCTAAAACTATGGGGACTTTACGGTGATAAAAAGGGTGCATCAATAACTGATTTTCTAAGGCATCACCATGACAATATGCCAGTACACGAGCATTTTCCATACCATAGCGCTCAACCGCATCGTTCCATAACTGATTAACCAGCACTAAGCGTTCTTTTTGTCCGTCTTTCTCACATTGCACAACCACATATTCATACTTGGGGTTCAGACTTACTGCTTGATTAGCAGGTAGAGTCCAGGGCGTGGTTGTCCAGATAACAACGGATAGTGGCCCTTCTCCCTCATGCTCGGGAACATGCTGACAGCTGGCAAAAAACTTCTTCTCATCAACGACTGCAAAGCGCACATCAATTGCTGGCGATTGCTTGTCTTCATACTCTACTTCGGCTTCAGCCAGAGCAGAGCCACAATCAGTACACCAGTGTACTGGCTTAAAACCTTTGCTTAAGTGCCCTTTGGCATTAATTTTCCCTAATGAACGAACAATATCAGCCTCAAACTTATAATTCATGGTCAGGTAAGGATCATCCCAGTCCCCAAAAACACCCAGGCGCACAAACTCATCTTTTTGCATTTTAACCTGCTTGCTCGCATATTCACGGCAGGCTTTACGGAAAACCTCGGCAGAGACTTTACCTCCGGCTTTACCCACTTTCTTTTCGACCATTAACTCTATTGGTAGACCATGACAATCCCAGCCAGGCACATAAGGCGCATCAAAACCAGAGAGTGTTTTGGACTTTAAGATAATATCCTTTAGAACTTTATTAACCGCATGACCAATATGAATGGCACCATTTGCATAGGGAGGGCCATCATGCAATATAAATTTCGGCTTGCCTGCAAATTCAGCGCGAATTTTCTGGTAAAGCTGCGCTTCAGTCCATTTTTTTAAACGTTCAGGTTCACGTTGCGCCAAGTTACCTTTCATAGGAAAGGCCGTTTTGGGTAAGTTAAGTGTTTTTTTATAATCGATGGTCATTGTTTATTAAATCTGCAATAAAGTCTTCGCTAACGCAGTATCCAGTTGAATCTGCTGTTTTAAATCATCCACTGATTGAAAGTGCATTTCGCTCCTTATTTTGTGTTTAAAATGCACTTCTACATACTTTCCATAAATATCCTGGTCAAAATCGAACAAATGCGTCTCTAGTAACACTTTTGCTGCACCATTAACCGTTGGCTTGGTGCCTACATTTGCCACACCAAATATTGTTTTGTCGTCTATCCCCGTCATAGTCACGGCAAACACACCTTGAATGGGTGTGTTTTTTCGTTGCATCTGTATATTGGCTGTGGGAAAACCAATTTTTCGTCCCAGTTTTTCACCATGAACAACCCTGCCGCACACTGAATAACTGCGCCCTAACATTGATTCCGCTGTTGCTAAATCACCATTATTAAGTGCATCCCTAATTAGAGTGCTACTAACCCGGCTACCTTTAACTGAAAATGACGCAGTATCTGTCACTTTAAATCCATACTGTTCGCCTGCTGCCTGCAGTAAGGCAAAATTACCACGCCTGGCTTTACCAAAATGGAAGTCATCACCCACAACTAAATATTGTACATTTAACCGCTGCATTAATATTTCCTGGATAAAATATTTAGGATCCAGGTCTGCAAAGCACTGATTAAAATGCACAATCAGTAAATTATCAACAGGTAAATGTTGAAAATGTATGATTTTCTCTCTTAATCGGGTTAAGCGCGAGGGTGCATTATCTTTAAGAAAAAACTCCAGAGGCTGTGGTTCAAAGACCATAACAACCACTGGCAAACCCAATAGTTTTCCTTTTTCAGCCAGTTTACTAATGACGACTTCATGACCTTTATGTACTCCGTCAAAGTTGCCAATGGTAAGCACGCAACCTGAAGTAAAGGACTGTAACTTTTTTATTCCGCGAATAAGCCGCATTCAAATCTGCTTTAGAAAAATTGCGTATGTTAACATTTTTATGACCATTCGGCACTTATTGTAAACTTGCCAAAGCCCCCTGCAGTTCCTGTACCGATTGAGGCCGGTCTTCAGGGGATACTTCCATCGCCCAGTCAATAATTGCCAGGAGCTTGCTATCATACTTGCCTGCATGAACTTTTTGCGCCAGTGGAAAATCATTACTATCAACACGGTCAGGCGCTTGCGGTGGCACTGTAGTATCCAGACAGGTACGCATGCTGATACCTACAGCATAGATATCCGAATAAGGTCCCAAGGCACCTGTCGCAGAATATTGCTCTATCGGTGAGAACCCTTTACTCAATACCTGTGTTTTATGTTTATCTTTATTCAGCGGAAAAGGCTGTATCGCACCAAAATCCAGTAATACAACCTCATTACCCGGGCAGATCATTAAATTTGCTGGCTTAATATCTAAATGCAGCATACCATGCTCATGAACCACACTCAGGCCATCTAACAACGCACCCATTACATCTATAAGCCATCGGTCATTTATGTCAATCTTCTGCCCCAGTAACAGCTTATCCAGAGTTATGCCATAAGCATAGCCCATCACTAAATAAACGGTGGAATTAGCATGAAAAAAACTAAGTACCTCTACGATATTCTTGTGCTTTAAGCTTGCCAGCACTTTGGCTTCTTCAATAAATAAACTGCGCCCATGTACAAACAATTTTTTAGACTGCTCACTATTGGCAACAATATCATTATTCCAGGTTCGGTGTGCCAGTCTACGAGGTAAATATTCTTTAATTGCTACCTGTACCTGCGTTGTCCTATGCCTGGCCAGGTACACTGAACTAAATCCACCATGCGCTATTTCACGCTCAATAATATAATCATCAACAATGGTACCAGACTGTAAGTAATTCCATTGTTTTGGGTAGGTTTCGGGATCGTAATATTCAGACATAAAACATAGAATAAGTAGGGTTTAAGTGATCATCGGAAAAGAATATACCAGATTGCGCAGGATTTTTGTTTGTCTTCAAAGCTTGCCCCGTACTTGATACGGGGACACGACCACAGGCACATAGTCGTTCTATGCAACTGTCGTCGCAAGGACAAAAAGACCAGCACGCTAGTATATTCTTTGACAGAAATCACCATATATATGCTAACACGATATGAGAGAAATATGCGCAAAACAGATTAAAAGCAAGGGCATAAATCAATTCTTAGTTCTTAAAAAGTTCTGCTATACTAAATCTAACACACCCATACTTTAAGGTCACCAGATGAAACAAACAATAGCCCTATCTTTATTAGCCTGCATTTTCTTATCCTTTTCCTCCCTGAGCAATGCTGAACAAGCGCAAGAGACTCAAGATGCCGCTAAAGTTACTTATGGTTCAAAAGTAGGAGACAAGGCGCTCAGATCATTGGCAAATATTTCACTGGGATTTATAGAGATCCCCAAAAATATCATTATTATTTCCAATCGAACTAATCTATTATACGGTCTTACTGGTGGCACAGGTTTAGGCGTACTCAATACGGCTGGTCGCATAACTGTTGGACTGCTTGATCTACTAACATTTCCCTTGGCAACCCAGCCTATTGCACAGCCTGTTTACCCCTGGGATAATTATTTAATCGTTGATACTAGCTATAATGATATGTTTGCATTAGATTTCCCGCCTGAGGACTAAGGTGATTTCTGTCAAAGAATATACCACCTAAGCTTCATTTAATACTTACGCCTATCAATACAAAACACAGATAAAACCTGGCATTTCTTATAAACCCCCATGCTTTTGCCAGGTTATATTCTTTGGCCTTGGAATTCTATACCTAGTACAACTACAATTCTTGCGCAATAACGCGGCTCATTCCATTAGGTTGTTTGACTAATTCTATCTGTGCCTTTATTCGTTCTTTAACACCCTGTACATGGGAAATAATACCAACTGTTTTACCATGCGCCTTTAACCCTTCCAGCGTAGTCACCACCGTATAAAGTGTTTCTGCATCCAGATTACCAAAGCCCTCATCTATAAATAGTGAATCGATTGCCCGGCCATTGTTAGCAATTTCTGATAAACCTAAAGCCATCGCCAGACTGACAACAAATGTCTCTCCACCTGACAGTGATTTCACTGCGCGTTTACTACCGTTCTGTTTACTATCGATAACTTCTAATGCAAGACCTTGCTCACTAGCTACACTAGCTACATGGTAGCGGCCATTTATCTTATCCAGAAAACCATTAGTTAATAGCAGTAACTTTTCTGCAACAGCTATCTGCACTCGTCGCCTGAAAATATTTTCCGGTTCACTATCAATTTGCTGTTGTTGATCCTGCATTTGTTGTACAGAAACTTGCTGTTGTTGTATATCTTTAATTAACTGAGCATTTTCCTGGCGTGCCTGTTGTTGCTTTTGTAGATTCTTTTCTAATGTTGCCACTTCCTGCAGGACAATTTCCATTTGTACTTTCTTATCTCTAAGCTTTATAACAACATCTTCCAGCGACTCCTGTGTGGAAATATGTACACGCTCTGCATCTAATTGTTTTTTCAGGGCTTCAATATCAGCAGGGTATTGGACAATATTTTCCTGCAAACTCAGCAATAAAGACTGTATTTCATCTTTACGCTCGCATAATTCAATTAATTCCTGAACACTGTCTAAAGATTCATAGCTTGATTGCTGTAGTGCCACTTGCAATGCAGAAAGTTTCTGCTGTAATTCTATTTCTGATTTAGCTATTGATTTTTCTTGAACTGAAATCTGTCTAAGCAAGTCTAATTTGGAAAAATACAATTGCGCTAATTCCTGCTCACCTAGTTCAGCCAACAAGCCCTGCAACTTCTGGTCCTGACTATGCAGTATTTCATTACTAGCAGTGATTTTAGCCTTGATTTGCGCAATTTCATCAGATAAGGATCTTTGTCGAAAGCTATATCCCTGATAATCCTGTCTACGCTTACTTAACACATCATATAAGCCATCTTCTTTACCAACACCTGGTAATTTCTCACCCAGTTCTGTCAGTAACGTACTGATAAGTTTGGCTAGAGTACTTTCTTCCTGCATGCATTTTGTTAATTCAGCCTCCAGATTAACAATCTCTTGTGGTCTGCCCTGACCACTTTCATCTAACTCTTTCTGCCTAGCCTGTAATTTTCCCAGAACAGTTTGTTTTTTGATGGTTTTTACATCCAGTTTTGCAATTTCCTTATTTTTTGCCTTATACCGTTTTATCAAAGTAGCAATTTCAATTAGCTCATTTTTTTCGTTTTTTATGCGCCTACGCATTGCCCCAAAGCTGCTAACACTAAAACTCCCACTCGCTGCATTAAGGCGTGAACACAACGTCAACCATTCAGCCTGAACACGGTTAATACGCTCAGCATGCTCGGTATTCCTATCTTTTACATTATTAAAGGCACTCAGCTGTTGTGCTAACTTTTTAGCTTCATTTTGCAAGGACTTTACCACGGCCGATTGATCGGCCAATGCCTTTTTAGAATCGTAGACTACTGGCGATTTACTCGTATACGGATGATCCAGGGAACCACATAAAGGACATGGCGTATCATATTCCAGCTTTTTTCTGTCTTCGCCTAATTTAATCGTTAATTGCTCACGATAGACGGCTAGTCCCAATATCTGCTGGATTTTTTGCGCTGCATCAATTTGCTCATTCTTTGCGTCTAGCTGCTTATCTAATTGCGCTCTATCAAAGTGTTCATACCGTTTAGAAAAGCCTTTTTTAACAAAGCGCCGATGCACTTTTGCCAAATTAAATAATTCTACAAAGTCAGCTACACGCTGCTGTTGCTCAGTATGTATTGCTACGACTTCTTCAAGACTATGCCCATCTGCAATAAACTCCAGCTCTTTGCCTAAAACCTTTAAAGCTTTTTTGCCATTGGCAATATCCTTCTTAGCTGCAGCTAAGCGGTTAAGGTTTTTAGTTGAAGCCGAAGAGCTACTTTTATGTGCTTTATTAAAGGTTTTAAGTTGCTTCTGCAGATCAGCACTCAGCTTGCGCAAGTTTTTTAAGCGCCCCAACTCAGGCATATTTTCAATAAGAATATGATCTTTTTTCCGGTCAGCCAACCAGGCATCAACAACTGATAAAGTCTTTTCCTTTTCGGGTAGTTGAACCTCTATCGCACTCAGTAGTGCCGATTCAGATTGCCTGTCTGTCCTGACCTGGGCAGTTTGCGCCTGTAGACCTGAAATCTTTTTTTGGATTATCGCGGGTTCTTGCCGGGTCAAAGCAGATAAATCACTTTCATCAACATCTGCAGCAAGCAATCTAGCCTCAATTTCCTGTAATTGCTGTTGTTCCGTTGCTTGTTGCTGTCTTAACTGATCAATAAATGATTTTTTCTCAGCCGCACTATCAAGGCCAGGCTTGAATGACATAACATCGGTCGACTTATCTATAGTAATTAAATCAGCCTGAGCCTTAACTAACAGTTGCTGATCTTCAGACTGACTATGTTCTAACTGGTTAATACTCTGCGCTAATTTTTCTAAATCCTGCAAACCGGCCTGTAACTGCAGTAAGCTGGTATTTTCCTGTTTTAATTCAGTAAATGATAATTTTTGATCCGCTAAATCCAGTTCTGCTGCTTCACGCTGAGCTTCTGACATCATATCAATATCAGCCAGGCGCTCTTGCAAATCAGTTAATTTTTGTACACCTTGTGCTGTTAGTCCATGTATCTGCTTTTTGTAATCTGAGTAAATATCCTTACTGATAATACGTTCCAGAATATCTAGGCGTTCAGCATCCAGGGCATTTAAAAAAGCTGAAAAATCTCCCTGTGCCAACATAATTGAGCGGGTAAATCGGCGAAAATCCATGCCTGTTAATTCGGTATTAAGCGCCAGCACTTTATGCGCTTCACGCTCTAAAACCTGATCTTCACCATTAATATGCGTCAACTGCATCTGCGCAGCCATAAGCTTACCTTCAGGCGATGCATCCTGGCGTTTTACCTGCCAGCTAGAGCGATATTTATTACCACTCACGATAAATTCGACTTGTGCAAAACACACTGCCGTATTTCTAGTCATGACATTTTCAGCAGGCTTATTAAAGCGAAACGTCTCACCATATAAGGCTAAAGTAATAGCATCTAAAATACTGGTTTTACCCGAGCCGTTCGGCCCGGTAATCGCAAACACACCTGCATCCGCAATAGGTGCTTTATCAAAATCGATTCGATTTTCACCTTCTAGCGAATTAATATTATTAAAATAAACATTCAGTACTTTCATAACACAATGATTTATATATAAATTACTTTCTTAGCATATGGCACTGACACACCCACTGGCACAGCTAAGTGTTACACTTTAATGACTCAACATATCATTATAAATGAAATAGATGCTATGCTAATTATTTTCGGCAACAACGACTCTGTTTTTTACATAATAGAGATAATAAGTGCCCTGATAAAATACTGGAAACTATAAGCCAGAAATGCCATGAAACAATAGGACAGCCATGATTCATAAACACATTGATTATTATAAAAGTTATATAAAAACTGATATTGCAGCTGGCCTGGTTGTTTTTCTGGTTGCCCTGCCTTTATGCCTGGGTATCGCTATGGCATCAGGTGCGCCACTATTTTCAGGTTTAATTGCCGGCATTATTGGTGGCGTGATTGTCTCGTGGCTTAGTGGCTCGCAATTAAGTGTTTCTGGGCCTGCAGCCGGCTTAACAGTGATCATACTCAATGCCATAGAGCAATTAGGCAGCTTTTCCGGATTTCTGGTCAGCGTCGCTTTAGCCGGGATTATACAAATAACATTTGGTTATCTACGCGCTGGTGTTATCGGGGCTTTTTTTCCTTCAGCGGTTATCAAGGGAATGTTATCAGCCATAGGCCTGATTTTGATTATCAAGCAATTACCCCATGCCGTTGGCTATGACAAGCATTTTGAGGGTGATGAAAGTTATATGGATGAAACCGCAGCAGAGAGTTTTCAGGACATATTCGATGCGTTTTCATTTATGTCTATGGGAGCTGCGATCATAACTGTGGGTGCTTTATTGATCTTGATAGCCTGGGAAATAGGTTTATTACAACGGTTTAGCCTGATTAAACTGATTCCTGGCCAGCTGGTCGCTGTTATCTGGGGAATAGGCTTTAATGCCATCGCTCTGGAATGGTTTCCTGACCTTGCAGTCACTAGCAGTCACCTGGTTGCTTTACCAATAACAGAAAACCTATCCGACTTCTTCGATTTATTTACTTTGCCTGATTTCAGTTTTCTGGCCAAACCGGAAGTCTACACCATTGCCATTACGCTGGCGATTATAGGCAGTCTGGAAACTTTGCTTAGTCTGGAAGCGGTTGATAAGCTCGACCCCTTAAAGCGCATTGCACCGACTAATCGTGAACTAAAAGCACAAGGTGTCGGTAACCTGCTTAGTGGACTGGTCGGTGGGCTACCCATTACTGCCGTTGTAGTACGTAGTTCAGCTAATATTAATGCGGGTGGTCGTACCCGGGTTGCCAGCTTTGTACACGGAATATTTTTATTATTAAGCATTCTGTTTATCACGCAGGTTTTAAACATGATTCCGCTGGCTTGCCTGGCCGCTATTTTGTTACAAACAGGTTATAAATTGGCTAAACCCCAATTATTCAAGTTTATGTACCAGCAGGGCTGGAATCAGTTTTTGCCGTTTATCATTACTGTGGTGGTTATTTTAACTACTGATTTATTACAGGGTGTTGTTATTGGTATCGTGATCGGCCTGGGTTTTGTCATGAAATCTAATTATCTTGAGTCCATTACGCTGGAATCCGGTAGCGAATACGACACCTTGTCCCTGAATAAAGATGTCTCTTTTTTAAACAAAGCATTATTAAGAAAGCTATTAAATCAGGTTCAGGAAAACTCTACCCTGCGTATTGATGCATCTAAAGCTCAGTT
>Ga0164313_10003908_pt1 | contig 13297 bp, 10 predicted proteins | sample GuaBasSedimGuay4_FD_113735 | JGI IMG/M metagenome (GOLD analysis project Ga0164313, IMG submission 113735) | Subseafloor sediment microbial communities from Guaymas Basin, Gulf of California, Mexico - Guay4, Core 4569-4, 0-3 cm | ecosystem: Environmental > Aquatic > Marine > Hydrothermal vents... | reverse complement strand
TTCCTTCACTGGAGGAGATGGTGTAGTTGTAATCGGTTCCCTTATCGGCAAACTCAGGTCCAAAACCCCTTCTCTGATTCTGTCCCTGGCCCTGTCCGCCACCCTGTTCCCTGCGGGAAGGACGTTTATACATGGCCGAGACGGGAATATAGACGTACACATCGTAAAACCCTTTTTCGGGTAACCGCGTGCTCCATGTGGCATAATTATTACCATCTCCATTTCGAATGGCCATGGCTGACCGAACCGTCTCTCCATAGTAAGCTGCATGTGCCACAGGAGTCCATCTGGAAGGGGTCCACCACTCGTTAAGACTTTCATAAAGCAATCCTTCCTCCTCCTGCTTTCTGGAGTCTATATACTGTTTTAACTTACTCTCCCTGGATATGGAGAAATTGCTAAAGCCTTCATCTTCATTATCTACTACATACTCGTCTTTGTAGCTGAAGCTCACTGGCTGATCGGAGCTATGATTATATTCATCCAGGTTGGTGGTGGTCACTTCCCTGGCCGATCGGAGGAAGTTGTTGTAACTGGATGGTATGTTGCCTGAAATAAGCGTATTGACTGTCATCATCATGGGACGGTCATAGAGCACAACCTGTACCTCTCTGGTTTCACCTGCCTCCACTTCATAGAGCCGTTTTTCTTCGGTCATATCGCCACCGCCTCCGAATCCACCCTGACCCATGATCCGGAAGTTTACATCAACCAGTCCCCTGGCATTTCCCACATTAGTAATGCTGAATTTCACAAGGTAAACATCACCAATCTCATCCCGGGTTTGAAGGTAGTCAGGTTCGGAGATGAGAAAGGTGGGCATCTCTCCGCCTGCGTTGATCACTTCCAGATAAGGAGCCACCTCTACCGCGAACTCATTGAGGAAGTCTGCCGAAAATTGCTCAAAAGAGATTTTCGAAAAGGCATGATCTTCCAGGTAGTAGTAGAAGAAATTATCGAATTCACTCATACCAACCTTGTTTTTAAGTGCCGAAATAATGAAGCTTCCGGTCTGGTTGATCAACGATGAAGTAAGCTCGGTATCCCAGCGGGCAAAGAGTTCAATCATGCTTGTTCTGCTCAACAGCAGATTGGCCCGTTCCTTATCGGTAATCCCGCCGGTGAAGCCTTCACGCGGAGATACATCAAAACCCTCTTTGAGGTAGATTTCCAACATGGAGTTGAAAACAGGATAGGCTGTAGAGCTGATGCCGGTCACATAACTGTAATAGAGTGGGAAGACGCAAAAAGGGTTTTTGCTGTAGCTGACATCACCATCAAAGGTGATCAACTCTTCACCACCACCGCCACGGCCTCCTCCGCCCCTGCTCCGTGTGGCGGTTCTGAAGAAGGTGTTCTGAAGAAATCTTTTGAACTGGTCGGTCTCCACTTCACGGGGACTTCTGATATTTTCACGATCCCGTTTTTCTTCGGCCTTCAAGAACCGCTGAAAATCAAGCGTATTTAGCCCGGCCCCCTTTTCAGGTAAAAGGATTATCTCGGGAAGGATATATTCAACAGATTGAATATAGGAGCGTTCGTATGCATGAAACTGAATGGGTACTTCCACCAGGTTGATCCTGTTAAAGGCATAGTAAAGATCCAGTTCATCCAATTCGTAGTCATTTTTTGCTTCGGTGATCAGCGATTTGATGGTATCCTGGATGGAGGTAAAATATTCTGAAAAATAGTCATGATCCGGATCCAGGAAAAGGTTATACTCCATCCCGTCTATTTCCAGGCTTTTTCGCACCAGCGGCGCAAGGACCAGTGGAAAGACATTCAGATCATTTTCGGGATTAAAATGGACCCAGTTTTCTTCAGTGGAATATTTACCCGGGGCAATGGCTGTAATGGAGCTGTCCGTTCGCACAGAAAGACTAAACCGGGCAAAATCCAGTTCCCGGGGTTGGAATGTCTTCAGATTGAATCCCACTCCTGCTGCCGGGTACCAATTGAGCTCGGGTGTAAGCAACATGTAGTTGGGGTGAATGATTCCAGGTTTTTTACCCAGGGGAGCCACCATAATCCGTTTGGTGGCATCCATCTGTTTGCGGGGAATATCCAGATAGGCTACCGATTCGTCGGGTACTCCGCTGTAATAAATTTGAAATCTTTTTCTTCTGCCAGGCTCCACTCCACCGGAAGGGACCAGGAAAAGCAGCTGACGTTTCTGCAGGAAATCCACTGGTCCTCCCCTGCTGATAATGCTGTCGACAGAGAATCCGGGGTTCAGGGAAAAGAGAAGTGTATCCAGCCGGATATGATTCTGGTTCACGAGCTGCAGTGAGGAGGTTACCTGTAATGCTTTTCCATGTTGTTCAACTTTCAGGTCATTGGAAATCACATCGGTCATATATTTGCCCACATACTGGTTGTTGAGGGCCAGGTATGCCTCCCGATTATTTGCTTCATTCTTAAAGCTGTTGTAATACAGCGATCCCACCATAAGTCCTGCAGATACAAAGACCACGAAACCAATTAAGTTGAGACTGTTCCAGCGACCGGTTTGAGGCAACCGGTTCAGGAACCGAATGGTGGCAAATATAAAGCCTACTCCCAATAACAGGTAGGCAAGCCGGTGAAAAATAATCAACCTTGGATCGGCAAAACCGATAAAATCAGAGTAGACCATTGGCAGGTTGAATGCCATGTAGTCCAGCATGCCATAGAGTTTGTCCTGGAAATAGAAGAGGGTGAGGCCAATGTAACCCAGGAGCACCAGGAAGGTGACTGCCTGACTTCGAAAAAGGATCATCATAAAAAAGGAGAGTCCCAAAATGAAAACCAGTGTCGGAATGGAGATCAGCAGCGGATAATAGAGATAGGCCTTCCACACCACGGGCACATCTTGACGCACCAGATTAAAGACCAGGGTCATGATCAGAGCCAGCAAAACCAGACCCACAAAGAGCACAAGGATACCCAGAGTTTTTCCAACCACATACTCTCCGTTGGTAATGGGCCTTGCATAAATCACCTCGGTGGTATCCAGTTTCTTATCCCGTTTAAGAAAATCAGAAGCCAGAAATACGGCAATAATGGCCTGTGCCACATTAATGAACAGTACATTGATGTAGGGCAGGTTAGCTGCAATGGCCCTGAAGGTCCATCGGGCGTTTTCGTGGCCTCCGAAAAAGCCCATATTGGTGCCGAAAAGGATCAGCAGCGCCAGAATGGCAAAAATCCTGAAAAACCAACTTCTGGAGAGCGTTTTGCTCTCGAAGGTGGCTATATTCCATATGTTGATCAGGCTCATTTCAGGTTCCAGTGCTTTAATTTATCCTCCATAAAATGGACATAGGCATGCTCAAGATTCGGATCCACACTTTTGGCCTCAATCTCATCCGGCTTTTCACCCACAAACTGTACCTCCCAACCACCCCCGGATGGAATGGTGGAGATGATAGGGACATCGTTTTTTAAGGTTTCATACTGATCCGGAGTAATATGGGCCCTCCAGACGTGACCACTGGCTTGCTCTACCAGCTGATCCGGTGTTCCATGGTAGATAAGTTTTCCCTCATTCAGCAGGGCCATCTGGTTGCATGTACTGGAGATATCCCCTACAATATGGGTGGAAAGTATAATGATGGTTTCCGAACGACCAAGGTCCGAAAGCAGGTTTCGGAATCTGATCCTTTCTTCCGGATCGAGCCCAGTGGTGGGTTCATCCACAATAATCACAGATGGACTGGCAATCAATGCCTGTGCAATTCCCAACCTTCGTTTCATTCCACCGGAAAGATTATTGGCCATGCGGTTCCTGAATTCAAAAAGTCCCACACTCTCCAACATCTCATCCACCCTTGCCGCCCGCTCTCTTTTTGAGTTCATCCCGCCCAACCGGGCAGCATAATCCAGAAACTCCCAGGAGCGCAGTTTGGCAAAGAACCTGAAATCCTGGGGGAGGTAACCCACCATCTTCCGCATCTCTTTGCGATAACCACTGATATCCTTCCCATCTACCAGCACCTGTCCCGATGTAGGCTCCATCAGGGTGACAAGGATTCGCATGAGTGTTGATTTTCCCGCGCCATTGGGTCCCAGCAATCCAAACATCCCGTCTGTGATAGTCAGGTCCACACTATCCAGGGCTTTGAATCCTCCTGAGTAGGTCTTTGTCAGGTTTTTAATCTCTATCTTCAAAGTTTATCATTGTTGCTGGGTCAGCTTTCTGTTTGGTATTGACTAATTCGACGCCTCAAGGTTTAATATGTTACATCAATACCTGACAATTAAATTAAACCTTTTTACAATAGGTCAGTCATAGAATCAGTTGCAAACATAAAATATTATAAAAATGAAAATCAAAGTCAACTTAAAACTAATGGGGCCTGTTTTCCTGGCCTCTCTTTTAGCTATGAATATTTCGGCACAGGGTCAGGGTGGCCAGGGACGTGGCCAGATGACCGAGGAGGATATCAGGGAACGCTCAGAGAGAACCGCTGAAACCCTTGGGCTGAATGAAGAGCAGCAGAAGAAAATTCTGGTCATCGATATGGATTTTTACAATAAAATGCAGATCGAACGTCAGAAAATGAGAAATGCAGGTGGACCACCACCCGACCGCGAAGAGATGCGCAGCAAGATGATGAAGATGCGCGACGATCGAAATTTGCAGTATGAAGAGGTCCTTACTGCGGATCAATACAAAAAGTTCATCGAGAGGCAGGAGCAACGTCAAAATGAAATGCGTCAGCAACAGCAGAGCAATCCCGAGGGAGGAGGAGAAAAAAAGGCTGAACGCGGCCGGGGTCGTGGTTAGAAACCAAAAGACTTGAGGAGCTGCAGCTCGAACAAAAGCAGGGGATGAAGGTTATTGTACAATAAGATCTTAATAACCATACTAAAACCTATTCAGATGTCAGTCAGAACAGCAAAATCAAAGTGGAACGGCACCCTAAAAGATGGTAAGGGTACCATGAATTTCAGTAACTATAGTGGCCCTTATACCTATGTTTCCCGATTCGAAGAGGGGCCGGGTACCAATCCGGAGGAACTCATTGGTGCAGCCCACTCTGGATGCTATTCTATGTTTCTTGCAGCACTTATCAGCGGTGAAAAGCTTGATCCTGAGAGTGTGGAGACCACAGCCAGTGTACATCTTGGAAAAGATGATAAGGGCCCCCTTATTACAACCATTGAACTTGATTGCCAGGTAAAATGTGAGGGACTATCCCAGGAAAAGTTTGAAGAGCTGGCGGCAGCAGCCAAAGCTGGTTGCCCCATTTCAAGGCTGGTAGCAGCGGCGGATATTAAGCTTAACGCTACCCTTCTTTAGTGATCCATTTGGGAACTGCTGGAGCACGATACCTATGCATCTGCTCGAGCAGTTCTTCAATATCCTCGCTGACAAGTACCATTTCCATATTCACCTTTTTCAGGAAACCTTCTTTTACCATGGTCCCTATGGCCTTAAGAATATGGGTATAATAGCGGTTGGTATTTAATAAGCCCACCGGTTTCTGATGCAATCCCAGCTGACCCCAGGTGAGCATCTCAAAGAGCTCATCAAGTGTGCCGAATCCACCCGGAAGTGCAATTGCCCCATCACTCATATCATCAATCAGTGCTTTTCGTTCGTGCATGGTTTCTACTTGAATCATCTTAGTTACCCCATCGTGAACTACCTCTTTGACATCAAGAAAACCGGGAATAACACCTGTAACATCTCCCCCGGCTTCGAGCACCGCATCAGCAAGAACCCCCATTAATCCCACCTTGCCACCACCAAATACTACCTTTATATTTTTGTGTGCCAGCGATTGACCCAATAACCTGGTCTGTTCGCTGTACACCCCATTGACTCCGGCACTGGAACCACAATAGACTGCTATACTTTTCATTCTTTCAAGATAGGGATTTCTCTCCGTCTGCAAAAGCAGCACGTTTTCCGGATCAAAATGAAATATTGAGGTAGATGGTGGGTGTAAATGGAACAGCTTCTGCATGAATGGTGATGCTACCGGATTGGGCATTGGGGACACGGATAAAATTGGAGTACTTGATATTTTCTGTATTTAAAAGATTCAGGATGGAAAGCCCCACCTCAAAATGATAGTCCTTCACTGAGTGACGGTAGATAATTGCGGCATCCAGTCGGTTGTAGGGGTATCTTTCGTAATCCTGACTGAAGAAAGAAGGTTGATGGGGAAAGCCCGATCCATACACATAATTCACTGAGAAAAAGAACGGATGGAAGTTAAGTAACAGCGCTCCTTTAACTTCATGTCGCTGATCATGGGGTGAGTTGGCATATTCATACTCCTGGAAATAGGGAAAGTATTCCTCCGTTTGACTGAGTGTATAAGAGGCCCATATTTCATGCTTTCGGAAATATTTTTTAGCGTACATATCCACGCCGTAAACCCTTGCATCACCCTGGTAGACTGCCTCAAGTCCCTGTTCCCATAACTTCACATAGCGGGTAATACCCACGGTGGTTTTATAAAATGCCTCCATGGATAGTGTTAGTCCGTTGCCTCGGTAGGTAATTCCTCCTACCAGGTGGTGTGCCTTTAATACAGGAACATCCCTATTGTCACACAGGGCCCAGAAATAGCGATAATTGCCCAGGTCATCTATTACAGAAGTCTCTGAAACAAATTGATTATAGATCCCCCATGCACCATTCAGCCTCCAGTGATCTGTTACATCCAGGGATGCCTTAATTCTTGGTTGCAGGTAGACCTTTGAGAGGTGAAAAGGAATATCCATCCGTATCCCGGGGGTAACGGACAGCTTCCTGGTCACCGATATCTCATCCTGAACATACAGATTCAGCCGGTGAGCCTCTGTTCGCTTGTCAGTTCCGGGCCCATCAATGGGGTCCTCCCGGAAGGTGACCGTGGTATAATTATAACTCCATCCACTCTCCAGTGTGTGATTTTCAGAGAGTGAGAATTTGTTTTTATTTTTCAGGTTAGTCTCCAGAATACGGTTATAATAAGCTATTTCCCGGTCGGAAATTACATGTCCATTTGAATTTCGGGTAACCTCCTGTTTTTCATAAATATCCCGGTCAAGTCCGGATATACTCATGGAGAGGTGACTGGTATTGCCATTTTTCCAGGATCGCCCGTAAAAGAGGGTCCCTCCCAGTTGTCTGTTTTCCTCTTCTGCTTCCTGTTCAATTTTTGTCCCGGTTCTCTCCTGGTCAATTTTATAAGAAAACTGGTCTTTTCCATCATAGAGGCTTAAATAGTAGGAGTCACCCGAGGTCGTGTTGCCTGCATATTTAATGTTTAAGTCTCTGAAGAGGTAGTCAGGATAGATCTTGATATCGGTCTGTCTGGAATTACGCCTTGAACTGGCAATAATCTTAAAATCCTGGCCGTCATAGAAATTGTAGTAGGTATGGCGGTAGGCAAAGGTGATGGATGCATTCTTGTTTACAGGTAGTGTTGCCATTCCATTCACTGTCATGTTATTGATATTCAGATTGACGGATGGTTTTTGAGTATTTCCATTAAACCCGGTAATATCCACGATACCCCCCACCCGATCGCCATAGCTGGCCGCATAGCCTCCTTTTAATACCCTGATGTCTTTGGCCATGTATGGATTCACAAAACTTATGTTATCATTGAAGTTTTTCAGACCAAATATGGTAATTCCATCGAACAGCACCTGGCTGTGTCCCGAGTAACTTCCCCATATGATAATCTCACTGGATCGTTCTCCTGCAGCCAGAACTCCCGGTTGCAGACGGAGGAAATTAAACACTGCATTATCACCATTCCCGGGGAGCCTGTATGCAACCTTGTGATTGAGCCTGATCAATCCTGCTTCTTCTCCGATCTGACCCGATCGCTCTATGATATCACCTTTGATTACCACTTCCTTCAGACCCACCATGGAAGGAGTGAGCCCGAGTATATGGTTGGTTCCGGGTAACAGAAGGGTGTCCAGTATATAGTATCCCAGGTATGAGATGCGAATTTGAAATGCTGAATCCACCGGAAGTGAGAGGGAGAAATTCCCGTTAAAATCAGAGATTCCCCCGGAGTTGTTTAATGCGATATGAGAGTAGGGCAAAGATTCCCCGGACCGGTTGTCGATGATGCGTCCTGAAAGCCTGGAAGTTCTCTCGGCTAGCTTTACGGATGCTTTAAAAATGATAAATACTTCACCCGACTTCTGAAAACTCAGTGGCAGACCAGTGAGAAGAAATGTAATGGCTTCTTCGCCCCCATCAAATGTCCGTTGAACGGTAACTTCATATTTTGAAAGCAGTTGATCATCAAAAGAGATCTGCACCTGGTGGTTTGCGGCCATCTGGAGCAGTACCTGGTTTAAGGGTGTATCATCGACATCCAGGCGAATCTCCTGTCCAGTCAGACTACACATGAATATCAGAAATAGCATTGAGCTTATCCAGCGGAAATTAATTCGCAGGATGGATGGTATATGTATTTCCGGATTTATGTTCATACAGCAGATCAAACGGTCGGCATAGCAAAGTTAGGACATTTTCCACGTCACCCTCCAGTGCAAAGTTTCCTGAATAGGTAAGTTGCATTCCTTTTGGTGTAACAATTTCGATGCCATACTGTCGTTCTATTTCGTCAAATACCAACCTGAGTGGTGTGGATGAAAACATCAACAGGTTATTTACCCAGGAAGGTATATCTTTCTGATCATCCAGGGAAGTCACACTGATTTTACCGGAATTTTCTAAAATAGCCCTTTGATTTGGAGCCAGGAGTACTTGATCCGCCGACAGGCTGGAGAAAACCCTTACTTTTCCAGTGTGACATTCCACTCTGTAATCTGTTTGCCGGGCATAAATATTGAATGAGGTACCCACTACCTCGGTGGTGGCATGGGTTGATGTCACGGTAAAATCACTTCCCGGCATGACCTTAAAAAAAGCCTCGCCCTCAAGTTTAAGGCTGCGGGAGACTCTCCACCAGTAGGGATGGTATCTCAGTGTAGTTTCTGCATTGAGCTCTACGCTGGAACCATCGGGCAACTGCACTGTAGTGTGTGCTATAGACGGTGTAACTGTAGTTGATGTATAAAATCGCAGAAACAGAGCAATAGCGATGGGAAGCGCCAGGGATGCTGCCATGGCAATCCATCGTTTTCCTGAAGGAAGGCGCAAGGTTGTCGAAGGACGAGGCGAACCTTTTCCCTTTAACTTAGCGGACAGATTCTCCCAGATCTCTTCCTTGCTTTTATCCCATGCTATATCAGCCTGGGCGAAGAGCTCAGAAGAGGGATCTTCCTGATGTGTCTGATCGTTTTTATGTGTGTGGTCCCTTTTCATTGGGATTTTAATTCTTTTCGCAACAGCATTAATGCTGCTGACATTCTTTTCTCAATGGCTTTCACTCCTAAGGAGAGTCTCTCCGCAATCTCCTGGTAGGTTAATTGTTCCATCCGACTCATGAGAAATACCGTTCTCTGATTTTCAGGCATTTCTCTTAATACCCGCTCATATTTCCCTTTGAGTTCTTTGTATTGCAGCTCCTCTTCCGGACTCCGCTGGGTAAGTTCAACTTTTAACTCCGAGATAATTTCCCTTCCTTTTTGAGCTCTTCTGATGTGACTGATAAATAAATCTCCTGCAATTTTGTAGAGCAATCCCACGTCCTTGATTGGATCAGGATTCAATTGTTTTTCCCAGATCCTCAAAAAGGTATCCTGAGCCAGGTCCGTTGAAAGCACCTTATCCCCAGACCTGTAATAGAGATACCTTCTGATGGCATCAAAATGGGTGTCAAACAGGGTTTTAAATTGCTCCTCGGTCACTGGCTCCGTTTCTTAATTATTCTGCAATTTACAAAATGTGAAAGAACCTGGTATATACAGGCACCTAATCCAAAGATAAGGCGCCTGTTACAGCTAAACCAATCGCTGCTACCACCAACCCATTTTCTGCTTCATATTTCTGTTGTGCCTTTTAAATCCTTTTCGGAATTTCCCACTCACCAGTTCAATCTCTTCATCTTCACCATCTTTGGTAACCAATGCGATGTTGTCACAATCGCCGTCTCCGAAATCGATGGTCATCATCTCTCCCTCCCTGGTAATCTCGATAATTCCACTTAGGGGGAACATACAGGTACGGTCTATGAACAGGGCACTGGTAATATTGCGATCAAATTTAAGGTCATTGTTCAGTGTCATTGTTCCTCCGCCTGTTTTAAAGAACTGATCGTCTTCAGTTTCAGGGGTGTCGAATCCATTGATCCACTCCTTTTGTTCCGTGAACTCCCTTACCATGACCATAGAGGTACCTTCAGATTCCATGGTGGAGGTCATTGTATGCTGAGAGCTAATTACCCAGTTTCCGTTTTCATTCTGACCTTCGTTTATGATGGCGGCTGTTTTCTCAACCTCCCTGTTTCCAATGGTCATTCCATCAAAGGTAATGGTATATTTAGCTCCGGGATTTATAATCGCATCAGACATAATGATGGTAATGATTCCGCGCTTTTCCAGACCAGCTTTCCCCAAACAGCCTTCTCCATAGTTAATTTTTATCTCTTTGGGAAAGTCACCATTTTCTTCAGTGGTGATTGAAACCTCGGCACAGTCAGGGAAGTTTTTTCCAAAGAAGAGATGAGGCCCCCCAACCATCATATTCCCTTTGAACAGGTGCCCGCCAAACCTGGCAGCATTCACATCGCAATCGGTTGCTTCAGCCGACTTTAGTGTAAATACTTCATCTTCGGCAAGGGTTACAGCATCGCTTATGTCCTCCAATCCACCGGAAGAGTCGTTTTCACATCCACTAAATACCATGGCCACCAGGGTCGCTGTCATTACTGATATCAACTTTTTCATTGTTCGTGTTTTAGATTTAAATTATCCTCACAATTGCGTTTCCAATCTTAGACCGAACAGAGTCCCTTCTACCCTACCAAAAAAATAAAACTGCTCCGGAAAAAACCAGAACAGCTTTATAATGTGCTTGTAAACTATTGTTAAATAATGGGTGAGGGATAATTTTTCAGAATTGCAGTGAATTTCTCAAAATCTTCAGTAGCTAGCTCATGATCTTTCAGTTCACCCCTGAAATACTTATCATAACCCACCAGGTCCATAAGACCATGACCACTGAAATTAAAGAGGATCACCTTTTCTTTACCCTCTTCTTTTGCCTTCTTGGCTTCCCTGATAGTCGATGCAATGGCATGGGTGGTCTCGGGAGCAGGAATGATTCCTTCGGTACGTGAAAATAGAACTCCGGCCTCATAACACTCTAACTGATTCAATGCCTGCGGAGTAACCAACCCTTCTTTTACTGCATGACTGACCAACGGTGACATTCCATGGTAACGCAATCCACCGGCATGAATTGGAGGTGGAATAAATCCGTGACCAAGTGAATTCATGGCCAGCAGGGGTGTCATCTTTGCTATATCACCATGATCATAAGCGAATGGAGCTTTTGTCAGCGTTGGACAGCTGGCAGGCTCAACAGCGATCACCTCAATTTCAGCACCATTGATCTTGTCCAGGATGAACGGGAAACTGATTCCGGCAAAATTGCTGCCACCACCCGCACAACCAATGACCACATCTGGTAATTTTTCATTGATCTTTTCCAGCTGCTTTTTGGCCTCCAGCCCAATAATGGTCTGGTGGAGCATTACATGGTTTAATACACTTCCAAGGGAGTACCTGGTTTCACCGGTGGGGTCTGTCACAGCAGCTTCTATTGCTTCACTGATGGCAATCCCAAGGCTACCAGGTGTATCTGGAATATCTGCCAGTACGTTCCGACCTGCCTGGGTTTGGTCACTTGGACTGGCAATACAGGTACCACCCCAGGCTTCCATCATCATTTTACGGAAGGGTTTCTGATCAAAACTGACCCTTACCATAAATACCTTACATTCAAGTCCGATTAAGGAACAGGCGAATGAAAGGGCACTTCCCCACTGACCAGCTCCGGTTTCGGTGGTGAGTTTCTTTATCCCGAATTCCTTATTATAATAGGCCTGGGGGATGGCCGTATTTGGTTTATGGCTTCCAGCTGGCGAAACACTCTCATTCTTATAATAGATTCTTGCGGGAGTTCCAAGTGCTTCTTCCAGAGCATATGCTCTGACAAGGGGGGCAGGACGCCAAATGGCCAGCATCTCCAGTACTTTCTCCGGGATATCAATCCAACGATCAGTACTTACTTCCTGTTCAATCAGGTTCATGGGGAAAACGGGAGCCAATGCTTCGGGTCCAATGGGTTTTCCATCTGGTCCCAGGGGTGGATTGAGTGTTCCCGGCATATCAGCAGCAATATTATACCACTGCCTGGGCATCTCATGCTCTTCCAGATAAATCTTCTTTCTCTTTGTCATAGTTTTCAGAATTATGGGTGTTAATAGATGTCAAAAAAAAACGGGGCTGTTAAATTTAACATGCCCCGTGTATATTTATAATTTTTGTATTTACTACAAACAGACTATTGTCCACGAAGCATCAATATGGTGTTGCCACCCACGCCATCGCCAGACTTTTATTTGAAAGTAATAACTCATTATTCAACTTTATAATTCCGAAAATAGACATTATTTTTTTATGTCCCATATGCATGGATGTCTTTTTTTTAGAGATTGCGTATATTTATTGAATGAAATTATCTGCATTCATACCATTCATACTTATAATTCTTTTAAATGGATGTGATAAATTTAACCTCACACCGGAGATTACAATTAACTTTCAGGATCCTACCAATATAACGGAATCAGGCTTTCAAATAAGTTGGTCCATTAATTCGGCAGATTATCAGTCCCTTACATTTATACTGGCTGAAGACCCGGGATTTGAACGTGTTATAAGCTCTGAAGAGTTTCGGGACAGGAGTGTCAGAAGTACTGCTTTTGAGTCCCTCCGGGGAGCTGACACATACTACTACCGGATCAGTTTGCTGAAAGCGCCCGGCAGTATCTATATTAGTCAGACCAAATCCATAGAGCTACCATTTGTACAGGAATTTGTAACCATTCCAACCCCGGACTCAGCCTCATTAAAGGGATCACTCTACTACAGGGGAGCTCTGAATGAAAAAAGACCTGCGGTTATCCTGATGCATGAATTTGGTATTTTTGTAAATGGTTGGATTAACTCTGATATGCTGAAAGCACTGGTTGCAGAGGGATATATATGTATGATTTTTTCCAATAGGGGCCATGGACAATCTTCTTATATTGAAAACATTCAGGATTTGATAGACGATCCACGGTACCTGGCCAATGACCTGAGAGGTGCACTTGCATTTATATCACAAAATGAAAGGGTTATGGCTGATTCCATTTGCCTGATGGGGGCTTCTATGGGA
>Ga0164313_10003907_pt1 | contig 13300 bp, 9 predicted proteins | sample GuaBasSedimGuay4_FD_113735 | JGI IMG/M metagenome (GOLD analysis project Ga0164313, IMG submission 113735) | Subseafloor sediment microbial communities from Guaymas Basin, Gulf of California, Mexico - Guay4, Core 4569-4, 0-3 cm | ecosystem: Environmental > Aquatic > Marine > Hydrothermal vents >... | reverse complement strand
CATACAGTAGAAAATTACATTGATGTTTTTGAAGTTCCTGACGTAACTCAAGAACCACTTGATGGTGCCTGTATCTTCTGGATGCCATTTGAGCTTACCGGAGGATTACCTGAAGGTGGTGAATACAGCGGAGCCGGAGTAACTGACGGAATGTTCGATCCGGAAGCTGCCGGACTGGGTACGCATACTATCACTTACACCTATGTTTCAGATGATGGCTGTGAAAATTCAGCTGAAGAAACTCTTTATGTGGATGCATGTACAGGTATTGATGAGATTAAAGAAGATGCTGTTCAGGTTTATCCTAATCCTGCAAATGAGATTGTGAATATTTCATCAAAATCGAATATGGTTTCAGTTCGTATTTATAATTACGCCGGGCAATTAATGGACGGTTTAAAGTTAAATGAGCGTAGTTATCAAATAAATACCTCCTCATTTCCAGCCGGAGTTTATTCCATAAAAATTGAAACAGAAGATAACGTCATCACTAAACGGCTGATAATAAGATAGATTAGCTTTATATATAAAATGACAAACCCCCTTAATGAATTATTCATCAAGGGGGTTTATTTTTTAATTTTATTTAGACTTGAAAATATTCCGGCTTAACCTATTCAACATAAACGGGCTTTTCTGCTTTATCAACTGCTTTACCTATAATTGAGGATGTTTCAATAATCTTCCTTATAATTATTATTAAAAATGCTTTAACTTTGTAAGAATTGCCAGAGCAACCAATTTAATTTTAATTAACGATAAACAAAATGAAAAAAATTACTCTTTTTCTAGGATTGTTGTTAGCAACAACATTTAGTTATGCTCAATATACTCCCCTGACGGTAGCAGTTGATTTTACAGCAACAGATATTGAAGGAGGTGAGCACAACCTGTTTTCTATTTTGGAGGAAGGCCATTACGTCTGTATTGACTTCTTTTTCACTACATGAGGCGGATGTATAGCCACCGCACCTTATATAGTCGGGGCTTACGAATATTTTGGCTGCAATACTTCAGATCTTTTTGTAATAGCTGTTGATTATGGCGATACAGATGCAGAGTGCATCGAATATGATGAAACTTATGGAATTGAATTCCCGACCATAAGTGGTATAGAAGGTGGCGGAAATGCCATTATTAACACTTACGGTATTACACTTGCCCCTACCTACATTTTAATTGCCCCTAACCACGATATTGTTATCCAAGGATTGGGATGGCCTATTAATGGAACACAACACTTTATTGATGCATTTGAAGCTGAAGGTGTAGAGCAAGCAGAGTGTAGCGGGGTAACAGCTAATTTTTCATCGGATGTTACTTCAGTTTGTGGCGATGGTACAGTTAACTTTTCCGATATGTCATCAGGAGATATAACAAGCTGGCTATGGACTTTTGAAGGAGGTGACCCTGAAACTTCTACTGAAGAGAATCCAGCAGTTTTCTATAATACTATAGGAAGCTGGGATGTAACTTTAAATGTTAATGGAGAAGAAGGAGACACATTTTCAATAGAAGACTACATTGATGTTTTTGAAATTCCCGATGTAACTCAAGAGCCACTTGATGGTGCCTGTATCTTCTGGATGCCATTTGAACTTACCGGAGGATTACCTGAAGGAGGTCAATACAGCGGGCCCGGAGTAACTGCCGGAATGTTCGATCCTGAAGTTGCCGGATTGGGTACACATACTGTCACATACACCTATGTTTCTGACGATGGCTGTGAAAATTCAGCTGAAGAAACTCTTTATGTGGATGCATGTACAGGTATTGATGAAATAAAAGATGATGCAGTACAGGTTTATCCTAATCCTGCAAATGAGATCGTTAATATTTCATCAAAATCGAACATGATTTCGGTTCGTATTTATAATTACACTGGGCAATTAATAGAAAGCTTAAAGTTAAATGAGCGTAGTTATCAAATCAATACCTCCTCATTTCCAGCCGGAGTTTATTCCATTAAAATTGAAACAGAAGATAATACCGTCACTAAACGACTGATCATAAAGTAATTTAACTTTATATATAAAATGACTAACCCCCTTAATGAATAATTCATTAAGGGGGTTTATTTTTTAATTGTATTCAGACTTGAGGATATTCCGGCTTAACCTATTCAACGTAAACGGACTTTTCTGCTTTATCAATGACTTTACCTATAACTGAAAATGCTTCTCCTGCCTGTTTAAGATCCGCGACTAATGAATTTGCCTTTTCTGCCGCAATTGATATAAGTAAACCGCCAGATGTTTGTGCATCTGCAAGCAACATCTTTCTGTTGTAATCTATAGTGTCGTCAAAAAAGCAATCCTTTTCTGCGTATTCAAGATTTCTGAACGCAGCACCCGGAATAATTCCCAGATCAATTAATTCCATCACTCCTTTTAAAACAGGCACTTTTCCTGAATATAATTTAATAGAAACATCACTTCCTAAAGCCATTTTCAGAGTATGCCCCAGTAGTCCGAAACCAGTAACATCAGTTGCACTACTAACCGAATATTTCATCATTATTTCCGCTGCTCCTTTATTTAGATGCTTCATATTTTTCACCGCAGCCGCATAGTCATCTTCATTAACAAGCTTGTTCTTTTTTGCCGAAATAATTACTCCTGTACCTATCGGTTTTGTAATAATTAACACATCACCTGCCTTTGCATCAGCATTTGTAATAACATTATCAGGGTGTACCCAACCGGTAACTGCGAGTCCATATTTAGGAATATCATCAGTAATCGTGTGCCCTCCAAGAATTATACCTCCGGCTTCGGTAACTTTGTCCTGTCCTCCCTTCAGTATTTCTTTGAGAATTGATAAGGATAAATTGGATGGGAACATAGCTATATTCAGCACTGTCAGCACTTGTCCTCCCATGGCATATATATCGCTAAGGGCATTGGCTGCAGCAATCTGTCCAAAATCGTATGGATCAGAACATACCGGAGGAAAAAAATCGGTTGTTTGAACTAGTGCGTAATCGTCATTTATCTTATATACCCCGGCATCGTCATGAGTATCGATATCTACCAACAAATTTTTGTGCTTAATTTTTGGTAATCCGGCCAATGCTTTATTTAATTCAGATGCTGATAGTTTAGCTGAGCATCCGCCTTGTTCAACAAGACTTAATAGGTCTATCTTCATTTTCATTTCTCCGCTAAATATTTATCACTTTTGAATAGGATGTCAAGATATCCAAAATCTCCACCATATTTGAGACTCTTCCTGCTTTTAGATTTTCCATTTCATCATAATAATCCAGGCAAGCACCACATGTTAATAATTCGCTTCCTTTGCTTTCCAACTCAATCAATAAGTTCAATACAGGAGAACCCTTCAACACCAGATTAATTCCTGAATTCAAAAAAATAATTTTATCAGGAGTACGTTCCTCCTCAACCATTGTAGTCAACATACCTCCCACTAACATCTTTCCTAAATCTTCCGATCCTTCTCCTAATTTGTCCTTGCCAAACACAACAACAAAACCCTGATCGTCTGATTGTGAACTTGCACAATATGCTTCAGCTTCTTCAATTACGGGTTCTTCTCCATCTTTATTAAATATCAATTCAAAACTATCACCTGCAATTTGCTGTTTCACCTTAATGCCATTATCCTTCAGGTATCGCATTACATTTTTTACAGAGGTTTCACTATCGATTACTATTTTTATAAGCTCATCCTTATCACTTTCCTTAAGTGCTTTCTTTGTTGCAATCAGTGGTAAAGGACAAGCTTTTCCCCTTACGTCTATTACTTTCATCATACAGAAATTACCTCCTTTCCCTTTTCGGTTATATGAATATAAAACTCTGATTTTTTAATTATTCCTTCTTCAACAAATATTCGTATCATGGTTTTTACAAAGTTTTTTGTGCTGTTAAACAGTAAGCGGAATTCTTTTTCATTTATTCCTCTCTCCTTTTGATTTAGTACGGGGAGTAGTATTTTTCTCACTTCGTTAACGATATCTGTATGTACATATTCTCCTTCGGTTATACTAATTTTTCCATTATTAACTAAGTATTTTAATAGCATTCTCAGATTTTCCTTGCTTATTTTTTTTGAAAACGCCTGAGACCCTATCTCTTTCATTAACGGGGTTTGTTTTTCATAGTTTTTTAAAGTAGTCTCAAGCCAATTAAGCTGTTGCAGAGTTTCATCATCAATTTCAACAGAATGTTCATTAAGCGCCCAGGTTTTTTCAACTTTTTTAATCAGATTTTCTTTTTCCATCGAATCCAATAATGCGCCAACATACATCTTTGCGGCTTCATTTAATTTTAAACCAAATTTTCCGTAGAACTCATTAGCCTCCATTCCACCATCAATCAGGAAATTATTTGCATGATATTTTTTCAGCGCTTCAAGAATCACCTGAGAAAAATCAGCATGAACATTAATGTTTACCAGAATCTTTTTACCTGAAACCTCAAATATCTTTACTGCACCATCCTCATTTTCTAAACATTCCGTCAGCACATCTTCAGCTTCCAATTCTAAAATCTCAGCTAATTTCTCAACGAAAAGAGGTGATTTTGTTTTCTTCAGTTCAAATTTAATAATGTTGTATTGCTTATCGCTGTTTAAAGTTGCCTCCAGCAGTTCGTTGAGTACAGCTAATAATTTAGGAGTTCTTCTTCTGTGATGAAGTGGTTTAACATCTAATATCACCCCTCCGCCAAGGGTAATATCATTGGATGAATTTCTCAAGATAAATCTGTCTTTGTTTAAAAGGATTGCCGGCTTTTCAAGATGAATTTGAACAATGGCTGTCTCTCCCTTTTTCAAACTATCTTTATTTAAAAGATGCACTTTTGCAGCACATTCGAATGTACCGGAATAAAAAATTACTTTAGTCCACAGACCTAATTCGTGATTAACAGCGAATAATTGTAACGTAGTATCTATCAAATATGTTTCTTCAATAAGTTTATCAGATAATACCATTCCTCTCTCAAAATCTTCATTTTTAAACCCTGATAAATTTAAAGCGGCCCTGTCTCCGCTTACAACATCTTTTACAGGAACACCATGTCGTTCAATCTTTCTGACTTTGAAATGTTTAGCTCTCCCAGGCAACAGATACAGATTACTTCCACTTTCAAGACTTCCTCCCAAAACAGAGCCGGTAACAACAAACCCCACCCCTTTTACATTAAATACCCTGTCGATATACATCCGGAAAAGCTCGCTTTTACTTTTATCTTTAAGCTGAGGGATCAGCTTTGATATTTCAGATATTAAATCATCAATTCCTTCACCTGTAGTTGACGAAACCTGTACAACAGGAGCATTTTCCAAAATGGATCCTTGCAGAAATTCAGCTACTTCAAGCTGGGCAAGTTCCAGCATATCATCATCTGCAAGGTCTTTTTTTGTGATTACTACAATTCCGTTTTCAACACCAAGAAGCTCAATAATTTGCAAATGCTCGACTGTCTGAGGCATAATCCCGCTATCGGCTGCTACCACTAAAAGAACTATATCAACCCCGAAAGCCCCTGCAACCATTGTTTTAATAAAATCTTTATGGCCTGGCACATCTACAATTCCGATAGATTCGCCGGAAGATAAATTGAAATGTGCAAACCCCAGGTTAATAGTAATACCACGCTCTTTTTCTTCTTTATGGGTATCACAATCCATTTGAGTAAGTGCTTTGATCAGTGCTGTTTTACCATGATCAACATGCCCGGCAGTACCTATTATTAAGTGGCGCATTATCAGGTTATTTTTTTATATACTTCACTAATCGATCTTGACGCTAATTCAAGTTCCTGTTCCTGCATGGTCAAGACATCAAAATAAATATCTCCTTTTCTTAAGATCCCAAGTACTGTTATACTTTGACGTAGCAGTCCTTTATACAGACTTTCTGCAAATTCTGACCTCTGCCTGGAAGTGTTTTTTTTCACCTTCAGTTTGACGGCAAAACCAGGAATCTCACTACCAGGTAAAGCTCCGCCCCCAAACTGGCCTTTACTTTCAACCACCTCTGAATCAATCTTATATTTACTCAAATATTTTTGAAATATCTTAGCTTTCTTTTCAATATCAATGGGTAGTTGGTTGATTGTTTTATAAAATAGATTCTTTTTATATAGAACTTTTTCATCCAGAAAATAATTGCAGTTGGTTTCTAAAAATGCCAGTGTTAATTTATCAACCCTTAACGCTCTTAACATAGGCTCTTTTTTCAACTTCTGAACCAATTCTTTTTTCCCCGCTATGATTCCGGCTTGCGGCCCGCCAAGCAATTTATCTCCACTGAAACATACGAGTCCAACACCGATTTTCAGGGTCTGCATAACATTAGGCTCCTTTTTTAAATCCTTAGAGTATCTGTTATTTAACAGCCCGGAACCCATATCATAAACTACCGGAATATTGTTTTTCTTTCCCAATGATACCAGTTCATTTAACTTCACTTCTTGTGTAAAACCTTCAATGGAATAATTTGATTTATGTGCTTTGAAGAGAACTCCCGTGTTTTCGGTAATTGCATTCTCATAATCCGATACTTTTGTTTTGTTTGTAGTTCCCACTTCAATCATTTTACAATCAGAAGCAGCAATAATATCAGGTAACCTGAATGAGCCACCAATTTCAATCAGTTCCCCTCTTGAAACAATGACTTCTTTGTCTTTAGCAAAAGCTCTCAGGATTAACATAACAGCGGCAGCATTATTGTTCACTACCAACACATCTTCTGCCCCACAAAGATATTTTAGCAAGTCGGAAGCATGTGAATTTCTTGAGCCACGACTTGCTTTTTCCAGATCAAATTCAAGGTTACTATAACCACTGAGTACTTCAAAAGTTTCATTTAGCATTTCATCACTATAAGGAGCACGTCCTAAGTTTGTGTGGATGATAATTCCGGTGGCATTAATAACTTTTTTAAGATTTTTAGATCTTATTCTATGGACTTCAGAAATTATTTGGTTAATAATACCTGATAGGTCAGGAATAGATTTACCACCTTTTGCGTCATCTTTTATCCCTGCTAAAACTTTTCTGATAACGTATTTTACGAAATCAATGTTTGTTTCAGAAATTAAATCTTTAATCTCTGTATTGTTTAAAAGCTTATCAACGCCTGGTATTTTTTTTAATTCATCCAAAAGAAAGGCCTTTCATTAGAATTTGAGATAGATAAAAAGCAGAGGGGGCAGGAATCGAACCTGCCACAGCCGGTTTTATACGTCTGCTACTGGTTTTGAAGACCAGGTGGAACACCGGTTCCGTCCCCTCTAATACCGATTACCAATCAAAATGCGCCTTTAGTTCTTTTCAATCCTAAAGCCTCTTTGATTGAGTATCGCCATTAGCCATTGTATTTTTCAAAATGCCTTTCAGCGCATTTTTGAAAAACAATTGGTATAATAAAAGTAATGACAACACAAATATATAATAAGTTGCGCTTTTTAAGATGGTTAAATGAAGTAAATAAAAGTATCTGCAAAATCCGTTGCAATTGTATGGGTACAAGAATGTTAAAAGCTCTTGTTACCGGTTAACGATTTTCATACACGAATTACCAGCCAGCCAACCCGTGGAATAGGCAATTTGAAGATTATAGCCACCCGTTTCAGCATCCAGATCGATCATTTCTCCGGCAAAATAAAGTCCTGCTACCAGTTTCGATTCCATCGTTTTAGATGAAATCTCATTTGTAGAGATGCCACCAGCTGTAATAATAGCTTCTTTAAACGAGCGATGATTGGTGATCCTGAAACGCAGGTTTTTAAGAAGATACCGGATTTGCTTTCGCTCTTTTGATGAAATCTGGTGGCATACTTTTTCAGGATCAAGTTCTAACAGATCAATGAAAACAGGAACCATACTCGATGGTAACCAGTAACGAAAAATATTGATGATCTTTTTCTTGCCATGTTCATTCAGGTCACGAATCAAACGTTTATCGAGTTTTTGATCATCAAGTGCCGGTTTCAGATCAATGCTAATTTCCACTTTGTTGTTCTTGTATAATTCGTCAACTACAAGCCTGCTTAATGTAAGGATAATAGGACCGGAAAGGCCGAAGTGCGTAAAAATCATCTCGCCAAAATCTTCACCCAATTTTTTGTCGTTTACCCATACTACAGTCCTTACATTTTTCAGCGTAAGGCCTTGTAATTTTTGTGCTGTGTTACCTTCAGTTTCCAAGGGTACAAGTGCGGGCCTGACATTTTCTATGGAATGCCCCACTTGCCTTGCCAGTTCATAACCTTCTCCATTCGATCCAGTGGCAGGATATGATTTACCACCTGTTGCCAGGATAACATTTTTTGTAAGAATTTTTTGCCCGTTTGCATGAACACCGCAAATAGAACTATTTTCAACGATTAGTTTCTCAACCCTTTGACCACAACGAATCTCAACATTCAATTCGTTGACCCATTGCAACAATGCCTTTAATACATCCGATGCTTTGTTGCCGGTGGGGAAATAACGCCCACCCCGTTCAAGGCTTATTTCAACCCCATATCTTTCCAACAACTCAATAATGTCTTTCGAATAGAAATGCGAAAAGGCATTTCGCAGAAACCGGCCTTTGGGATACACATGTTTTATGAAGTTAGAAATGTCAGCATTGTTTGTGATGTTACAACGCCCTTTTCCTGTTATCAACAGTTTGCGTCCTTCCTGCCTCATTTTTTCCAGTACCAACACCTTGCCACCTAATTCTGCAGCTCGGCCAGCTGCTAATATACCGGCCGGACCGGCTCCAACCACTATAAGATCGAAATTATTCATGCAGTGCAAAGGTATACTATACAGCAAAATAAACCTGCCAGAAGTTAACAAGCAATTAAAGAGAGGAAAAAGTAAATAATGTCATGCTATAATTCGTATAATTATTTGAGGAATTGGGTCTTTACATCAATTCTTTATCCAATTAATTGTTTTATGATGATCTCACCTATGAAACATCATGGATTTATGCTTACGTTTGCAAACTTTTTTGCCTAAGACAGGCAAGCCTAAACTTTTAATAAAATGATCACAGTTTCAGATTTAAGAATTCAATTTGGTAAGAGGGTATTGTTCCAGGACGTAAATATGAAATTTACGGCGGGAAATTGTTATGGTGTTATAGGAGCAAATGGTGCTGGGAAATCAACATTCTTAAAGGCAATTTCGGGAGAAATTGATACTGCTCACGGACGCATTAGTTTGGGGCCGGGAGAAAGGCTTTCTGTTTTAAGCCAGGATCACTTTGCCTTTGACAATTACACAGTGCTTAACACTGTTATGAAAGGGTTCTCAAAGCTTTGGGATATTATTCAGGAAAAAGATGCACTATATGCCAAACCCGATTTTTCAGAGGAAGATGGCCTTAAAGCAGCCGGATTAGAAGAAATATTTGCTGATATGGATGGCTGGAATACGGAAAGTGATGCTGCTGCATTATTAAGTGATTTGGGAATAAAAGAAGAGTTTCATCATACCATAATGAAAGATATGAGCGGGAAGCAAAAAGTAAGAGTTTTACTGGCCCAGGCTCTTTTTGGCAAGCCTGACAATTTATTGCTTGATGAACCTACAAACGACCTCGACCTTGAAACTGTAACATGGCTAGAGAATTACCTGTTTAATTATGAAAATACTGTTTTAGTAGTATCTCACGACAGGCATTTTCTTGACGCCATAAGTACGCATACTGTCGATATTGATTTTGAGAAAATACAAATGTTTGCAGGAAATTACAGCTTCTGGTATCAAAGCAGCCAGTTAGCATTAAGACAGCAGCAGGCGCAAAACAAAAAAGCCGAAGACAAGAAAAAAGAATTACAGGAATTTATTTCTCGCTTTAGTGCAAATGTTGCTAAATCAAAACAGGCAACAAGCCGCAAGAAAATGATTGAAAAGCTTAATATTGTTGACATCAGACCTTCAACAAGAAAATATCCGGGTATTATTTTCAAGCCTGATCGTAAGGCAGGTGACACAATTCTTGAAGTTAATGGCTTAAGTGCAAATATAGATGGTAATATTTTGTTTAAGGATGTATATTTTCATGCAAATAAAGGCGATAAAATCATCTTCTTATCGAAAGATCCCAGGGCAATGACCACTTTTTTTGAGATAATAAATGGTAATCAAAAAGCTGATACAGGAACCTATCAATGGGGACAAACTATTACATCTGCCTATTTACCGTTGGATAACTCAGCATTTTTCAAGAGCGATTTGAGTCTGTTCGATTGGCTTTGCCAGTTCAGTACAGATACAACAGAACTTTTTATTCGCGGTTATTTGGGGAAAATGTTATTTACCGGTGAAGAAATCAATAAACGTGTTGACGTTTTATCCGGTGGAGAGAAAATGCGTTGTATGATCTCTAAAATGATGCTTGTAAATGCTAATGCCCTGGTGTTAGATACACCTACAAATCATCTCGATCTGGAGTCTATACAGGCATTCAATAATAATTTAATAAAGTACCCTGAAAACATTTTTATGTCTTCTCATGACCATGAATTTATTCAATCGGTTTGTAACAGGATTATTGAGCTTACTCCCGGCGGTATTATTGATAAACTAATGGATTACGATGATTATATTTTGGATGAAAAAATAAATGCCTTAAGAGAAAAAATGTACAAGGTGTAATAAAAAACATTAAAAAAAAAAACAGAAATCGTAGTTATTTCGCTTTAGTTGAAGACTTAAACCTGCCTAACAACAAATGAGAGTTTTTTAAAATGAAGAAAACTACCCTGTTAAGAGTGGCTTTTGTGAACCCAAAGGGACTAAGCTCGAACCATTTTTATATGGATTTACAAAAATTAATAAAATTTTTCCAAAGTCAGTTCATTTAACGTAAGCGTCAATCAAATACGAAACGAGAAAATCCCGGAATTGAAAAAGCATTGAAAGATGCTGGTACACCTAAAGTGAAGTAAATTATTGAAATTGGGCAGTTTGGGTTTTGAAGCTAACTTACGATATCTTTCAACGGTAAGGAATATAGGCCTATTTTTGCGCAAATTTTTCAAATGACTGCTTTCGAAAATTTAAATCTTTCAAAACCCTTGCATAATGCAATCGGTGATCTGGGGTTTGACAGACCAACACCCATACAATCTGCCGCTTGCCCTGTTATTCTTTCAGGAAAAGATGTAGTGGGAATTGCCCAGACAGGAACAGGAAAAACATTTGCCTACGCACTTCCAATACTAAAAGATCATACATTCTCAAAACAGATCAACCCAAGGGTGCTGATATTAGTCCCTACACGCGAACTCGTATTGCAGGTGGTCGAACAAATAGAAAGTCTTTCGAAGTATATCAACATTCGCGTTTTGGGTGTGTACGGCGGAACAAACATCAACACGCAGAAGCAAGCGGTATCAGAAGGCTCAGATATACTAGTGGCTACCCCCGGAAGGTTGTATGATTTAACACTCAGCGGGGTATTGCAGTTAAAATCCATTAAGAGGTTAGTGATTGATGAGGTGGATGTAATGCTTGACTTTGGCTTTCGTTTTCAATTGACTAACATCTTTGAATTGTTACCCGAACGCAGACAAAACATCATGTTTTCTGCTACCATGACTGAAGAAGTGGATGCACTGATTGATGATTATTTTACGGTTCCAACAAAAATTTCGATATCATTAAGTGGTACACCATTGGAGAATATTGCCCAGCAGTGTTACCCTGTACCGAATTTTTATACCAAGGTAAATTTATTGGCACATTTGTTATTAGAGAAGGAGACCTTCAACAAAGTTTTGGTTTTTGTTTCCAGCAAAAGAAATGCCGATCGTCTCTATGAATATTTAGAAAAAGACATAGGATCAGAAGCTTGTATTATCCATTCAAATAAATCACAAAATTACCGTATACGATCTATTCAGCAATTTGATGAAAGTAAGAATAGAATCCTGATCACTACTGATGTAATGGCACGAGGATTGGATTTAGATAAAATCTCACATGTCATTAATTTTGACACACCCGGCTATCCTGAAAATTATATGCACCGTATCGGAAGGTCTGGCAGGGCAGAACAGGAAGGGAAATCCATTTTGTTTTATACAGAAAAAGAAGTTGCTGCAAAAAATGCCATAGAAAAGCTGATGGATTACAAAATCCCTGTCATTGATTTTCCCGTGGAAGTTAAAATTTCCAAGGAGTTAATTCCTGATGAACGTCCGAAAGAAGCAGCAGTGAAATACCTACGCAATCCGGAAATAGATAGTGGTGGTGGTGCTTTCCATGAAAAGAAAAAAAAAAACCTAAAAACAAACCAGGGCGGCTCTTATCTCAGGAAAGCAAAAAAGCACAAAAGACCTAAAACGAGAGGTGATAAAAATTTCAATAAGCGGGGAAGAAAACGATAGCTAAGCTGCTGCAATTATTCCGGTTTGGAACCAAATCTTCGTTGTCGTTTTTTGTAATTCCCTTTGTTACTTTTTGGTTTTGGTTTTCGAAAATGTGATTTTCCCGGTTCTGCCTTTTGTGTTTCGGTTATATGAGTTGGTTCAAAACCTGGTATTACTTCCGAAGGAATACTTTGCTCAATCAGTCTTTCAATTCCTTTCAAGTAAGCCAGTTCATCATCACAGACCAATGAAATAGCTTCTCCGCTGGCTCCCGCTCTCCCTGTACGACCAATCCGGTGAATATAATCTTCCGCAACATTGGGCAATTCGAAATTGATGACATGGGGCAACAATGGAATATCCAAGCCACGCGCCGCAATATCTGTTGCCACCAATACCCTTACAGTTCCTTTCTTAAAACCCTCCAAAGTTTTAGTTCGGTGGTTCTGACTTTTATTTCCATGGATGGCAGATGCTGAGATTCCACTTTTAACCAATTTCTGACTAAGCCGGTTAGCACCATGTTTCGTCCTTGTAAAAACCAACACTTGTTTCCAGTTGCCTTCTGCAATTAACTTGATAATCAGCCTCGTTTTTCTCCCTTTATCAACCCGATAAACTTTTTGGTTAATCTTTTCAACGGTAGTTTGCTCCGGTGTGGCTTCCACAAGAACAGGATGGTTCAAAAAACCATTGGCCAGTTTCTTGATTTCCTTTGAAAAGGTAGCTGAAAACAAGAGGTTCTGTCTTTTGTCAGGCATCAGTTCAAGAATACGGCGGATGTCTCTTAAAAATCCCATATCGAGCATGCGATCGGCTTCGTCTAAAACAAGGAATTCAATCTTGGCTAGCGACAGTAGTTTTTGTCCGTGCAGATCGAGTAAACGTCCGGGAGTCGCAACCAAAATATCTACACCTTGCCGCAAAGCTGCTACTTGCGGATTCTGGTT
>Ga0164313_10003906_pt1 | contig 13300 bp, 10 predicted proteins | sample GuaBasSedimGuay4_FD_113735 | JGI IMG/M metagenome (GOLD analysis project Ga0164313, IMG submission 113735) | Subseafloor sediment microbial communities from Guaymas Basin, Gulf of California, Mexico - Guay4, Core 4569-4, 0-3 cm | ecosystem: Environmental > Aquatic > Marine > Hydrothermal vents... | reverse complement strand
GAGTTCACGTAGTTCGTCTTCGCTCAGCAATACTTCGCGCTCGGCCTCACTGATGCTGCGGTTTTGCATTACGAACAGGGTTTCGGCTATCTCCAGCAGCTTGCCAAAGATCTCCTGACCGTAGTTGGAATCGTTCAGCAGTGAGACGGCCAATTCGCCGGACATGCGACCATCAGTCATTGCTGTGGCCATGCGCGCGTTGAATATATTGCAGTGCTCGTGCAGAGCCAGGCGAAGATGATCCAGTGACAGCACCGCTGACTCGTCCTCGGATGCCAGTCGAAGTTTCTCCAGTTCGCGGATCAATAGTGACAGCTGAACGCGCATATTGTTGTACATTGCGTGTTGTTCTTCGTTGCTTGATGCCACCGCAAGCGCAAGATTCTTACGCAGGTGTTTGCTGGCCTTGATCACATCGACCATTTTCTGGTTGGCATCACGCAGCCAGTGGATATCCCCGGACTGCTCCTCCTGCCAGGAGAAGCCGGCACGACTGATGAAGGTGATGATGGCGCTGTACAGTGGTTTTACCTGTTGTTCATAGGCCGCACCCACATCAAAATCCGGTAGTTTGCGCTGGGATGAGGCGACCTTCGCAAGGTCAGTCTCGGAGCAGACCTGTTCGCGCTCGAAACCGAATGCCCGGGTCAGAATATTAATGCTGTGGTCCCAAACCCGTAGCGTTTCCTGCCGGGTCGCCTCCAGTGCGGTATCCGGGAATTCAACGGCGGAGTCGTCCAGGTATTTTGGTTGACTGACAAGCAGGGTCTTTGGCTCGAACATTTTTTCCAGGATGCTGACCATTCTACCCATCAACGGCAGCATCACCAGTACACCAATGGTATTGAAAAGAGTATGAAACACTGCCAGCTTCAGGGTGTAGTCATCATCGGCGATGCCAACGTGGGCGCTGATCCAGTCTACCGCCGTCATCATCTGATAGACAAATATGATTGCGATTAGACCGGTAACCATATTGAAAACCAGGTGCGCAGCAGCCAGCCGTTTACCCTGTTCATTTGCGCTCATCGAACCGATGATAGCGGTGATGGTGGTGCCGACATTTGCACCAATGGCCAGCGCGAGTCCGTTTTCATAGGTGATTTGATTGGCGGCAAGCGCAGTAATAGTCAATACCAGCGTAGCATGACTGGACTGCATTACCACCGTTGCAGCAATACCGATACCGGTAAACAGAAACAGTCCGGCATAACCGGCGACGGCAAACTGGGTCAGGTCAAAGCTGTCTTTGAAGGTATCAAAGCCTTCTTTCATGTAGTGGATACCAAGAAATAGAAAACCGAGACCAAGCAGAATGTAACCAATACCCTTCAGGTTTTTGGAAGTCTGGAACAGCAGCAGTACACCGAAAACCAGCATCGGCATGGCATAGGCTGAAATCTTGACCTTCAGGCCGAAACCGGCGACCAGCCAGGCACCGGTGGTGGTACCAATGTTCGCGCCAAAAATGATCCCGACTCCGGAGGCAAGGTCAATCAGGCCGGCACTGAGGAAGGAAATGGCAATGACCGAGACCAGCGAACTGGACTGCATCAGGGTGGTGCTGATAACGCCAAAACTGAGACTTTTCCAGAGTTTATCGGTAGTCTTTTTAAGTATCCGTTCCAGGGTGCCGCCGGTGAATATCTGGAAGCCCTGTTCCAGTGATAACATACCGAATAGAAAGATGGAGACGCCGGCAGCGATGGTCTTGAAATCGGGGCTGACCCAGAACCCCCATGCGAGGATGACAAAGATGGTTGGTAGCAGGATTTTACGTAACATAGGCAATGCCCCTTGTTATTTGTCAAGTCACTACTGTCCCGTTAACTTTGCTAAATTGTCTACGGGTCTTACACTGTCTGGATGAGGCTATATTTATACTATCCGAGACATGAATTGGAACCCGTCGCCTGAGACACGCTGTAAATACGTCCATGTACGCTCGGATGCCGCATCCATGCGGCATACGGTCTCAGGCGACGGCTACCATTCCATGCCTCTAACAGTTAACGAGACATATATGGTCAAGTATAACCTGAATTGCAATACCACTTTCGGATGAATCGTCAAATTCACCAGTCACACAAATCTTATCTAAAATAATTCTACTAAGGTGCTGCTCAACCGGTAACAAAACAATATCGCAATGTGCTTCAAGTCTCAACCCAAAAAATGTTTTGTTCTAAAATAAGCCCTCACCACGTGCATTGTTAATGACAGTTATACGGGTAGCGCCAGCCTGTTTTGCAGCATCCATAACCTTGCTGATTTTGGATTCATTTACAAATACTATCAATAATCTAAAATGCATTCTTAATGCTCTGATGAATGCACTTACTTTTTGTTATCTTTATCAAGGCTTTTAATTATCTTTTCGCCTCATTAAAATCATTGGCAACATAGACTACCAGACAACTGAATAACCAATATTCAGAATGACCGCATCAAGGTCCGGTGTCTCTTCACCTGCGGTGACATCCCCATCATCAAATGTCTGATTCATGAACTCACCACGTACCGACAATTCACTGTTTTTGCCAATTGCATAGCCATATTTCAGACCTAAGGTCGTGCCGGTTAACTTCATCAACCTGGAATCACTGCTGACTTCTGTCAATAACACCGTACCATCGTCAGCAATATCTATCCCCTCTACCAGGTTATGCCGATAGAAATCCGCTGCCTCCTGCATGTAATAACGTACATGCGGCTGCAGATAACTGCGCCCCATCTCGTAGCGGTATTTCAAATCAAAGGTATTAGAACTAATGCCCCAGTCATCCCAGAAATAGCGATAGGAGAAATGGATAACGTCCTGTGTAAGGTGATGCGCTACCCTGAAGAATAAATTATTACGCTGACGTGAATCAGGCCTGTTCTCATAGACGTAAGGCAAGTTTCCTGTATTTGGATCAAATTCTCCAGAATTCGCTAACTTTCCATTTGCATCTACAACAGAAACAATCTTAAACGGATCAGTCAGATAACCGTCCGATACACCGTATGAATAATTAAGCTCTATCAAGGTGTGACGACTGACTACCTGGGTCACTCCTACAAGAAAATCAGTGATTGTTTTTGTATCGCTGCTGCCTTCACGGTTTAACCCCGCACCTTGCAGCCTCATTGGACTCAGCGCAATAGGAATGCCGCCTTCCGGAGTGTAGGTATCATTATTGAATGCCAGGCTCGCGGTAAGCGTGGTATTTTTATTGTTTAAATCCCGAATGTAACTGCCACTCAGCCCTAGTGACAGGTAGTCATACTCGGCTGAAGCATTCAATCCAAGTTTAACCCTTGATAAACGGTTAACAGGCAGGGTCCAGTCAGCACCGGCGGCAACACGGGTATCCATGAAGCTACTATCAAGCGGTGTCTCGCCCGCTGCAGCGGCATAACTACCGTTACCTGATGGTGTTGTAAATGTTTGTATCGGTGCTGAAGATGCATGCGCACCGTTCGGTGTCGCACCGGTTAAGGCATCTATCACTAACCTGAGATCGATACGTTCACCTTCATCACCGATATTACGGCCCGCATAGATAGCAGGCTCAGCTGCTTGAACACGACCGTCGCTCTCGCCGTAATAAAGAAAGGCAGTATCAATATCCCATTCAGAATCAGCCGCCTGTGCTGCCGATGCGGTTACCTGCAACAATGAACAGGTAGCAAGACTGATCTTGCTTTTAATATTTATTAATTGCATCCGCAACCTCCGCCACCAACGCCCTGGCCACCACTGGATGCTTCCTTACTAAAATAAATATGCTCATCATAAAAATTATCAAAATAATCGGGAACCAGCTGCATTGAATCTTTAGCCAGTAAATCTCGCTCCCAGGGTTCGACGCCCATTGAACTGCACCCGGTCAGCAATGCGATGACGGTAATTAGTAAAAGTGATTTCATTTAAGATATATCTTCTATTTAGTTAACAGGTTTTTGATGGCCTGCTCTATTGGTGTTTTATCTTTTTCTCGAAAGCCAATGTGTGATGCATAGACCTTGCCATCACGGCCAATCAGGTAGCTGCCAGGCATGCCTTTTAATTTGTACTCGGATGCACTCGCGCCACTCTCATCAAACGCTACTATGAAATTCACATCCACCACTTTAAGAAACTCATCAGCTAACTTTCTGTCTTTATCCAGGTTAACGGCAATTATCTCAAATCCCTGATCAGCATAGATCTCTTTCATATCGCGCATCCAGGGAAATGAATTTTTACAGGGCTGGCACCATGAAGCCCAGAAGTCCAGGTAGACAACCTTGCCCCTGAGGTTATCAAGCCGTACGTTTCCATCAATGCCCGGTAGATCGATGTCAGGTGCCTGATTGAATGCGGCGAAACTGTTCTGACTTATCAGCACAAAAATGAATAAAATATACTGGATAGTTTGTTTCATGATAGGAATGTCCTGTTTTAGATTTTTCTATTGGTGTTATAAATTATTTGTCTCATCAGGCAAGTATATGGTTGCTGACAAGTAAGACTGTCGGAAAAGTAAAACGTAGCGCCGGTTCGAGTGTTCGTGGGGCAGATTTTAGTTCTTCTGTGAAGGGTTCTCTCGAACTGCAAACGACAGACATTATATCTTCGCGCTGTGTGCTGTAACCGGCGATTTTTTCAAACAGGTTACCTGTGAGGTAGGTTATCTGAAAATCACAGGACAAATCACCGAGCTTGTTCAGCAAAGAATTGAATGTGCTTTTAGTTTCACCTGCAGGTGTTACGTATAGTACTTCAATTATGCTACTGGTTTGTTTTGCAAGATCAACAACAAAATCGAATGCAGGACCTAAGGGGTCGGTACTGGCTATTAATATTATTCGTCCCTGTCCCCCCGCTAACTGGAAGTTTTGACTTCGCCTGTCGATCTGTTCAACAGTAGCTGACATTTCTCCCATATGTTGCGCAGACAGGCCCTGACCGATTTGTAGCATGACCGATTTCAATTGTTCGATTATCATTAGCTTCCTGTGAAATAAGCACTGTTAATCATCATGTGGACGTAGATGCTGGCAATATAACCAACAGCTATTGCGGGTGTCCACTTGAGGTGGCCGAAGAAGGTATATTTACCGCGGGCCTGTCCCATGAGTGCGACACCTGCTGCTGAACCTATCGAAAGTAGCGAGCCACCGACACCAGCGGTTAGTGTGACTAACAGCCACTGACCGGTAGACATGTCCGGGTTCATGGTCAGTACGGCAAACATCACCGGGATGTTATCGACAATGGCAGAGAGTACGCCAACAGCGATATTGGCATTGGTCGCGCCCCAACCGGTATACATCATTTCGGAAGCCAGGCCTAGATAACCGAGAAAACCCAGGCCACCGACACAAAGAACCACACCGTAGAAGAAGAACAATGTATCCCACTCAGCTTTTGCCACCGGGGAGAAAACATCGAATGGTACCGGTGAGCCCATCTGTTCATCATGCTCTGTGTTATCTGGTCTATCACGGAGTTCTTTGTGTGCCGATTTTTTCAGGTAATAACCAAAAAACTGCAAATAAGCAAGACCGGTTAACATACCAATGACCGGTGGCATGTTCAAAAAGTTATGAAATGAAACAGCCGTGGTTATGGTTAACAGAAATAATACGATGATACGTTTTGCCCCGCGTTGCATCGCTACTTCTTCGCCGCCTGATGCATCCGGCTTAACATCGGGAACGGCAAAATGCATGATCGCTGCAGGTAGCAGGAAGTTAACTGCCGCCGGCACAAACAGGGCAAAAAATGTCCAGAACTCTACGATGCCTTTCTGCCAGACCATCAGTGTAGTGATGTCGCCAAAAGGCGAGAATGCACCTCCGGCATTGGCGCCGACAACAATATTGATGCATGCCAGGGTAACGAAACGACTGTTGTCACCACCTACGGCCAGTACAACTGCGCACATTAATAATGCTGTTGTCAGATTATCTGCGACTGGCGAGATGAAAAATGCCAGTGTGCCGGTTATCCAGAACAGGGCGCGAAAACCAAAACCGCTGCGCACCAGCCATGCACGTAAGGCATCAAATACGCGTCGTTCTTCCATGGTGTTGATATAGGTCATCGCCACCAGCAGGAACAGCATAAGCTCGGCATATTCCAACAGGTTGTGCCGTACTGCGTGCTCAGCAATGGTAGTCATTCCATGGTTGGTATAAAACCAGCCAATGATGCCCCAGATAATGCCGGCACCAAGAATCACCGGTTTGGATTTGCGCAGATGGGTGAATTCTTCAGCCATCACCAGCACGTATGCCAGTATGAATAAACCAATGGATAAAAAACCGATCCAGTGATTTGTCAGGTCCATGCGCATCTCTGCATGCTCGCCTGCCTGCTCGGCAGCCATCACAACACCAGGAAGCAGGCTAAGCAGTAGCGCGGGTAATAATTTAATTATCATTTTTTTGTTTCTCATTGTTTTTTGCTTCCTGAAATATTAGGCCTAAAATACCAGGTTCATCATGACCATCATTACCACCAGGAATAGAATAGTCATAATGCCGCCGGCTTTCATAAAGTCAGTAACGCGATAACCGGCAGGTCCCATGATCAAAGCGTTAACCTGGTGTGTCGGGATGAGGAAAGAGTTGGAGGTTGCTATTGCAACGGTAAGAGCAAACACTGCAGGATTAGCTCCGGCACCGATAGCAATATTTACTGCCAATGGCACCAGCAGCACCGTCGCGCCAACATTAGACATAACCAGTGTGAAGAAGGTCGCCAGTATGGCTACCGCCGTCTGGATGACCCAGATATCCATATGACCGACAACCGATAGAACCTGTTCGGCAATCCATTTTGCCGTGCCAGTTGTCTCTACAGCCAGTCCAAGAGGAATAAGTGAGGCAAGTAAAAACACTGTTTTCCAGCTTACTGCTTCATAAGCCTCTTCAATATTTAACACGCCCGACAACACCATTCCAATGGCCCCGGTGAGTAGTGCAACGGAAAGTCGAATGTCAGTAAATAACACCATGAAAAGTGCAATGCCAAAAAAGATGGAAGCAGGTAAAATCTTGTGTGGTCGAACTTCTTCTTCACGTGGGTATTCAGTGGTGACCACCACGAAATCACGGTCTTTTTCAATTCTCTCCAGTGCATTCCATGGGGTGTGTACCACCAGTGTATCACCGGGGTGAAATCCCATGCTACGAATGTCATCACCTTCACGCAGAGTTTCACCATCACGATGCAAACCAATCAATGCCAGACCATAGGTTTTTCGCATCCAGATATCACGTGCGCTTTTACCGATTAAACTGGAACCCGGTGGAATAACGACTTCTGCGATACCGGCTTTATTGGCGGAAAGTGATTCAGAAAAACTGCGTAATTTACTGCGTTTTTTGAGATTATATTTCTTCACAAAGTGATCAAGGTCATGCGGGTCTGCGACCACACCCAACACCATACCTTCCATAACCTCGCTATCTCGCGCCAATGTGCCGGGTCCAATCCTGGCTTCTGCACCGGACTGTTTATTGGCTACAATACGTACGCGATAAGCACCCTCAATGTCGTCAAATTGTTGTCCGATCAGGTCGCTGCCTTTTACCACCACAAGTTCAGATATTTGATAATCAACACCATAAATGTCGTGAAAATATTGCATTGGATCGGTACCGGTCGTACTGCTCTCGCTTTTAGTTTTTGGCAGGACGAAACGACCTGCTACCACAAAGTAAATGATGCCGGTAATAATTAAGGCTGCACCCACGGGGGTCACAGAAAACAGACCCCAGGTATCCATCTGCTGCTCGGCAGGCAGTGCTTTGTTAGAGGTGAGGATTAAGTCATTAAGTAGGATTAACGGGCTGGAACCAACCATGGTCATGGTACCACCAAGAATCGCGGTAAAACCCATTGGCATCAGCAAGCGTGACATAGGCAGACCGGAGCGGGCTGAAATACGAGCAACCACAGGCAGAAACAATGCCGCCGCACCAACGTTTTGCATAAAAGACGAGATGAAACCGACTGTTGCTGAAATAATCGGTATTATGCGTGTTTCGGTGGTGCCGCCAACTCTCAGGATGAAGGCGGCTACCTTGCTCATGATGCCGGTTTTGTCCAGGCCTGCACCGATAATCATCACCGCGATAATGGACATTACTGCATTCGATGCAAAGCCATCGAAAAGGTGTTTATTATCGACCAGCCCCTGTTCGAGCCCCATATAGGGTGCTAATAATGTCGTCAGCCCCAATAACACCATAACGCTGACTGCGGCAACATCAACACCCACGACCTCAAATGCAAAAAGATAAATGGTTAGTACCAGGATAGCGCTGACCCAGGCAATTTCGACTGTGGGTACAACGCTGGCCAGGAATAATGCCAGTGCGGTAAAAATTACTGCTGCGATAATCTGTTTTCGGGAGATAATCCCCGGGTTTACGATAGTTTGTTCTTCATCCGCAAGTTTGTTCATGCTTACTCTCTTTATTAATTTTAAATTCTTCTGTATTTGTATCGTGTGTTTTATATTTCAACGGCGCGATAAGTTTCAGGCTGCAGACTGTTTGGGCAAGCTTGCTATAATCTGATCTTCAATCAGTACAACGGGGATCTGGATCCGTCTTCTGCGCCCGGGTAAAACTTCTTCTATAAGTGTTTTAGCAACATCATCATCCGGCATCGCGATGAGATAGAGAAGAGAAGGATGTTTAACGATATAGTCAACGATGCTGCAGACTGCAGTGACTTGAAGCTGAATTCGCTGGTAACGCACACCGGAGTTTTTGATTTTATTTTCAAGTGCCGAGCTGTATTCACTGCCTGCTGGTCCATGAATCAGTAAATCAATTTGCGCATTTTGCCGTAGAGCAGCATCGATGGCGTAGTCCAGGGGGGCACCGAGTCCACTGCCATTACTAATGAATGCGATACGTTTGGTTGCCACCCTTGTTCCACCCATTCGGGTTTCAAGCGTGTGTGCTGCTGTGTTTGGTTTTCCTGGATTTTCTGAAGCATTATCAAGTACGTTCATTTTTTCACGTATGGATAAAAAGTCGCCGGCGTCCTGGTAGGCCAGGCCAGTTAACATTTTTTTTAAGTCTTCGCTTAGTTTTGTCATATCTGTAATCTCAAAGATTGTTTTTGTTGGTTGATTTCAATATTGCAACACTCGTGCCAATATTAAATATTAACTAAGTTACTGATTTTACATATATAGAAGAAAATTATAAATTAATAACATGTTGCATAATGCAACATGTGGTGACGGGTTTGTGTGCTGAATATCGGGAAAGGCATTAATGACCCGTGTGTGTTAGCATTGTTGCAATATGTAACACATGGTTGCGTTTTGTTATGGCTGCTTTCTTTGATTTAACCAGTTTGCGGGGCAAAATCACCAGCGCGTATATCACGCTGGTAATTAGTACTGCTGTGCTTGGCATTATTGCTATTTCTGACCTGTTGTTCCTTGAGCGACAGGTGGCAGAGGGGGCGGTCGTTTCTGATTTAAAAGATGCTGTTTTAGAGATGCGACGTGAGGAAAAAAACCTGTTTCTCTATGCAGACGCTGACGCTTTGTTAAGGGCTGGTGAACATGCTGCGGATTCTCTGAAAATACTACATGAATACCATGATGCATTAGATGCGGTTATGCGCGAATCTGACCCACTTATAATGGGAACGACGTTAGATATTTATCGAATCAAGCTGGCGGAGTGGCAAGACGCTTCAGCTAACAAGCAGGATGCGCTGCAAGATGAAATACGTATACTCGGTCACCAGATATACCTATCCGTTGAAGATCTGTCCGGTCAGGAACGTCGAATGCTGGAGGCAGCGGTTCGGGAGTCTCTGTGGTTTTTATTAATCTCCCTGTTTGTCATTGGGCTTTCTATTTATATCATCGGGCGATACTTGAAACGTGTGGTTGTTTCGCCGATTAAGCAGCTGGAGTCCAGCTTGCTGCCAATTGCCAGGGGACGCTTTGACCATTTAGAACCGCCATCAAATGACCGTGAATTTGTCGCCTTTACTAATGCCTTCAACCGGATGTTAAAAGAGCTGGAAATCCACCGGAAGCGTATGTTGCAGTCTGAGAAACTGGCATCGTTGGGCATCCTTGCCTCCGGAGTGGCGCATGAGTTAAATAACCCGCTGTCCAATATTTCTTCATCCTGTCAGTTGCTGATGGAGGAATTGACAGAGGCAGATCCGGAAAAGCTCAACAAATGGCTGCAGCAGATTGACAGTGAAACAGAACGTGGCCGGAACATTGTGCGCACCTTGCTCGACTTTGGTAGTCAGCGTATTTTTCAGAAGAGCCGGATTAAGCTGCTTGCTCTGATAAATGAAACTCAGCTCATTATTGGCAAAACACTGCAGCAATCTTCTGCTCAGCTCTCGATTAATGTGCCTGATGACCTTTGTCTTGAAGTGGATAAGCAGCGCATTCAACAATTATTCATCAACCTTATTCAGAATGCATTACATGCCGGTGGTGAGGCTGTTCATTTGCACATTAGTGCGGCCTTATGTGATAAGGGGGTTTCGATGATTCCTGATGGTGCAGAGATGGCCGGTGATCTCAAGTGCATTAGCGATTACCATGGCCGTTTTGTAGAAATTCTGGTTGCTGATGACGGTCCCGGTATTCCTGCTGAATCACTCTCAAAAGTTTTTGATCCATTTTTTACCACCAGTGAACCGGGGCATGGCTCCAGTCATGGTGTTGGACTTGGCTTATATATCGTACAGGAAATAGTCCGTGAACATGATGGCTGTCTGGCGATTACCTCGCAGCCGGGTAAAGGCACCCAGGTAATTATATTGCTGCCAGCTGAGGATACGAACAATGCTTGAGTCACCATCTAATATTGGTCGTATCTTAATCGTAGATGACGAAGCAACTGCGGTTGAAAATCTGGCCCATGTCTGTCGCAAAGAGGGCTATGACGTAAGCACCCGGATGACCGGTATGGGTGCGCTGGAAATTTTGGAAAAAAAACAATTCGATATAGTCCTGACCGACCTGCAAATGGAGAAAGTCGATGGCATGGCTGTTCTACGCCAGGTCAAAGAGCACACACCGGAAACGGCGGTGATTTTGATAACGGGTTATGCAACACTGGACTCTGCTGTGGCCGCGATGAAGGCGGGTGCATTTCACTATATTGCAAAACCCTTTCGCCTGGATGAAGTACGGGAAGTTGTACGTAATGCAATGGAAGTCATCAATCTGAAAAGAGAAAATCAGCAACTAAAGCAGCAACTAACTAAGCAACGTAGCGGCCCGGCTATCATCACCCAGGATAGCATTATGCAACGCTTACTGGAAACGGCTCAACAAGTTGCATGCACTGATATAAATGTGCTTATAACCGGTGAAAGTGGCACGGGAAAAGAATTATTAGCACAATATATTCATAAAAATAGTGATAGAAAAGAAAACACTTTTCAGGCAGTTAACTGCGGCGCATTACAGGAGGATCTCCTGGCCAATGAGCTTTTTGGTCATGAGAAGGGCGCCTACACGGGCGCAACAGAGTCACGCAAAGGTCTGATTGAAGCTGCAGATGGTGGCAGTCTGTTTCTCGATGAAGTTGCAGAAATGTCCCTTGGTATGCAGGTAAAGCTGTTGCGTGTTATTCAGGAACGGGAAGTACAGCGCCTGGGTTCAAATAAATCCATAGCAGTAAATATTCGTTTAATCACAGCAACGCATCGTGACCTGCGTGATGAGATTGCCGCCGGTCGTTTCAGGCAGGACCTGTATTATCGTCTGGATGTGGTTGGATTGCATCTTCCGCCACTGGCTGAACGGCGTGATGATATTCCACTTCTGGCATTTTATTTCTTGCGTAAACATGCTGCTCGTATGAATCGTGCTGTGGATGATATTGATCCAGCCGCGATGGTAGCCTTGCTCGATTATGATTACCCTGGAAATATTCGTGAGCTGGAAAATATTATCGAACGCGGTGTTGCGCTTGCTCAGGAAGGGAATCTATCGGTAACAAATTTACCTGCTACTCTGATTGAGCATGCCGTACAGGTCGTGCGCAAAGAATCAGGGACATTGCCCACCCTGGTTGAACGAGAAGTTGATTATATTCGATACGTGTTAGAGCGTAGCGGGCAAAATCGTACACGTGCAGCAAAAGTTCTCGGTATTGACCGGGTGTCGTTGTGGCGAAAACTTAAAAAATATGGACTGGATGAGGAGCATCATATTGATGATGTTTAATGTTTAATGTCCCAGGCCGCTAGTAAAAGTTAGCGCATCCTCGGCACCGCTTCGCTACATTCATGTAGGCAAAACTATGCACTTTCAGTGCAAGACTTTAGTGAGAGTTTGTCATCCTGAACGATAGTGAAGGATCTTGAAGGCTAGCGTTAAGATCCTTCACTATCGTTCAGGATGACAGAAAATTATTATAGTGATAACTCTAAAATTGCTGCGTTATCAAAGAGAACGATTTTTAATCGTTCTGAAACCACCTATGGTCTTTCAGTCCACAGTGGTTGAGTTATCATCAACATGTAGATGAATTTCAGGTTCTTTTTCCATTTTATGAATGGCTTCTGTCAAATCAATTTTATGCGGATTTTCTGCACTCTGCTCTTGTAGTGCGGTGTACAGCTCCTGTTGTTCAAGCGTATAACCATCGCCACCTTCATTTTGTATGTAAGCAGCCCATGGCACAAATTTGGTCAATGGAAATAACTGGTTTTCACGCGGTGATACAACGATATGAATGCCGGAGATGAAGACGATTTTTTTCCCCCGGTAAGCTTTTTCTTTGACGATGGTTCTGAAAGTACGATCAAATTCCATCTGTGCATTAACCTGGGCAGCTGTTAGCTCAGGGTATTTGCTGGTGATGATGTCTGGCATGGCATCAAGTAAATTTCGATTCAATAATCCGCTTGCCAGCATATCGTCCGATGTGTTTTTGAATCTAAAAAGTTCTGGGAACAGGTTATTTTCGATGGGTGTTTTTTTATTCGGCCAATTTTCAGCAACGCGTTTTACAAAACTGTCTGCCGCAATAAATGATTTTGCAGTGCTGTATGCGTGTACGATTTCACGATTGCTTATTAACTGATCATAGTTGAGAAACAGACCTTCTTCTCTGTCTTCTCTGAGTAACTGATTGTCTATGGTGATTACTGGTTTCTCGCCATCACGCCCGATAGAAATTTGCTGGCGGGCAAAACCGTATTCTTCTTGGTACCACTGCAGTACGCCACATATTGCGCCGCAGTCGGAAGATAGTTCCTGGTTTTCGGTATGGATGCGTCGGTAGACACCAAATTCCCGGGTCTCTG
>Ga0164313_10003905_pt1 | contig 13302 bp, 11 predicted proteins | sample GuaBasSedimGuay4_FD_113735 | JGI IMG/M metagenome (GOLD analysis project Ga0164313, IMG submission 113735) | Subseafloor sediment microbial communities from Guaymas Basin, Gulf of California, Mexico - Guay4, Core 4569-4, 0-3 cm | ecosystem: Environmental > Aquatic > Marine > Hydrothermal vents... | reverse complement strand
TACCAAAGCGTGCAATTGGATTTGACGAAGTCGGTTTTCCACGTCTGTGGTTTTTTCGCGGGTGGGCTTGCCAGGGATTAGTTTTGAACGAAGCCCGGACGCCCGCACCACAAAGTGGCTCGGTTTGTGCAGCTATGAAGGGCAGATAGCTTGGTTGCAAACTACAATGTTACGTTGTAAAATGCTACATAATGAAGGATGGTTTCACTATGAGTACTGCAGTGAGAGTCTCTGAAAAATTGGTAAAAGCAGCCAGGCTCGTCAGCGCAGTTGACAACCGGTCCATCACTGGCCAGATCGAGCATTGGGCTCGGATCGGGAAGTGTGCTGAAGAGAATCCCGACCTGCCGTATCAGCTGATCAAAGAGATTATGATGGGAGTTGAAGAGCTTGATCAGGGTGAGTATTCCGAATATGAGTTTGGATGATCCGCCGTGCAGATCCTTCAGTCGGGACTATTCAAAAAGAAGGTCCGGAAGTTTGGTGAACAAGAGAAACGGATTCTCGACAGTCAGATTCGCAAGATCTTGAACGATCCCTCAATCGGACGGAAGAAAAGGGGCGATCTCAAGGATGTCTTGGTCCACAAGTTCAAGATACACGCGACGCAGTACCTCCTTTCCTATCGTGTTGTCGAAGACCATCTCGAGCTCATCACGATCGGACCGCACGAGAACTACTATCGAGACCTGTCCAATTATCTAAAAAACCGGTGATTCCAAGAAGTCAGGTCCTTCCCGAGGTGGGAGACGGTGGCGATGTGGTGAACATCACGAATTATGAATTCTGAATGATGAGTTATGAATGACCATCGCACACGGCCCTCGTAGTCAAGTGCGAGTTCTTAATACTAAATTCCAAATTCTGAATTCTCAGTTTTAAGTTCTTAATTTTAAATAATTTAGGCACCACGAACCGACTCAATCCGCGGGGTATTCGATCAGCTCGAGATCCGGGATGCCTTTGAAATGCTTGGTGTTCCTGGTGACGAGGTGGGCGGCGTGTTGAATGGATTAGGCCGCGATCCAGAGAATCACGGTTTGGAAAACCCGTCCTGGCTGAGTAGCGCGCGGTCGAAGGTCGCGACGGTATCGGCCCCGGCTGCGTTGGCGTGCTCCCGGATCAGGTAGTCGGCGAAATCGCCTTTGCCGGCGACGTAAGCCTGAAGGGCACGCGCCAGCGAGTCGCTGGAGGAAAAGACCACTCCCCGGCCTCTCAATAGATCGCTCAGAACCCCGGCAATTTCGGACCGGGAGAATCGGTACGACGTCGATAGCACCCACACCGTCTCGCACATCACGATGTCGCTGATGAAGATCGGTTCTTCGCGGCTCAGGGCATCCTCGATCAAGCGGGTCGCTTGCCGACTCTGTTTCTCGTCGTCCTCCACGAGGAATCGGACGAGAACATTGGTATCGAGGGCAATCATCCCCTGCCCTTCCGGTTTTGAATCGCGGCATCCATATCGGCTAACGTGACGCCCTTTTGTCTCGGTTTCAATGCACCTTCGAGTTCGAGGAGATCGACAGTTTCGGGTTCGACAACCACGCTGCCGTCCTCAAGAACCCGGAAGGCGACCCGGTCGCCTTCGGTGAGACCGAGCTCTTCCCGGACGGCCTTGGGAATGGTGATCTGACCCTTGGATGTGACGGTTGCGGTTGGCATGCATTACCCCTCAATGAATTCCTTACTTTAAGGTAAGGACCACAACGCCAATTGTCAAGAACAGAGAATCAGTACAGGACCTTGTCCTCGCCGTGTTCGGCGACGCGTTTCTCGGCTCGCTCGAGGATCTTTTCGCGGCGGTCCCACAGGCTCTTGATCTGGTTGTTGATCAGCCAGGGTTTGAGTCGTTGATTGAGCTCGTCGCGATCGAGGGTTTTGAGTGCGTCCAGGAAATGCCGCGAGTATATGGGTGGGTCGAGCTTGTCGATCAATCGGCTTTCAGAGTAGAAGGCCATGGATGAGTCGATCTTGTAGAGCTTGAAGTTGCCGTCGACGACGAGATTCCTGATGTTCGAAAAGTCCTGGTCCGAGATCAGCTGTTGGAAGAGGCGGACGGCGAAGAACTGCTCGTTCCACGCCCTGAGGTCTGGAGGTTCGAGGCCCTTTTCCTTCCGTTCGGCCTCGGTGATGGAATCCTCGACCCACAGGCAGAGGGAACCCTTCCTCTTGAAGAGCTTGCGCTCGATGCACGGCGCGACGACTCCTAGTCCGAGCATCCGATCGAGTTCATATGCGGCGATCTCATGCAGGTAAGAGTCCTTGACCATGGGCACCTCGCGCCCGTCGCCATAACGGAAGGTCCCACGATGCAGGGTGTTTTCATCCTTGAATATCGCCCGAAGGGTTTTGGTGCCGTCGCTGAGTTCCATCCGACGGGGCGAAGTGATGGCCACGTCGTCAAAGTCCTCGGGTTTGCCGGTGACCTCGGCGGTGGTGAGAAAATCCATCGCTTCCTGACCGGTGAGCTGCAGACCCACCGGCTTCTGATCGGCGTTGATCTCCCCCGCTCCGGCAAAACCGTTGGTACACAGCAGATACAGCGACACGACGAATAGCGTCTTGATTCTCATATGTACCCCCATCATACAGGTCTCTTCCGCGGCCAAGCACCGCCTCAGCCGCCACCCCGGCCTTCTGGCCCGCCCCGGCGGCCCAGCATCTCGCGAGCAGCGCAGTCGCTTCGGAGGTAACTGGAAAGGTCCGCGACCACGCTGCTCGCGCGAACGGCGGCCTCCTCCCGACCGGATCATCTTCTCCCAGCGATCTGCCCGTGGATTGCCCGGTGTCGCCATTGTGCGGGGCGCACCGCGCCGCCGAACGATCGTACCGGCACAATGACGCACCCGGCACGTCCCGGTGAGCAGCTTTCCCGCGTGCCTGGAGCCGGCCTCGGCCCACAGTCCCGGTCCGACCCGGTGGCGTCAGGCGTTGGGCCGACGATCACAGATTGTGGCAGCCACCGCCGATGGGCCGTGAGCGGATCTCATCGGGATCCTGGTGCCACTTCTCGCACAGACTCGCCGCGAGCCTTTCGTACTCGGCGCCGGTGTCGGCGTTCGCACCATCGGGGATGGCCGACTCGTAGACTTCCTCAAGCCGCCGGTGCTCGTCCTCCGGCAGCATCCGGTCGGCCATCTCAAAGAGGATGCCGTCCTCCTTGGCGATGTGCGCTTCGAGCAGTGCGGCGTAGGCGAGCGCGTTTTCGACCGCGGTTCCGCGAGCGGAGTCATCCCCCGCCGCAACGGCATCGAGGCTGTCCGAGATCGCTTTCACGTGCATTCGGCCGACTTCGTGCTCCTGCAACATCACCCCCACGGGACCGCCCTCACTCGGCATGCCGGCCATCGCCAGCGCGGGGAAAAGATGCACTTCCTCTTTGGCGTGGTGCCACGCATCGGCGTAACCGCGGATGAAATCCACCCCTTGTCGAAAGGTGTCCATGTCGAATCGGTCTTCGCTGCGGGCGGCGGTGCAGGCCGCGCGCAGGCAGGCGATCACCGAGAGAATCTTCTCGTGTTCCAGGCGCAGTGCTTTGGTAGCCGTCACAGTACCTCCTCGTGCTGGTATCTCCGGTCTCTGTGAGGATTGTCCTTCCGTCACCACATCGGCACCTTGATATCGGTCAACGCCGCTCGTCCACCTCTTATCGGTCTTGGAGAACGCTCTTCTTCAGTGGACCAAGAGCGACGCCAAGCTCCTCAGCCCGATCGCGGGCCTGCTTAAAGGTTTCGGTGTCACCCTCCTGGTGCGCGGCAATGGCGAGCAGCGTCCAGGTCTCGCGGTCTTGGATGCCACGCGTTCCCAGGACGCCCTTCTTGAGATCCTTGAAGGCTGTTTTGGTGTCACCCGAGAGGAGATTGAGCCGGCTTTCGACGACGAGAAGATCATCGGCGAAAGACCACCGGTTGCGTCCCTTGACAAGATCGACGGCCTTGCCGAACTCGGTCTCGGCCTCAGTCAGTCGGCCGGCGTCGAGATGGGCCGAGGCGAGGGCAAGGTGGATCCGAATATCGACCCGAATGCGTTCATCCTCCTCATCGACGACGGGCAGCAGTTCCTCCCAGCCTTCGGGGAAGTTCAACGGCTCGATCGTCAGCGCCGATTCGATGACCGTCATCCCGCCATCGACATCCCCGGATGTGAGGAGATCGAGGCCGCGGTTGTATGTCTGAGCCTTTGGCCACCGGTTCACGTTGTAGAACCGACCGAAGACCTCAGATTCACGATCGAGCCAGAGAATCTCGGGCTTCTGGTCAACTTCGAATCGAAACGGACTGGCTTCTCCCGAGATCACGCCCCGGCCTGTCAGGTAGCGACGCTGGCCCTCGTCGTTACTGTATTCCTCGGCGAGGCCGATACGGAATCTCACGACCAGGGTCGACTCATCCACGTCAAACCGCTTGATTGTCCTGCTCCGCATGTCGAAGATCCCGGGCGCCACCTCCACCACCGAGTAGCGGAACTCGAGGGGCGCTCGTTGATGGGCCTGACCCACCACCGCCCAGCGGTCGTCGTCGAGTTCCTCGATGGTGTAGCCGTAGTAGACATGCGGCAGACCCGTGCCGTAGATGAATCGGCGTTTGAACCAGTCCAGATCGGTGCCGCCCAGTCGGCTGATGAGATTGACGAAATCATCGGTGGTGATGACCCCACCGGAGGAGGCCTTGACGATCTCACCCAGCATCCCGATGAAGCCCTCCTCTTGGAAGAACTGGGACAACATGTTGAGGACGATTGCCCCCTTTTTGTAGACGATGGCAGGATAGGCGCGCCGACTGATCGAGGATCTGAGCCGTTCTCCAAGCACCAACGGACCAAGGCTCTCGATGTGCCGGCCTTTTTCAGTCTTGCGCAGAAGCTCGTCCTGCCAGCCCGCGGTCGGCCCGGCCCAACGTCTGAGAGCGTCATCCTCACCCAGGCGGTTCTTGGCCCAGATCAGCGCCGAGTACGTGGCCATGGCCTCGGAGATCCACTGGTCGCGGTAGCTCCGCCAACCCACCTGGTTTCCCCACCACTGGTGCGCGACCTCATGGGCGATCACGGTTCGGCGATCCTCAGCCCCGAGCATCTCGCCCCAGACATCCCAGTCGATCACCGCAGCGGTTGAAAGGGACACAAATCCCAACAGCCCCTGGGAGAACCCTCGGGGTGAGCTGACAACCTGGAGTCGTTGCAGAGGGTAGGGGCCATAGATCTCGGCGTAGTACTCCATCACATCGATGGTGGTGGCGAGAATCTCCCCGGCGAGGTCATCGTCGGCCTTCTGACCAAGGCGGTCGACAGCGACAGAGACCTCCACATCTCCCACCCACCCTCTGGCGAATTCGTATCGGCCGAGTTCGAAAGAAAAGCCTATGGAAGGTCGTTCCAGCCGCCACCGTCCCCAGGAAGATCCTTCCTTGCTGATGCCGTCGAATACGCGGGTGCCGGGCGCCACGACATCGAGCTTCTCGGGTCGATGGATCGTCACATCGTAGGTCGCCCTGTCGATGGTGCCGGCGTGGGGATACCACCCGGTGGTGTCTCGCTGTACAAAGGCGCCGCTCGCGACCCTCTCGATGGGTTTTCCGGTGTAGTCGATCGAAATCGACAGCTTTTCCCCCACCCCCACCGGCTCGGCAAGCACAACCACCAACTCGTTCCGGCTCCGGAACCAATCAACCCTGCGACCGGCGCCATCCTCAACCCGCACCGGTTGCAGTTCGGCCGCCATCTCGAATGCGATCGCACGGATCCCATCGACCACAACCGACAGCTCGATCCGGATCGTGGCTTCGAGATCGAGGTCCCTACCCTCAAGGGTGAGGTCGATCTCATAGTGCTCGGGCTCGACGCCACGAGCGCCGTGCATCTGTGCCCCGCCGGATCCATAAAGGCTGGACGAAATCCACGTATCCCATGTCCCGAGATCTTCAACCTCGAGCCCGATGAGTTTGCCCTGCCGATTGGCCTTCCGGATGCTGCGGCGGACCTTTTTCTCGTCTCTCTTTGACAGATCGGCTTGAACGAATTGACCGAGGGTCACCTGTTCCTGGGCCATCGGATCCACCAGATAGAGGAATCGACCGAGTTCCAGACCCTCAAAAAAACCGCAGAAAAAACCGGCGGCGAGTCGATCACCAACCGCGTCGGCGAAGATCCTCGCCTCGACATCGAGCATCCGGCGCTCCGGGCTCGAGAGCCAGGCGTCGAGCAGCTCCGCCGCCTCTTCGACCCTCGCTCCGTCGGGACTCGGCGCCTTTCGCGCGATGGCATCCGCAGCCGCATCGAGCGCGACCACGAATACGGCCCGGTTGAACGATTCGTGGAGGTTCTCCGAACCCGTGAAGAGCTCGAGCTGACCGGCCTCGATCTCATCGGGCGGTTCGAGCTCGATGCGCCCTTCGCCGAGGAAGACGAACTCCACCGCTCGGCCGGCCACCGTCGTCGATGGCACCAGAATTCCATCGGACAGGACAACCTTTGCGAGACCGGCTCGGAGGCTGAATCCACTGATCCTCACCGCCCCGGACTGGTCGATGCCAATCCCGCGGATCTCGGCGGAGACCGTAGCGGGATCGATGTTCTCCGCGATGGTAAAGGACGCCACCAGCGCGATCAATACAGCGCACACGCCGGCTGCTGGAATCCGTTTCATCCCAAACAAGTCTCGCATGGTTGGATTTCGACAGCGGGGGAATCCAACTGTTGGAGACGAACGACCCTGACACGGCATCGGGCGGGATGGGCGCCCGCCGCCATAGTGGAGCATTGCACATGGAAAAGTCTCCATGCCGGGTGGAACCTTTTGGTGGGTTTGTTCGTTCAAACCAATGAAGCACCCGGTGCATCCAAGTGATGGAGGAAAGATGCAAAAAGCCCAATCCCTGATTCTGATCGTCGTTTTATGTTGTGCAACCGTGGCCGGCGCCGATATCGACATCGTCCAAGAACACGTCTTTGACGCCAGTCCGGGTCAGACCGTTTCAATCGATGTATCGTTTCACAAAGTCAAGGTGATCGTGGAGCCCGGATCCCAGGTCCATGCCGTCGTGGAGCTGTCCACCAACTCATCGAGCCGCAAGGCTGAAAAGGCCATGGAGGAACTCGCCCCGGTCTTCAAAGAGAAGGGCGACACCCTCATCATCCGGTCGACTCGCGATGGCGGTTGGAGTTCGTGGTGGGGCAACAACGTCAAGGGTTCCGTCACCGTCACCATGCCGCCCGATCTCGATCTCTCCATCGACAGCTCGTCGGGATCAATCACCATTAGTGGCGACCTCGGCGACGGCTCGGTGGAGTGTGACGCCTCGTCCGGGTCGATCTCCATCGACGGCGCAATGAAGAACCTCGCTGTCGACACCTCGTCCGGTTCCACGAAGGTCGACCTGCTCCGCCCGGTCGAGTCCTTCTCCGCCGATGCCTCATCGGGTGGCATCAGGTTATACGGCGGCGCCCACGAGGCTTCGGTGGACACCTCATCGGGGAGCATCACCCTCGAGGGTCTTCGGGGTGACGCATCCATGGGCGCTTCGTCGGGGAGCATCACCGCGCAGTGGGACTCGATCCCGCCAAATGCCGAGATCGATGCGGACGCCAGCTCCGGCAGCGTCACCATCAAATTGCCCCCGGGAACCGAGGTCACGGGATCAGCGAGCACGGGATCCGGCGGCATCCGAAGCGATTTCCCCGGCTCTTTCGATAGAGACAGTGCCACCTTCACCGGCGGATCCGGAGCGGTTGAAGTGCGGGTCAGCACTTCATCGGGCAGCGTCAAAGTGATCGAGAACTGATCGCCGGCGCCTACGGGTTGGTCGCTGACCAGCCCGAGGTGTCACCGGTCTCGAAATCATCGGCGAAGAGAGCGCCGGCGGACGAGATTTCGTGCGAGTAGACGCCTGGTGTTCCGAACTCGGTCGACAGATAGACCGGCCAAACTCGATCGCCCGTCATGGCCATCCCGGTGTAGTCGCCGATGAATTGACCATTCCCGAGATCGGTCAAAGCCGAGTCGAATGATGACCCTGTCAGTCGCTGTTTCGACCAACTTGCACCGCGGTCGTCGCTCCAGGCATAGAAGGCGTCGATCCAGGCATTGGTCGCAGCGTCGCTCTGGGGTGTCAGGCTGGTGTCGAGATAGAGCAGATGGAGGCGACCTTCTCCGTCGACCTCGAGCCAAGGAAAGAACTGGTCCCCCGCCGGATCCGGGTCGTCGCTGATCACCACCGGGGATGTCCAGGTGTCGCCGCCGTCATCCGACCGAGTCAGCCAGAGATCCACGTCGGACTCTCCACCCGCAAAGGAGCTGGTGTCGAAGTAGACGCAGAACAAGGTGCCGTCGTTGGGATCGACGGCGAAGCTCGTGAGTTGAGGAACACGAAATCCACCGGGGATCTGCGGCGCGTCGCTGATTCCCCACACATCCAGGAGAGTCGTGATGGTTCGGGCGCTGCCAAAGGTCTGACCTCCGTCGGCGCTGGTTTTCAACATGTGGCGATTGCCGTAGTCCCAGTACGCAACATGGACGGTTCCATCGGGTCCGACCCGCGGAAGGAAGCCGATCCCGGAACCCAGGGCAGAGGGCGCCGACCAGGTGTCGCCGAGATCGTCCGAGTACTGGAGCCCGAGGTTGTAGACGAGGTGGAGACGGGTGGTTTCGGGCATGCCTGGCTGTGGTCCCGCGGCCATCCAACCTTTGTCGGAATAGTCGCTGACGTACGTGATCACCGACGGCTCGAAGGTCGTCGCCCCCGGTTGCTTGCGAGCGACGAACACTCCGCCTCCGGTCCCGAAGGCGATGGAGCCGATCCACACATTGCCGGTGCGGGAATCTGCAACCGTCATGGGATCACCTTCCACATCCGACTGATTGGCCGCGGGCGCCCGAACCACCTGGTCGGCCCAAACATCGCCGTCGAGACTCACCGCGACCCCGGTGCGGACCGTCCCCCCGCTGTAGTCATTCCAACCTGCAACAACCTCGGTCTGAGCGCCCGCTGCGCCCGAGGTCTCGTTGGCCCGTGTCGAACCGAGGGTCGGGTTGAGTTGTCGCTGGGGCCCGATCACTGGCACTCCCTTCGACCCGCCGGTTTCCTCGGGAGGAAATGTGGCCGTCGGCGCCTCACCGGTGTCGATCATGGACGCGAGCTGACCCGGCACCACGATCCCGAGGGCCTGTGCCGCGGCGAGATGATCCCTCGATTCACCGATCCTCGACTCGAACCAGTTGGCCGTCGCCAGGCGGAGATGAGCTTCACCGTGGTTTGGATCCAGATCGAGGACCTCACGCCACTCGGTCATGGCGCCAATACGATCACCGAGACGCTGAAGGGCCACACCGCGATGGAAGTGAGCTTCGACCGACGAGGGATCCAACTCCACCGCTGATGCAAAGGCAGCCTCTGCGATCTCGATTCGGCGGGTGGTGAGCAGTGAGCGCCCGAGGGTCGTCATCATCCCGGCATGCGCGGGAGCGCCTCGAACCCCAGCCACCGCTCGTTCAATGGCAGGTGCCCGCAGGCCCCGATGGAGCAGATCACCGACCTCGCCCATGATCGCCGGGATCTCAGTCTCCGGGAGCGCCGGTGCGGGATCCGCCACGATCAGCCCATCCACGGCCGAAACGCCCACGAGTGCGCTGTCGAGCTGCACCCGGCGATAGTCGGACCCCGGGCTGAGGCCTGCATCACCCTGATGATCACCACATCCGGCCATCAGACCCGAAGCGATCAAGAACACGACGGAAAATCGAAGACTTTTCATGTGTGACTCCAGAAGACGTTCGGTCTCCGACGGCCCAGCGTCAATATCGGAGGAACGGATCCCTCACGTCTCTCTCTCGTTCTTTCCGTTCATGGTTTCTATCTTGCGTGCGATGAGCAACGCCATCTCGAGCGACTGTTCGTAGTTGAGTCGCGGATCGACCCGCGATTCATAGGCCCGACGAAGATCGGCCTCTGCAAGCCCACGCGCACCGCCGATACACTCGGTGACGTTGTCGCCCGAGAGTTCGAAATGGATCCCACCGAGATACGAATCCATTTCATGGTGGATGTCGAAACTCTGTTCCACCTCGCCGAGGATGTTGTCGAATCGCCGGGTCTTGATGCCCTCGGCAGTGGTCTCGGTGTTGCCGTGCATGGGATCGCAGCACCAGACCACACGACGACCAGTCTTTCTTGCCGCCTTGATCAGCGGTGGCAGACCACCAGCCACCTTGCCGTTGCCGAACCGGTGGATGAGGGTCAGTCGACCCGGTTCATCATCGGGATTCAGGGCTTCGATGAGCTCGGTGAGCCACTCGGGGGTCATGGCGGGACCGATTTTGACGCCGATGGGATTGCGGATCCCACGGTAGTACTCGACATGGGCGCCGTCGATCTCGCAGGTCCGCATTCCCAGCCAAGGCAGATGGGTGCCCAGGTTGTACCACCCGTCGCGCCGCGGCACCTGGCGGGTTACGGCCTCTTCGTAGGGAAGGTGCAGGCCTTCGTGACTGGTGAAGAAATCGACCCGGCTGATCTCCTCCGACCGTGAGTCGGCGAGAGTTTCCATGAACCGGATGGAGTCAGAGATGGACTCAACCATCTTCTGATACTCCTTCGCACGGGGCGAATGCCCGACGAAATCGAGATCCCAATACTCTGGATGCCGGAGGTCCGCGAACCCGCCCTCGGCCAAAGACCGAATGAAGTTGAGGGTCAGCGATGAGATCTCGTAACCGCGAATCAGGCGATCGGGGTCGGGGATCCGGGCCTTCTCGGTGAACTCGGGTCCGTTGATGAGGTCACCCCGGTACGACGGCAGGGTGACGCCGTCGCGGGTCTCGGTGTCGGATGAGCGGGGCTTCGCGTACTGTCCTGCGAATCGGCCGACCCGGATGATCTTGCGTTTCAGGCCAAAGGTCAGGACCAGGCTCATCTGGAGCAGGACCTTGAGCTTGTTGGTGATGATCGACGCCGAACACTGGTCGAAACGCTCCGCACAGGCGCCGCCCTGGAGGAGGAACCTCCGCCCCTCAGCAGCCTCGGCAAGCTGGGTCTTGAGGCGCTCGATCTCCCACGACGTCACGAGCGGCGGCAGAGTCGAAAGCTCGACGATGGCCTTGTCGAGACGCTCCTGATCGGGGTAGGTCGGCTGTTGTCTCGCCGGGCGGTTTCGCCACGTGGTTGGAGTCCATTCACTCATGGCCGCGCATCATACCTCACCGGCCCGATACCGGTCACATCAGAGCCGCTCTTCGCCGATCAGCTCCAGGGCGGTGATCCTCCACATCCCGTCGATATCTTCGATCCGGAGATCGGCAACATACTGGTTCCTCCGCTGGTGGATGTGGCCCCAGTGACCGACCGCCGCCGCAACGGTCCAGGTGCAACGGGCAGCAATTCCACCTTCAGAATCCAACATCTCCAGATCTGTGAGAACGATCTCCTGGACCTTTGCCCGGGCGCCGCCCTGGCTGGCGAGTTCGAGACCCCGCCGCGTCTCGAGATAGGTTTCGGTGAGAAGATCACCGGAGACGCTCACTTCGAGGACGTCGTAGATCGTTTCCTCGTCACGGTAGTCGAAGGCGCGATAGACGTTGTTCAGCAGCGCCATGACGATTTCGCCGGCGCGATCGGCATCGACCCGGACCGATCGGGTCGTATGCCAACAACCGAGGAAGAGCGCGGCCGCCACGATCGCCAGCAACCCCACCGAAACCCAGGAACGAGCCCCACTCATCGCCCTCAAACCGGCTCGCAGCAACAACGCCACCGTCAGGATCGAACCGAGCCAGCTCGCCCACATAGCGACCCGCATCAGGGTGGAGGGTGGGGGCCGGACATCGACCAGCGTCGGCAGACTCGGGTTCTTGAGGAAGTTCTTCCACCAGAGCACGTTGTCATCACGTTGAAGAAAGAAACGCAGGGGACCGGCCTCATCGGTGGCCGCCGCCGGGATCCTCTCCACCCGTTCGGGGAAGAGTTTCCAGGTCACGGCGGCCTCTTCAGGGTAGCCCTCCATCGGTTGGACAAAGATCACTCCAAGTGTCGCCGCGCTGGCGTCCAGCTCTCTCGGTGGGGTGATGACCGTCGAGGTTCTCAGGGTCCGATTGAGGAAGTTGACCCGATCGATCGGCGGGTTGATGGACTCGCCATCGATGGTGAGGTCGAGATTCTCCCCGAGGAATGCCGCGACCCGGTCCTTCACTTCACCTTGGATCTCGACCGGGATGCTCTCGAGTCCCTCGACCCCGACATCCGTCCAGGCCTGGATGTCTCTGGGGCGGGTGACGACCTCGACTCGAACCTCGAAGGGCTCGACATAGAGAAAGACATTGAGGGGCGAATCGTACTGGCGCCACAGATTTCGATTGCGGAACTTGGAGAACCACGGGTCCTCCCAGTCGAGATCGAGGGTCTCTTCGCTTCCGAGATAGCGGAAATCCATCACCGGAAGCCCGAGGTGATAGGTCACGAACCCAATGGTTGCGGCCGGGTACTCACCGCCCGCGGTCGGAGGCCGGAAGGTCAGGGTCTCCGGCTCGCCCTCGAAGGCATAACTGAAGACAACGAAGACCACGGGCTCACCCTCACCCTCAGCGAGAGAAATCGGCTCGCCTGTGATTTCGTCCCGCGGCACCCGACGGCGGGTCTCGAAGGAGACGGCCTTGCCCTCGAGTGGTTTCCCACCGTCGGCCCGGATCACGAACTCTTCGGCGAAGAACTTTCGGATCCGCGCTTCGGCCGGTTCCGATTCCAGACCCATCCGAACCCTGAACTCGTCCGGGAAGATCCCGTTGAAGGCGACGAGATCGGGGACCCCGGCCTCGAGCTCGACCCTGATCTCTGACCGTTCGATGTAAACCTCGACCACCGTGGTCGCGGTCATCGCTTTGGTAACCACGATGGCATCGGCGCGGGAGAGGGATGCGCCAACGAGAAAACCGAGCAACAGGACGAGGCAACAGCGGATCACGGTCGAATGCATGGAGAAATAGTAGACGATCAGAGCCGATCCGCCATACCCGAGGGAGCCACCCGCAGCATTGTTCGACGTCAACCTGCATCGATCTTCAAAACGCTCACGCCGAACAATGCAACAAGCGGCACCCCATTCGAGGTCAACACCACCTATCTATTGGCGCGCACGGGCCGGGACCAGGCATCCCCTTCCATCGCGCCGTCCGCATGTTGCGATGGAGCTAATACCTAATACCTAACCTGAGCGATTTTGCCTCTTGAAAAGATCCACCTGCTGGGTTAACCTATTTGTGCTCAAACAAATAGGGTGATTTCGTGAAATCCCCGACGGTCACCCAACAGGTGGAACAAG
>Ga0164313_10003904_pt1 | contig 13305 bp, 9 predicted proteins | sample GuaBasSedimGuay4_FD_113735 | JGI IMG/M metagenome (GOLD analysis project Ga0164313, IMG submission 113735) | Subseafloor sediment microbial communities from Guaymas Basin, Gulf of California, Mexico - Guay4, Core 4569-4, 0-3 cm | ecosystem: Environmental > Aquatic > Marine > Hydrothermal vents >... | reverse complement strand
TGCAAAAAACTGGAAAACCAAAGAAGGTTATCCCCTTGAAACAGGAACCATGCCCGGTTTTGCCGGATCAAGTGCATATTACCTCAGATATATGGACCCGCATAATGAACAGGAATATTTCTCAAAAGAAGCCAATGACTACTGGCGGGATGTGGATCTGTATGTTGGTGGTGATGAACATGCCACAGGCCATTTGTTATATTCCCGGTTCTGGAATAAATTCTTATTCGACCTGGGCCTTGCCTGTGAGGACGAACCATTTAAAAAATTAATTAACCAGGGGAAAATCCAGGGTCGTTCCAGTTTTGTTTACCGGGTTAATCTTGAGAAATATGCAGAATATCAGCTTTGGGAGTATCTCAAAAAGACGGGACATGAAAAAAAATTCATACGAAACTACAGGGATGGGAACCGGAAGTTTGACTTTTACAACGAAGAAGCAAACCTGATCATTGAAATAAAAAGTCAGGCTAAACTGGAGAAATTGGAATCTTACTACAAAAAGTACATTCGAACTACCAATAAAAAACTTCTCCTGCTTCCAATTGCCGACATAATTGAAACTAATGATGAGATTTTTGAAGAGACAAGAAAAGCAATTGAAGATTCACAAAAACAGGTAATTTTTGACAAACATAAAATCAGGGAGTTGAAAACATTGTTTGTTTCCAAAAATATTAAAGACAGGAAACTTTTCTCGACTCCTTTACATGTTGACATTTCTTTTGTACATAATGATGTACTGAATACTGATGCGTTTAAAAACTGGCGGCCCGAATATGAAAATGCCGAATTCATCCTTGAAGACGGGAAATATGTATGTGGCTGGGAGATTGAGAAAATGTCCAAGTCAAAGCATAATGTCCAGAATCCTGATGAGTTGATCGAGAAATACGGAGCTGATACCCTGCGCATGTATGAAATGTTCCTTGGCCCGGTGGAGCAGTCAAAACCCTGGGACACAAATGGAATTGAAGGGGTCTCCAGGTTTTTTAGAAAATTCTGGCGCCTGTTTTATCCTGATGGGGAAAGTTTTTCTGTTAATGATGCTCCTCCCTCAGAAAAAGAGCAGACTATTATTCATAAAACTATTGACAAAATAGAAAACGATATTGAACGCTTTTCTTTTAATACAGCTGTCAGTAATTTCATGATATGCGTAAATGAACTTTCTGAAATAAAATCCAGCAACAGGGAAGTACTGGAAAAGTTGCTTATTGCCATGGCTCCTTTTGCCCCCCATATTTGTGAAGAACTATGGGGAAAACTGGGACATGAAGGAGGGATTAGTAAAATTATATTCCCTACGGTCGATGAACAATATCTTAAAGAAGACAGCGTTGAATATCCTGTATCCTTCAACGGGAAGATGCGTTTTAAACTGACACTTCCAGCAAACCTTGACAAAAAAAGTATTGAAGAAGAAGTATTGAAAAATGAAAAAGCCCAAAAATGGCTTGAAGGCAAGAATATTGTTAAAACCATTGTTGTTCCGGGGAAAATTGTAAACATAGTAATCCGTTAATGAAAAAATTAATTCCACAAAATAAGTCTGTCCTATATTTCTTTTTATTACTTATTCTAAGTTCACCTGCCTTCTTTGCCTGCAAAGAAAAAGCCTCCCAATTTGTTGAAGAAACAACTCAGCAAGACACAATTGTTTCTGTACCAATTATAGAACGTTTTGGAATAGCACTTGATTCTTATGATATTACTGAAGGAAAAATCAGGCGAAACCAAACGCTGGCGGTTATTTTATCAAAACTCAAAGTCCCTTATCAAAAAATTCAGACTATCATAGATAATTCGGGTGATACTTTTGATTTCAGGAAAGTAAAGATGGGGAACAAATACTTTGTATTTAGTGAAAAAGACAGTTTAAAAGCAGTCCGGTATTTTGTATATATTGATAATCCTATTGATTATTTTGTATTTGATTTTGGTGAGGTCCCAAATGTAAATCACAATAAAAGGGAAGTTTATTCTGATTTAAAAACAGCCACAGGTACCATTGAATCATCCTTATGGCTTTCGATGGTAGAAAAAAATTACAACCCTTTTTTAGCTATTGAACTTTCTGATATTTTTGCCTGGACTATTGATTTCTTTGGGATACAAAAGGGTGATACTTATAAAATTATTTACGATGAACAATTTGTGGATAGCTCATCTATTGGTATCAAAAGAATACTTGCAGCCTATTTTCATCATGCAGGAGAGGATTTTTATGCCATCCCCTATATTCAGGATGGAAGGGAAGATTATTACGACCAGGTTGGAGAAAGCCTTAGAAAAGCCTTTTTAAAGGCCCCTTTGCGCTATTCCAGGATAAGTTCAAGGTATTCCAACAGCAGGTTTCATCCTGTCCTTAAAATACGACGCCCACATCATGGAGTAGATTATGCGGCACCCACAGGAACTCCGGTTCATACCATCGGCGATGGGAAGGTCATTGCAGTGAAATGGGCAGGTGGCGGAGGCCGAATGGTTAAAGTAAAACATAACAGTGTATATACAACTGTCTATATGCATCTCTCAAGGTATGGTAAAGGCATGACTCCCGGCAAATATGTAAAGCAGGGGGATATTGTGGGTTATGTTGGTAAATCAGGCCTGGCAACCGGCCCTCATCTTGATTTCCGGGTTTATAAAAACGGACACCCAATTGATCCTCTAAAAATGAAAGCTCCACCTGTAAAACCGGTTAGTGAAGAAAATATGCTGGAATACGAAAAAATCAGCCATATTATGATGAGTTTGCTGGATGACATTGACTAAGACAGAAGACGGGAGTCCGAAGTCGGAAGCCAGATCGGGGATCAAGGAATAAGAAACAGTTGACAATTGACATTCTGTTCTATTTGTTCCTATAAGCTTTAACCCTTTTCCTGTATTTTATCCAATAGTTTGCTGATTACTTCCGGAAAATAACGATGTTCAAGCACATGAATCTTTTTTGCCAGGCTTTCCGGAGTGTCGTTCTGTTCCACTTTACATTTCGCTTGAAAAATAATATCCCCTTCATCATATTTTTCATTTACATAATGAATGGAAATCCCTGATTCCTGTTCTTTGTTATCAATCACCGCTTTATGTACATGCATACCATACATCCCCTTTCCTCCATACCCGGGAAGAAGTGCAGGATGAATATTTACAATCCGCCCCTCATATTTCTGTATTATTTCAGTTGGGACAAGCCATAAAAAACCTGCAAGAACAATAAGATAAGGGTCTTCTTTCTCCAGCAAATCAAGCACCCGGCCAGTATCATACAAGTCGGTCCGGTTAAAAATAATCGTTGGAACATTTAGCTTCCTTGCACGTTCAAGTACCCCGGCATCTTTTTTGTTTGAAAAAACAGCACTTACTTCTTTTTCGACCATTTCGTTCAAATATTCTATAACTTTTTCTGCATTCGTACCAGAACCAGAGGCAAATACCACTATACTCCTCATATTTAGCTTATTAATAATAAATATTTATAATAAAATCAGGCCTAAATTCAACATTTTTTAGTAATTTCAGAAAATAAATATAAAATAAATTAATTTTGTTTGAAAATATTTACTGAAATACATTTCTTTGTAGAATATTTCAATTAACAAAAGTATTAATTTAAAATTAAGATTATGTCAGACATTGCATCAAGAGTAAAAGCCATTATTGTTGACAAATTAGGTGTTGATGAAAATGAAGTAACAAACGAAGCTAGCTTCACAAATGATTTAGGAGCTGATTCTCTTGACACAGTTGAATTAATTATGGAATTCGAAAAAGAATTTAATATTGGTATTCCGGACGATCAGGCGGAGAATATCGGAACCGTAGGTGATGCCGTAAAATATCTTGAGGAAAACGCCAAGTAATTTTTTTATCTTAAGTTTTTATGGAATTAAAGCGTGTGGTTGTCACAGGACTTGGGGCTCTTACTCCAATAGGGAATTCTGTTTCTGAATATTGGGAAAGTCTTGCCAATGGAGTAAGTGGAAGTGACTGGATTACCTGTTTTGATGCTGAAAAGTTCAAAACCCGGTTTGCCTGTGAACTCAAGAACTTTGATACCAAAGACTATTTTGACAGAAAAGAGCTTCGAAAGCTTGACCGTTACTCCCAATTAGGCCTTATTTCTACTGAAGAAGCTATCAAGGATTCTGCGATAGATCTTGAAAAGATCAATCATGATCGCGTGGGTGTAATTTTTGGATCAGGCATAGGGGGTTTAAAGACCTTCCTTGATGAAGCATCAAGCTTTGCAAGGGGGGATGGCACCCCCCGTATAAGCCCTTTTTTCATTCCAAAGATGATTGCAGATATTGCTGCCGGTCATATTTCTATGAAATATCAATTTCGAGGCCCGAATTTTGGTATCGTTTCTGCTTGTGCAACTTCCACAAACACCATAATTGATGCTACTACATACATTCAACTTGGCAAAGCAGATATATTTGTAACAGGTGGGGCTGAAGCCTCCATTAATGAAATTGGGGTAGGAGGGTTCAATTCAATGATGGCCTTATCGACCAACAATGACGAATACAAATCAGCTTCCAGGCCATTTGATGCCACACGTGATGGTTTTGTTATGGGTGAAGGGGCCGGAACGCTTATTCTGGAAGAGTTGGAACATGCAAAAAACAGAGGGGCCAAAATTTATGCAGAAGTTGCAGGTTATGGAATGAGCGCAGATGCATATCACCTTACAGCACCCCATCCGGATGGGCTGGGTGCTACCCTGGTAATGAATAATGCCCTGGAAGATGCGGGTTTAAAACCGGAGGATATTGGATATATTAATGTTCATGGTACGGCAACCCCCTTAGGTGACTTGTCGGAAGCCAAGGCAATTGTAAATGTTTTTGGGGAACATGCTTATAAAATGAATATAAGTGCAACTAAATCAATGACCGGCCACTTGTTGGGTGCAGCAGGGGCGGTTGAATCAATTGCTGCCTTAATGGCCTTACTAAAAGGGATTATTCCACCAACAATAAACCTGAACAATATTGATCCTCAGCTTGATCAGAATTTAAATCTTACTCCAAATAAAGCGAAAAAAAAGGAAGTAAATTTTGTATTAAGTAACACTTTTGGTTTTGGTGGCCATAATGCCAGTGTGATCTATAAAAAATTCATTGAATAAGTCTTAAAGTTCATTCTAATTGTTTGGATTTAACCTGAAACGGAACAGTTTTGCTACCCAAATCAAAAAACTGACAGGGTTCAAACCCAGGTCTCTTCAATTGTATAAACAGGCTCTCATCCCCAAATCTTCTTCAATAAATATTCTTGAAAAACCAAGCATTCATAACGAACGCCTGGAATATCTTGGAGATGCCATTTTGGAAGCAATAATTACAGATTATCTGTACAATAAGTTTCCATATAAGGATGAGGGCTTCTTAACTAAAGTAAGGTCGAAATTTGTAAACAGGACACATTTGAATGACCTCGGGGCCAAAATAGCAATTAACAAACTGGTTAAACCTCCTTTTCGCCAAAACAGGCATAAGAAAAACCTTGCCGGAGATACCCTTGAAGCTTTTATTGGAGCCATATATCTTGATAAAGGCTTTGCCGCAGCTCAAAAATTTGTTGTCAAAACACTCATTCATAAATACACAAATATGAATATGTTAATACAAAATGACACAGATTATAAAAGCAAAATTCTTGAGTGGGGACAACAATCAAAAAATAATATTAAATTCTTGACTTCTGACGATAGCAAACCTGAAAACAAGTTTCCTTTCTTCCACACCAGCCTTTCGGTTCATGAAAAGATCATTGGTGAAGGCAATGGTTCAACAAAAAGAGAAGCGGAACAAAATGCAGCAGCCAATGCAATTATTTATCTGGATTTGTAATTTTCCAATTTAAAACTCTTACCTTCAACAGCAAATATTTCTTTTGTCTCTCTCTATGCCTAAAAACATTAAATTAGCATTCAAACCTGAAATTGAATACCAATTAATTGGTATTTCATCTCATGAAAATGATTACCACCTCAGCTGGTCTATCAATCAAAATATTGGATTTAATCTTGCCAGAAGCAAAAATCTGTCAATATTCAACAAGCAGTTGGGAGAACAACAGGAATTTTCTGTTTTCAGCTTTGATAATGAGGATAATTTTTTATTATATAACCTGATATCAAATACAGGTGCAAATGGATTTCTTTTCCCGGAAATGCGGAATATTGACTTTTTCCTTCAAATCTATGGCGAATCTAATGATAAATTCATACTCAAGCTGATCACTAAACTAAATAGAATTGACATAATAAATACCAGCTTTGTTATTGATCCAAAAAGCCTGAAGGTTCCTGAAAAGCTTCTTTTCAATTAGGGTTTTCCAATTTCAGGTTTATTAATAGTCCCCATAAAAAAAGGGATGGTTCACCATCCCTTTTTCCCTTAATAAACCCTAAAATTTAACCTAACTATGAAGAAATCGCATTTCTGCGTTTTTTTTGTTCTTTACTTGCTTGTACGTTTCTTTTCTTTTTTTTGTTTCGTTTTTTTTGATTTTTTTGTGGTTTTATCCTCAAACTTAACTTCTTCCCCCTCCTCAATTTCAACAGTTATTTCAATTATATCACCATCACCTTCTGATTTCGAAACTTTCACTGATTTATTTTTCATTGATTTATTCTCTCCATCGCTAATAAATACAAACACATTCTCAGATTCATGAATTTCTGTTTCATCTTCCGCACCTGACATATAATAAACAGTGGTTTTTTCTTCATCTCCATCACCTTTCTGTACTTTTATTACCTTAATTTTATGAACCTTTGTTGAGTCATCCCCTCCAATTTTCTTAATAATTACCTTTTCACCATCTTCAGGCTCTCCTGTCTTTACAATAAATACCTCCTGACCCTCAGTGCCATCAGATTTTATCACAGTTATTTCAACATCCTTTTCTTTTTTACCAGTTTCCTTTGAAGTTCCTTCAAAATCATTATCATCACCATCTATAACAATCACCTTCCCATGCTTTTTTATGATAATAGTATCTGCATCAATAATAAAACTGGAGTCATTTTTCATGGAAAAATTATCATCATCACCCGTTGAGTAGAAATAGGTAACTTTCTTTGATTTACCATCATCATCTTCATCACTGTCTGATTTCATAATGATCACCTTATTCCCCTTTTTCTCATGGGATGTCCATGTATGATTTCCATGTTCACCATCATGTACCATGTGCATATGCCCTTCATGACTTTTATGCAAATCTATATCAACTCCTGCCAATTCAGATATCTTCTTATGCAGGTCACTGCCTTCAAGGTTCTCTGCAGTAAAACTTGTATCAATTGAAATTTCACCATTTTTTATAACCTTCAGGTGTATCTTTTTATTACTATCCTGGGCAAAAATATTCCCGGCAGTTAAACTAACAAAGAATAGAAAGCTAACTATTAAGGTCTGTTTTTGCATTTTCATGTTCTGATTTATTAAATTCAGTAAAATTAAACCGGTTCAAAGGTAATACAGGATATAATTAAGAAATATTAAGTAATGTTAAATATTGTTAAATATTAATTTATATTGAATTCCATCCTGTATTTTTGTATTGCCATGAGTAAAAAAGGGATTTGGATATTAACAGGTTTTATGAGCCTTACATTATTGGGTTTGTTGCTCATACAATCCCAATGGATCATAAATGCTATGGGTCTAAAGCAACAACAGTTCTCTCTGGCAGTAAACAAATCAGCCTCTATTGTAATAAACAACATGGAGACCAGGGAAACCCGGATGAACGTTGTAAAGGAAATGGATCCATACCTGGATTCCCTGTCAATGAATATTGTTTTACAAAATAATTACCCTATTGGCCAGGAGGTTGTTACATTTGGATCACAATCAGTATATTACTATAATAACCAGGTAATTAAGAAAACAGCTTCCCGGGAGATCCATATAAATGATACCGTTTTCTACTTTAAGGATGGCACTTCCTTCCACAATTCTAAGTTCCCCGGAAGTATAACATACCCAAATCAGCAAGTTTACAGAAAGAATGTTGTAGGCAATAATTTCCATAATAAATCCCTCATCATAAAAAAAATCATGAGTCAGATGATGGAATCACCTCCGGATATTGAGAGAAGGGTGAAACCTGAACAACTTTATACTGGCATTAAGCATGAGCTTCAAAAACGGGGAATTGACCTTAATTTTGAATTTGCAATTCACCGACCTGACAACAGCATCTTTTATAAAACACCTAATTTTGAAAAACTAACAAAGTCAAAAGTATATCAATGGGCCCTTTTCCCCGGTGACCTAATTCAAAAAAAGAACTTCCTTACCTTATATTTTCCCAGAGATAAAGGGTTCCTGTATAAGTCGCTTGGATGGATAGGGATCTCTTCTTCCATATTAACCATTCTTATCCTGATCGTTTTTAGCGGAACCATATATATTATTTTCAGGCAAAAGCAATTATCAGAAATTAAAACTGATTTTGTAAACAACATGACCCATGAGCTAAAAACACCTATTTCAACTATTTCCCTGGCTTCTCAAATGTTAAAGGACAAAGCGGTGATCCGTGATGAAAAGAACCTGAAACATCTCGCAAAAGTTATTGATGATGAAAGTAAGAGACTGAGCCACCAGGTTGAAAAGGTATTACAAATGGCCATTTTTGATAAAGGGCTGATAAAATTAAGTCTGATAGAAGCTGATATTCATCAAATTTTAGAAAATGTTATCGATAATTTCAGTTTCCAAATCAAAAATAAAAATGGCAAACTCCGCTTGATCCCTGAAGCAGTTGACTCTATTTTACAAATTGATGAAGTTCATTTCACAAATCTTTTTACAAATTTAATAGATAATGCTATAAAATATTGTAATACTACACCGGAAATTATTATATCTACCAGTAATCATAAAAATGGAATTCTGATTTCGGTAGAGGATAACGGAATTGGTATTTCCCAGGATAATCTGAAAAGAATTTTCTCCAAATTTTACCGGGTTCCTACGGGTAATTTACATAATGTAAAGGGTTTTGGCTTAGGCTTAAATTATGTGAAAGCCATTGCTGATGCCCATAGGGGTCAAATAAAGGCAGATAGTAAATTAAACAAGGGGACCCGCTTTGAGGTGTGGTTCCCAAAAAAGAAATAAACCATGGCAGATATCAGAATTTTGCTTGCTGAAGACGATGACAACCTGGGTTCTTTGTTAAAAGAATATCTGGTAATTAAAGGATACAAGGCCGATCTTTATCCCGATGGGAACAAAGCTTACAAAGGCTTTTTGAAAGAACATTATAACTTATGCCTCCTGGATGTAATGATGCCTGAAAAAGATGGATTTGCCCTAGCAAAAGATATACGACAGGTAAACAGTGATATCCCCATTATTTTTCTTACAGCCAAGTCTTTAAAACAGGATGTTCTGGAAGGTTTTTCTATCGGTGCAGATGATTATATCACAAAACCTTTTAGCATGGAAGAATTATTGTTCCGGATTGAAGCCATTCTTAGGAGAACAGAACAATTGCTAAATAAAACACAAGATATTTATCAAATTGGTAAATATACTTTTGAGATCCAAAAACAAAACCTAACGATAAACCATAAAGCACAAAAACTCACCACCAAAGAAGCAGAATTGCTAAAACTTCTGTGTATAAATCAGAATAAAGTACTGGAAAGAAATTATGCCTTACGAACCATTTGGCTTGATGACAATTATTTCAATGCAAGAAGTATGGATGTTTATATAACCAAATTACGAAAATACCTGCATGAAGACCCTTCCATTGAAATCATCAATGTACATGGAAAAGGCTTCAAGCTTATCAACTAGATTCCACTCAACCAGAGGACTATCGATTTTTCAGATAAACTTTTTAACCATTCACAATTTTATCAATATGCCAGTTTTTAGGTTTATTATAGCCATTCTTACGGGCAAATTCTTTTGCCTGGTGCATAAATGCCTGTAGCCTTAATTCAATAGAAGTATCCTCCTGTCCATCATACGATATGCTTTCATAAGGTATGTTGCCATGATCTTTTTTAAACTTATGGGAGACTGACGCAACCAGAGTACCCGGCATACAGCTAAAAGGCATAAAATTGACAATTCCTGATATACCTGTTTTAGCGAGCATAACAGAACTCCCAATATTTAGAGCAGGGTCGCCATCATAATGTTTGTGAACATAATCTCCGCTGTGTGCAAGCATATCCTTTACGGAAATATCCCTTTCACTCTCAATGAAGCCATGTACTGCCTTATGCAGTTTATTGGCTGATAAGTCTTGAGAAAATGATTGAATTTTAGATTTTATCACTCCTTTATAATCACCTTTCCATAAACTATCGCGGGTATATCTGTATGTTGAATAGCTAATCCATTCCGAGAAAGGTGCAATAAATGTTTCGGCTCCAAGTTTCTCAAGGCGATCGATCAGGAACCCACTACAGAATGGATTGTCCCGCATAAATATTTCACCTACAACAACTATTACCGGCTTTCTTACTCCATTGCTAAAAGCAATCTGATTGAAGTTATGTGCAAAAATATTCAGTACATCAGGAAGGTCTTTTGCTCCGTTCTCAAGTGAAGTAATTACATTTTTCAAGGCCTCATCATAAACTTTATCAACGCTTCCTTTAATAAGTTCATAAGGTTTTCTTTCCTGCTTTAATTTTCTAAGAATATCCACTGCCACAAATCCCTTCCAGGCAAGAAATCTGAATTTTGTTCCTTTTCCTCCAGATATATCCTCATAGGCAGTATCATTACTGGGAGATATAATTTCAGCATCTTTAAATCCAAGTTTATCGAAAATAACCCTTTGAAATTTATTGTACTGTCCGAACCTGCAAGGACCATTATGATCAGGCATAAAAAAGCTCACTTTCTTTGGATCTACGCCAGGTTCAAAAAGCTTTTTCAAAAAGTTTCCTGTGGTACAAATCATAGGGTAACATTCCCTGGCTGAGGTATGCTTTCTTCCCAGTTCAATGTCTGTCTCATCCTGCATTGGAAGTACCTCAGCAGGTATTCCACAAGCCCGGCTGGCCGCTGCAATTGCATGACCACTATCACTCATAGAAGGAAAATACAAAGTTCTGCCTTCAAGTGGAGCTGAAGACATAACACCCGGCATAAAAGACTTTTGTTTTCTCTTTTCAACCGTTTTTGAACCCCTTAGGCTATCCAAAAACGCTTCATAGCGGGTTATCATGCCGGCATCTGCTCCATGCTCATCAATTTCAAGTTCAAGGTACGGTTTTCCGGCCATTTCCTCGTTTACAAAGTGTGCCAAAAATGAATCTGCTCCACACCTAAAATTCCCCATATAAATTGCATGTAATCTCTTATCACGAGCCACTATCCTTGCAGCTGCCAAAATTTTCTGTCCATTTGGCCAGTACATTTGTGGATAATCCTGTAAAATATGCTCACTTCCTAAGGGTAGAAAATCAATGGGAATTGGTAAAACACCCAGATTAATTAATTTTTCAACCATATGAAGATTTAAAGCGGGATCACCTGTATTATATGGCCTGCCAATAATAGCAAGTGCTTCTTTATCTTCAGAAAGATTGTCCATGACTTCTTGTCCGCGTAAAACAACCTTATTTTCAAAAGTTTCCTGAGCCTTATCAGCTTTATAAATAGCCTGTAATACTTTCTTCTTTGGAATACCAAATTTCTCAAACATAAAATCTGATAACTCTTTATTCAATACCTTTCCATAATACTTAAAGTTCAATGCAGGTATAAGCAACCTGTCTATCTCACTTTTATCATTAAGCGCAGCTTTTACCATAAAAGGGAAGGTCTGTACCCAGGGACAATTGTAGTTACTTGTTTTGTCCTCTTCCTTATTATTTGCTTTTGCATTTATAATAAAAGGTGAAAATACATAATCCGCACCCTTTTCGAGCAGGTCCTTAATATGACCGTGCATTAATTCAACCGGCAAACATGTTTCCGCAACGATCATACTTAAAGATTTTTTGATCAGCTGATCATCTGATTCCGGTGAAAGAACCACACGAAATCCTAAATCCTCGAAAAATGTCCTCCAAAATGGAAACTGTTGATAAAACAACATAAGTGCCCTTGGAATACCTATGCTGATCCTGTCATCTTTAGGAGTTTCCTCGAATCCATTTAAAAGAAATTCCATTCTTTCATCGAATAAATTAGGAATATCGTTCCCTTTTCCTTTTCTATCCTCAATTTCCCATTTATCACATCTACCCCCGTAAAAAAGAGGTTTCTTTTCACCTTCAATCCTGACACGTCTTATTTCACACATGTTAGAACAAGCATTACAAGTAAATTTATCTACTGTATATTTCCTTTTACTGATATCAAATCCTTTAAATTTTGTTTCCTGGCCATTTGTCATTGAGTCCCTTGCCAGAATAGCTGCACCAATAGCTCCGGTAACATCAAAATGAGGAGGTATAATAATTTCCTTTCCCGTAATTTTTTCGAAAGCAGCAACCACAGCTTTATTATTTGTTACCCCGCCCTGAAAGAATATATGATTCCCAATTCGCTTATTTCTTACTACCTTTTCAATATAATTCTGCACAATTGAATACGCTAATCCTCCAAGAAGATTATCCTTTTCCACTCCTTTTTGCTGTTGAGAGTTCAAGTCTGATTCCATAAAAACAGTACAGCGGGTTCCAAGTTTGGCCGGCTTTTTAGCTCCCAGGGCTAGTTTACCAAAATCTTCAATAATATTAATCTCCAACTTCTCTGCCTGTTCCTCCAAAAAGGAACCTGTACCAGCGGCACAAACTTTATTCATCTCAAAATCCACCACAACGCCATTATCAATACTTATGTATTTTGAATCCTGCCCACCAATCTCAAAGATGGTATCCACCTTTGAGTCATAAGCAATAGCAGCAATGGCCTGTGCAGTTATTTCATTTTTAATAACATCAGCACCTATAAAGTCACCTGTCAGGTAACGACCTGACCCGGTGGTACCGGCTGCTTTCACCTGAACCCTGTCGCCCACTTCATCAAATATTTCTGACATACCTCTGCGAATAGCTTCTAAAGGCTTACTGGCAGTGGGCAAATATCTCCGGGCAATGACATTGCTATCCTTATCTATCAAAACCACATTGGTACTTAAAGAACCTATATCCAGACCAAGATATACATCAAGCTTATCAATACCTTTGGGAATTGGAGTAACAATCTTCTTGTATTCTGCAGCTGATTCAATTAAAGGATCATTCCAACTCCCTTTGGCATGGTCTCCATGAAGATATTCATTAAGTTT
>Ga0164313_10003903_pt1 | contig 13305 bp, 13 predicted proteins | sample GuaBasSedimGuay4_FD_113735 | JGI IMG/M metagenome (GOLD analysis project Ga0164313, IMG submission 113735) | Subseafloor sediment microbial communities from Guaymas Basin, Gulf of California, Mexico - Guay4, Core 4569-4, 0-3 cm | ecosystem: Environmental > Aquatic > Marine > Hydrothermal vents... | reverse complement strand
TCACAACATCCTAGTGGGCACCGATGGCTACGCGCGCTTGATGGACTTCGGCGTGGCCCGCGCGCTCAACCAAGTCCACTCGACCAAGGCTGGCCACGTCAAGGGCAAGCCGGGCTACCTCGCCCCGGAGCAGATTCTCGGCAAGCCGCTCGACGGACGCACCGACGTCTTCTCCGCCGCCGTGGTGCTGTGGCGATCACTGACAGGCAAGCGGCTCTTCAAGGCCAGCCGACCACTGGACGTCGCCGAGGAGGTGCTGCACCAGGAGATCGACCCACCGAGCGACCATGGGCCGGACGTGCCGCCCAAGCTCGACGCCATCGTCCTTCGTGGGCTCGAGCGTGATCCGGACCAGCGGTGGCAGTCCGCGCTGGAGATGGCGGACGCCATCGAAGCGCTGCACTCGAGCGCCACCCCTCGCGACGTTGGCTTGTGGGTACGAAAGCGGGGCCGAGACGAGCTGCGGCGCCGAGCTGACCTGATCTCGAGAATCGAGCAAGCTCCCATCCACGACCTGGCCAAGGAGCGCACCTCCACCTTGCCGGTCTTTCGACCGCCGACCACCAAAGACAAGGCCGCTGCGAAGCCGCCTGCTAGTGACGGGGAAACGACCACCGAAGCGGATGATGCCACCCCGGACGAGGCGCGGCCGAGCAGCCCAGCGGACGGCACACCAGAGGAACCGAGCCGACGAGACTCCGCGGCACCAACCCTGGCGCCGCAACAAAAGAAGCGTCGCCAGCTGATGGCGGTGGGCAGTGCCGCGCTGGCGCTTGGCGCCCTCGCCGCGCTAGTCGCGCTGACGGGCAACGAAGAAGAAACCAGAGAGACCCGCGCCGAGAAGCCCGCCACCACGGCCCAGCCAGGCGGCTCGCACTCGCCGCAAACGCCACCAACAACCGACTCGGCGACGGTTCCAACGGCGAGCACCGCCCCGGCGGCGCCCACAGCTGAGGCGGCGCCCACAGCCACAACAACGACGATGACGAGCGCCGAGGTGGCCGAACCGGCCCCGTCAGCAACGGCCTCGACGGCCGCCGAAGCCGCGCCTTCAGCCAGCCCATCGGCGTCGTCCGCCCCAAGCGCCACCAAGCCCAAACCCAAGCCCACGGGCCTCCCTAGACCGTCGATGTACGGACGAGAGTGACTCCCTCCGTCGGCAGCGTGGCCACTGAAAAATCTGCGGTCAGCAAGAAACGCAGCCGCAGGCCGAACCGCAGTTGACCGTCGGAAGATCGGTCGCGTTGTTACAGGTGGCAACGCAGGCCTCGACTCCGCAGGTCAAGGTGGTGTTGAGACAAGCGTTGTGGACGCCCGTACAAAGCAGGTTGCAGGTGCCGGTCGAGCAGTTGATGGTGGCGTTGCTGCAGGTGGTGTTGCCGTCACAGGTGACGTTGCACGGGTAGGTGGCCGGGCAGCTGATCACGGCGCTCTCACAGCCCTGGTTCCCAGTACACTGCACGTCGCAGGCGTAGTCGGCGGGGCAGTCGACAGGACCGGGTGAGCACTCCTTGTTCCCATCGCAGAGGATGACACAGACGCCGTCAGCGCAACTGTCACAGGCGGCCGGGCAGGGCTCACCGCCTGGGGGCGTGGGCTCGGCGCCGCAGGTGATGCAGTCACCGGCTCCGCTGCAGACCTGTCCAGAGCCGCACTCGCTGTCTGGATCCTGGAGCACGGGAATGGGGGTGCAGGTGCCGCTGGTGCCACCTGACGTGGCAGCGACGCAGGCCTCGCAAAGCCCCGAGCAGTCGGTATCGCAGCAGACCTCATCGACGCAGAGATTGCTCTCGCACTCGTCCGGGCCGGTGCAAGGCACCCCATTGCCCTTGAGGGCCGTGCCGCCCGTGCCGCCCATGCCGCCGGTACCGCCAGTGCCGCCCGTACCGCCCGTACCGCCAGTGCCGCCGGTGCCGCCGGTACCACCCATGGCGCCGGTGCCCCCAACACCACCGTTTCCATCGCTGACGTCGATGTAGTCTTTGTCGATCCCGGCAACCATGGCGCAGCTGACGACAGTCAGCATGGGGGCCAACAGCCACAGCGCCGCCGAAGGTCGCCTGAGTCTCCTATGGCTGCCGCTCCGCGTCATATGGCCAAACCCCACTCTGTAGCCCCTAATAGTCTAGCGCAACATGCCCTGAGCGCGAACTTGCCAGAAATATCCGGGCCGACCGTTGGCCGCCGGCCACTCAGTCGTCCTCGTCCACCATGAACACGTCCATCAGCGCTACCGCACAGACCGTGTCACCTCGCAAGGCCTGGGCCGCGCAGGTCACGGTGAAGCTGTCGCTCTCCAGCTGCCGGCACAGAAGCGTCATCTCGTCGCCTGGACGCGCTGCATCCTGGAACAGGGCCTGATGAATCCGCAATAGACGCACCGGCCGCGGCGTGTCGTCGTCCTGCACCTCGGTGCGGCCCGCCTGCAACAAATGGTAGAGGCACAGGCTGGCCTGCCCCATCGCCTCGACCAGCAGCGCCCCTGGATAGACCGGCTCGCCGGGAAAGTGGCCGGCCAAGATCGGATCGGCGGGATCGATACGCCGATGGGCGCAGAGGGCTTCCTGCTCCAGATCGACCTGGCTGATGCGATCGACCAACAGAAAGGGATCGCGGTGGGGAATCATCCGCTCGATGCCCGCCATACCGATAGTCACCTCGGTGGTGCTCTCAGCCGGCTTGAACAGGGGGCGCCGCTTCGCCTTCTTGATCACCCGCTCGTAGTCCATCAGCTGTCTCCTCCGAGTGTCTCGATCAGCTTGGCCAGATGAGCCTCAGCCTCGTCACTGACATCGGTGTGGTGCTTGTCCACGCCTTTGTGCCATTTGCGGTCGAGCAGATTGTAGAGGACCCGCTTGGGACCCACTTCGACCAGCGTCGCATCCGGCCATGTCTCGAGCACCGAATCGATGGACTGCTGCCACAACACGGGCATGTGCACGTGGGTGGAGAGCAGTTCGACAAAGTCCGGTTGCGCTTCGATGCGGCCCAACCGGTTGGGCAAATAGGGACGCTTCGGCTCGGCGAAGGTCAAGCTGGACAGGTAGTCGCGGAACTTGCGCCCCACCGGTGCAAAGGTCGAGCAGTGCATCGGCACCTGCCGCTCGATGACGACGGCCTCACAATAGAAGTCCTCTTCGAGGATCTCGAGAGCCCGGTCGAGCGCCGCAGTCTCGCCAGACAACACCTGCTGACGCGGTGAGTTGAGGTTGACCACCTCGAGGACGCCGACGTCCTTCACTCGATCGCAGACCTCTCGCAACTCATCGAGCCCGATGGGGAACACCGAGGCCATTGCCCCGGCCGGACCGGCGTCGTAGGCCTCGCCCCGTTGCTCGACGGCCAGCAGCGCTTGCGGGAAGTCGAGCGCCCCAATGTGGACCAGATGATTCCACTCGCCCAGGCTGAGCCCGAGGGACGCCTGGGCCTCGAGCCCAGCTTGTTCCAACGAGGTGAGGAACATGTGGTTGGCCAGGAACACGGCGATCTGCACGTCCCGATTGCGCCCATAGGCCTGATCGTTGTCGACGTGATAGTGGGCGCCCAGATCCCTTCCGAGCAGCTCGGACGCCTGCTCGAGCGTCGCCCGATTCGCGTCGTCGAGACCGGCGAGCTTCTCGATCATGCCAGGGTAGCGGGAGCTCTGGCCCGGAAACATCCACACCAGCGTCATGGCATTACTCTCCAGCGTCGTCGCTCTTGCCCCGACCCCCAGCAAAGAGGTTCTGTGCGTATTCGGTGAGCTTGGTGCCCGCCTCGGTCACTTCTTCGGCGACGTGACTGATGCCACCGTTTTGGATGCCCCGCAGCTTGCTTTGAGCGACCCACCGGCTCTTGTCGAAGAAGGTCGCCCGAGTTTTGCTGCCCTTGGGGATCAAATCGAGATTCTGCCCAATCACCGCCAGCGCTTCGAGAGTGTAGCCCATGTCCGACTCGTGGTGAGCCGCGGTCACGTTGCAGCGCAGCCGCGCCTTGCCAAGCGGCACGCCAGGATAGATGAAGGGCATCATGATCACCCCAGCGCCGTGGTAGAGGTGGGCGCCAGCGGTCAAGGTCGCGATGTCCTCGCCCACCATGATGGGCGTGATGTGGGTGTCGCTGTCCCCGAGGTTGAACCCCAGCTCGAGCAGCCCGTTGCGGAAGAAGTCGCGGTTGTGCTCCAGGCGGCGGAAGTAGCTTCGGTCACTCTGAATAATGTCGAGCGCCGTGGTCGCCGCCTCGATCTGGGCCACCGGAAGCGTCGCCGAATAGACGAAGGACCGTGCTTGGAGCTTGAGGTACTCGATGATGTCGGTGTCAGCGAGCACGAAGCCGCCGATGCCGCCGAAGGACTTGGAGAAGCTACCAAAGAGGATGTCGATGTCGCCGAGCACGCCCTGGAGCTCAGCCACGCCGCGACCCGTCGGACCGAGCGTGCCGATGCCGTGGGCATCGTCGACCACGATCACCGCGTCGTACTCACGACACACCTCAATCATCTCGGCGAGCGGACAGAGATCGCCGTCGACGCTGTAGAGCCCCTCGACGACCACCATCTTCTGCTTCTTGTCTGACTGGGACAGGATGCGGCGCAACGACTTGGCGCTGTTGTGCTTGAAGAAGCGCAGCTCGAGATCCGGGTTGGGCCCTTGAGCCAGGAAAGAGCCATCGATGAGGCAAGCGTGACTCAGCTTGTCCAAGGCCAGCGTCGTGTCGTCGTCCGGAAAGATGGACAGCACGCCCACCATGCCCTGATAGCCGGTAGTGAAGATGCAGCAAGCATCAAAACCGAGCCAGTCCGCTAGCCGTGTCTCGAGGTTCACATGGCGATCGCTAGTCGCCTGAGGTCGGGCACTGCCCAGCCCGGTGCCGTAGCGCTTGACCCCCTCGATCGCCGCCTGGACCAGCCGCGGATCCTGGGACAAGCCCAAGTAGTCGTTGGAGGTGAAGTTGATGTAGCTCTTGCGACCCACCTTCACCCGGGTCCCCGTGTTCTGAAAGGGCCGAAAAAAGGGGTAGACGCGGTTCTCTTTGGCCTCGTCAACCCGCTCCAGAAACTCGGTGGTCTTTTCGTGCAACCAAGACATGGCTCAATCAACTTCCGGGGCTACCGACGCTTGTGGGCTTCGCAACCAGGACGGTTCCGAGTCCCCTGCCAAGGGCACGGTGTGCCGCTTAGCGACGGACAAATCAGGCTCGCCCTGCCGGCGAATGGCCAGCGCCAGGTGATGGTCCGAGGTCGGACGTTGCCGCTCGAATTGCCAGGTCTCGGCGCTGTCGTCCAGCCTTGAATCGATCTCGATGGTGGGCTGGGGCCCTCGGTCCAAGTCGAACCAGAACTGGTCCAGGGGGATCGCCAGCCCCATGCCCCGCGCCTTGATGTACGACTCTTTGAGGGTCCAGATGGCGTGAAACTGTTGGATGCGCTCCGGCTCGGCGAGCTTGCGCAACGCGGCGACCTCCGGCTCGGCGAAGAAATCCTCGGCGATCGCCACGGTAGCGCGGTCCCCTACCCGCTCTACATCCACGCCAATCTCCCGATCCCACGCCACGGCGCAGGCGATCAAGCCGTCCGTATGGGACAGGTTGAAGCACAGATTGGAAGACGGTGGCGGCCCAACGACAGGCTCGGCGATCGCTGGCCGGCCGTACTCATTGTCGACGAAACGCCAGTCGGCGGGCCGGACGTCGCAGTAGCGGGACAGTACCGTCCGCACCAGCGCCCGGGTGACCAAAAAGGTGTGGCGGTCACGCTCGAACCGGTAACGGGCCCGGCGGGCCTGCTCCCCATCGGTCAGCAGCCCCGCGTAGGCCGCTAGCAAACCAGCGTCGCCTATCGCCAACGGATCAGTAAGCCACAGGTGAACCTGCCGTTGACTCAAGTCCACTGCTCCCCCGCACTGAAGCCCCTCGAAAGGCTAGCTCGTTTCTGACCCAGAACCCCTGTTCCTCCGCGAAGCATGTGCACGGGTGACGCGCAAGGCGCGTCGGGACCCGAAACCGTGAGTGTAGCGAGCGATTGGGGTGGGGCCCCGTCGTCGAAGGCGATGGGGCGGGGTTTTTCCAAAAAACCCCGAGAAAAAAGCACTAGTTGGCCAACATGAGGCGCTAGCGAAGGGCTCGCGCGCCCTTCGCCCCGCCAGGGGCGCGCGAGACCGGAGCGCCTCTATGGGCCAGTAACTAGCTCGCGAGCTTCTTCTCGCCGAGGATCTGGTAGAGCAGATCGACTAGCTCGTTGATGTCCTTGAGCGTCTTGAGCTCTGAGCGAGGGACCTTGACCTTGAGCTCACGCATCGAGCAGGAGACGACCTCGACGATGTCCAGGCTGTTGGCGCCCAGGTCTTTCATCGACGCGGCCGGATCGATCTCGACCCCTTCGAGCTCCTCGACGGTGTCGACCAGGTTCCGCACTACACAATCGAGAACGTCTTCGCGTGTCATCCCAAGCTCCTTTTCGCGTCGTCTTCCGATGGGCCTTCCTAGGGCCTCCGGCAGGCCTGTTCAGGCGTTTTCTGCCGGGGAAAAAACGATGTGTCGAAAATTCGACGCTCGGCCTATACCACCTTTACCCCGATTTTCAAAGGTAGTAACTACCGCCTCGTCTCATGGTCACCCGCCCACTCTAGAGGCTTGTTCGAGTCCGGGCGAGAGCATCCAGTGGGAGCCTTAGGAGCACGAAATTAATGGATAATTCTCGCAAACGGGTCGTCATCACGGGGATGGGGATCGCCAACCCGCTGGGCGACACGCTCGATGCCTTCTACGACAACCTCATCGCTGGCAAGTCTGCGATAACCCACTGGAAATGCGTGGATACCGAGGGGATCTACTCCAAGGTCGGCGGCGATCTCAGCGAGTACGACTGGAAGTCGAAGGTGAAAGCTCTGAGGGAGCTCATGCCCCCGGAGAACCACACCAAGCTCCGTAAGATGGCCAAAAAGGCGCCCTTCTCGACCCGGCTGTCGATGCTGTGTGCGATAGACGCCTACCTAAACGCCGATCTGTTCGGCAAGGTCGACGCATCGCGTCAAACGGTCATCGTCGGAGGCCACAACCTCAACAAGCACTACCAGAACAACAACGCCGTCCTCTTTGCCGACGAGCCCGATTACATCGACTCGCTGGCGTCGTTGCTGTCCCTCGACTCGGACCACGCCGGCTCGGTGGGTGAGGTGCTCGGGATCAACGGCGCCATCTACACCATGGGTGGCGCCTGCGCGAGCGGCAACATCGCCCTCCGCAACGCCGTCGACGAGGTGCGCTACCACGACTACGACGTCGCCGTCGTGGTGGAGACTACCCTCGAGTACGCCCCCATGGATCTCCACGCCATGTGCCTGATGGGCGCCATCAGCTTCCAGAGCTTCAACGACGAGCCCACCAAGGCGAGCCGGCCCTACGACACGGCGCGCGAAGGTTTCGTGCCCTCCCATGGTACCGCCGCACTCACGGTCGAGTCTCTGGACCATGCCCTGGCCCGAGGCGCGCGGATCCACGCCGAGGTCCTCGGAGTGACGGCCGGCTCGGACGGCAGCCACTTGCCCACCCCGTCAGCAGAAGGCCAGCACCGCACCATGACTCGGCTGCTGAAAACCACCCAGGTGGCGCCCGAGGAGATCGACTTCGTCTGCGCCCATGCGACCTCGACCCCCCTGGGCGATCTGACTGAGCTGCGAGCCATCAAAGAGACCTTCGGAAGCCACGCCAAGAATCTGAAGATCAACGCGCCCAAATCGATGCTCGGTCACACCTGCTGGTCCGCCCCAACGGTGGAGACCGTGGCCGCAATACTGCAGATGCAGCGGGGCTGGCTGCATCCGTCGATCAACATCGAGAACCTGGAGCCTGAGGTCGACCTGGACATCTGCGCCAACAAGGCAGTGAAGCACGAGGTCCGAACTGTGCTGAAGAACTCCTTCGGCTTCGGCAACATCAACTGCTGCGCCCTTCTGCGGCGCTACGAGGGGTGAGCACAGCATGATCTACTTCATCACAGGTGGCTCCCGAGGCATCGGTGCAAACCTGGTCAAGCGAGCCGTCGAAGCGGGGCACGACGTGGCCTTCACCTACGCCACGGCAGCCGACCAGGCCAAAGAGGTGGTCGCCCAGGCCAAGGCGCTACGGCCGGAGGCCAACTGTCGCTGCTATCAACTCGAGCTGCGCAGCCGTGAGCAGATCGAAAGCGTAGTCGATCAGGCAGCCGACGATTTTGACACCATCGACGTGGTGGTCAACAACGCTGGCATCAACCGAGACAGCCTGCTGATGGCGATGACCGACGAGGAGTGGGACGAGGTCATCGCCACCAACTTGACCGGGCCTTTCATGGTGTGTCGCGCCGCGCTGCCGGTCCTGATCGCCAACCGCTACGGTCGGATCATCAACATCTCGTCGGTAGTCGCCGAAGGCGCCACCGGTCAGACGAACTATGCGGCCTCCAAGGCGGGCCTGCACGGGTTGACCAAGTCGATCGCCAAGGAGTACGGCCGCAAGCGGATCACGGCCAATGTGGTGGTGCCCGGCTTCTTCGAGACCGACATGACCCGGGAGCACATGCCCGAGGAGATCCGTAGCTTCTGGAAGCAATATGCACCCATGCCCAAGGGCCGGGGAGGCGAGCTCGACGAGCTGGCGGCGGTGATCATGTTCCTGGCCTCCAAGGAGGCCGCCTTCGTCAATGGGCAGGAGCTCCGAGTCACCGGCGGGCTCGACTGGAACCCCTGAGAGAACCGAGACCACAGCATGCGCAACGACTTCACCAACAAGGCGGTGCTGATCACCGGCGGCACCAAGGGGATCGGCCTGGCCACGGGGCTGGCTTTCGCCCGCAACGGGGCCCACCTCTACTTGACCCACCGCTGGAGCTCGGCGGACGAGGACGAGGTGCGCGGCAAGTTTGCAGCCATCGGCGCACTCGAGCCTGCCATCATCGAGGCTGACGTGTCGGTCGACGAAGAGACCGACGCGCTGCTCGAGATCATCAAGAAAGACCACGACTGCATCGAGGTCTTCATCAGCAACGTCAGCGTGGTGCAGCCGGCTTCTGGCGTGGAGAGCTACCGCAAGCGGTCGATGCTCAAGAGCATCGAGTACAGCGCCTGGCCCTTCGTGTCCTACCTGCAACACATGAAGAAGGCCTTCGCCAAACTGCCCCGCTACGTCGTCGGCCTCTCGAGTGATGGCGCCGACAACTACTTCGCCCATTACGAATACGTCTCGACCTCCAAGATTGTGATGGAGACGCTCTGCCGCTATCTCACCTACCACCTCAGGGACGAGGACATCCGGCTCAACATCCTGCGCACCCGCAACGTACTGACCGACGCGGTCGACGAGATCTTCGGACCCAATTACGTCAAGTTCATGGCCGAGCGGGCCGGCGAGGAATACTTCCTCTACCCAGAAGAAATCGGCAACGCAGTGCTGGCGCTCTGCAGCGGCATGCTCGATGCGCTGAACGGGCAGATGATCCTGGTCGACAAGGGCATGGCCTTCGCCGACACGGTGTCTCGAACGCTGGAAAACGAGCTCGAAAAGAAGACGGAGCAGGACCAGTAGATGATCCTCAACGACTTCCACGGCAAAGCGGTGCTGATCACCGGCGCGACCAAGGGGCTTGGCTTGGCCATCGGCAAGGCCTTTGGTGCCGAGGGCGCCCACGTCTATCTGACCCATCGCTGGGGCTCAGCCGACGAGGACGAGATTCGTGCCGCCTTCGCCGAAATCGACGCCCCCGAACCAGCCATCATCGAAGCAGATGCCTCGAATCTGAAAGAAACCCGGGCATTGCTCGAGACGGTCCACAAGGACCACGATGCCGTCGAAGTCTTCGTCAGCAACGTCTCCTTCGCCGCGGTCAACCACGAGGGCCTCGATGGGCTCGACAAGCGCAGCCTCTTCAAGAGCCTGGAGTACAGCACCTGGCCTTTCGTGTGCCACGTCCAGGAGGTCAAGAAGCTGTTCGGTCGCTACCCGCGCTACACCCTGGGAACCTCCTGTGACGGGCCTGACACGTTCTACCCAGGCTACGACTACGTGGGCGTGTCCAAGGCGGTGATGGAGACCTTCTGTAAGTACCTGGCCAAACACGTCTTCGAGGAAGAGCGGGCGGTGGTGAACATCCTGCGCTCTCGCCCCGTGTCGACCGAGTCGTTAGTGGCCACCTTCGGTGAAGACTACGAGCCCTTCTTGCGCAAGCTCTACGGTGACGACTACTTCATCGACGTCGAGCAAGTAGGAGAGGCCGTCCTGGCGCTCTGCAGCGGCCTGCTCGATGCCATGAACGGGCAGGTCGTCCTGCTCGACAAGGGCGTGGCCTTCCAAGACAACCTGATGCGCCTGTTCGATCAGCGCGAGCAATTCGGCCTCGGCTAGGGCCATTGAACCACGGCCATGTTCGCGCCTGACGTTCGCCTCGAGGGCTTCACCCACGACGACTGGCAGCGCTTACTGAACCTGTTCCGGCCGGTGCGTCCCCCGGTGGCGACTCAGGACCAGCCTCGGGGCCGGGGGCTAGTGCTGGCGCTCCACGACGGTGGCAAGCTGCGCAAGCTGCTCCACTCTCACGTCGGGCGCCTACGGCTCGACGATCTGGAGCGCCATTGGCCCCTCACCGCCCAGCAGCTGGCAGGCCGTCATGACGCCAGCTGGGCCATCTCGCTGGAGCGCGGCGCCCTCGAAGACATCATGGAAGGCCTCGGCGCACGCACCAAGCGGCACGACGATTTGACCCAACAGATGTTGACCCTACTGTCCCTCATCCAGGGCCAGTTGGTGCGCGGCAGAATCGATCTCTGGCCTCACCGCCTAGAGGGGCTCCCCATGCCCAACGAAGCGATGATACAGAGCACGCTGGACACGGTCTGCCCGGCCGGCAAGACGATGGTCCTGGGCTTGTTCGACGGCGACGAGCTGTGGACCAGCATGGCCTTGCGACGAGGCGACCAGGGAGTGGATCTGATCCTCGGTCCCGATCAGATCCGCCGGGAGCTGGGTCTGCTCTCCGGGGACTTCCGACGAGATCACCGCCACCTGGCGCGCTTCGTCGCCGACTATGCCGGACCGCTGTCGTTAGGCTGCTTCGCCGAGCATCAAACCTTTCGTGCCCTGGAGGTGGATCCAACCCCCGGCGCCTGGGCGCTGGCCGTAGCCGTGCGAGACGTGGTGCTCCACCCAGTGCCAGCCGCCATGGCCGTGCCCTTGGGCCTAGACGTCGGACGGGCAGCGCTCAGCGCCTTGCGTGAAGTGGCGGCCCGCCTCGACCCGGCGGGCGTGCTGACCCCAACGCTCTCGGCGATTCGGGACGTCACCCTGGGACAGCGAGAGGTGCGTGAGGTGCTGGGCTTCAACCCCTTCGAAGTGCTGCGCAAGCTGTTGTCGCGGGAACGGTAAGCGCGGCTCACGATGGGATCGCACCGTCGGTGGGGGGTCGCCAAGGCATCACCCTTGCACCGATACGCTCGGCCCTGCAGACGTCAGTGTCGTGCCACCAATGCCCCGGGTGGCCTATAATGGTTTGTTGAGCCTCATTTCTCCTCACTCAGCGCCAGCTGCGGAGCATCGTCATGCGCAATCCGATCGTGTTTCTCTGGATCTCTGGATTGGCGCTCGCCTTCTTGGAGGCTGGCTGCGAAAGTGATTCGGACAATCCGGACCCCAGCACCAGCAGCTCGGGCACCACCAGCACCGGTGGTAGCGGCGGCAATATCGGCGGCGCTGGCGGCGCCGGTGGCGACATGGGTGGCAACGGCGGAGCGGCCGGCGGCTGCGGCGGCGGAGCCGGTGGGGGCGAGGCGTGCTTCTCCTGCATCACCGAGCTCGAGAACGGCGCCTGCCAAGAAGTCTACGCCACCTGCCTGGGCATCATCGGTTGCCAAGGGTGGCTCGACTGCGTCGAGTCCTGCGCCAACGAGGACAACTCGGTTGATTGCTACAAAGCTTGCGATCAGCAGTTCCTGGGTTCGAATAGCGCCAACCAGAACCTCAAGTCCTGCGCCTGTACCAACTGCGCAACAGTGTGCGGAGGGCTTTGCCCCTGCGAAGGCTGAGGACCCACCGGTTCGCCACCTTCGCCCCCCCCATCAGCAGTCCCGCGACATCCTACACCACAACAGATTCACCCTGAATTAGGCACAAACACCTACAAAGCCACCTATGAAACCATTTCAGGGTGGTGCACCTTTTTTTTCAAACCAACGCCCTGGACACCCAAAAACCACACGATATTGGGAACTTTGGAGGCAGTCTTAAGGGCATGCGTTTTGCATTTTCGGAGGATCGGCTATGTCTGCTCTGAACGCGACTACGGGTGCGATGACTCTGGCGATCAGCTTGGCGCTGGCCGTGGCGACCGGCGCTTGCGCCAAAGACGAGACCAAACGCAGTACCCTGACGACGTCGACGAGCTTGACCACCGGCACCGGCGGCTCCGGCGCGGGTGGCAGTAGCGGCACCGGCGGCACCGGCGGCTCCGGCGGCTCCACGTCCACCAGCGGCACGGCAGGAGGCGGTGGCATACCCGTCTCTGATGTAGCTTGCACGGGCGACTACGCGTTCCGCGCTGCCGGCATGTCCTTCACGCCACCTACAGCTGGCGCTCTGGGGCAGGCGTTCAACGAGCTCGCCTACGATTTCGAGGTGCATCCGATCACCGTGGTGCTCCGTGCGACCGACCCACAGCAAGCAACCATCGCTGCCTCTTCAACCATGTATGATCCGAACACCTACATGGACTCCTTCGTCGCGGGCCTCGATCCCACCTTCACCGACGCGGGGCTCGCCCAAGGCGCCTTCTGGACCGGCACCCCACAGGCGACCGGCTATCTTCGCCTTCGCCACGACCAGGGCGTCCTCGACCTCGAACTCACCAACCTCACGGTGCACGCCACCACGGACTCGGACTGCAACCAGGCATTCGTGACCCTCGATGCCATCATCCCGGTGACCGAGAAGAGCAAGCAGCTGGTCTACTCAGGGGGAACCACCACTGTTGGCGACCTAGGCGGCGGTGATCCAAACAATCCCCTGCCCCTGCGCGCGCTGTTCTTGACCGAAGCTATCTCCTTGGACTGGGCGTCACTGGATCCATGAGCCAATGATTCTCCGACGCAACGGCGGAAGAACGACCATGAGCAACCACCCTATTCACCTCCGAAAACTCGGGCTCCTGTTGCCCCTCCTGGCCCTCGTCGGCGGCCTCGGCGCAGCCGCATCATGCGGCGGGAGCGGTGACCAGAAAACCGGCGATAACGACGGCCCGAACCAACCGCTCCGCTGTGACATGCCGCGGCCTGGCTGCCCCTGCAACGACGAGGGCATCAAGGTGGT
>Ga0164313_10003902_pt1 | contig 13306 bp, 32 predicted proteins | sample GuaBasSedimGuay4_FD_113735 | JGI IMG/M metagenome (GOLD analysis project Ga0164313, IMG submission 113735) | Subseafloor sediment microbial communities from Guaymas Basin, Gulf of California, Mexico - Guay4, Core 4569-4, 0-3 cm | ecosystem: Environmental > Aquatic > Marine > Hydrothermal vents... | reverse complement strand
TACCTTTATTTTGCTTGATTGCTGTTTATTTGCGTCTTTTTGATGGTGTTTTTAGTAAGTTGTTGATTTATATAGAGTTATATTTTTAAGTGGTGTTGTAAGTCGTTGTATTGTAAAGGTTTTTAAATGCAATTTATCTGCGGTGTTTTACGCCTTTCACGTGTACTAGCCGCAGATACTATTATATTGCTATTCTTTGCTAAATTTCTTCTTAATGAACTCAGCTATAACTGATGCCCAAAGTGGTTGTGGTAAAGTATAACCACCAAACACACTAACGGCAATCACAATTATATCAATTATATTAATATCAAACATATTCGTACTCCTTGTTGAATATGTATTTAGTGAAATGGACCTTGCTCGTCGCTGTCGCCTGTAAGTATTTCTAAGATTTCGTACTTGACTATTTCAATCTCTAAGTAGTTGCCACCCATTGCAATAATTTCTTGTAAGAGTTGCGCCTTGGCACTGGGAATGCTAACACCTCTGTTCACCATTGTGGTAACATTCCCAGGACCAGCATCGGTTTCGAAGAAGAATTTAACTACTCGTATATCATCGTCTGCTATGTTTGATTCGCTGTTCCAAATAACCATAATTTAATACCCGTGTAATTTCGTAAATAGTTCAAGGTCTGTTAATTTTTCACCGTGGCGTAATGCCCACAGCTGAACCTCTCCAAACTTTGATTTGAATAACTCGTCAATTAATGCTTGCGACCATTGTTCTTTAAAGAATTCATATTCTCCTAATATGACGTCATCCGCCACTTCGCAATCACCATGTTGGAATATTTCGCAATCAGAATCACATTTGCCAGACTGCCCGTTGTCAAAACATATACCATGGATGCTCATTCTTTGTAGTTCCATGCCACCACGTACCAGTCGTATGCTAGTTCGCTGTTATCATCTGCAAATCGCCAGTTACAATCACTTTCGTTTACAGCGACTAATTCAACTTGTGCTGTAAAGCCTTCGGTGCAATGCTCTACCTCTGCGGTAACTACTTTGCCTACTTGTGGCAAACCTTGATTACTCATTGTCTTCTCGCTTCTGTATTGTTCGTTCTACTTGTAACCTTGCCCACTCCAACTTATGGTCTGGCATACCATCCACAACCGTATCGATGTGGTGGTCTGCAATTGCATGAACGTTATAGAAAAAGTCGTCTTCTGCGTATTTCTGCGGCCCGTACATCTTAGCAAACAAAACACATTCGTCATGCGAGCATTCTAACAGTCTCTTCTTAAGTTCCGCTCTCCGGATAGGTGCCATTTCAAATACGGTCAGTGCCATCGTGTCGTTTCTCAACGTAAGTTATTGACGATGGCATAATCCAAATTAAGCAATCCTCTCCGCGCGTAAACTCGTAGTCTCTGTTAATCCAGAATCCACTTTGCGCATCTGCTATAGACGGAATGCCAATGGTGCGACCAAAGCCTAGGTCATACATTTCTTGCGACAGGTATGCTTTATATTTGTATGTCATTCTGATAACCGTTCCATTATTTTGTCTTCGTCTTCCTTGCGTATAAACTCTAGTTTCTTACCTTCAAACCAACGCTCTTTAAAAGACGGTCTATTAAAACGTCCAGGTATTTTTTCTGAATGCGACCACGAACTGGAATTGAGATGTCCACAATGTGGGCAGACGCCACCATTAGAATTCTCAGTGTTGACTTGTATCTGTGTCTTGGGGCAAACTTCAATGTACGAATAAGTTTTGTCAGTTTTCATAATAACCTTTAGTCAGTCCAAGTAAACCCACATTCTTTACAACGCGCCTGTGAGTAAATATGCGCTCCAACATCTTCAAGCTCTTCGTGTGTACACTCGTGACACTTTTTAAGTCTTGCGACCTTTAAGTGAGCTCGTTTAAGTTGTTCCTCAGCGTACTTCAAATGCTCTTTAGCTAAGTGATACGCTTCGTCAACTTCCTTTAATCCCAATTGTGTTATAGTACTCATTAGTCCTCCAACGTGCCGAGCTTTTTTGATTCTAAAAGATAACGCTCGACTTTATCTTTCTTTGCTTGTTTAATATGTTCGTGCTCGTAAACAACAATCCCTTCATCTGCTAGCATTTCCATCATTGCAAGTATTTCATTATACTCTGCTTGCAACCGTGTCCACTTATCGTTGTCGTAACCAAATCTCAATATCTTACAAATTTCTTTGTGTACTTCAGAACACTCCTCGCCAAGTATTACTAGTAAATGCTCGCGTCTATTCATTTATTATTGTCCAGTTCGTAGTTCACGCCCCATTCAAGAGCTTCGTCAAACGATGCACCGCCATTGTAATACATTATTGTATAATCAACAGTGCCGTCTTTATTTTCTGTTACCCTTGAAAAACCAGACGGGTCCAACTGTTCATCATTCACTTCGTATATAACCCTGTCGCGTATGAATACTTTTCTGTAACCATCTTCGCGTAATCGGTCTTCCCAAGAGTCAGCACCTTTCTTTTTAAATTTAAAATGCTTACAAGCAGACTTGCATCGTTGTTCTAGTGTAACACCGCTTAATACCATTGGTACCAGCTTGCCTATATGTACTTCGTTGTCGCTCATCTTAACTCCAGGGTTTAAAATCTATTTGTATGCTCGCGTCTAAATCTTTTTCTAAAATGTATGTCATTGCTGAATCCAGCACCTCGGAATGTGTGTCTGGTGTAAAAATAGTGTTGGTGCCGCCGGTGACTGCCCACGGTATAGCAATTAATCCCATCCAGTACTTGCGTTGGTACACGTATGCAACACCGTTATTAATTCGTATAAGCCATTGACTAAACATTGTTTCTCTGCTGGTAGTTTAATTTGTGTATATATTATAGTTGAATTGGTTAGCCGTGTCGACTATTTTGGTAAACCTATTTGTTGGTGCTTTTTAGTAGTAACAATGTCACTTCTGGATTGTCGTATGGTTTGATTATGGTCTCAGTTGTAACTGTTTTTATTCTGCGTCCAGACCCTTTGCAAGTTCTGCATATTTCGTCTGTTGAATCATATTCACCGCGATGATGGTCTGTAAGTACTTCGTTATGTACAACCCCAGACCCATCGCAAGTAGTGCAAATGAATATGGTTTCTACTACATTTTCCACTAATCCCAAAGTCCACGGTAGTACTTACCGAACAGCGTGGTGCCACGCTGGATACGCTTTTGGTGCTTGGTGTAACCCTTCTTGTCGAATACGTGTGTATCCTTAGGACCGTGCTTCATTTCGCTATTACCGGTACCGTCTTCCATTCTTTCGAAGTAGATGTCGTGTACACCAGTGTGGAACTGTGCATCGTTGTCGTCATCGGTAAGTTGTGTGAACGCCCAAATCATTTCGTCCATAACCCAATCCCAACGCTTGTGGATGTTGTCATCGCTGTCCCAGTCGTTATCCTTTGGTGGCGCTTCACCACTGCGGAGTCCTAGACCTTTTGGAACGTCTTTGTCTTCTACCATTGGACTACCGTGCTTGGTTTCTTTTAACTGGATAAGCATAGGGAGGATGATCATAGACAGGGTAGCGTCCATGCTCCAGGTGTCCCACTTGTCGATGTGGATTTCTTCTGTGCGTTTCTTTTTGCTTTCAATCCAGGATAGGAATTTGAACAGGAGTGTTACTTTGCGGTCGTCGCCGTCACCAACTTTCCAAATCTTTTCGTCTGGTGCGACAGAGCCGTGTGCTAGCCAGTCGCCAAAGTCGTGAACCCAGTCAGGTTTTGATGGGAGACCATGTTCGTCTTTTTCTTCTTTGACCCAGAAGCATAGGGCAGAGGCCAATTGATACGGCCCAAACCACGAGGTGTAGTTTCCAATTTTAACTCGCATTAGTATTCTCCTTACAGTTGTCGTTATGCCAGCGTGTAAAATTACTGTAACCGGCAATATTTCTTTTGCAATGCTGGCAGTAATGAACCGGCGCCGCTTTGTCTTTGTTGTGTGCTACTCGTCCTTTGCAAGCCAACGAAATATTTTGTTTTCTTTCTTCAGTAAAGATTTTTCCAGTATTCGCTTGTCTAATTTTTTCTTTGTGCTCTTTAGATTTAGGAACACCTGTCCATTGCTTACTAGCAGACTCCGCTAACTTTTCTTTAGTTTTGGCAGAATGACTCTTTCCAAAAAATGGATTATTTTCTCCGCTAAAGTCTCGTTGACTATAATATACTTGCCACGCTTCACATTGTGAAGTATCACCACCGTCTCCTTTCTCGACTATTAAATTAGCCCAGTCTTTTGACTCGACTACGTTAAATTTTTCTGAATAATAAATACCCTGTCGGATTAATTCATCATTATCATTAGTTTCTAGTAGAATTTCTGTACTAACATCGTTACCGTGTTTTTCTAAATGTGCTGACCAGTATTTCCCACTGCCCGGGTACGAATATGGATCTTCACTAATAGTTTTACCTAAATATTTCAGACCGGTTTTATTATGGGTCTTCACATAAAGATATATCATATGTGTATTATATAGCTATAATGCAAAGAGGTCAACCTAGATTTTACCGTTTTCGGTGAGATAAGCATAGTTTTCTAAATGCGCTTCTGCAATATCGTCCTTGCTTTGCCCGTGATAGGCAACAGCATAACGTTCGGTAATTAATAATTCGTTTAGGTTTACTTCATTGTCTGCTACCCAAAGTGTGCCAAGTATTCTGCCGAACTTGTCGGCCTTATCAATTTCTGTTTCAACGAGGATGCGAGAACCAACTGGGCAAAATGCTTCGACTACTGACTTAGCCAGGAAACCAAATTGCTTTTCTAGGTCATCGCGCGTTCTACATTCTGGAGTGTCTACACCTGTTAACCGTATACGGCGCTTCATTAACCAAGTGTTAAAACCTAAGTCAATGTTTACATCAACGGTATCACCGTCAACTACTCTGTCTACTGTACAATTATATATAAATGGTTTCATTAGTGTTTTGTCATGCTCTCAAATATCGTATGTGAGTCAACCTTTCTACGGTCGGAGTCAATGTCTGCTTCGGGAATTTTCCTACGACAAACGCCTATGTTAATAACATTGTCGATTGTATTGCATGTACTACAGTAGGCATTCGTAATAGCAACAGACGAAATAAACAATCCTGTTATTATACTATGAGTTGGGTCGAGCATGCCTAGTACGCCGCATACATAGTAATGATAAAACGTGTACAGCATAACACCAACAGCAAAAACAAAATGCAAAGTATCAAAACGTTTAGTCCTGCGGAATATCCACATGCCAGCCAGTATAGCGATAGCAGTTGTGAATGCTGTAACAAATGGTGCTAGTTCAAACATTAGCCTGCTCCTCCGCCTTTAATGAAGTCTTGTATCAAGTACAAACCAACTGTGAATATAACTGTTACAATGCCCCATACAATTCGTTCGTTGAACTTAACTGTATTTTGTGCGCCCGAATGTGACACATATAATTTCTGTAATGACTCGTTGAGAGTGTTGACAGACTGAGTGATGATATTAATATCCTCTTTCATATCATCCTTAAGATCATCAATTCTGTGGCCAAGATCATCTTGTGTCCTTGTCATGTTCTCTTTGATGTTATTAGTATTCAGTGTGATGTTCGAGGTAAGAGTAGCCAGGGCATTTTCTGTGCCTCTAAGACGTTCTTCTAGTTTATCAAGTTTTGTATCCGAGTCTGCCATTACTACTCCTGTGTATTTGAGTATTTATGCAAATTTAGATTATTTTGGGTAGGTTAGAATTTAACTTTCGGGTCGTTAATTTTGTCAAAGGCACAAGAAGAATATATGTAGTCACCGTATTCGTTTGGTTTTAAGTCCGGGTAAGTCTCGGCCATTATCCAAGCCATGCTAATGAGTTCACGCTGTGTTGCTAGTTCTTCTTTGCTGTACTCGTCAGCGGCATCCGACTCGGTGAATTCATCCCAGACTTTTAATTGCTCGTCTAAGGAGATTCCTAACTTGACTGCATTTTGTAATGCCTTGGCAGATATCTGCGCTTGCTTTCGACACAATGCATCGTCCTGCATAGTTAGCTGGTCGGCCAGTACTGGATGATATGGAGTTGTTATCATTATGGGATCTGCTTGAATAGCAGATGAAAGTAATAGTATAATAGATAAGAATAAGCCTCGCATTATGTACTTAGCGAGGCTTATCTAATAGAAGTGTAGGGTTATTACTTAGGTAGGCGGTAGCCTTGTTCTTCTGCTAGTTGTTCTTGTAATTCTTCTGCACCTGTTAGTTCACCGCAATCTCTGCAACTAAACGAAACACCGCTATCATCTTCTGTTGGTTCATTGAGCACGACTCTCACTCTGGCAGAACCACACTTAGCGCATATGATGTGTAGACTTTTCATTTGCGCTTACACGTAACTTCGCGCATAGAACCGTTAGCATAGAAGCGTGGCTTCCAACCTTTCTCCATGCATGCCTGTAGTGCCTTGGCTTCAGCGTCACTCATCGGAAGTGGGCCATCACAGCTGGCTAGTAATACAATTAATGGTATAAAAAGTAATGTTTTCATTATGGTTTCGCCTGTGATATTATCTTGGCTACGATAGCAATACCAATGCCAACGGCAACACAATCGAAATACGATGCTGATATTGTAGTGAATAGACCAATTATGGTAGTTATTGCCCAACCAATAAAGGCAAACGGAAGGGTTGCCAGTAGCACCACTCCCATAACAGCACAAATGATTACAAGTACAATAGCTAGTAGTTCGGCCCAATCTTTCATTAAAATGCTCCGTAGTTAACTTGAAATACATCTAACCCGTAGTGACGCCACATGTGAACGACCTGGTCGCGGTCATCAAATACGCCAAGAACGTTGTACTTGCCCTTGATGTGCTTGAAGTAAATTTCTTCCTTGATTAAAGTATCCTTGCGGTTGTCACCTGCTGGACGGATGTAGAAGTAACTGTAATCGACACCTTGTTCCTTCATCCAATCTGCTGACAGGTCCTTGCATACACCGTCACGTCCACTAAGCATAATCATGTTAGTGTTTTCTGCTAACGCATTAACAACGTCAATGACAGCCTTGCGTGGAAGGTCAGTATTAACCTTCATCCATTCAAAAGGACCGCGTCCATTCATCTGTGCAATCGTACCGTCGATGTCACATAAGTAACAGTCAGGAAGCTCTGGGTTGTACACTGGAACTTCTGGGAAATGAATACCACGTCCTTTTTCAAACATGCCTGTGATAACACGCTGACCCACTGGGAACTCACGACGAGCGTCACGGTCTAACAGTTCGCCAAGGTAGATATCAGTAAACTTCTTTTCACGGTAAGTTGCACCAACAGCATCAGCCATAACCTTCCACTTTTCGTTACGTCCTGGGTTTAAGTTAGTGTCTGAAACAATAACAGACTTGCCTGCGTGAAGTGCTCCACGAACAGTAGCCATTGAAATTTCAGTAACTAAGTCTTCACGCCACTTGTTGAACTTCTTGTATCGTGCGCGACCTTGCAATCCAAGACGGATGTCGTCACGGTTGACGTTAATGTAATCTGAGTGTTGTAAAATCCACTTCTCTGCCCAAGTAGTCTTGCCACTTGCTGGAAGTCCAATAGTAATAACTAATTCTTGCATTCTTCTTTCCTCGTTATAAATTTGTGTTGGTTTCTGAAAAGATCCACGTACAGTAATTTTTTCTGTTTAGTACCTTAACACGAAGTTCTAAACGTTCGTAGCCAGCATTCAATGGTATTGACCTTTTTGTAAGCACCATACAGTCTTTCCAGGTACGCTTTGATACACCCGTCTTGCATTGGATAACATCACCCTTAGTCACAGACATAAATTTTTCGTTTACGTATTTCATTTCGCCTTACACTGTTTCTTTGCTATTTGGTATGCGAACAGCAATTGTTCAAGCATTAATTCTTCGTACGGTATAAAACATAAGCCCATCCAAGCCTCAGTAATAACGCCTTCATCCATGAAGCCTTCAACTCGTATGTTAAGGTCCTCATTTTCAAACGCGATGTTTTCTATATAATCGCCATCCTTGTCTAGTACTTCGCCAAAAACATAAAGTTTTGTATACACCTTTTCTTTGTCGGAATCTAGTGTGTTTTTAATGAATCCACTTTCGTGTAGCAATGGATCAACAATCTCACGTATGGCCAACATGATTTCGTATTTGAAGTTATTAATTCGTAATTGACCAATCATAAAAAACCCTATATCTGCTATAAACTTGGTACAAGTATAGCATGATAATAGGGTTATGGTCAACCTTTTATTTGAGGTGTAAGTTATTGAATTAGAAAGAACCGCCGTCTAGTACAGCACCACTGATAGAAGCGGATGTAAATGCCACGACACTGGCTTGGCTTACAAGTGCGGTAGCACTATTGGCCGCCATCAATGCATCATTCAAAATAGCATCAACTTGGTATCCGGCTAGTGTAAGAGTGGTAAGATAACCATCTTTAAATACAAGAGCGCCGCTACCCAAGTCAATATCATTTGTAACTGCTGGTAATAATGCACCGTCTTCAACAGTGAGTTGAAGCGTCTTTACACTACCTACGTCAGTTGATAAACTAATCTTTGCAGTACCACACAGGACTTCGTTTACCGAATCTGATATGATTGGAATGAGCGCGCCTTCGCCTGCTGTTCCATCGTGTACGTGCCCGGTAGTCGCATCAAATGCTGTGCCTAAGGCCGCGTATTCTTGTGAGAATAATGCCGCATCAATTAACTCGCCGTTCGCGCTTATAAAACCGTCTGTATATCCTGCCATGTTTATTTCCTATGTTTATTAGTACTTATTTATCTAAACTAAATTTCTAGGATTAAACTCGGGTCGAAGTTAGCGTTTTCGTAAGTCATATCACCAGTCTGCCAGGATCTACGTGGGTATCCTTGCTGGTTGCTAATAACGTGCGTACCGTTAAGTATCTCAGAAGTTGAGTCATGTGTATGACCAAACAACCAGTACTTAGCCTTCGAATCCCATATCAGGTCTTCGAGTCCTGTATTGCAGAATCCGTAGGTAATGTCATTTAGTGGGAAACGAGTGTGTTTCCTGTACAGTGGGTGGTGATGCGTAATGATAACATCTGCATCGTAGTTAATCTTTTCACGTGTACGTTTGTTAATTTCAACAGAGTCATGCGCTGTGAAACCCATGCCTTCGCCCTTGGCGCTATTGCCAATAATGTGGAAGTCGTTCATACCGTGTCCAATCTTCTGCATAACAAACCAGTCAGCCTCGTTGAGGTCAGTCCATAATGTACTACCCCAGAAGGTAACTCCGTCTATTACAAGGTTGTCGGTTCCGAGTGCTTCGTCCATTAAATGTATACCTTCCTTTAACGCAAACTCAGCCATCTCATCAAGTGCTACTGGATAGTCGTGTTCGTAGAACTCGTGGTTTCCTGGAACCCAGATAACGTTGTCAGTTGTTTCTTTGATATCATCAAAGTATCGTTTAAGTTGTGGCAGGTTCCTGGCTAAGCCAATGTCTCCTGCGCATACGCATACATGAGATGAAACAGCGGGTCCTATCCACGGTCCCATCTCAATGTGCATATCAGATTGTAAATGTAATTTCATAATTTTATTTCTCTTCTCTCAATGATTGTAAACGCCATCTTTTAGATTAGCATCATAATCAAGTGCTTCTGCGTCAGGATGAATATGGTCAGCCGGCACATCGCCCCTGGCGTACTCATAAATCATATATTCACGAGTTGCGTCCTCAAACTTTTTGATTGTGCCGCCTATCCAAAAAGGCAGGATACGCTCCACCCTGCACCATTTTGTGTTGTTTTCAGGTGCACCAGAGTACATAGATTTGAATGAATAGCCATCACCCATACCACCACTCATAGTACAAAGGTTTAACGGTCTGCACCAATCACCCTTCTTTAGTACATCCGTCTTCTCTAATATATTAATTGTAATCATTCTATATCCCAATCAATTTTCTTGTGTTGTACTAAGAAGAAACCATTCCAGTCTGGCTCATCACCAAACGTGTAGTACTTCATAGCCATTGTAAATTCTAACCAATCAAGTTCAGTCTTGCCCTTGATAGCATAGTCCTTACGAGTTAATTCCTTATTCTCCTGCCAGTACTTGGTAGTAGAATTAATGTAGCGGTTTGCTACAGTGATTACCTTGTGCTGTAACGCTTGCATCTCTGCAACAATCTCAGGCTGGTCGGCAATCAAAGCAAACACATCGTCAGCTTCTTCTTTAAGAACCAACTGCACGAATGCATTAGGCTGGTTAATAAAGTCCTTAGCACGGTGACGTTCTAAGTACCACTGCGCCTTTTCCTTCCACCAGTTACCGTACTCGTCGATTACAACGTAACCTTCAAGGTTTGTAACAGTGTGTAATTCATCCAAGTCGCTCAACTCAGCTGTACCAGCAAAGTACTCTTTTGGAATTGAGTTGTGATTCATGTACTCGCCAGTCTCACGGTGACGAACGTTTAAGATAATCAAACGTGGCTCTGGGTAATGTAACACAATACGGAACTTAGGGTCTGGTGAAACAAGTTCCATGTTCACAGTATAACCGTCACGCTCGCACCACTTAACAAAATCAAATAAGTCTATGTCAGCACCCATTAAGTCCATAGCTAACTTCGCGTAGTCAGAAGTGATGCTACCCTTAGACTTCAACATGATGCATTCTTCGCTATCCAAGTAAGAGCTGATTAAAGAACCATCTGCCTTGTGCATAACGTACACTGGTTCAGCGTAGTCAATAAAATCTACTTCACCCTCGCCAGTAGCATGAGAGTGATTAAAGAACTTTTGCATTGGGCGTGAAGCGATGCGGATGAACTCGCCAGTCGCAGTTGTTTCAAACATGATACCACGTGCTTCTAATGCCGCAGGCAATAACCATGAATCCCGGTCTGTAAAGTGATACGCAAAGATACGATAAAACTCATTACCATTCAGCTCTTGGTCTGAGAAGTAAAACGGAGTTGCATCGTTATCGCATAATTCCACTAACTGTGTATAAAGTTCTTTCATAGCCATAATCTTACTCGTTTAAATTTGATTTTGTCATCTTCTTCATTGACAATAAAGTTCTCGACAGTTGTTTCAAAGTGATTGGGAAAAACCGAATCACTGCTGTCTTCAGGAAGAGTGCTGTGCATACATGTGACTTCCATGTGGCCTTCGCGCTCATACAGGTCCTGTAGCTTTTCAATCACGTCTAGAATATCCATAAGTTACTCTTCGTCTAGTTGATTAACAAAAAACATCTTGTAAGTAACAAGGTGGTCGCCCAGTGTTGCGAAACCTGAATGTTTGTTTTTTGTGTGCCATTTAATAATGCCCGTTTCGCCAGTGCGCCCGAGGAAGTCTTCACATCCTTCAATTGCACTTTTCTTGCTAGAAGTTACACCAATAGTATTGGTGCTATCTTCAGGGTCTTTATCTATTCTATCTGTTAATACATAAGCTCTCATTTCCTTCTCCAACCTTTATTGATTAATTAATGTGTACATCGTCATCGAATTCATATACACTGTCTGGTGTGTAATTTCCACCAGTCTGACTTGGTACCATTATCATATCGTTACCATGCCCACGTTCTGCTCGTATGTCTTCCAACAGTGCTATCAGTGTATCTAAATCCATATTTCTTACCTATTCATGTTTTGTTACATATAGTATAACACATATGAAAGCAGAAGGTCAACCTTTAATTGAACCTTCTGCTTATTGTAAATCAATGACTTACAAGTTGGGTTTATGCCATAGGTTTACGGCGTGCAATACCAACCAAACCAATCAAACCTGAACCAAACAACCAAACAGCGGCTGGAATTGGTACTGGATTTGGAAATTCCCTATCGCCAACACAATCTTCGCCAATACAGTCAGCTACACCAACATGGCTAACAATGCCAATATTGGATAGCGAAACAGCGTCACCAAACACACTCAAATTAAGGAATGCCCAGTCCATGCTTTCTGCATTATCAAACAGGTAGTGAGATTCATCTGTTCCTGTACCGTTGCCATTGCCTACCTTAACAAGAAAGTACTCTGGACTGTACGGTGCCAAGTTAAATGCATAATCACCACCGCCAGCACTTACCCAATTAGCACCACCGGAAACATCTTCGAGTTGTGTGTACGTGACGTCAAAGCCGAGTACGCCTTCTACCCACGCTTCTTCAACACCACTGAGTGGTAGTGTGTTTGGGTTAGCAAATAAAATGTCTGTTGAGGTGACAAGTGTATCATAATTGCCGTAATAAACTACGGCACTTGCGTTAAAGCTAAATGCTAGGACCGCAGTTGCGAATAAAGTTGTAAGTAAAGTTTTCATTTTAATATTCCTATAAAGTTAAAATTACGCTTTGCGTCGAGCAACCGCTACTAAGCCAATAAGACCAGTGCCGAACAACCAAACAGCGGCTGGGATTGGAACTTCGGGTATGCCTTTTTCGTTGTATGTCATTTCACTAATGTAGAAATTACCTGAATCCAAACCATCATGGTTTGGATTAAAGAATTCAAATGTAGTGCCGATTAAGTCCAATGTCATTAGATTACTTAGCGGGTAAACGGTATTGTTCAGCCCGTCAACCTTTAAGTGGAAGTCACCAGCAAACAGTGTGCCGTGATCACCATTGTGAAGAACTAAGTCGTTAAGTGTTACTTCGGTATCAAACACAAGTTTTAGTGTTTCATTTTGTGTTACGTTGTCGTCTGAATTCGGCACACATTGATTACTTGAGCTTAGTGATTGGCATACTCCGAGCCCGCCTGGTCCGCCACTTGGAGCATCAAGGTATGCATACTTGTCTAGGACATTAATGCCAAATTGCCCCGACTGATTATATGTACCAGATGCAGTTACGCCAGCATCGAATGTTTGGTCAAAGTAGATTGAACTTGCGCCAAGCTCACCACCGGTATATCCTACTGTGCCGGATGGAGTTACAGTGAGACCACCAGCTATGTTTCCAGCGGCAATGTCAGCGAAGTTGATCGTTGCGGCACATGCACAGGAACTAATTCCAAGTAATGCAACACCTGCTAAGATTGTAAATAAGTTTTTCATTTTTATTTCCTTTTTAAAGTTAAGTTAAATTTTGTAGCATTTAGTAAAGTTTACGCTTTTCTACGTCCGATTGCAACCAAGCCAAGTAAGCCAGATCCAAACAACCAAACAGCGGCTGGTACCGGAACAGCTGGTATATAGTCGCGTACCATGAATACACCGTACGTACTATATCCTTCGGTTTGGCCTAAGTCAGATACTGCAAAATCTGTGTTGTAAAAATTAGTCGTTACAGTTGGGATCGGGT
>Ga0164313_10003901_pt1 | contig 13306 bp, 14 predicted proteins | sample GuaBasSedimGuay4_FD_113735 | JGI IMG/M metagenome (GOLD analysis project Ga0164313, IMG submission 113735) | Subseafloor sediment microbial communities from Guaymas Basin, Gulf of California, Mexico - Guay4, Core 4569-4, 0-3 cm | ecosystem: Environmental > Aquatic > Marine > Hydrothermal vents... | reverse complement strand
GATCATCTCCCGATCAGTTGTAGTATTGTTGGATTGAATGATCCAAATCGAAATCGGGATCGCTATCGAAATCGAAACAATAGGACCCTTGAACACAATAAGCTTGATGTCTTATGTTTCTCGATAGGCAATGTCGCCTATCAGTATCTATTTCAGGGAGATACCGAGTTTTACGTGTAGCAAGTATTCGATCCCGATCCCGATAGCGATTTCGATCCCGATGAAATCATAAGAAAACAAACACTTGGGTACTGGTTTACCCATCGGGTCCTTGGACCCTTTTCTCCAACTACATTGGAGAAGAACCAAAAATATATACTTTGAACAGATAGGCCACCGGCGCCGCATACATGGCGGCATCGATCCTGTCCAGGATGCCGCCGTGCCCGGGAAGAATACCGCCGGAATCTTTTATGTGGCCTACGCGCTTTAGTCCGGATTCGAATAGGTCGCCAATCTGACCGGCCGCGCCAAGAGCAATAAAGAACAGCAAGCTGGTGCCCCATGGCAGTTCCGGCAGAAAAATCATTTTGAATATGGCACCGAAAAAAATATTGGCAATGATCCCGCCCATTGAGCCCTCGATGGTTTTCTTGGGACTCAAAGCCGGATAGAGTTTGTGTTTTCCCAGAAATGTACCCGCATAAAGAGCACCGATGTCACCGGTAAAAACCACCACAAGAATGAAAAAGATCCATACGGCACCCGAGGTTGCCGATCCGTTGCGGACAAGGATCAGATAGGATAACAGCAGGGGAATGTACAGGATCCCCAACAGCTGCTTCTTGGCCGTCTCGAAAACCATGGGGTCATTTTTAAACAGCAGAATTGAGACAAACCCGGTCAGCCAGAAACAGAACACGACACTGTTCAGGATGAAAGCGGGGGACAGGTGATGGGCGGACCATAAGATCAAAACAGCATACAGGTAAGCCAGAATTTTCATGGGCACCAACGATACATTGTCGGCGCCATTCAGGGTGACCCGGAAGAACTCCCACAGTGCGATCAGGGCCACCAACCCGATAAACAGGGTGAAGACCATGCCCCCCCTAACGATAATATAGATGAGAAAGGGTAACGCAACCAAGCCTGTGATCCAGCGCTTCAAATGCATGTTATTTTCCGCCTGTTCATTGATAGAGGGTCCATTAGCAACAGGTATCCGTCTGTAATTTACCCCTTAAACCTTGCCGAACCGTCGGTCGCGGCCCTGGTAATCTTTCAGGATTTTAACGTATTCAGCCCTGCTGAAATCCGGCCACAGGGTGTTGGTAATATGTAATTCAGCATAGGCGATCTGCCAGAGCAGAAAATTGCTGATGCGCATTTCCCCGCTGGTTCTGATCAGCAGATCCGGGTCTGGGATATCCCTGGTGTAAAGGTGGGCTGAAACCGTCTCTTCGTCGATGGACTCAGGACGGATTTTGCCTGCTGCTGCGCTTTCTGACAACTGCTGCACCATTCGGACGATTTCCGACCTCCCGCCGTAGCTCAAGGCCAGGTTCAGTAAAAGGCCCGAATTGTTTTTCGTCACCTGCATGATTTCCTGCAGTATTTCCCGTACGGAACCTGGCAGCCTTTCAATTTCTCCGATGGCATTCAGACGGATATTGTGCTCCAGCATTTCTTTTTTTTCAGATTTGAGAAATCGCTTCAGGAGCGTCATCAGAGCGTTGATCTCGGTTTTAGGACGCTGCCAGTTTTCGGTAGAGAAAGCGTAGAGGGTCAGTGCGGCGATACCCAATTCACGACTGGTGCGTACGGCTATACGTACGGCTTCCGCCCCTTTTTCATGGCCTCTTACGCGGTTCAGCATCCGCTTTTTTGCCCAGCGGCCATTGCCATCCATAATAATGGCGACGTGATAAGGGAGCCTGGTGGGGTCGAGTCCTGCCGCAATGGCGGAATCATCGTTAGAATTCAAGGATCTCTTTCTCTTTATCCTTGTAGACCTCGTCGATATTTTTAATGAATTGATCGGTGATCGTCTGCACCTCATCCTGGGCTTTGAAGGCGTCGTCTTCGGAAATGTCACCGTCCTTCTTTAAGGTCTTTAATAGATCGTTGGAATCTCGCCGGATGTTTCGTGCAGCTACCTTGTGCTCTTCACACATTTTATGAACCACTTTGACCAGTTCTTTCCGGCGCTCTTCGGTGAGCGGTGGGATGGACAGCCGAATAATCTTGCCGTCATTGGAAGGCGTCAATCCGAGATCTGATTTCAATACCGCTTTTTCGATATCTTTAAGGACGGAAGCGTCCCAAGGCTGGATGGTAATAAGACGGCTCTCCGGAACGGCAAGCGTTGCCATCTGATTCAGCGGAGTTACAGTCCCGTAGTAATCCACCCGGATGCCGTCCAGGAGGGACAAAGAGGCACGTCCTGTCCGGATGCGTTTCAATTCATTTTCCAGGGCGGTAATCGTCTTTCCCATGCGATCTTTAGTATCTTCGTGGATTTCTGCAATCATGATGTATTACCCTCTGGGGTTGGGTTGTCTGTTTTATTATCACCGGGGTCCGCCAGGCCTGAGTTGATCGCGTCAGGCTCAATTATGAATACGGGTCCCTATCTCCTCTCCGCAGCTGACGCGCTTGATATTGCCTTTTTCTTTCAGGCTGAAAACCACCAGCGGCAGCTGGTTATCCATGGCCAGGGATATGGCCGTCATATCCATCACCCGCAGCTGCTTTTCCAACACCTGCATGTAAGAGATACTCTTAAACACTTTGGCCGACGAATCTTTTTCCGGATCCGCATCGTAGAGGCCATCCACCTTGGTGGCCTTGAAAAGAATCTCGGCATGAATTTCCTGAGCCCGCAAAACTGCCGCCGTGTCGGTGGTAAAATAAGGGTTTCCGGTCCCCGCGGCAAAGATGACGACCCGTCCCCGCTCTAGATGCCTGGCCGCCCGCCTACGGATATACGGCTCGGCCACTTCACGCATCGATATGGCGGTCTGGACCCGGGTCTGTATATCATGCTTCTCGAGAGAATCCTGCAACGCCAGGCTGTTCATGATGGTTGCCAGCATTCCCATATGATCGGCTGAAGTTCTTTCCATTCCTAAAGAACTTGCCGCCACACCACGAAAAATATTTCCGCCCCCCACAACAATGGCAATTTCTATGCCGAGATCGTAAATGGAACGGATCTCCATGGCAACATAGTCCAGCATCTCCGGGCTGATGCCGAAGCTCTGGTCACCCATAAGGGCCTCTCCGCTCAACTTCAGCAGGATTCTCTTATAACGAGGCGCTGACAATTTTATGCTTCTCCGATCTGAAACCTTGCAAACCGTTTTACAGTAATTTTTTCACCCGTTTTGGCGATCACGTCATTCAGATAGTCCGCTATGCTCATGTTGGGGTCTTTGACGTAGGCCTGATGCATCAGGCAACTCTCTTTGAAGAACTTGTTGAGTTTGCCTTCCGCGATCTTGTCGATCATCTTCTCGGGTTTCCCCATCTCCAGCGCCTGGGCCCGGTAGATTTCTTTTTCCCGGTCGATGACTTCCCGGGGCACGTCTTCCTCCACAATTCCCACCGGGTTTGAAGCGGCGATATGCATGGCGATATTTTTGACAAAATCCAAAAAATCATCTGTTTTCGCAACAAAATCGGTTTCAGAATTTACTTCCACAAGGACCCCGATTTTACCGCCCATATGAATATAGGACTGAACAGCGCCTTCCCTGGCAACTCGGCCGGCCCGTTTCTTTGCCGTGGCCAGCCCTTTTTTTCTTAAAAAATCCACCGCTTTTTCGATATCGCCCTCACACTCCGTGAGCGCCTGCTTGCAATCCATTATGCCCGCCCCAGACTTTTCGCGGAGCTGCTTAACCATTCCAGCACTAATTGTCGTCATTTTCTACTCTCCTGTATCCTCGGCAGGCGGAGTCTCTACACCGGCATCCGCCGCTTCCTTGCTTTCGATTTCAGTTTCCGGTTTTGCACCTTTGCGTATAATCTCAACCACGGGTCCGTCCGAACCATCGGAAATAATTTTCCTTTCTCCCGGCTTCAGGTCAGCTGAGGCGGTTTCGATTTCGGACTCATCTTCCACATCCTTGTCCACATTGGCCTGCTGCCTTTCCTTATAAAGCGCCTGGCCCTCGATGCAGGCTTCGGCAATTCTGGAAGTGATCAGCCGTATGGCGCGGATGGCATCATCGTTTCCGGGAATAAGATAGTCGATATCGTCGGGGTCGCAGTTTGTATCGACAATGGCAACGATGGGTATGTTCAGCCGTTTTCCCTCACGAACAGCAATGGCTTCGTTTTTAGGGTCAACCACGAAAATGGCTCCCGGAAGTTTTGTCATTTCCCGGATTCCGCCTAGTGTGCTGTCCAGTTTAATCCGCGCTTTTCCAAGTTTCAGCCGCTCCTTTTTCGGAAACATTTCAATGGACCCATCGTTTTCAATGGTGTTCAGGTAATTGAGGCGGTCGATACTCTGCTTGATCGTTTTGAAATTTGTCAGCATCCCCCCAAGCCATCTGTTGTGCACATAATACATCTCGCACCGGTTGGCTTCCTCATAAATGGATTCCCGAGCCTGCTTCTTGGTCCCCACAAACAGAACGGATTCGCCGTTGGCCACCGTCTCGGTGATAAAGTCGTAGACGGATTTGAACATCCGGACGGTTTTCTGCAGATCGATGATGTAAATACCGTTTCTTGCTCCAAAAATATAGGGTTTCATCTTCGGGTTCCACCGTTTGGTCTGATGCCCGAAATGAACACCGGCTTCCAGAAGCTCTTTCATTGTAATGTACGCCATTTCATTCTCCTTTGTGTTTGGTTTTTCCTACGCCCTTATCCACCCCGTTTGCGACTTTTCAATTGTTTTCAATAGCTTGAAAAGCACCGGCATCCGGGTCCAAGAGCGGGTGTGATTAAAACGATAATGACTAACAGATTATTCCTGGCTGTGCAAGCTATTTTTTACCAGTGTGTTTTCTAAAAAAAAATCCCGCACCACTATTGATGACAACTGCTATCGTTGCGACAGGATTTCAGCCCACGGCTTTTCTCAACCGGACAATGCGGTGGATACCGCTGTAATCCTTGATAAACGTTATCTGGTCATAGCAGCCCTTGTGCCCGACGATTTTCGCGATTTGGTCCTTCTGACCATATCCGATCTCCAGCAGCAGGAATCCTCCGGGAACCAGACAGTCCGGAGCAGTATCGATGATCTCCTGCAAGCACCCGAGTCCATCTGTTTTGCCGTCAAGCGCCTGGTGCGGTTCATACCGATGAATCTCGGGCTGCAGACCGCTGATCTCAGGCCTGGGGATGTACGGCGGATTCGACAGTATCAGGTTAAAACGTGCCCCGGCTTTCTTCACGGATGACAACCAGTCCGCGGCAAAAAAATGGATGGCGGTTTGCTCGTGGGCAATACCGTTCATCCGGGCCACCGCCAGCGCCTTTACCGAAATGTCCGAGGCAAAATAGTGATGCCGGGACTGTTGGCTGGCAAGCGCTACGGTCACCGCACCCGACCCCGTACCAAGCTCCAGTATGTTTAGCGCACAGGCGTCAGCCTGATCGCTCATGATCTCAAGCGAGGCCTCCACCAGGCACTCGGTTTCGGGCCTGGGGATCAGGACGTCACGGGTTACTTGAAAATCCAGGGACCAGAACTCCCGGGTCCCGGTGATATAGGCAACCGGCTCCCTGGCCAGACGCCTCTTGATCAGAGCCTTGAAAATTTTCAACTCATCGGCATGCATGGGCCGGTCAAACTGCAGATAGAGATCAATCCGCTGGAGCCCGAGTGCATGGGACAGCAGCACTTCCGCAGTAGATCGCGGGTTGTCGATGGCATGGGTCTTAAAGTATGTGGTCGTCCACTTGAGGAGATTTAGGATGGTCCACGAGCGGTCACTGATCGTCTGCGGCGTTTTCATGCTTCAATGCCTGGGCCTGATAGAAAGTTGTCAACTCGTCAATGATTTCGTTGAGATCACCCTGCAGTATGCTTTCCAGCTTGTAGAGGGTGAGCCCTATCCTGTGCTCACTCACCCGTCCCTGCTGGTAGTTGTATGTCCTGATTCTCTCGCTCCGGTCACCGGATCCGACCTGATTCTTGCGTTGTTCGGACCGCTGTTCATTCTGCTCCCTGACCATGGTGTCGAAAAGCCTGGAACGCAGCACTTTCAGGGCCTTGGCCTTATTTTTGTGCTGAGATTTTTCATCCTGACAGGTTACCACGACACCGGAGGGTAGATGGGTGATGCGCACGGCGGAATCCGTTGTGTTCACAGACTGCCCCCCCGGTCCCTGGGAGCGGTAGACATCCACCTTGATATCGCCGGGATCGATCTTGACTTCCACATCCTCTGCTTCAGGCAATACGGCTACGGTCACAGCAGACGTGTGAACCCGCCCTTGTGCTTCCGTGGCCGGTACCCGCTGCACCCTGTGGGTTCCGCTTTCAAATTTCAAGCGGCTGTAGGCGCCCTTGCCCTTAACCATGGCGATGATCTCTTTGAACCCCCCAACACCGGTGGGATTGTGGCTCATGATCTCGACCTTCCAGCCCATATTCTCGGCGAATCGGCTGTACATTTTGAAAAGATCGTTGGCAAAAAGCCCTGCCTCTTCTCCGCCCGTTCCCGCCCGAATCTCGATGATGACATTCTTAGCATCCAGCGGATCCTTCGGGATCAGAAGCTTTTTCAGATCCTTTTCCAGGGCCGCTTTCTCGCTGGTCAGGCGCTCGATCTCATCTTTGGCCATGACATGAATTTCGGGATCGTCATCTTTCAGGAGTTCTATGCTGTCATCTATTTCAGATCCCACTTTTTTGTACTCTCTGAAAACAGTGACAATTTTTCCGAGTTCGGCGTGCTCACGGACGTACTTCTGGTATGTGTCCAGGTCCCGTACAACCTTTGGGTCGCTCAGGAATTTTTCGACTTCCAAAAAACGATTTTCAATGCCAAGCAGTTTATCATACATGTGAGCATGCTCCGAAAGACAAAAACACGAAATAGTCGATTTCGTGCTTTGCAGTCTTTCCGGCCTGTGACCTGCCGAAAGCAGTGACCTTCATACACTTGAGATGGCACAAGAACTTATGATTTTTTCTGAAATTTCTCGTATTTTTTTCGGAATCTCTCAATACGACCCGCCGTATCAACCAATTTCTGCTTTCCTGTGAAAAAGGGATGGCATTTGGAACAAATTTCAACGCTGATGTTCTGCTTGGTCGAGCCTACTTCCACGGTATTTCCACAAGCGCATTTAATGGTGCTATCGGCATATTCCGGATGAATGTCTGGTTTCATTTTTATCTATAACCCCCTGCAATATTAAAGTATATACCAGCGTCCCAAGGACCCGGCATTATTTTTTCTCCCTGAAAGGGACTAAGCCTCTATAACTCAAAAATTACGAAGTGATCTTAGCACTAAGCGTTCATGGAATCGAGAAAAGATTTATTATCCTTTGTTCCTGCCATTTTATCAAGCAAAAATTCAAGGCTGTCAATGGGGTTTAAAGACGACAAAAGTTTTCTCAGGATCCAGACGCGGTTCAAGGTGGCGTCGTCGAGCAGCAGTTCTTCCTTCCGCGTGCCGGATTTGTTGATGTCGATGGCCGGGAAGAGGCGTTTGTCCGCAAGTCTCCGGTCAAGTTGTATTTCCATGTTGCCCGTGCCCTTGAACTCTTCGAAGATCACCTCATCCATGCGGCTCCCGGTATCCACCAGGGCTGTTGCGATAATGGTCAGGCTGCCGCCGTCTTCGATGTTGCGTGCGGCGCCGAAAAACCGTTTGGGACGCTGGAGTGCGTTGGAATCGACACCGCCGGAAAGGATTTTCCCGCTCGGCGGCATCACCGAGTTGTAGGCCCGGGCCAAACGGGTGATGCTGTCCAGCAGGATGATCACGTTTTTCTTGTGCTCCACCAGCCGTTTGGCTTTTTCGATGACCATCTCCGCCACCTGCACATGCCGCTCGGCAGGTTCGTCAAAGGTTGAGCTGATCACCTCCCCCCTGACCGAGCGCTCCATATCCGTCACTTCCTCGGGCCGCTCGTCGATCAAGAGGACAAACAACTCAACTTCCTTGTGATTGGCCACAATGCTGTTGGCAATGAACTGAAGCAGCATGGTTTTCCCGGTTCGCGGCGGGGAGACAATCAACCCCCGCTGGCCGAAACCGATGGGCGTCATCAGGTCCATAACCCGGGTTGAATAGTTCTCGGGGTCCTTTTCCAGGTTGATTTTCTGCTCCGGATACAAGGGGGTCAGGTTGTCGAAAAGGATCTTGTCCCTGGCCACTTCGGGGTCTTCATAGTTGACCGCTTCCACTTTCAACAGGGCAAAATAACGTTCGGACTCCTTGGGCTGACGGATCTGACCTGAAACCGTGTCGCCGGTTCTCAAATTGAATCTACGGATCTGAGAGGGAGACACATAAATGTCATCCGGTCCCGGAAGGTAGTTGTAGTTGGGCGCCCTCAGGAAGCCGAATCCATCCGGTAGAATTTCCAAGGTCCCTTCACCGAATATCATGCCATCTTTTTCAATCTGCGCCTGCAGCAAGGCAAAAATGAGCTCCTGCTTGCGCATGCCGGCGGCGCCGTCGATGTGAAGCTCCTTGGCCATTTTCGTTAACTTGCTGATTTTCTGTTCTTTAAGTTCGACAATATTCATTAATATCTGCCCCTTTTTGAGATGCTGAAATATCCGCCTGAATTGAATCACCGTATCGCTGGTGACGAAATTTTTCTACCGAAAGTAATTCTGTCTGATTTATATCAAAGGATCTGAAGCTTGGCCTGTCGTCTGCAGAACATATGTATTAATAATTAACACTACTGAAACGGTGACGTTTATGACCTGCTGATTGTTTGAGGGCTATACGAGTGTCTTTTGACCTTTTGACTATGCAGAATTTTAGGTATCTTTCAAAGGCGGGTTCATGCCTTAATTGAGCCATATAAGTAATTCATGATTGGTGGGATGTCAAGACCTTTTGGATTACCGGGTCCGGGCGAAAATCCAGCCCGGAAAAACAAACCTTGACGAAAGTTGTATTTTTCTCATATAATTAGAAGGTTAAAACTATTTCATCTACAGCTGATGTGGATAACCCCGACACCCCGGGTCGGTCATTTTTTATATCAATATGTTGAAAATACCAAAAGAATTGCCCGATTCAGAAGATCGGGTCTACCTGGTAGGCGGTTCTGTCAGAGACATGCTGATGGGGCGCATACCCGTAGATTATGATATTGCCATATTCAGCAATCCGCGGAATTATGCCTGCAAACTGGCAGCCGTCCATAACACCCGGGTAATCGAACTGGGCAAAGCCGACAAAAGTATTTTTCACGTTGTCTGCAAGGACGCTGTTTTTGACATTTCCAGGCTCAAGGGCGCCGCCATAGAAACAGATCTTGAACAGCGCGACTTTACGATCAACGCACTGGCATACGATATCAGGTCCGGCACCATCATCGATGTCACCGGCGGGCGCCAAGACCTGGCGAACAAATGTCTCCGCATGGTTTCCCCGTCCGTTTTCAAACAGGATCCCATACGGCTGCTGAGGGCCTACCGGATTGCCGTAATGCTCGGGTTTGACATTGAATACCGAACTGCAGCCATGATCAGGGAATGCCGGCAGTTGATAAGACAGGCTGCGGGGGAACGTATCCGGGATGAATGGTTCGGCATTCTAAAGTGCGACACAGCCGCAGCATCCATCGCAGACATGGCTGAATCAGGGCTCTTGATGGAGATATTCCCGGAGCTGACGGATCTCGCGGGATGCGGACAGAACAGGTACCATCAATTTGATGTTCTTGATCACACCCTGAATATGTTCGGCCACCTGGAAACCCATCTCGACGGCCTCGGGGACTTCTACCCCCAAAGTGGGGCAGCCCTGGTCAAGGTGATGAACTCAAAGCACCAAACCATCCTGAAATGTGCGGCCCTGTTGCACGATATCGGGAAACCCGCCGTCCTATCCCTGGATGAAAAGGGCCGCCGTCACTATTACGGTCATGAAAAAATCGGTGCCCGCCAAGTCGACAAAATCAGCCGGCGTTATCGATTTTCAAACCAGGCAAGGGAGTCCGTGGCTTTCATTGTACGCCATCATCTCCGGCCACTGTTTATGTTCAATCAGGCGGTGAAAGGCCAGCCGGGCAATAGGGCCAAGGCTCGTTTTTTTATGGCCTGCGGTTCACTGGTTCCCGACATTGTTCTGCATGCCGTTGCTGACAACCGGGGCAAAATGGCAGATCCCGATGAAAAATACGCTACTTTCGTGCGTTTTGCCGACAATCTTCTGCAGGACTATTTTACCGGGTACCGGCCCAAAACAGAATTGCCCCCGCTGATCAGCGGCCACGATCTTAAAAAAGAATTCGGGCTATCCCCCTCCCCTCTTTTTGCAACCGTGCTAAAGCAGGTGGAAGCGGCAAGATTCGCCGGCGAAATCAGCAGCAGATCAGAGGCTATTCATCTTGTCGGTACTATTTTGAGTAACCACGGGAAAACATAGCGGTATTTTGTTGGCTTGACAACCGGCCTCCGTTTGTATAGTAATGCCGCAATCGGGTCGACACCTTATGGTTGCAGCCGATATCCTCATTTTGCCACGCAAAAAATGCCATAACGGATAATGCAGGTTTAAAGATAAAAAGGAAAGGAGTGCAGCATGAACATTTTGTTTTTCGGACCGAACGGCAGCGGCAAAGGAACACAGGGAGCTATTCTGAAGGATAAATACACGACACCCCACATCGAATCAGGTGCTATTTTTCGTGAAAACATCTCGAATGGAACGGAACTGGGGGCAAAAGCCAAGGCGTTTATCGACAAGGGTGATCTGGTGCCGGATGAGATTACCATTCCCATGATTCTCGATCGCCTCAAAAGAGACGACTGCAAGAATGGATGGCTTCTGGATGGATTTCCGCGCAACAAGAACCAGGCCATCAAACTCGACGAAGCCCTCAAGGCCGCAGGCATAGCGCTTGATATCGTGGTTGAAATTCTGCTGGATCGTGAAATCGCCAAAAACCGGATCATGGGGCGCAGACTGTGCGTCAACGACAACAACCACCCCAACAACATCTACATCGATGCGATCAAACCGGATGGCGACAAATGCCGCGTCTGCGGCGGGGATTTGAATACCCGTGCCGACGACCAGGACGAAGAGGCCATCAGCAAACGCCACAACATCTACTATGACGATGATACGGGCACGCTGGCATCGGCCTATTATTTCAGAGATCTGGCTGCGACTGAAAGCGGCATGAAATATCTTACGATCAACGGTGAACCCAGTGTAAAAGATGTCACGACTGAGCTGCTTTCGAAGCTGTAAAATCATCAAACTCCGTAAAAAAAAACCGAGCAGATCTTTCAGAATCCGGTCGTTTTTTTTACTTGCAATTGTAAATTTATATGGTTATACGTACTCATTTTAAGCAAATATGTGTAAATAACCACCAACGCAAGCATCGCCGGTGGGACCAAAGGGGGCGATAGAGTTTGAAGGCAATTGAGGTAAAAGTATACGACAATGACCTTGAAAAAGCCATGCGCATTCTGAAGAAGAAAATTCAGAACGATGGTCTTTTTAAAAGACTGAAATTGAAAAAAAGTTATGAGAAACCCAGTGAATACCGACGGCGCAAACAGCGTGAAGCGCTGCGGCGCCAGAGAATAGCTTCTTCCAGACGCAAATACAGATAACCAAACTTCAGCATGCCGCCCGACAGGAATTTATTCCTGTCGGGCTTTATATTTTTGCCGGAGGCAAAAATATTATTATGTCAAAATTTCCTTCTTACAAAGCCACGCTGGATGAAATGTTCGCGCTTCAGCGTTTCGGGATCAAGCTCGGGCTTGGGACCATCAGGAATATTCTCAAAGGCCTGGGCAATCCGCAAAACAGTTTTGCCTGCATTCACATCGCCGGTACCAACGGCAAAGGTTCAATTGCTTCAGGGCTGGCCGCCATCCTGCAGGCAGCCGGTTTCCGGACAGGCCTTTACACATCCCCGCATCTGATCGATTTCAACGAAAGAATCACCGTCGACAACCAGCCAATATCCGATAAAAGGGTGGTGGAAGCCTACCAGAAAGTAAAAAACGTTCACCGCGGTTCGCGCGAACCAACCTTTTTCGAGTTCACCACAGCCATGGCGCTATACGAGTTTGCAGCCCGGGGCGTCGAGTGGGCCATCATCGAAACCGGCATGGGCGGCAGGCTGGATGCCACCAACATGGTCAAGCCGGCGGTGAGCATCATATCCAACATTTCACTGGAACACAGGATGTACCTGGGCAATACCATCGCTCAAATAGCGGGCGAAAAAGGCGGCATCATCAAAAATAGAATACCGGTCGTAACCGGAGCACGCCAATCAGACGCACTGGCCGTTATAGGGTCCATCGCCCGACGGAAATCCGCCCCCTTTTATCGTTTTGGAAAAGATTTTCGTGTCCGTAGAAACAAAGGCGGTACCTTCAACTATTACGGCATGGATCACACCTGGCGGCAACTGAAACTAAGTCTCATCGGCCCACACCAGGTTGACAATGCTGCCCTGGTTCTGGCCGCCTGCGAAACCTTGATACGCAGCAAAAAGACCGGGATATCGGAAACCCATGTCCGCGAAGGCCTGAAAAATATCAGATGGCCGGGAAGACTCGAATTTGTGGGGCAATCTCCCCGCATTCTTCTTGACGGGGCCCACAATCTGGCAGCGGCACGCAACCTGGCCAGATTCCTGCGCGACAGTTTACACAACCGCGATATCACGTTGGTGGCAGGTATATTGGATGACAAGCCCTACAAGGCCATGCTGCAACCCCTCATGAAATTGTGCAAACGGGTGATCGTGACCCGTCCCGTCATCGACCGGGCTCTCGACCCCGAAGTTCTCTATGCTGCAGCCAAACAGGTTGTGCGCGATGTAAGCCTGTTCCCCAGCGTCGACAAGGCTGTTTCCCACGCCGTGGCAACCGCCGCACCCGACGAAATCATCTGTATCGCCGGTTCGCTGTATGTGGTGGGGGAAGCCAAGCAAACCCTGTCACGATTACTGTAGCCCCCATTTAGGTGGAAGGTAAAAGGCGCGTTAATAGCCAAATGCCTCCTTCAACCTTCCACCTTATACCTGATTAATCTTGACATCTCTGAATCGTTTCATTATTTTGCCCGCATGCGCCCGTAGCTCAGTGGATAGAGCGTCAGCCTCCGGAGCTGAAAGCCGCTGGTTCGAACCCAGCCGGGCGTACCATAATAAATACAGGGAG